>Ga0335073_10003382_pt1 | contig 22186 bp, 15 predicted proteins | sample Lox_Sample_22_FD_207093 | JGI IMG/M metagenome (GOLD analysis project Ga0335073, IMG submission 207093) | Soil microbial communities from Loxahatchee National Wildlife Refuge, Florida, United States - Lox_Sample_2.2 | ecosystem: Environmental > Terrestrial > Soil > Wetlands | place: USA... | reverse complement strand
CCCCACCGAAACCTCCGCCGCCAAATCCTCCAAACCCTCCGCCTCCGCCACCATCGCCACCGCCGCCGCCAAACCCACCACCCCCCATGAACTGCCCGCCGCCGAATCCCCCTCCCCGCCATCCGCTGGTCAGCACGCTATACCCCAGCAGCAGCCGCAGCAGCGGCCCGCCGGCAAAGAAGATGAGCAGAAAGATGATGAATACGAACGGGCCGATCGACCCATGGTGCACCGTGCGCGTCCGCGGCGCCATCGGCGCGCTATTGAGCGTGATGCCGGCGTCGGCTGCGATCGTCTGCGCAATATCGTCTACGGCCAGCGTTTCCGCGCCGTCGAAGTTATTGGCGCGCAGCAGCGGAACCATCTCCCGCCCGATGTCGCCCAGCTTCCCGTCGGGCAGAATGCCTTCGAGGCCATAGCCCGCGTCGATCCGCCGCTTGTGATCGCCAACCGCCAGCAGGATCAGCACGCCGCGATCCGACCCCTTGCGCCCGATCTTCCACGCGTCTTCGAGCTCGTTGGCGTAGTCGGCCGCGTCTTCGCCGTCCAGCGAGCGCACCGTCACCACGGCAATCTGCGCGTTGGCCTTGGAGTGGTCCAGTTGTCCGCAGATGCTGTCGATCCGCGCAATCGCCTCGGGAGACAGCACGTGAGCGAAGTCGCTCACATAATCGACAGGCTTGGGCAGGTCCTTCACCGGCTGCGCGGCTGCGGCCTCTGCAAAAGACCCAGCCACGACGGCAACTATCAGCCGTAAAACCACCCCACGTGCGCGGCGAAAGCCCTTCATTACCCTCAATTGTACGAAACCGCCCGCGCTGAGGTTCCCGTGGCAGGCGCATCGCCAGGCCGGGGAATCAGCCCTCGGGCTCTTCTAAATGGTGCGAGAAGGCAAGGAAAGCCGCCACAACCTGCGCAGGCAACTCATTGCAATTCCGCTTGTTGATCAGTTCGTGCCCGGCGCCATCAACGGGAATCAACTTCGTTGGACCGGGGATCGTCTTCAGCGCCGCTTCCATTTCGGCAATGGAACCGAACCCATCCCGCGTGCCTTGAACAAAGAGCGCCGGCGCTCGCAGAGCGGAAAAGTGTCCGGTGCGCAACTCCGCCGGCAGTTGCGGCGGATGGAGCGGATAGGAGAGCAGGAGAAGCTGCTCGACGATTCCCGGTTGATTGGCCGCCAATATCGATGCCTGCCTACCTCCATAGGAATGTCCTCCCAAGACGACCTTGCCCTTGGTCAGGTGCCGCATGGATGCAACCGCCGCCTGAATTCCTTCCTGGTCTCTCTCCGCGCTTCCACGAGGAGGCGGCCCGTGAGGCCGGGATTGCCTGAAGGGCAGGTCGCAGCGAAGAACGGTGAACCCCGCGGCGCAGAACGCATCCGCCAGCGCCGTGAGAAGCGGGGAGCGGCAGTTGGAACCGGCGCCATGCGTCAGGATCAGGCTGTCTGTGCCAGGAAGAGCCGGCCGGTGCAGGAATCCTCGAACCGGTGCGTCCTTATTGGAGTCATCAGCGAATTCGTCAAAGTTGTGCATATCGTTCGGCGAATGAACCGGGTCAAGGCGCCCGCAGCCATAGTAAAGCAGTTCCCGAGCTGGCGTGAGGTTGCTTTTTTGCGAGGCCGCCACTCCTGGGGGCGCGTCGAGTCAAGGCCCGGCGGAGACTCCCGCACACTACACTGATCTTGGAATGACTGAAAACCAGATCCCGAGTCCCCCCGTTGCACGCAAGCAGCACAAGGAGATTTCCCTCCACGGCAAGACCCTCGTCGACGACTACGCCTGGCTGCGGGACAAGGAAGACCCCGAAGTGACGGCCTACCTCGAAGCCGAAAACACCTATGCTGAAGCGGTGATGGCGCCGCTGAGCCCGCTGCGCGACCAGCTTTACGAGGAGATGCTCAGCCACATCAAGCAGACCGATGTCACCGTCCCCTTCCGAGAAGGCGCCTGGTGGTACTCGACGCGCACCGAAGAAGGCAAACAGTACGCCATTCACTGCCGCACGCGTGGCCCGCAGCCCACCGAGGCCGACCCGGAGCAGGTCGTCCTAGATGGGAACAAGATGGCCGAGGGCCACGCGTTCTTCTCGATCGGTGCCACCGACATTAGCGACGACGGCCGCTGGCTGGCCTACAGCACTGACACCACGGGCTTCCGGCAGTACACCCTGCACGTCAAGGATCTCGAAACCGGCGAAGTTCTCTCCGGGGAAGTCGAGCGTGCAGGTTCAGTCGCCTGGGCCGCGGACAACCGCACTCTCTTCTACAGCGTCGAGGACGAGGAGCAGAAGCGGCAATATCAGCTCTGGCGCCACAGGCTGGGTGCGCCCCACACGGAGGACGAGCTCATTTATCAGGACGACGACGAGCGCTTCAACGTCGGCGTGAGCCGCACTCGCGACGGCTGTTATCTGGTGCTCGAATCGGCCAGCCACATCACCACAGAATCCTGGGTGCTGCCCGCCGATCAGCCGCGGGGCAGTTTCTCGCTCATTGCCGCGCGCGAAGACGAACACGAGTATTCGGTCGATCATCGCAACGGCCGCTGGTTCATCCGAACCAACGATCGCGGCCGCAGCTTCCGCCTGGTCACCGCGCCCGTCGCCGCTCCCGGCCGGGAACACTGGACCGAGCTCATCCCGCACCGCGAAGCCGTCATGCTCGAGGACGTCGATCTCTTCGCCGGCTTTTTCGTTGCCTGCGAGCGCGAGGACGGCCTGCCGCGGCTGCGCATCTGGCGCTTTGCCGGCGACGGCCCCGAAGCCAGACAGTCGGCCGAAATCGCTTTTCCCGAGCCGGCTTACGACGCCCATCCCCATGTGAATCGCATCTTCGACACGCCCACATTCCGCTACGCATACCAATCGCTGGTCATGCCCAGCTCCGTCTTCGAGTATGAGATCGCGTCAGCCGAATCCACGCTCCTCAAGCAGTTGGAGGTCCCCGGCGGCTTCGACCGCACGCTCTATGCAAGCGAGCGCATCCACGCCACCGCTCCCGATGGAGTGCAGGTCCCCATATCGCTCATCTATCGCGTCGATAAGCGCGTCGACAAGCGCGAGCCCGGCCGCAACCCGCTCTACGTCTATGGTTACGGGTCTTACGGCTATTCACTCCCGCTCGGCTTCGGTTCCAACCGTCTCAGCCTGCTCGATCGCGGCGTGGTAATGGCCTACGCGCACATCCGCGGCGGCGGCGATCTAGGCAAGCGCTGGCACGATGCCGGTAAAATGCTCGTCAAACGCAATACCTTTACCGACTTCATCGCCGCCGTCGAGCATCTCACCGCCTCCGGCTACGGCGACGCGGCGCGCGTGGCCATCGAAGGCGGCTCCGCCGGCGGCCTGCTCATGGGCGCCGCAGTCAACATGCGCCCCGATCTGTTTCGCGCCGTTGTCTCCCACGTTCCCTTCGTCGACGTGATGAACACGATGCTCGATTCTTCGCTGCCGCTCACTGTTCCCGAGTACGAAGAGTGGGGCAACCCCAACCAGGAGACTTATTTCAACTACATGCTGAGTTACTCGCCCTACGACAACTTGATTGCCGGGAGTTATCCGGCGATGTTAGTCAAGACCTCGCTCCATGACAGCCAGGTCATGTACTGGGAGCCGGCCAAGTATGTCGCCAAGCTCCGCACGCTCAAAACCGATAACAACCCGCTGCTGCTGGTCACCAACATGAAGGCCGGCCACGGCGGCGCCAGCGGCCGCTACGACTATTTGAAGGAGATCGCCTTCGACTACGCGTTTATCCTCAGGCGGCTTGACGCGGTGTGCTAGAGTGTCTCCATCACCCGCATAGAACTATGTGGAAGATTTACGCTTTCGCGCCCCTTGCAGCGGCCCCCATGGGCCTTTGGGACGAGTCGCATCATCGCAGAACGACCGGCAGACACGAAGCAGCGTCGCCTCCGGGCTTGCCCCCTCCGGGTGAACCCGACGCGCACGGCGTTTACACCGTCGGCGGCGAAATCGCCCCGCCCATGCTCAGGTACTCCGAGTGCGCAGTCTACTCCGAGCGCATGCTCGAGATCGACGAAGAAGGCTCGGTCCTTGTCACCGCAATCCTTGGCCCCGACGGCATTCCTCTCGGCGCTGACGTACTCATCCCGTTTATGAGGTCCTTCGATCTCGCGGCGATCAGAGCAACCAACGAGATGCGCTTCGAACCGGCCACGCTCAATCGAGCGCCCGTTCCTGTCAGGATCTTCGTTGAGTTCACATTTTCCAAAAGCAAGACGCCGGCCCTGCCCATCATGGTTGAGCCTGGAGACGCGCTGAGGCCGCCGGTTGCGCTGTATGGAGTGCGCCCCGCATATCCGCGAAGAGCCCGCAAGCAGAGACAGAGAGGGGTCGTGGAGATCTCTTTTACCGTGACCCGATTCGGATTTCCCGCCGACCTCGAAATCCTTCGCCACGCTGCCAGGGACCTGGAAGAGAGCGCCATGCAAGCCGTGCGGCGATTCCGCTTTCAACCCGCGATGTGGGCCGGCGAACCGGTGCCCGCCCACGTCACCATCGACGTGGTCTACCGCATCTTTTATTGATGGCGGGGTAAGACAGCCGCATCACCCGCTGCCCGATCGCATTCACGAACGTCTAAAGGCTGCGCGCATACAATCGTTTTGCCGAAGTGGGACAATTGGTCAGGCGAACAGGAGCAGATCATGTCGAAGTCCGCATTGATCCTCACTCTTCTCGCGCTGTCCGCCCCCGCGGTTTGTCCGCAAGAACCGCCTCCGTCAACCGCCGATGGAGCGCAAAGCGCGAATCCCCTGGTACCCAGGGCCGACAAGGACGGCGTTTATTTCCCCGGCCCGGGAGTTGTCTCCCCGATTGTGCTCGAGCGAGCCGCAGCCGTCTACCCTGCTGGAGCTCCCGGCAGCGCCATCGACGGCTCAACCGTCCTGCGCCTGGTCATCGGCGCCGACGGCGTCCCGGCCGGCGTCGAAGTGGTCTTCTCCCACGGCGAAGCATTCGACCGCGCTGCAATCGACGCCGTTCAGCAGTCGAAATTCGAAGCCGGAACGCTGAACGGAAACCCGGTTCCTGTCCACATCTTCGCCCGAGTCCGTTTCTACGCCGACGGGAGAGAAACCTATCTCAGGATCTCCGGTCATTATGGCCCCGGTCCCGCGGCCGTCGCATCGCGGGCCTATGACACACCTCCGGTCGCCCTCCACGTCGCTGCGGCTCAATATTCGCAGCAGGCAAGGAAGGCAAAACTGCAAGGCGAGGTTCTGTTATCGCTGACGGTGACGGAAGAAGGAATGCCTGCCGATGTCAAGGTGCTGAGGCCTCTGGGCATGGGACTGGACGAAAGCGCCGTCCAATGCGCAAGCGAATACCGCTTCCGCCCGGCAACCAAAGACGGCGTACCGGTCGCGGCGCACATCACGATGGAAGTCTCTTTCCGTTTGTACTGATCTTCGGCGCGCCCTGCGTCATCACTCCAATTAAGGCGCACCTTATCATTTCGCCCGGTCGCCGTGGCGACACGAAAGGGCAGGGCAGCTCGAACTCAAACGAATATTTACGCAGTCAAGGACTTGGGTGCGGTCTGTGCCGTCACGCCGGCACCACATCGCCCTCGCCGGGCGCGAGAAATAAGTTCGCCTCCAGCCCATGCTGCCGCGTGTAGAGGTCGTAATAGCGTCCGCCCAGCGCAAACAGCTCGGCATGATTGCCCCGCTCCACGATTCGCCCCTGCTCGACGACGAGAATGCAGTCGGCGCGGCGAATTGTGGAGAGACGATGGGCGATGACGAAGGTCGTCCGGCCCTGCATCAACTGGTTCAGCCCGGCCTGAATCATGGCTTCGGATTCGGAATCGAGCGAACTCGTCGCTTCGTCGAGTATGAGAATGCGCGGCTGCGCCAACAGCGCCCGCGCGATGGAGAGCCGCTGCCGCTGCCCGCCCGACAGCTTTACACCTCGTTCGCCGACAATGGTTTCGTAAGCCTCGGGGAAGCGCTCGGCGAACTCATCCACGCGCGCCGTGCGGCACGCAGACAGAAACTCGTCCTCGCCGGCATCGGGTCGCGAAAACATGATGTTCTCGCGGATGGTGCCGTCGAACAAGAAGGAATCCTGCAGCACCACTCCCAATTGTGAGCGATAGGTGCTGAGGTCGACTTGGGCAAGGTCCACATCGTCCACCACCACACGCCCTTTCGACGGCGTGTGGAATGCGCACAACAGGCTGATAATCGTCGATTTGCCTGAACCTGAAGAGCCCACCAGGGCGGTCACCGTCCCTGGCTCGGCAGAAAAACTCACCCCGTGCAGCACCGGCTTCTCGGGCTGATATGCGAACTCCACATCTTCGAATCTCACGCCGCCTTCAATGGGCGGCATCTTCACCGTGCGGCCCGGCACCTGGTTTTCTTCGAGCTCGGCCATGATCTCATTGGTGCGGTCCAGGCCGGCAAATGCCTCAGTCAACTGCGTGCCGATATTCACGATCTGAAATACGGGCGCGATCATGAAGGCGAGAAACATGTTGTAGCTGAAGTAGTCGCCTACCGTCCAGGTGTGGTTGAGCACGCTGTGCCCTCCCAGCCACATCACCAGCGCGGAGACCAGTCCCAGCACTGTCGTCGACGCCGAACCGAGCACGCTGGTGGTAGTCAGCGACTTCATCACATTGGCCAGCAGCCGCTCCACACCGGCCGCAAACACAGTAGCCTCGCGCTCCTCGGCGTGATAGCCCTTGATCACGCGCACGCCGCCCAGCGACTCTGTAAGCCGGCCCGTCACCTCGGCATTGATCTTGCCTCGCTCGCGAAAGATGGGCCGAATGGTCTTGAAGCCATATTGCAGCACGAAGATGAAAACACCCATCACGCTGAACACGGTCACCGTGACAACGGCGCTGCGGTGAAGAAGATAAATGAACGCCAGGACTGCTGTGAGCAGCCCACCCACAAACTCCACCAGGCCCGTGCCCACCAGGTTGCGCACGCCTTCCACGTCGGTCATAATGCGCGCCACCAGCGTTCCGGTGCGATTCTCGTCGTAGTAAGCCACCGACAGCAGGCCCACGTGCTTCTGCACCTGCCGCCGCATCTCGGCAATGAGACGCTGCCCGGCCTTGGAGAGCAATTGGGTCAGCGAGAACGATGTGATGGCCTGCACCACCATGGCCGAAACCACCAGCGCGATGATGCCCGGCAACAGTCGCGGCTGCGGATGCACCGGCGACAGCACCTTATCGAGCAGCGGCTTGGAGGTGAACGGCATCACCAGTCCGGCCACGCGGTTGATGCCCATCAGCAGCAGCCCCAACAGCAGCAGGCCCATGCGCGGCGCCACCAGCGATCGCAACTGCGGCCACATCTTTTTCAGGCTGGGCTTTTTCTTCGGCAACTCTGCCTGCGTCGCACCGGCGCGAACGCTCCGCCCGGTGGTGCGCTCGGCGCGCATCCCCATGCCCATCCCGCCGCCGCGCATCGTCGCCATGCGCTAGACCGCCCTTCCGCGCCGCGCGCTGATGAACGACCGCACGCACACTGCCACGTAGGCCAGCAGCAGCACGCCCAGGGCAAGCTTTGAAGCCATCGCCGCCCAGAGGAGAGGCTTGCCGGACGCCAGAGTGCGGATGATTTCTACAATCGTGGCCAGAAGCGCAAGCGTCCCGATCGTGACATTGATATGCATGAAGATCTTGCGCCGGCTCTCCACGGGACTGATAGCCAGAACCCCGAAGATGCCGAGCAGGAGCCCTATCCACAGCGGGATGAGAGCCGTGGGATGCTGGCTGCCCGTGCCCAGGTATCCTGCCAGTCCAAGAGCCACCAGAAGAGCCGCGAACACCAACGTGACCTTTGCCATGCGGCGTTGTCCTTTCTCGTGAATGGTCAGGATATCAGTACGATGGATGCGGCTCCTACCGGCGCGGATGCGGAAAGAAGCGTTTCTAATGCAGGGGCTCTGAAGTTCGTAGCGTTGAAGAACAGTCGCAGATCCTTCACTTCGTTCAGGATGACAGCAGGATCTGTGTCACAGACTTCGGGCACGGGACGCCGGTGTCCTCCCACTGAAGTTCGCATATTAAATCGGCAGTCATCCTGAGAGGAATTTGGCGCGTTTCCGCGCCAAATGGAGTCGAAGGATCCGCGGTTGTTTTTCAACGAACCTCAGTCACACCACACTAGCGCTGGATCCGCGCCGAGCCGCCTCTGGCGAGGGCCCTGACCTGGTCGAGCGTTGCCATGGTGGTGTCGCCGGGAAAGGTCGTCAGCAGCGCTCCGTGCGCCCACCCCAGCTTCACTGCTTCTTCGTGGCTCTCGCCGCTCATCAACCCGTAGAACAGACCCGCGGCAAAGCCATCCCCGCCGCCCACGCGATCGTAGACGTCCAGCTCGGCCGTGGGCGCATTGAAACTCTTCCCGTCGATCCACGCCACTGCGCTCCAACTATGCCGGTTGGTCGAGTGCACCTCGCGCAGCGTGGTTGCCACGGCCTTCACATGCGGCAGCTTTTTCACTACTTTGTCGATCATGGCGAAAAAGACGCTGGAATCCAGCTTGGACTTCGAATGCACCTCCGGCCCCTCGATACCAAGCCCCTTCTGCAGATCCTCCTCGTTGCCCACCAGCATGTCGACATGCTCAACGATGCGGCCGATGGTCTCCACCGGGTGGGCGCCGGAGACCTTCCACAGTTTTTCGCGGAAGTTGAGATCGAACGAAGTGACCGCGCCCGCGGCCTTCGCGGCTCGCATCATCTCCGCGGCCAACTCCGCGGTAGTGGGCGAGAGCGCCGCAAAGATCCCGCCGCTATGCACCCATCGAACACCGCCGGCAAAGATCGCCTTCCAGTCGAAGTCGCCCGGCTTGAGCAGCGCGCCCGCCTCGTTGGCGCGGTTATAGAACACCACCGGCGCACGCACGCCGTATCCGCGGTCGCTGTAGACCGTGGCCATGTTCGGACCGGTGGCGCCGTTGTGCTTGAAGTGCTTGTAAAACGGCCTCACTCCCATCGCGCGCACGCGCTCGGCAATAAGGTCTCCGACGGGATAATCCACCATCGCCGTCGCGACTCCGGTCTTCATGCCAAAGCAGTCGGAGAGATTGGCCGCAACGTTGAACTCGCCGCCGCTGACGTGAATCCTGCACTCGGTCGCCTTGCGAAAGGGAATGATGCCGGGATCGAGCCGATGCACCAGCGCTCCCAGCGACAGAAAGTCCAGTTCTCCATCGGCGCGAATCTTCAATCCGTCACTCATCGATCATCACTCATCGATTCTGGACTCCAAATCTCCCATTGCCGGAGATTCGTCCCCGAAGTTACCACAAAGCTCCGTGCCCCGTACTTTCGCCGTTATCGGGCGAAAGGGCGGGAACCCTCGAGTCCTCTCCAGCCGGCAAGCACCTCACCTTTGCATCAGCCCGCATTCGCTACAGCCTGCTTCACATCCGTGTACACCTGGTCCGCTGTCCAGTCGTTGCCTGGATAAAAGCGGACCACCCTCCCATCCGGCCCGATCAGCGTGGTGGAAAGCGTATGCGTGATCGTCCCGTCGGCCTCATCGGTAAAGCCCACGTCGAAATAGCGCGCCATCTCCTTCAGGACGGGCACGCTCGGGACGGCAAAATCCCAATGCGCAAAAGCGTCGTTGGCGTCGCTCCCGATGTAGGTCGCGCCATAAGCGCGCAGCCGCGCCGGCGTGTCATTTTGCGGATCGAATGTCACGCAAATCAATTGCGTGCTGTCGAGCAATTTCCGATCCGCCGACAAGCGGCGCTCCACTGTCGCGAAGTTCCGCGTCACCCGCGGGCAGAAATTGGGCAGCGGACAGCGCGTGTAGATGAACGTGATGAGCAGCGCCTTGCCGCGGAACTGCGCGAGATGGATGGGGCGTCCATCCTGATTGCGCAGCTTGAAATCCGGCACCTGGTCGCCGGGCGCCGGCACATGGTACACCACTTTCGGCCTGTAATCCGGTTTGCCTTGCGCCACGATATCGATGTCGTCGAGCATGGCATCGGCGTTCGGGTCCAGCGGCACCACCAGATCCGCGGTGAGCACGTCGCCCGGATGAAGCTCGCTCAGGATGTTCGGATTCGTCAGCTTGTAAGGCATGGTCATCGCATCCATGTAGCCGGGAATGGCCTCATGATCGAGCGTGACCTCACCTCGAGCAGCGTCGGTGGAAACCACTGTGCCGCGCAGCTTGTAGACCTTTGCATTGGACGCGGAAGCCGCTTGCGCCGGATCTATCGGACCGGATCGGCATCCGGCCAGCCCGACAATTGCGAGCAACGTAGAAGCAAGCAGACTGCGAATCACACATCAGTTTACTACTGCCTTCCAGCTTGGTTCGCGCCTGCAGCGAGATCCGGCTAACGGCAACTTGCGTTGTACGCTTTGGGAAATGCCAGGAAGGCGATGCTGGCCGGCGCGAATGCGATTTCCCCTCGAGGCCGCGTCTCGCCTTTCAGCCGAGGCAGGTTGTCATCGCCATCCAGGCTGAGTTGCTTGCCGTTCAGTTCAACATGAGAGGCCAGCAATTCGCCGGCTGTAAGCCTGTAGATTTCGGCACGATGATCAATCGACAGCGAATGTGGATCGTTGCGGTCGGCATTGATGGCCAGCAGCACAACGCCTCCCGGCGCGCCGCGCATGCAGTGCGCGTAGAGATGCAGAGCGGGCGCAGGCGAAGGGCCGGGATCGAGGACCGTGGTTCCCATCATCTTGCGCCACAGCAGAGCCGCCCAGTAATTGGGGCGGGGTTCGTAAGTCTTCTCGTCCAGAAGGCCATAGTCGCTTGCGGCCAAGGTGTTGTGCATCTGTACCTGTACGCCGCGCCGGGCCAGGCTTCCAAGCTGGTTGAGGTAGCGGAAGCTATCGAGAAAAGTGGAAGCCCAGCGGTCACCACCGCAGGCAGCCTGGGCGGTTTCGGTGTTCCAGAGGGGCTTGCCTGGCTCAAACCGATCGCGGAGCGCGGCATAGTAGGCCTCGCTGCGTTCTCCGCGGGAGAGCCAATCCTCGGTGAGCGCAGCGGCCGCGGTTGTGGTTGCCGGTCCCCCCATGGCGCCGCAGCGGCTGGAGACCGCGCCATAGGAGTGGTAAGAAACTACATCGAAGACAGGCCCGACAGCCGAGAAGATCGCTTGGCTCGAGACCAGGTGCATTGAAGTTGGAGCCAGAGCCGTACCTTCGCCCACGCCGCCGGGCCCGAGAATCAGCATTCCTGGCGCATCGGTTTTGACGAAGTTGCGAAAGACAGCGAAATCGCGCGCGAAGGCCTGGGCATCATATCCGCGCGGCGCGCCACCAATCCCGGCGAAAGTCGGCTCGTTCATGAATTCGGCCGCAGCGATGCTGCCGCCGGCCGATTTGGTGTAGGCGAGAAACAGCCGCGCCCGGTCCGGCATCCACACGCCGGAGGCGTTGCGTGTCCCTGCGCTGATTGCGAACGAGGTAACGATCTTCGCGTTCACGGCACGGGAGAAATCGATCACGCCTTTCCATTGCTTGCGCGTCAGCACGCTGTTGAATCCCGCGGGCGGAGTCGCTGGCGCCGGCTCGTCGGAGTCCTGGAAGTAAGTTGAGTTCCTCCAGGTGCCGCTGACTCTCACATATGCGGGCCCGAGCGCAGCCGCCAGCTTGCGCAGGCGAGGGTTACTGAGGTCGATGGGGGCGCGGTATTGATAGAGGGATGGATTTGGGCCTCCCGGCTGAGCCGGGGCCTGCGGAGTTGCCGGCTGTTGCGCCGGCGCTGGAGGCGAACCGCCAGGCCGATCGAATGGCTTCCAGAACCTTCCCCCGGTAACTTCGACCATCTCAACGTTGTAGGACTGGAAGCGCTCGTCGACGGTCCCCACACGCGGCATGGTTGCCGGCGAAATAGCGGTTGGCTGTTCATTGGCCTGGCCCGCGCAAGCCGCTGCGGTCCATAAACACGCCGCCGCACCTGCAAGTAAGAGAGCGCTCTCAATACGACTCATTTCTTCACTGCCTCTCGCCGATCCGTTGTGCCGAACGGGAATTATAGGGCATGAACCTGGGGCCGGAAATGGAGCCGAATCTGCACCGATGGATTCTGCAAGCCGCACGGCGTATAACGCTGGAATGGGGACAGCGCAGACCGAGGAGGTGGACGCGTGGCTGCGCGACGGCGGCATCGTGGTCACGGCCAGCGATCGCGCGGCGCGCGCGCTTCAGTCTGCGTATTATCGCGCCCGGCGGGCTGAGGGGTTCAAGGCCTGGACCGCGCCCAACATCCTCGACTGGCGAAGCTTCGTCCACAACGCGTGGAGTGAGCAGGCTCTCGACGAGCATTTGCTTTTCACGGATGAGCGTCTTCTGCTCAATCCCACGCAGGAGTTGGCATTGTGGGCCGAGATTGCCGGCCGCGACAGCCGACCAGCCACGCTGCTCGATGGGCCTCGTCACCGCGTGGCAGCGCTGGCCATGGAGGCCCACGAGCTGCTCGCCTCTTACGCGCCGGCATACCTTCGTGCTCGAGCCCGCGGCACGTGGCAGCAGGATGCGGCGGCCTTCAGCAAGTGGCTTTCGGCATTCGATGAGGTTTGCCGCGACAACAATCTCGTCAGCGCCAGCCGCCTGCCGCTCGAACTGACGGCCACGCTTCAAAGCTCCACTTCCAGCGATCGCCGGCGGTCGCTGATCGCCGGCTTCGACCGCATTCTTCCTGTGCAACGAAACCTGTTCGAAGCGTGGGGCGCGTGGCATCAAGCCTCCCGCGGCGAGGCCGCCTCCGACATCCGCTATTATGAAGCCGCCGGCACGCAAGCAGAGTTGGCCGCCTGCACGCTCTGGTGCAAACGCCACCTTGACGCTGACCCGTTGGCGCGCCTGCTGATCGTCGTCCAGGATGCGGCAACGCGCCGCGGCCAGATCGAGCGCGCGCTTCTGCGCCACCTCGGCTCCCTCGGCTCAGCCGCGCAGCCGCTCTTCGAGTTCTCATTGGGAATCCCGCTCGCCAAAGTTCCTCTCGCAAAATCGGCGCTTCTGCTGTTGCGGTGGCTGGGCGAATCGCTCGAAGAGTCTGAAATCGACTGGCTTTTTTCCACCGGCCATATCGCCGCCAATGCGCAGGAACACGCCGCCCTGTATCGCGCCATGCGCGAACTGCGCCGCCGCAATCAGCAGCGCATTCACTGGACCCTGGATGCATTCTGCCGCCAGGAGCAAACCACCCGTCTGCTTCCGCCGCCGTGGCTTCAGCGCGTGAAACAAGCCCAGCGGTCGGTTGCGCAAAGCGCAGCCGGGCGGCTGACCCCGCTCGATTGGGCGGCCCTGATTCCGCAATTGCTCATGACCGCGGGCTGGCCCGGATACCGCACTCCCGGCACCAATGACTATCAGGCCGCGCAGCGCTGGCAGCAGGCGGTTGAAACCTGCGCCTCGCTCGGATTCGACGGCCGGCGCTTGAGTTGGCCGGAGTTCCTCTCGTGTCTCGCGCGCACTCTGGATGAAACTCTCTTTGCGCCTGAATCCCGCGATGCGCCCATCCAGATCGCCGGGCCTGTCGAGTCCTCGGGGCTTACCGCCGACGCCATCTGGTTTTTGGGCGCCGACGAAGAGTCGTGGCCTGCGGGCGGGTCAGCTCACCCGCTACTGCCGCTGTCGGTGCAGCGCGAAACCGGAATGCCCCACGCCACGCCGCAGCTCGATCGCGCGCTGGCGAGCGCCGTGACCGCGCGACTTGTCTCTTCCGCGCCTGAAATCCGGTTCAGTTACGCGCGCCAGCGCGAGAGCACCGAGGCTCGTCCATCGCGGCTCATCGCGCGGCTTGCGGGAGCGCCGCATCCGCTGCCGGAGGAGCTGGCTGCGCCGGCAAGCACAGCGCCGATGACCGTTCCGTTCCGCGATTCATCCCGCGTTCCCTTCATGCCGGGTGCCATCGCCGGCGGAGCGGCCATTCTCACTTTGCAGTCGCAGTGCCCTTTCAAAGCCTTTGCCACAGCCCGTCTCGGAGCCAAAGGCTGGGAGCCGGCGCAAGCCGGCTTGACCGCCTCGGACCGCGGCAAGCTGGTTCACGCGGTGATGCACGCCGTGTGGGCCGGCGGGCCGAGCGGCATCCGCACACTTGAGCAGCTCCGCGCGCTCGCCGATAGAGAGGATTTTGTTGCCGCGCACGTGCGGCGCACCCTGCAAGAGGAGATTCCCGCCGCCCTGCGCGAACGCATGCCGCGTGGCTATCTCGCACTCGAGGAGACACGCCTCACTCGTCTCGTCTCGGCGTGGCTCAAGTACGAATCCACCCGGCACAGCTTTACCGTGGCCGATACGGAAGCGGATCGCACCATTAATTTGGAGGGGCTGATCTTGAGCGTGCGCCTGGACCGCATCGACCGGCTCCACGACGGCACTTTGCTGGTTATCGACTACAAGACCGGCGCAGTTGCGCCCAAGTCGTGGGACCTGCCCCGTCCCGACGACGTGCAACTGCCGCTCTACGCCGGTTTTGCGCTCGATCCGGTCGAGGAGCCTCTCGGCGGGCTTGTTTTTGCCAGGGTCCAGACCGGCGATCGCAAGATGACATTCGCGGGACGAGTCTTTTCGCCTCTATCGACCCTGTTCGATGCAGAAAATGTTGCGCACGCGCTGGCCGGAAATCCCCTGACTCTTGAGGAACTCAGCGCATGGCGCAACCATATCGAGCAGTTGGCGCGGGATTTCATCGCGGGCCGCGCCGAAGCCGATCCACGCGACTATCCCCGCACTTGCGAGCGCTGCGAGTTGCCGGCTCTCTGCCGCATCCATGAGAGTCGGGCGATTGCCGAAGTCGAGGAAAGCGACGCCGAGGCGCTCGATGAGTGACACGCTCGTTGAGCCTCCCGACCAGCGCAAGCGTGAACAAGCACTCGATCCTCGCCGGTCGATCCTCGTCCAGGCCCCGGCGGGCTCGGGAAAGACCGATCTGCTCACCCGCCGCTTCCTGTGCCTGCTCGGCGAGGTAGACTCACCCGACCAGATCGTCGCCATCACCTTCACCATTGCGGCCGCCGCCGAAATGCGCCATCGCATTCTCGCCGAACTGGAGAAGGCGGCGGCCGGCAACGCGGCCCGCGCCGCAAGTATCGAGGCCGACGAGCCAACGATGGCATCGCTTGCCTCACGCGCATTGGAGCGCTCACGCGCGCGCGGCTGGAACCTCATCGACCTCTCGGCTCAACTCCGTATCTCGACGATCGACTCGTTTTGCCGCGAGCTTGCGCTGCGGCAGCCGTTGCTCTCGGGCCTGGGCGGAGGAATTGGCATCGCCGAGCAACCCGGGGATCTTTATCGCCGCGCCGCGCGGCAAACGTTGGAATCAATCGACAAGGCGGATGCGTCATTGATTGCCGCGATCGAGCGGCTGCTCCTGTGGCGCGATAACAACTGGCAGGATCTCGAAGAACTGCTCGTCGAAATGCTTGGTGTACGCGACCGCTGGATGCATGACTTCGTTCTGGCCCGCCAGCCGGATTGGAATGCGCTGCGCACAGCTCTTGAGCGGCCCTTCGCGAACGCAGTTGGCAATGGCGTTGCCGCGGTCACCCGCCTGCTCGATGAGGTTCCACGCGCCCGCCAGGAGGCGCTGGAGCTGTCGATATTCGCTTACAATCAAACCGGCGGCGGGCTTTACAGCAATCTGGCCGGACGGGCGAAATTTCCGGGCGAGCCGTTCGCCGATAGCGCGAGCGTTGAAGATGCGCGCCGGGCTTATGCTTGCCTGGCCGATCTGCTCCTCACCGATGAGGGCGCCTTTCGCCGGCAGGTCGATAGACGGATCGGATTTCCTGCCGACTGCGGCCAGGAGAGAAGCCGGCTTCTTACGTTGATCGATCGCCTGCGGCAGGTCCCCGGTCTCGAAGCTGCGCTGGCCGATCTGCGCAAACTGCCGTCCGCCCGCTATAGCGACGACGAATGGGAAATCGTCCGCGCCTGCTTTACGCTGCTGCGCCACGCCGCGGGAGAACTGCAAGTCGTATTCGCCGAGGCCGGCGCCGTCGACTTCAGCGAAGTGGCGCAGATCGCGCTGCGCGTTTTAGAGGACGACAGCGGCCAGCCATCCGATGCCGCGATCGCCATCGCCGACGGCATCCGCCATCTTCTCGTTGACGAGTTCCAGGACACCAGCCGCCGCCAGCACGAGCTGCTGCGCCGTATTGTGGCCGGATGGCCCGAGCGCGAGGGACGGACCTGCTTTGTGGTAGGCGACCCCATGCAGTCCATCTATTTCTTTCGCGATGCCGACGCCGAGCTCTTCCCGCGCGTGCGCGACGTCGGTCTCGAGATTCCCGGCGCTGATCCGCTGCTGTTCAATTTCGTTCCGCTGCGGGCAAACTTCCGCACCGCGCCGCCGCTCGTGGCGCAGCTCAACCGCGTGTTCGAGCGCATCTTCGCTGCGCCCGGCGGCAGCGGAATCGCATTCACTCGGGCTGAGGCTGCACGCGAGGGCTCTGCCGCCAACGGACCGCACTTTGCGATGCATCTCGAATTCGCGCCGCAACCGGCGCGAGACGCTGAGGAAAAAGAACGCACAACGAGCCAAATCGAAGCTGCGCGCGCAGCGCAGACAGCCGAGATCGTCGACCTGGTTCGAAGCCATGTGGCACAGATCGAGGAGAAGCGCGCGCGCGGCGAAAGGTATCGCATCGCCATTCTTGGGCGGACGCGCAATGCGCTCACCCCCATTGCCGCGGCACTGCGCCGGTCCACGATCCCCTTTCGTGCAGTCGATCTCGAGCAGCTTGCCGACCGGCCCGAGGTGGTTGATGCATTGTCCCTGGCACGCGCGTTGCTCAACCCTGAAGACCGAGTCGCGTGGCTGGGTGTATTGCGCGCGCCATGGTGCGGGCTCGCGCTCGACGACCTGCACAGGCTCACCAGCGAAGACGATGGAGAACTGCTCACGCGTCCCGTGCCTGATCTGCTCGCGGAACGGGTGGCAATGCTCAGCGAAGCAGGCCAATCGGCGGCGCGCCGAGTTCTCGATGCGGTGAATTCCGCGGAACAGCTTCGCGATCGATTGCCAAACGCTTCCATAGGGACGCATCTCGAAATGGTCTGGGTCCGACTCGGCGGCGCGGACTGCGTCGATGCTACCGCTCGCGCCAATGTCGATTTTTTGTGGAGCTGCCTGGACAACCTGCCACACGGGGAGCAGGACCTGCTCGGACCGGCGCTCGATGCGGCGCTGGAAATGTTGACCGCGCTGCCCGATCCCTCGGCGAGCAGCGACTGCGGCGTGCAATTGATGACCATTCACAAATCGAAAGGTCTGGAATTCGAGATCGTGATCGTACCAGAGCTGCAGGCCCGCTGCGGCATTGGCAATCGAAGCTTGCTTTCGTGGGTCGAGCGCGGAGTGCGGCCAGAGGATGGCGCGGATGCCGCGGCGGGTTTCGGCGAGACTACCGAGTTTCTTGTCGGTCCCTTGCAATCCAAAGGCACCGGCCGCGGCGAGGCCAAGGCCTGGGTCGATCGCGTCCGCCGCGAGCGCGAGGCTCAAGAAGATCGGCGGATCTTTTACGTGGCCGCTACGCGCGCCCGCGAAGAGCTTCACGTGTTCGGGCGGCCTGCCTACAAGACAGAGCACGATGGGTCACTCACGCTCTGCGAGCCGGCGAACAGCCTGCTCGCGACCGCTTGGCCCACGCTCGAAGAAGAGGTTCGCGCGCGATTCGAACAGTGGAAGGCTGGGCCAGACCGTCGAAAAGCCGGGCCTTTCGAGATTGAGTCGATCGCCGCCGGAGCGGAAGACAACCTGCGCGTTCTCAGACCTCCGGTCCCTTTCACACTGCTGCGCCGCCTGCCGCCGGACTTCATCCTTGCATCGCGCGACCGGATTCTTGACGCGCATCCCGGGAGAGCCGTCGAATCGCGCCCGTCGCGCTTCTACGAGCGCCACGAAGGCGGCTTGCTCTCGCGTGCCCTGGGCCGCGCGGCACACATGCTTCTGCTGGAGCTGGCCCGGCTGCGCGCCAAAACGGACTGGGACTCCGCGCGCACGGTTCTCGAGCGCTTCGGACCGCGCGTCGCCGCCGATTTGCGCGCCGTCGGAATCGATCGACGACAAGCTCAGCAGATTGCGGCCAACGCGCTGCAACTGGCGCTCAATGCGTCGCGGGATCCAGCCGGGGAGTGGATTCTGTCGCCCCACTCCCGGGCAGCGAACGAGGTCCGCTGGGACGGAGTTGTCAATGGCGCGGTGCGCGCTGTGCAGGTCGATCGCGTCTTCCGCGCGGGCCCTGCGCCGCAAATGGATGGCGACGATTGCTGGTGGATCGTCGACTACAAAACCGCGCACGAAAAGGCGCCCGACCCCGCCGCCGCTCTGCCCCGGTTGCGCGCCCTCTTCGCGCCGCAACTCGAAGCGTACGCCTCGGTTCTGCGCAACCTGTACGGCAGTGGCGCGCCTCTTCGCGCAGGGCTCTATTATCCGCGCATGCTGCGGCTCGATTGGTGGGAACTATAAGCGGGAAATCAGCCGCGCGCTGCGTGCGCGTCCCTGCCGCCGGTGGGGCTCTTGTGGTGGCGCACGTCGGCGCCCTGCACCCAGAAGATCACGTCTTCGGCAATATTCGTCGCGTGGTCGGCCACGCGCTCCAGGCTGCGGCAGATCATCAGCGCGTTCAGCGCCTGGGGAGCGAGATGGCTCTCCTCGGCCATCACCTTGGTCAGCGCCTTGTAAGCGGCGCGATTCATCGCGTCCACGGCGTCGTCCATGGTGAGAATGCTGCGCGCCATCTCAGCGTCGGCCTCGATAAACGACTGCAGCGTCTTGCGCACCATCTCCGCGGCCAGCGAAGCCATGCGCGGAATATCGACCGGCAAATCGACCGCGGCCATCTGCTCCATGCTGCGCACGCGATCGCTGATGCTCTTGGCCGCGTCGCCCACGCGCTCGAGGTCGGCGTTGATCTTGATCACCGCCAGGATGAAGCGCAGGTCGATGGCCATAGGCTGCTCCATCGCCAGCAGATCGAGCGCCGCCTGGTCGATGTCGCGCTCCAGGCGGTTGATGGCGATCTCGCTACGGTTGACAAGGTCGCAGATCGACAAATCGCGCACGCGATACGCTTCGATCGCGCGCTGGATGGCCTGCTCGGCCAGACCCGCCATCACCAGCAGGTTTTCCTTCAGGTCCTCAAGGCTGCGTTGAAACCGTATGCGTGTCATCCGAACCTGCCCGTGATGTAGTCTTCGGTGCGCTTGTCACTGGGGTTGGTGAATATCTTATGCGTCGAATCGAACTCCACCATGCGGCCGTTCAAAAAGAAACCGGTCTTCTCGGCCACTCGCGCCGCCTGCTGCATGTTGTGGGTCACGATGACGATCGTATATTGCGATTTGAGCTCGAAGATCAGGTCCTCGATCTTCGACGTCGACACCGGGTCGAGCGCCGAGGCCGGCTCATCCATCAGCAACACTTCGGGGTCGACCGCCAGCGCGCGCGCAATGCACAGCCGCTGCTGCTGCCCGCCGGAGAGGCTTGCACCCGACTTCTTTCTCAGATCGTCCTTCACCTCATCCCACAGCGCCGAATCCCTCAGCGACCGCTCGACGACCTCGTCCAGCACACGCCGGTTGCGGAAACCGTTTAGCTTGAGCCCCGATGCCACGTTGTCGTAAATCGACATCGTCGGAAAGGGATTGGGCCTCTGGAACACCATGCCGACGCGGCGCCGGATCTGGACCGGCTTGGCATCGTTGTAGATGTCCAGTTCGCCGATGCGCACCAGCCCCGTCACGCGCGCGATGGGATTGGTTTCATGCATGCGGTTCAGGCAGCGCACAAAAGTGCTCTTGCCGCAGCCCGATGGGCCGATCAGTGCGGTGGCGTGATTGGCCGGTATGTGCAGGTTGATGTCCTGGAGCGTGTGGTTGGTTCCGTACCACGCATTCAAGTCCTTTACCTCGATGCCGACGCCCACTTAGCTCGCCCCTTTCAACACGCCGCGGCTGGCCACGTACCGCACCAGCGCCACCGCCAGCACAATCAACACAATCAGAACCAGCGACCCCGCCCAGGCCAGCCGATGTTGGTCTTCGTAGGGTCCATTGGCGAAGACATAAATCTGCAGCGGCAAAGCTTCAATCGGCTGGTTGAGGCTGGTGCTCATGTAGGGATTGCCCAGTGCCGTAAAAAGCAGCGGGGCGGTCTCGCCGGCCACGCGGGCAAAGGCCAGCATGCAGCCGGTGATGATGCCCGGCGAGGCCGTCTTCACGGTGATCGAAAGCACCGAACGCCAATTGGGGACGCCCAGGCCCAGCGCCGCCTCGCGCACCGCATGCGGCACCATCAGCAGCATCTCTTCGGTCGTCCGGCAAACCGTGGGAATCATCATAATCCCCAGTGCCACGCCACCCGACATGGCGGAGAAATGTCCCATGAAAGGAAAGATGGTTCCTTTGGGAAAGACCATCAGCGCGTAAACGGCAAGGCCCATCACGATGGATGGAACTCCGTTGAGAACATCGGCTGTGAATCGCACCGCGTTGGCCAGTTTGGTGCCACGTCCGAATTCGGCCAGGAAGATTCCGCCCCCAATCCCTACGGGGATGCCAAGCGCGCTGGCTACGGCGAGTATTATTCCGGAACCCACGATGGAGTTGGCCATTCCACCGCCGCTTTCGCCTTCCGGCTTTGGAATCTGGGTGAAAAAGGCCAGGTTCAACGAACGTGCGCCTTTGTAAACCAGATACACGAAGATGGCTACCAGCGGCGCCACGACAAGCAACGTGGCCAGAATCGACAACGCCGTGACCGCGCCGTCGGTCAACGTTCGCATCCGGGACCGGAAACTGGAAGTCTCCACGCTCACCCGATTCTCCTCAGCGCGCCTGCGCCGGCGTTCCCCGTGTGACCGCCCAAACCAGCAGTTGGGCTATGGCATTCACAATGATGGTCACGACAAACAACGCTAACCCAATTTCGATCAGCGCGCTTGTATGCATGTTACTGACTGCTTCGGTGAACTCATTGGCAATCACCGCGGCCATCGAGGTCCCATTGGAAAGCAGCGAGCGGTGAATCTCCGGCGTATTGCCGATCACCATCGTCACCGCCATGGTCTCGCCCAGTGCCCGGCCCAGCCCCAAAATCACGGCGCCTACAATGCCGATACGGGCGTTGCGCAGCACGCCCATGCGGATCATCTCCCAGCGTGTGGCTCCCAGCGCCAGCACCGCTTCGCGCTGCGAGTGCGGCACTGCGTTCATCACCTCCCGAGTCAGCGAGGAGATGATGGGCAGGATCATGACGGCCAGAATTACGCCTGCCGCAAAATATCCAAGTCCGGTGGGATTATCGTTCTCGAAAAAACCCGTCCAGCCCAGATATCGAGCCAATCCCGGATTCACATAGTCGCGAAGCAGGGGCACCAGCGCGTAAAACGCCCATAGGCCGTAGATAATGCTGGGAATTGCCGCCAGCAGTTCGGTTAGGAAAGCAAGTGGGCCGCGCAAGAACCCAGGGCACATCTCGGTGAGGAAAACGGCCAGGCCAATCGACAGCGGAACCGCAATCAGCAGTGCCAGAAACGATGAGACCAGCGTGCCGTAAACGAAGGGCAAAGCGCTGAACCGCTCATTTACCGGATCCCAGTACATCGGCTGGTGCGAGTCGGGATTTGTAAATGTCTGGTAGAAGAAGGCCAGCCCGAACCTTTCCCACGTCAACTGCGAACGAAGAACCAATTGCCAGAGGATCAATGCCACGATGACGAAGATGCTGAGAGCGCACAACACCATCAACCAGTGGAAGGCAAAGTCGGTAACGGCTGAGTTCCCCCGCGACAGCAGGAACTTGCGAACCTCCGAGGCTCGGGCTGCAGCCGTCCTCGGTGGCCGCTGCCCCTCTGGCGGTCCCGATTTAGGCAGAGATTGGGATGGGGAGATGCGGATATCGGGCACGGGTGCAGTCACCTAAGTCAGGCTACCGGGGAAATATGAATGACAGGTTAATGGGCCGCAAAATCAAGCGCATACGGCAGAAAATTCAAGCGGCAAGCGGGGGGATCGTTCGCCGCAGGGTCGGTCGCAGATATGGGGATCGCGGGAACCGCCGGCTTGGAACAGCCGCAGTTCCCCGTTTTCCCTCGCAATCGTACCGCGAAATGTGATCGCTGCCTTTTTCCTATGAAGCATCTACTGCAGTGAATAAATGGTATTGAGCACCTTCTCCGCCACATTCTGCGGGAGCGGCGCATAGGAG
>Ga0335073_10003381_pt1 | contig 22193 bp, 14 predicted proteins | sample Lox_Sample_22_FD_207093 | JGI IMG/M metagenome (GOLD analysis project Ga0335073, IMG submission 207093) | Soil microbial communities from Loxahatchee National Wildlife Refuge, Florida, United States - Lox_Sample_2.2 | ecosystem: Environmental > Terrestrial > Soil > Wetlands | place: USA... | reverse complement strand
ATGGCGGCAGGCAAGCGGCCCTTTGAGGGCAAGAGCCAGATCTCGCTCGCATCGGCCATCCTGGAGAAAGACCCCGAGCCCATCAGCGCAATCAAGCCGATGATTCCCGCGGCTTTTGAGCACGCGGTGACAACTTGCCTGCAGAAGGAACCCGACCAGCGATATCAGACCGCGCACGACCTGAAATTGCACCTGCAGTGGACCGCGACCAGCAGTTCCTCAACTGCAATGGCGGCAATGCCCGCGAGGACATCGCGAAAGCGGGAGCGCCTCTGGTGGGCAATCGCGTTCGTCGTCGCCTTAGCACTGGGGGTTACCGTCGGGACGTTAATCAATCATTCTGCTCCCCGCGCGCAGATCACGCGAACGGTCATCAACCCGCCCGAAAAGACCGCGTTGAATCTGTCGGGCGATTCTGCCGGCCCGCCGGTGCTGTCGCCGGATGGGACCAACCTCGCATTCACCGGGACGAAGCCGGACGGCACAACTGCCATCTGGGTACGTCCCATGGATTCTCTGGAGGCGCAGCCGCTGCCCGGCACCGAGAATGCGGTGTTTCCGTTCTGGTCGCCCGACGGTCGTTCCCTTGGTTTTTTTGCCGATGGCAAGCTGAAAACGATCGATCTGAATGGCACCTCGCCCCAGGTCGTTGCCAATGCGCCATTCGGGCGTGGAGGCACTTGGGGACCAAACGGCGTCATTCTCTTCTCGCCGGCTACGTTAAATCCGTTGGTGCGGGTCAGCGCCACGGGCGGGACGCCGGTTGAGGTCACCAAGATCGATAGTGCTCAGCACACCTCTCATCGCTGGCCGTACTTTCTTCCCGACGGGAAACATTTTCTTTATCTTGCTATTCATCACGATCCTTCCAAATGGACGAATGACACGATCTACTACGCCTCACTGGATGGCAAGGAGAATCGACCGCTTCTCCATTCTCTATCGAATGCGATTTATGCCGGCGGATTTCTGCTGTTTGCGCGCAATGATCAACTGATGGCGCAACCGTTTGATCCGGCTTCCGGCAAGCTAAGCGGTGAGCCTGTAAGTATCGCCAAAGGGGTGATGAATGACATTACCACCTGGCACATGGATGTTTCAGCTTTCAGCGACAAGTTGCTGGTTCTGGCCAATGGCGGCGGCGGTAACTGGCAGTTGGTTTGGGTCGAGCGCGGCGGAAAACAGATCAGCACCATTGCCGACAATCTCACGAATTTACAGAGGGCGGTACTTTCGCCGAATGATGATCGCGTGGCTATGGTGATCGATAATGGCCAGAGCGACATCTGGGTCCTCGACCTGGCCCGCGGAGTGCGCACCCGGCTGACCTTCGGACCGATTGCCAACGACTGGCCAGTCTGGTCGCCGGATGGCAAGTGGATCGCCTACACCTCCGATCGTAACGGCCACGCCAACCTCTGCCGCAAACCCGCCGACGGAAGCGGACCCGAAGAGCTTTTGTACAGCGAGGACCAGCTTGCTTCGCCCACCGACTGGACCCGTGATGGCAAGTACCTGGTCTATACGCGTGGACAGGTGGGCAGCGAGGAGATATGGGCGCTGCCATTGGAAGGAGATCGCAAGCCGTGGCTGGTGGTACCGCATGCCATGTTTGGGCAGCTATCGCCTGACGGACGTTGGCTCACATATGCATCGAGTGAGTCCGGTGCAGCAGAAGTATATGTGGCGGCATTCCGCGGCCCAGGCAAATGGCAGGTGTCGGGAAACGGCGGAGTGTTTTCGACCTGGAGCAGCGATGGCAAAGAACTGTACTACATGGATCCGAGACTCAATCTCTACGCGGTGCCGGTGAAAGAGGTAGGGGGCGCGCTGCAATTCGGCTCGCCGCAGCCGATCGTCACCAATTGGTCATCGCCGCAGTTCTTCTACGACGTCAGCCGCGATGGCAAGAAGATTCTTCTCGAACGTATTTCGCAGCAGGTCAACCAGTCGGTTACGGTGGTGACAAATTTTGCCTCGGGACTAAAGAGGAAATGACGGGGATGGCCTTCTCAGAAGAGCCGTTGCTTCGCCGCACGACTCCTTTCTAATTCCGTAACCAATGCAGCTCCTGCGCGTCGAATAGGGATAGTATTGAGCTACACCTCTTTTAGGGCGAAGGGAACCGACAGGATCTATGCGAATCGCCGGCGTAGCCAGTGCATTTCCGCGCCAGTACTATCGCCAGGAGGAGATTGCCGCCGCCCTGGGGCGGCATTGGGCTGGGCGGCTGGAGAATCCCAGGCTGCTGGATCGGCTGTCGAGCCGCGTGGGCGTCGAGGGGCGATATCTGGCGCTGCCCATCGAACAATATGACGAGCTAACGACGTGGGGCAAAGCCAACGACGCCTGGATCGAAGTTGCCGAAGACTTAGCTGAGCAGTCACTGTGCCGTGCGCTAACGCGGGCCGGCCTTTCCGAGAGCGACGTCGATGCGCTGTTCTTCGTCTCGGTAACCGGGGTCGCGAGTCCCTCGATTGATGCGCGCCTGATCAATCGCACGCATCTGCGGGCCGACGTAAAGCGCAATCCTATCTTCGGCCTGGGCTGTGTGGCGGGAGCCGCAGGCATTGCTCGCGCCGCCGATTATGTGCGGGCCTATCCCAACCATGTGGCGGCGCTGATTTCCGTCGAGTTGTGTTCGCTGACCTGGCAGCGTGGCGATTTTTCCACCGCCAATATTGTTTCTTCGGGACTGTTCGGCGACGGAGCGGCGGCGGTGATTGTGGTGGGCGAAGAACGGCAAGCCGACGGCCCGCGCGTTCTCGCCACGCGTTCGTCGTTTTATCGCGGCACCGAAGACGTGATGGGCTGGAATGTCTCCGAGGCCGGCTTCAAGATCGTACTGTCCACCGAAGTGCCGGAGATGGTCCGCAAGCACCTGGCCCATGATGTCGACGCATTTCTGGCCGAGTATGATCTGGCTCGCGACGATATCGGCACCTGGATCATGCACACGGGCGGTCCCAAGGTGCTGCAGGCGACGGCGGAGGCGCTGGGTTTGCCCGATCGCGCGCTGGAAGTTTCGTGGGCATCGTTACGGCGGGTGGGAAACCTCTCGTCGGCCTCGGTGTTAATAGTGCTCGAAGAGTTCGTCAACCGGCGACGGCCCGCACCCGGCAGCTACAGCATTCTTGCGGCGATGGGGCCGGGCTTTTGCGCAGAGCTGGTGCTCCTCCGCTGGTAGCGCGGCGTCGGGCGCGGTATCCTTATACAGATGTGGGGCAACAAGGCATATTGTTTAAAGCGCTGATATCCAACCTTGAAGCCGGGACAGGAATCACTAAAGAAGAGGATAACTGGTGAGATTAGTCGCCATTGTGAGTACGTTGCTTCTGTTGGCAGCCTCGGCGGTTGCACAGCAGACGTTATCGTTGGACGCAGGCTATCGCGACATGTACAACCTGCAATTCCAGGCTGCACATCGCGTCTTCGGGGATTGGCAGACCGCGAAACCGGAAGATCCGCTGGGCCCGGTATCGGATGCGGCAGCATATCTGTTCGCGGAATTTGACCGGCTTCATGTGCTTGAGTCGGAGCTGTTCACGAACAACAACAACTTCGAAAATCGTTCCAAGCCTACACCTGACCCGCAGACGAAGCGCGCATTTGAAACCGACCTGGCGAAAGCGGACGAGCTTGCGGACAGGAAGTTGGACCAGGATCCCGGCAACGCCGATGCCATGTTTGCGAAAGTGATGGCGCTCGGCTTGCGCGGCGACTATGCCGCCATGATCGAGAAGCGGGACCTTGCCGGATTGAATTACATGAAGACGGGGCGCGCGCTTGCCGAGCAGCTACTGGCAAGCCACTCGACGTACTACGACGCGTATCTGGCGGTTGGGGTCGAAAACTACTTGCTGAGCCAGCAGTCGGCAGCGATGCGATGGGTCTTGCGTATAACCGGGGCGCAGACCAACAAAGAGACGGGCTTGCACAACCTGCGCCTCACCGCCGAACATGGCCATTATTTACTTCCCTATGCCCGGCTGCTGCTGGCGGTTGCTGCTTTGCGCGATCACGACCGGGCGCAAGCGAAGACCTTACTGGCCGGCCTGGCGCAGGAGTTCCCGGAAAACCATCTTTACGCCAAAGAACTGGCTAAACTTCACTGAGCGGCTGCGCGATTGCCATTATCGCTTCGCTGGATGTTCTTCCGCCGGCACTGAAATCTCACCTATATAGACCGAGAATGGCGCCAGCGTCATCTGGGCGATGTTTGCCGCAGCCTGCATCTCAGCCATCGTCGTCAGCAAAGTTTTGGCTTGGTATGACGAAAATCCTTGGGGCGCGAGATTGAAGCTCTCCTTCTGCGGTGCGTCGGACATGTTGAGCACCACCAGCACCGCCTGGTCCTTGTAGCGGCGCAAATAGGACATCACGTTGGGATCGTTCTCGTTCAGGGGAACGTAATCGCCGTCGAGCAATGCGGCGTTGCTGTGCCGCAAGGCGAGAAGGTGCTGATAGAACACAAGAATGGAATTCGGGTCCTTTAGCTCGCTGGCGACATTGTGGGTCCGGTAGTTGTCGGAAACCGGCAGCCACGGCCTGGTCTTGCTGAAGCCCGCGTTCACCTTGTCATTCCACTGCATGGGAGTACGCTCGCCGTCGCGGCCTTTCTCCTCCGGCCAGCCGCGTTTACCGATCGGATCTTTCACGTCCTTCTTGAATTTCGGATCGTTGTTCTCGATGCCAATCTCTTCGCCGTAATACATAATCGCCGTGCCGCGCAGGGTGAGGTATAAACCGGCCATGACCTTGGCGATAGCATCGTTGTGCTTGCCGTCGCCGTAGCGATTGTAAGAACGTTCCATGTCGTGGTTGCCGATCACATAGACCGGCCAGCCGTTGACGGCGTTTACCGCCGCAATCTGCTTGCGGAAGTCGGGCGGCGAAAGCTTATTTATGGTGGTAAACATAAAGTCCATCGGCATCTGCAACTCATTGCCCTTCGGTCCGTAATATTGATCGAGCTGGTCGATGTTCTCCGTCCATGTTTCGCCGATGAGTACGGCGTTGTACTTGTCGGCGACCTGCCGCAATCCCTGCAAGATTCCGTGCACCTCGGGCAGATGGCTGTTGTATTTGTTCTCCATGTTGGGATCGCCGTAGGCGTTCTTGCCCGGCAGGATGGGATTGTCGTGCAGGTTGGGATCCTCGAAAAGTTCGTCGACCGCATCCAGACGGAAGCCGGCAACTCCACGGTCGTACCACCAGCGGGTGACGGCGAACATGGCATCTTTCACCGCCGGGTTGCGCCAGTTCAGGTCGGGCTGTTGCGGATAAAAGAAGTGGTAGTAATACTGGTCGGTCTTGCCGTCGAACTGCCATGCCGAACCGCCGAATAAAGACAACCAATTATTTGGCGGCTGGTTGTGAGCTTTGCCGTCACGCCAGATATACCAGTCGCGATGCTTGGAGGTGCGTGAAGAGCTGGAGTCAATGAACCACGGGTGCTGGTTCGAGGTGTGGTTCATAACGAAGTCGAGAATGATGCGAACGCCCTTGCTTTGCGCGGCGCTCTGCATCTTGTCGAAGTCGGAAAGGTTGCCGTACATAGGATCGATGTCTTCGTAATCGGAGACGTCATATCCAAAATCGACCTGCGGCGACGGAAAACATGGGGTAATCCAGATAGCGTCGACGCCGAGCTGCTTCAGATAATCGAGTTTGGACGTGATCCCAGGCAGATCGCCGATGCCATCGTTGTTGCTGTCAGCAAAGCTGCGCGGATAAATCTCATAGAAGACGGCATTCTGCCACCATTGATGGCCCGCAGCATCAACCGCCGACGGAGTGGCTTTCGCAGGTGGAGACTTGGCCGGAGCAGGCCTGGATTGCGCGATTACAAGCGAGCCGAAGAAGAGCTCGAATAAAAGTACGGGGATGGTGAAAAGAAGTTTACGCAATGTTCGACAGCTCCTCAGAATAATTTGACGTCCCTCACCGCTTGCGCGTATTTCCCTTTGTGGCAGTTTCCAACATTTTTTGCGGTGACCTGCCCGGCGTTCAACTCTATACTGGAGTATGGGATCTTGCCCGATTCGCTTCCAGGGTCAAACCCTCGTCAACCCCGTTTTCGACGGCGAATCCTGCGGAGTGGGATTTGTCGCCAGCCTGCGCGGCGGTGCCGATCACAATATTTTGCGCCTGGCGCTGACTGCCCTCGCGCGCCTGGCGCATCGCGGCGCCGTGGCCGCCGATCGCAAAAGCAGCGACGGAGTCGGCATACTGGCGGCTGTTCCCCGTGCATTTCTGCTCCAGCAAGCTGGGATCGCTTTGCTGGCCGAGCGGCCGTTGGCGGTGGGAATGCTGTTTCTCCCTCAGGACAAGACTTGCGTAACTCGTGCCCGCCTTTGCTTGCAGCAATGTATTTCCAGCGAACGCCTTGAGTGGCTGGCGTGGCGGGAAGTCCCGACCCGTCGCGAGGTCCTGGGTGAAATCGCGTCGGCCTGTATGCCGGTCATTGGTCAGGCGCTGATCGCTGGTCCGCAGGAGGGCAGGTGGACGGAAGCCGAAATTGAGCACCGCCTATACCGGGCGCGCAAGACGTTTGAACGGCAAGTCGTGGACAGCTACGTGTGCTCGCTTTCGACGCGCACCATCGTCTACAAAGCCCTCTGCGCGGGAAGATTGCTGGACGCGTTCTATCCTGATCTGCAATCAGAAGAGTTCGTTACCCCGTTTGCGGTCTTCCATCAGCGCTACGCGACCAATGTGCTGCCGTCGTGGCATCGCGCCCAGCCGCTGCGCATGCTGGCCCACAACGGCGAGATCAACACCATCTGGGGCAATCGCGCCCACATGGAAAGCCGGCGGGCCACGCTGCCCTGGGAAGGCGAGCCCTTCCTCAGTCCAGGGGCCTCCGATTCCATGAGCCTGGACGAAGTTGCCGAGTTGCTGGCCCATCACGATCGCAACGTGGCGGAGGCAGTCCGCATGCTTCTGCCGCCCGCTACCATCAGCAAAGAAAGCGACTTTCATCGCTATCATGCCGATTGCATGGAGCCGTGGGATGGACCATCCGCTCTGGTGTTCACGGATGGGCGCCTGCTGGGAGCGGCCCTGGACCGCAATGGTTTGCGGCCGTGCCGCTACGTTGTCACCGATTCAGGGCTGATGGTTGCAGGCTCGGAAGTCGGATTGGCTGACGTAGGTCCAGAGTCGGTCGTGCGCAGCGGAAAGCTGGGCCCCGGTCAAATGATTCTCCTCGATCTGGAACAATCAAGGCTGCTTGAGGGCGAAGCCCTGGACCGCTACTTCGATGACTTGATGACGTACGCCCCGCTCATCGATGACATTCCGCTGGACCCTGCCTCCGAGCCGGTCGCGACGCTACCAGCCGACGAACTCACGCGATTACAGCGCGGCTTTGGCTATACGCGCGAAGACGTCAAGATGGTGATCGCGTCCATGGCGCTGGAGGGCAAGGAAGCGACCTGGTCGATGGGAGACGATACCGCGATTGCGGCGCTGGCGCGCACCCCGCGGCCGCTGTACGGATTCTTTCGGCAAAGATTTGCGCAGGTCACAAATCCAGCCGTCGATTCTTTACGCGAGGCGTGCGTGGTTTCGCTGCGCACACGCCTGGGGCCCTGGCCGCACCTGCTCAACAAACATGCCCCGCTGCCCGGCCTGGTATTACCTTCGCCGTTTCTCTCGCTGGCCCAAATGGCCGCGCTACACCAAGGCACATATCCGCTAAGCCACGAGTTGCCGCTGGCCATCATCGATTGCACTTTCGCCCAGGATGAGTCGTTGGAGCGGGCCATTGACAACACGTGTCGAAAAGCGGTTGAGCTGGTGCGCAAAGGGGCCGGCATCCTGCTGTTGACCGATCGCGCGGCTTCCGTGCAGAGGCTGCCGATGGCGATGGCGATGGCTACCGGCGCGGTCCATCACGCTCTGGTCAAAGCCGGCCTGCGGACGAAGGTGGGACTGGCGCTGGAGGCCGGCGACTGCCGCGACGTTCATCACGCTGCCGTGCTCATCGGATATGGCGCGGGCGCGGTCTGTCCCTGGGTGGCATTACACACGGCCCGCAATCTCGCCGGACAAGCCGGCGAAACCTCTCTGCTAAAGGCGATGCAATCGGGAATGGCGAAGGTGATGTCGAAGATGGGCATTACCGTACTCGACAGTTATCGAGCGGCGCAACTGTTCGATGTCCTTGGTCTTGCTACCCCGGTCGTGGAGCGTTGCTTTCCCGGTACCTCGTCGCCATTGGAAGGATGGGGCTTTGCCGAAATTGAGTCCGCACTACGCGCATCCTGGGCGGGGGAACACAATACCTCCGAATTGCCGGATTACGGGTGGGTGCGTTTTCGCCGCGACGTTCGGGCGGAGTCCCATCATTGGGAACCGCAGCGGACTCGGCAACTTCAGCTTGCCGTAGGCGCTGCGAAGGGACCGGTCCAGGCGGTCGCGACCATGTCGCAGGCCGAGGCATGGTCTGCCTACACGGCCCCACGCGAAGAAAGCGAGCCCTTGGTACTGCGCGATTTGCTGGAGTTTGTTCCCGCCGCTCCGCAACTAGCGCTCTCTAAAGTGGAGCAGCGCACCAGCCTGGTGCGGCGCTTCGTTTCCAGCGCCATGTCGTTGGGATCGCTGAGTCCGGAAGCCCACGAGACGATCACCCTTGCCATGAACCAGCTGGGCGGACGATCCAATACCGGCGAAGGCGGCGAGGACCCTCTCGCCTATCAACCCGCGCCCGGTTGTGACTTAGACGATTTGCCGCGCAACAATAAAATCAAGCAGGTTGCTTCGGGGAGGTTTGGCGCGACCGCCGAATACCTGGCGCATGCAGAGGAACTGGAAATCAAGATTGCGCAAGGCTCCAAGCCGGGCGAGGGCGGCCAGCTTCCGGCCCATAAAGTTTCGGAGCTTATCGCGCGCCTGCGCCATGCGCAGCCGGGAATTGCGCTGATCAGTCCGCCGCCGCACCACGACATCTACAGCATCGAGGATCTGGCGCAGTTGATTTACGACCTGAAGCGCATCAATCCGCGCGCGGCCGTGGGTGTGAAGCTGGTTTCGCAATTGGGAGTGGGAACGGTCGCGGCCGGCGTCGCCAAAGCCTACGCCGATTACATTCACATTGCCGGACATAGCGGAGGCACGGGCGCCTCGCCGCTCAGCAGCATCAAGTATGCCGGCAGTCCCTGGGAACTGGGTCTTGCGGAAGCGCAACAGGTCCTCCGCCATAACGGTTTGCGCGGGCGGGTGCGGCTGCGCGTGGATGGTGGCCTGGCCAATGCGCGCGATGTGCTTGTCGCCGCCCTGCTCGGCGCAGATGAGTTTTCGTTCGGAACTGCCGTGTTGGTCTCTCTGGGTTGTGATATGGCCAGGCAGTGTCATCTGAATACTTGTCCAACCGGAATAGCAACCCAGCGCCCTGACCTGCGTGCGAAGTTCCGCGGTAAGCCGGAAAATGTGGTGCGCTTCTTCATGAATATTGCCGGCGACCTGCAGCAGTTACTCGCTGACTTAGGACTGCCATCGCTGGAGGCGGCCATTGGACGGACCGACTTGCTGCAGCAGGTCCGGCCGGAGGGCAAGCTCGACCTGCGGTCTATGCTGGCGACGGTGGGAAATGGGCCGCTGCGTTGGGAAGGACAGCGCAATGCGCGTCCCGAAGATCATGCGCCGATGGATGATCTGTGGGTGGGCCCTGCTATGGCGGCGACCGTGGCGGGCACTCCCTTCGCAGGCGATTTCGAGGTCAGGAACGAGGACCGTTGTCTGGGAGCGCGTCTGGCAGGGGAGTTGGCCTTGCTGCGATGCCGTCAGACGGTAGCGAAACCTGACATCCGAATACGCCTGCGCGGCAATGCCGGCCAGTCGTTTGGCGCATTTTGCGTCGAAGGCATGTCACTGCGGTTGGAAGGCCAGGCGAATGATTATGTCGGCAAAGGTCTCTGCGGTGGCGAACTCATCCTGCTTGCTTCCGGCAAGCTGGCCGGCACGAGCGAAGCGCAGGTCATCCTGGGAAACGTCGCGCTCTATGGCGCAACCGCCGGCTTCCTGTTCGCCGCGGGACGGGCCGGAGAACGTTTCGCCATTCGCAATTCCGGCGCAACTGCCGTCGTCGAAGGAGTGGGAGAGCACGGCTGCGAATACATGACCGGAGGCGTGGTGCTCATCCTTGGCGATACCGGCAGAAACTTTGGCGCAGGTATGACCGGCGGAACAGCGTATGTCTGGGACCCGGACGGAACGTTCACGGCTGAGCGGAAGTTTCATTCCGACTTCGTCGAAACCAAAGCCCTCGCCGACTGCGATAGCGAGCAGCAAATTTTCGTGCGCGAACTCTTGCACCACCACGTGATCAAAACCGAAAGCCGATTGGGAAAGGGGCTCTTGGCGAGTTGGGGAGAAACTCTTCGGCACACATATCGCGTTGCCCCGACGAGTGTTCCCTTTGATGAAATCGACGCAGGCAGACGAGGGGTGCCGACCGGACACCGTGGCATGGTGCCCATCGCCGGCGCGGGTGGAGTGGAAGCATGCACGCCAATGGAAAAAGGCGGACCTCGATAGCCCGCCTCTTCAGAGTTGAATGGGAAAAACAGCTACTTTGCCGAAACCGCTTTGACGCGTGCGTTTAGGCGCGCCTTATAGCGACTGGCTGTGTTCTTGTGGATGACGCCCTTCTGGACGCCCTTATCGACGACGGAAACGGTAGCGCGATAGGCGCTCTGTGCGGCATCTTTATCGCCCTTGGCGATGGCCTGACGAAGGGAGCGCAGGGCGCCGCGCAGGCGCGATTTGTTGGCGCGATTGTGTGCCGTCTTGGTCTCGGTTTGACGCGCACGCTTCAGCGCCGAAAAATGGTTCGCCATACTTTCTTTTGGTCCTTACAGAGAGATTTTGAACTCAGTCGAATACTCAATAGTACCGGAAGCTCCGGCGCCGGGCAAATCCAAGGGCGCTGAGTTGAAAATGAGCGCCCATCCGAGCTGGCCTCGGCAATGGCGCTCCTGTTTACACCCTATTCACAAGCAAATGATAGAGTTGGGAGAAACTTACTCTAGGGGGTCTTCGCTCAATCCGGCCAATTGAGGCATTCCTTTTGCCCGGCTGGAACATCTAAACTGGTGAAGGTGAATTTGATAGCAGTTCCGACGAAAGTACCACAACCGGCACTCAATCGCAGTCCGAGAGCATTGACTGTTACTCGATTCGGCGGTACGCTGACGGCCAATGACAGCCGTTGTTGGCTTCCACGAGGTTCGGACCGCCAATCATTCCTCCCCGACAACACGTCATCGACTGCTTCCATTTACGCTTGGCCCGCTGGCCTTTCACTCGGCTTTTCGAACCATGTGGCGCAGGCACCCTGCTCACATAACTGGCGTGACCCGCTTGTCGCCATTGTGTTGGAGGTTGGTTCCCTACTCTAGATGAAGAAGAACATTGAGATAAGCCCCAATATCGAAACCTTGTTTGGCACTCGCGACGAAAATCTGCGCCTGCTGGAAGATGGCTTGAACGTCACCATCAACCTGCGCGCCGACTCCATCGAAATCAACGGAGCGGCGAGCGATGTGGGCCGCGCTGAACAGGTCTTCACCGACTACGAGCATCTGTTGCGCAGCGGTTTCAGCTTCGTCAACGGCGACCTGGGCGACATGATTCGCGTTCTCACTACGGACTCGAGCGCCAGTTTGCGAGGTCTCGCCGAAGCCGGCAGGCAGCGGTCATTCGGCAAGCGCAGCGTCCAGCCCAAGAGCATCAACCAGCGGCGTTATCTGGAGGCCATCGAAAAGTACGACATGGTCTTCGGGGTTGGCCCGGCAGGAACGGGCAAGACCTATCTTGCCGTAGCCATGGCCATTTCGGCGCTGCTGTCGAAGCGGGTGAACCGCATTGTGCTGGCGCGTCCCGCGGTAGAAGCCGGCGAGCGCCTGGGGTTCTTACCCGGTACGCTGCAGGAGAAAGTCGATCCTTATCTGCGACCGCTGTACGACGCACTCTACGATATGCTCGATCCCGATAAGGTGGACCGGTATCTGGAGAAAAACGTCATTGAGATTGCGCCCATCGCCTTCATGCGCGGACGAACTCTCAATGACGCCTTTGTGATTCTCGACGAGGCCCAGAATACGACCTCCGAGCAGATGAAGATGTTTGTGACTCGTCTGGGCTTCAACTCCAAGGCGGTCATTACCGGCGACGTGACGCAGATCGATTTGCCTAACGCCAACCGTAGCGGGCTGGTTGAGGCGGTCGACATTCTGCACAAGGTCGAGGGCATTCGCTTCTGCTATTTCGATGAAGGCGATGTGGTGCGGCATCACCTGGTGCAGCGCATCATACGGGCGTACGACGACTATAAGGGGCGTAACGAGCAACTTTCGCTCTCGCTGGATGTAAGAAACGCTAACGCTTACCCCGCCCGCAATGGCGATGTCAGGGTGGATTCGAATCATGTGGCGCGCGAGGCGCCGCTGGTGGAGGTCCCTCCGGCTGGGCCGCCGGCGCCGCAAGACAACATCATCGATTAAGAACTTGGTACCATAGTGTGGGAGGGCGTAAGTTGCCCTCCCATTTGTTCTACCCGCCGGACATGCGAACTTGTCCCCGGCGCACACACGAAAGTGGTCGTTCTGGAGAAAGACCGAGATATTGGCCAACGCGCCCTGTCCTTGTTTACGGCACGTGCCCAACGAGCTGTGGGATTGCGCGGCGAAGTGAATATCCGCGTCACCTCAAGCGAGGAGATGCGCGAGCTGAACCGCCGCTTCCGCCGGAAGAACCAGCCCACGGATGTTCTTTCCTTCCCGTCCGCACTGCCGCAGCTCGCCGGCGACATCGCCATCTCGGGAGAGATCGCAACCAGCAACGCCGCCGAAGGCGGGCACTCGCGCGAAACCGAACTGAAGATTCTCATCCTCCATGGATTGCTGCATCTGGCTGGCTACGATCATGAGAAGGACGATGGCGAAATGCGCACCCGCGAGCATGCGCTGCGGCAGAGGTTCAATCTGCCTTGCGGTTTGATCGAACGCGTCGACGCATCGAAGGAAGGCTCGCCGCGCGCCTCGCGCAGGCCGGTGGCCCATCCGCGGCGAAAAGGCAGCCGCAGATGACGGTTCCGTTATCCATTCTGCTGCTGGTTTTAATGGGAATGCTGGCGCTGGTGTCGTACGTGGACCGCCTGTACGCCGAGATGGGCAAGTTTCTCTCCCGCGAGTTTGAGGAGAACATCGAGGCCTATGAGGAACGGGTCGAGCCACGCTTGCATGTGACGCGCGAGCGCGCCGCGCTGTCCATGACCTTGCTGACCCAGCTCTGCATGGCCGGCATCGGCGTGCTGATCGGCTATCTCCTGTTCATGGAGAAGCGCTGGGTTGTTCTGGACCTGGTACAGGCGATTGTCAGCCTCATCTTTATCATTGTCATCTTTCACCAGCTTCTGCCGTATCTGTTCTTCGTCCGCACCAAAGGGGAGTGGCTTTTGCACTGGGTTCCAGTGTTGCGCGGTCTCATCTATCTCGCCATGCCCGCAACTCTGATTCTTGGTTTCGCGCTTTCGGTCGCCTCGCTCTCCCGCGAACAGGTTGAGAAAGAACCGGAGCATCCCTCCGAGGCGGTCGATGCTTTAATCGAAGCCGGACAGGAAGAGGGAATTCTGGAGGAGAGCGATCGTGACCTGATTCAATCGGTGGTGGAGTTTGGCAATAAGACTGTGCGCGAGGTGATGACGCCGCGGCCGGAAATCGTCGCCGTGCCCATGACCACGACTGTGGAGGGGCTGACCGAGCTGCTCAAGAAATATCCCTATTCACGTATACCGGTGTACGAGAGCGATCTCGATCACATCAAAGGTGTCGTTTACGCCAAGGACCTGTTGCAGGTTTCGGACGTCGAGGCGCACAACAAAACCGTCCGCGACTTGATGAAGGCGGAAGTTTACTTTGTGCCCGAAACCAAGCTGGGCAGCGACCTGCTGCGCGAGATGCAGCGCGACAATGCCCGCATGGCCATCGTCATCGACGAGTACGGCGGTGTGGCCGGGCTGGTCACCATCGAGGACTTGGTGGAGGAGATCGTCGGTGAAATACGCGACGAGCATGAGAAATCCGAGGTGGTGAAAGAGAGCGAAACCTCATATATCTTCAACGGCAACACCGATATCGATCTGCTCGACAAGCTGCTCGGCGTCCGCCCCGGAGACAAGGAGGCGACGACCATCGCCGGACTGGTCAGTGAACTTGCCGGGCACATTCCCAAGGCGGGCGAGGTCTTCGAAGAAAATGGCCTGCGCTTTGAGGTTCTGGAGTCGACCGAGCGGCGTGTCGATCGCGTGCGCGTGAGCCTGCAGCCTAACAAGGTCGGAGCGTCGTGAAAGTTCGAGTAAAGTGGACCTTCAGGTTCGCGTCACAGCCGGCCTAACAGCTTGAGTCGGCTTTAGCCGGCGACACGGTTCCACCGAACCATGCCATTCCACTCCGGATTCGTCTCTATCGTCGGTCGTCCCAACGCCGGCAAGTCTACGCTGCTGAACGCGCTCGTCGGCGAGAAGCTGGCTATCGTCACACGCAAACCGCAGACCACGCGCAATCGCATCCAGGGCATTGTGAATGTCGAGCGCAACGGCAAACGGCCTGCGGGACAAATCGTGCTGATCGACACGCCCGGCGTTCACAAGCCGGTCAACTCTCTCAATCGCCGCATGATGAAAGAGGTGTACGACGCGCTTGAAGGATGCGATCTGCTGTTGCTCATAGTCGATGCCACAGCCAAATTCGGTACGGGCGACAAATTCGTGCTCGACCTCTTGCGCAAACGCGGTACCCGAACGTTTCTGCTCCTGAACAAAATCGACGCGATAGACAAGCAGGAGTTGCTGCCGCTAATCGCGCGTTACAAAGAGCTGCGCGACTTCGCCGAAGTGATCCCCATTTCGGCGCTCAAGCACCAGGGCCTCGACGTTCTGCTGGACGCGGTGATCAAGGTCTTACCCGAGGGACCACGTTATTTTCCGAAGGACCAGATTACCGATCAGCCGGAGCGGTTCCTCGTCACCGAACTAATTCGCGAGCAAGTGCTGCTGGCGACCGAGCAGGAAGTCCCCTATGCGACGGCGGTGCTGATCGATAGCTATGAAGAGCGGCCGAAGCTTACCACCATCGCTGCCACCATCTACTGCGAACGCGAGGGGCAGAAGGCGATCCTCATTGGCAAACGCGGCGAGATGCTAAAGAAGATCGGCACTGCGGCGCGGCTGCAAATCGAGCGCTTGTTGAACACGAAAATCTTTCTTGAACTGTTCGTAAAGGTGCGGCCGGGCTGGCGCGATTCGCGGCAGTTCGTGGAAGAAACCGACTGGCGTCGGCAACTGGAGCGAATGTCGGCTGGGGAACGAACCACCGATGGCGTGGATGAGGATCTGGAACCGTAGCGTGGCCTAACCCCGCCGCTTTGCTAGAATCGGGCCAGCCCCGGCCCTCGCAACTCATTGCGGCCGCGCGGCGCAAACCAAATGGCGACGGTCCCATTCGTTAAAGCGACGGCCTGCGGCAACGATTTCCTGCTCATCGATTTTGCCCAGGCTCCCAGCGACATTTATTCCTTCAGCCGGCGCATTTGCGACCGTCACCATGGCGTCGGCGCCGACGGTGTCGAGTGGCTGCTGCCCGCCACCGATGCCGATCTCCGCGTGCGCCTGCTGAACGCCGATGGCTCAGAGGCGGAAATCTCCGGTAACGGCACGCGTTGCGTCGCGGCCTGGTATTGCGCCGAACATCGGCGCCGCTCGGTGGTGATTCGCACCGGCGCCGGAATCAAGACGTGCGAACTCAAAGCACACGATGGCAACAGCTTTGAATTTCGCAGCTCCATGGGTGAGCCGGAGGTGGGCGAAGAATTCTCCATCAAGTTCACCTATGGCGAGCTTGCAGGTACGCCGGTCTCGATGGGAAATCCCCACTTCGTTGTCTTCGTCCCGCAATTTGAACTCGGATGGCAGGCGGTCGCCGAGCAAATTTCCCGGCACCACGATTTCAAGCACGGCATGAATGTCGAGTTCGTCAAGGTCGTGGATCCGCATGAGATCGAGGTCCGCTTCTGGGAGCGCGGCGTGGGCGAGACGATGTCGTCCGGCACAGGATCGTCGTCGGCTGCCGTCGCAGCCATTCACTCCCGCAAGGCGCGCTCGCCGGTCGAGGTACGCGCTCCCGGCGGGGTGCAGACCGTCGAGTGGGATGGCGAAGTTTATCTGACGGGCCCGGCGACGCTGCTCTGTCGCGGTGAGTTTTTCGTTTAACATAGCCCTTTCCCGATGCCCGCTTTCTCTCAATCTGAGCGCGTTCGTCCCCTGGTGCTGGCTCCCGGCGATGCCGTTGGCATCGTCGCTCCCGCCAGCGGTTTCCGGCGCAACGAGTTTGAAGCCGGTTGCGCGCAGTTACTGGCCCTGGGATATCGGCCGTTTTATCTTCCTTCCATCTTCGAGCGGCAGGGGTATTTCGCCGGATCGGTTGAGCGCCGGGTGAACGAGTTGCACGAGATGTTTGCCCGGCCCGAAGTGGCGGCGGTGCTGTGCGCGCGCGGCGGATATGGCTGCAACTATCTGCTGCCGCATCTCGACCTCGATCTGATACGCGCCCATCCCAAGATCTTCGCCGGCTGCAGCGACGTCACCACGCTGCTGACATATCTCTGCGACGCTGCCGGCATGGTGACCTTTCACGCCCCCATGGTCGCAGGCGACCTGGCGCGCCCGGGCGGCTTTGATGCGCGCAGTTGGTGCGACGTGCTCTCCAACGGCGAGCGCGGAATCTCCTTCGCAAGCGCGGGAGTTTTGCCGCTGCTTTCCGGCGCTGCCGAGGGCCGGTTGTACGGCGGCTGCATCTCGCTGTTATGCGCCTCGCTGGGCACGCCATACGAAATTCAGACGGCAGGAACCATTCTCTTTCTCGAAGACCGCGCCGAACGTCCCTATCGCATCGATCGCATGCTGATGCAGCTAAAGCTTGCGGGCAAGTTCGCAGGCGTGCAGGGGATTATTTTCGGGGAGATGATCGATTGCAGCGAACCTGGCGCGTCAGCCGACAGCTTGCATGGGACGATTAACCGAATTTTGGGTGACTTGGGCGTTCCCACGGCGTTTGGTTTGAAGTCGGGCCATGTGTCCGGCGGCGCCCTCACCTTGCCTCTGGGGGTGCGCGCCACGCTCTTGGTAGGAGAAACGGTGACACTGAGCTGCGAAGCTGCGGTGCAAGCCCGAACCACGAGCCGCTCGCGTCCTGCTCGTGTTGCGGATGGCAATCCATGAGGCATCCTTGCTGAACGATACCAAGTCGAAGCAGATTCACCTTATCGGCATCTGTGGCACGGCTATGGCTTCGCTGGCGGGAATGCTCCAGCAACGCGGCTTTCAGGTGACTGGCTCTGACGATGCGGTATATCCCCCAATGTCAGACTTCCTGGCGTCTCTGGGGATTGCTGTCTTGCAGCCGTTCAGCGAAAGCAACCTGCAACCACGACCCGAGCTGGTGGTTGTCGGCAATGCCATCTCGCGCGGCAATGTCGAGCTGGAGTGCGTGCTCGATCAGCGTATTCCGTTTCAATCGTTTCCACAGGTTTTGCATGACGAATTTCTGCACGACAAGGAGCGGCTGGTGGTGGCGGGCACACACGGCAAGACCACCACGTCCTCGATGCTAGCCTGGATCTTTCATCAGGCAGGCCGCGCGCCGAATTTCCTGATCGGGGGCATCCCGGAAAATTTCGGCAGCTCGTTCGCGCTAGGCCCGGGACGCGAATTCATCCTTGAAGGCGACGAATACGATGCGGCATTCTTCGACAAAGGGCCGAAATTCCTCCACTACTTTCCCGACGCCGTAATCCTTACCTCTGTCGAGTTCGACCACGCCGATATCTACAAGGACGTGGATGAGGTGAAGACTGCGTTCAAGCGGCTGGTGAACCTGGTGCCGCGGCGCGGACTGGTAGTGGCATGGGACGGTCACGCGAATGTGGACGAGTGCGTCGCCCGCGCGTTATGTCGCGTGGAGCGCTATGGTTTTGCCCCCGCGTCGACTTGGCGAATCGCTGATGTCGAATACGCGCCCGAACGAACGCGCTGGCGCGTGCAGCATGGCGGCCGGCTGTGGCCGGAATTCGAGTTTGCCCTCGCGGGCGAATACAACGTGCTGAACGCCACGGCCGCAGCTGCGATGGCAGCAAACTACGGAATCGACCACGAAGCCATCGCCACGGCTTTGCGAACGTTTCGCAGCGTGAAGCGCCGTCTGGAAGTACGGGCCGACATCCACGGCATCGTCATCATCGACGATTTCGCGCACCATCCCACCGCCATTGCGCAGACCCTCCAGGCGATTCGCACGCGCTACGCAGGCCGGCGGCTGTGGGCGATTCTCGAGCCGCGCTCCAACACGCTGCGCCGAAATGTATTTCAGCACCAGCTGGTGCAAAGCCTCTCTGCTGCCGACATCGTTGTCCTGGCTGATGTTTTCAAGTCGGTCGCGATCCCGGCTGGGGAGCGGCTCGACCCGGCCGCGGTGGTTGCCGAACTGATGGAACGGGGGCGTCCGGCGCGGTTGTTGGCAAGTGCTGATGAAATTGTCGAGGCCGTCTCTCCGGAGCTGCGCCCCGGCGACGTGGTCGCCATTCTCTCCAACGGCGGCTTTGGCGGGATTTATGAGAAACTTCCCGCGAGATTGAAATCCCTGCACGAGGTAACAACCGCTTCGTGAGCCGCCAGCCAGTCGCTCTCGCCCGAATTTTCTTGGCAGTTGCGCTTCTGGTGTTTCTTACAATCCCGGTTCACGCCGCGACGCCAGTAAGCTGCACCTCTCCCGCCAGCATTCAGTCTGCGCCCACCGAGTATTTCGTGTCGCTGGCAGACGCTCCCCGGCAACTGGCCCACGTTAGCATTCGCCTGCAAGACGGCGCGGGCGTTCGCACCCTGTACATGCCGGTGTGGAACGCACTGTATCAGGTGCGCAACTTCGCCGCGAATGTTGAGGATGTGCGGGCGCAGGATGCGTCGGGCGCTCCCGCACCCGTGATCGATGAGCGGACAAGCGAGTGGGACGTCGCCGCGCCTCCCGGCTGCGTTGTGGTCAACTATGACATCCACCTGGCGAGCCCGGGTCCTTTCGGCAGCTCCCTCGATGCCGAGCATGGCTTCTTTAACTGGGCCATGGTGTTGATGTACTCCCCCAGTTTGCGTTTTCAGTCCGTGAGCATCCGCTTGCTGGATGTCCCCACAACGTGGGAGATGCGGGACCTGCACGTACTCGGGGCCGCTGCCGCGGGCCATGTTGACCAGGTGAATGGGCGCGCTTCCAGCTATGACGACCTTGTGGACAGCCCGGCTGAGCTCGGTGTTTGTCGGCAATCGGCGTTCCAGCAGGACGGCGCTACCTACCACGTTGTGGTAGATGCCAATCCTGCCGATTACGACATGGCTGGTATTGATCAAACCCTGGCCAGGATTACTCATACCGCGGTCGATTGGATGCAGGACCGCCCCTATGACGAATACACGTTCCTCTACCATTTTCCGCACGGGCAGGGTGGCGGCGGGATGGAGCACGTCTATGGCACGGCCATCGAGATCAACACCGAGCGTTTGCGCTCCGATCCGCTGTCGCTGGCTTCCATTAGCGCGCACGAGTTCTTTCATCTGTGGAATGTAAAGCGGATTCGCCCGCAATCGCTCGAGCCCATCGATTATCAGCATGAAATGGACACGCGAGCGCTGTGGTTCAGTGAAGGCGTTACCAGCACCGTAAGCGACATGCTGCTGGCGCGCTCCGGGCTGATCGACGACGCGGAGTATCTGCAGCGGATCTCGGCCCAGATCACCGACCTGCAGAGGCGGCCCGCCCGTCTATGGCAATCGGCAGAAGCCTCCAGCCTGGATGCGTGGCTAGAAGGCAACGCGTTCTACCGCTCACCGGAGCGTAGCATCAGCTACTACAACAAAGGCGAAATTCTGGGAGTTCTCCTCGATCTGCGCATTCGCCAGTTGACTGGCGGCAGAAAGTCACTGCGCGATTTGTTTCAATGGATGAACCTGCATTATGCCAAGCAACATCGTTTCTTTCCCGACTCCGCCGGAGTCGAAGAAGCCGCGGAGGCCATCACCGGTCAGAACTTCGCCGATTTCTTTCGCGATTATGTCGCCGGGGTCAAGGAGATTCCTTACGACGAGTTCTTCCTATTCGTCGGCCTGCGCGCCGTGCCGAATACAACGGCTTATGCTTCCGCCGGTTTCACCACCACTGCGAATCTGGGTGCTCAACCGGAGGTGGTAGAGGTCGAGCCGAACAGCGACGCGCAGCGCCTGGGTATTCTCGTCGGAGACCGCGTGCTGGAGATAAACGGCAGACCTGCGGATGCGAACCTGGACGACGAACTTGAAGGCTTGACGCCGGGAAGCGTGGTCCACCTGCGGCTCGAAAACCGGCGCGGCAAGCGCGAGATCGAGCTTAAGCTAGGCGGCCGGCAAGAGCAATTCTATGAGTTGCAGGATTTGGCAACTGTCACACCCGAGCAACGAGCGCATCGTGCCGCCTGGATCCACGGCGATGACGAAACCGGGAGCGTCCATTGATACGGGCGATCGTTCTTCTGCTCTTCTGGGGCATCTCCATCCTGGTGGTTGGCCCGCCGCTCGTACTGTATGCCGCCGTCACCGGCGACGCTGATCCGCTTTACTACACGGCAACGCGGCTCGGCAGATTCGGGGTTTTGCTGGTTGGCGTGAAGATCGAAGTGCGCGGCCTGCAGCACCTCGCGCCCGGCTGCAACTACATCTTCATGTCCAACCACGTTTCCAACCTCGATCCTCCGGTGCTGGTTCCTGTCATCCCCGGCCGCTGCTCGGTGCTGGTGAAGAAGGAACTGTTTCGCGTTCCGGTTCTTGGCACAGGTATGAGGTTGGGCGAACTCGTCCCCGTCGATCGCGGCGATCGCGAAGCGGCGATTGAGAGCATCCAGGCCGCGACCGCAGTGCTGCGCAAGGGACTGCACATGGTGATTTATCCCGAGGGCACTCGGTCGGGCGACGGCCGCCTGCTTCCCTTCAAGAAAGGTCCATTTCATCTGGCGATGGATTCCGGCGTGCCGGTCGTGCCCGTGACTCTGCTCGGCACCTTTGAGAGCTGGCCCAAGACGCGATTCGCGTTGCGGCCGGGAACGGCAACAGTCGTCTTCCATCCGCCCTTGAATCCGCACGACTTCAGCGATCGCGAAGCCTTGATGACGGCGGTCAGGAACACAATCGCGAGCGCGCTTCCGCCCGAGCGGCGCGACCGCTAATCGATACCGGCGATCAAGACGATCCGATGAGGATACCGGTGGCGAATACCAGCGCGCCTCCGAACGCGACCTGCACTGCGGCGGAGAGCGGCGGCGTGTCCATGAAGCGATGACGCACCCAGGTGATGGTCGCCAGCTCGACAAGCACAACAAAGATGGCGACTGTAGTTGCGACGTTGAAGTTGTGAATCAGGTAGGGCAGGGTATGGCCGATGCCGCCCAGTGCGGTCATGGCTCCGCAAACCAGGCCGCGCAGCCACGGCGTGCCGCGGCCGGTAAGACTGCCATCGTCGGAGAGCGCCTCGGCAAAGCCCATGCTGATACCCGCGCCCAGCGACGCCGCCAGTCCCACCGCGAAGGCGTCCCACGTGTTGCGGGTGGCGAACGCCGCCGCGAAGACCGGCGCCAATGTCGAAACCGAACCGTCCATTAAGCCGGCCAGCCCAGGCTGCACGATCTGCAGCACGAACAACCGGCGCTTGGCTTTGTCTTCTTCTTCGCGGACTTCGGGCTTGAGCTCGGCCTTTTCCAGCTCCGCGGCGCGTTCGACATGAGCGGTTTCGGCGACGGCGAGATCGTCCAGCAACTGGCGGATGCTGGCGTCCCGCGTGCGCGCGGCCGCATGCTGATAGAAGCGGCGCGTTTCCACCTCCATGGCGCTGACCTGCTCGCGAATCTGCTCCAGGCGCAGCGGGGTGTTCAGCCAGATGGGCTTGCGCTGCACGAAGCCGCGCACATCATGGCGCCGCACCAGGGGAATGTGCTCGCCGAACTTCTGCTTGTAGATTTCGATGAGTTTGCGGCGATGCTCAATCTCCTCCTGTCCCATCTCATCGAACATCTTCGCCGTGCCGGGAAAATTTGCCCGCAGACTTTCAGCAAAATCCGCGTAG
>Ga0335073_10003380_pt1 | contig 22196 bp, 19 predicted proteins | sample Lox_Sample_22_FD_207093 | JGI IMG/M metagenome (GOLD analysis project Ga0335073, IMG submission 207093) | Soil microbial communities from Loxahatchee National Wildlife Refuge, Florida, United States - Lox_Sample_2.2 | ecosystem: Environmental > Terrestrial > Soil > Wetlands | place: USA... | reverse complement strand
TCCGCCAGCACCAGCCAGCGCTCGCCGGTCGAGGCCGTGTCGACCACGACGCGCTCGCCCTCGTCCGCGGTGAGCGTCGCCGCCTCCGGCCCTGCGGACGGCGCGCCGGCCGCGGACGGCGGCGGCGGAGGCTCGTCGAGCAGCACCTCGCGGCGCGCTTCGGCCAGCGTCTCGCGCGCGGTGTCGCCCTCCACGTCGGCGCTGACCCGCGCGGTCGGCCGGAGCTCCACGCGCGGCGCCGCGTCCGGAATGGTCGCCGCCCACAGGGGCGCGAGCTCCGGCGCCGCGATCGGCACCAGCCCGGGCACGGCGCTCGGACCGCTGCGGAGCAGCAGCGTGGCGCCGAGCAGGCCGTCGCCGGTGGCGCCCAACCGATCGAGCACGCTCTGCACACCGGCCGGGGCCGGCGTCCCGTAGAAGCGGATCGACGGCAGGCCATACTGCGCCGGCCGGTCGCCCAGCAGGCAGACGTTGGCGAGACCGGAGCCGGGCAGGGTGAAACCCAGGCCGTGCACGAGGGCGGTGCCCGAGACCGCGTCGAGCCGTCCCCCGCCGAGCCTCGCCGCGGCGCCCGCGAGGAACGCCCCGCAGCCCTCGCCGTCGTCCTGCAAGGGGACGCGGAAGGAGCAGAGCACGGCGTCGGCGGCACAGAAGGCCACGAGCGCCCACTGCCGCCACGGGCCGAGGGGCACCCAGCGCAGGATCGCCGCGAGCGAGAGCAGTCCCTCCGCCACCCAGGCGATGGAGAGCGCCACTCCCAGCTGCCGCTGGCCGATCGCCATGGCTCCGAGGAGCGACGCCCCGCCCAGCGCCGCGAGCACGGCGAGCGCCCGACCCGGCTCGGCCCGCGCGACCCGCTCGGCGCCGAGCGCGGCGAGCAGCGCGACCGCGAAGCACGCGGGGTAGATGAACTTGATCGGGTAGCGCCAGCCCGCGGCCCCGACGTGCAGCTTCTCGAGGAGCAGGCTGCCCTCCCCGCCGAACGCCCCCAGGAGGAGCGCCAGCGCGACGACCCCGAGCAGCGCGCGCTCGCGCCGGCCGCCGCGCACGACGGCCGCGCCCGCGAGGATCGCCGCCGGCATGCCCAGGTACACGACGCTCAGGAGCCCCTGGTACGGGCCGAAGAAGATCTGCTCGAAGCTGCCCCACCGCGCGTCGAGGCTCACGAACGGCAGGAAGAGCGCGGCGAAGTCGCCGCCCCGCAGCGACCAGGCGGTCTCCAGGCCGTGCAGGTCCCCGCCGCGGGTCGAGTGCCGCAGCAGCTCCAGGAAAGGGAAGAGCGAGACCGAGACGAGCCCGACGCCGAGCACGCCCCCGAGGGCGCACCGCGGCATGGCCCAGCGCTCGCCGCGGGCCGCGTGAAAGACCGCGATGGCCCCGGAGGCGAGGACGGCGAGCAGGGTCACCTCGGGGGACGCGCAGAGGAGGCCCAGGCCGACGCAGATCGCGAGGGCCGGCACCCCCCGTCGCTCCCCACGGCAGGCGCGGTCGGCGGCGAGAACGGTCCAGGGCAACCAGGAGGCCGCCGACAGCATGTTGGGCCGGGGGATCGACGAGAAGAGGATGGGCGCACAGGCGACGAGCGCGCCGGCGCTGGTGGCCGCCGCGGCGGAGAGCCCCAGGCGGCGGCCGAGCTTCTCGGTGCCGAAGCCCGCCCAGTAGAGGTGGCCGAAGAGATAGACGAAGGCCGCGGCGTGCAGCGGCAGCAGCGTGACGAGGATCGCCGCCGGCGGGTAGAGGCACTGGCTCTGCAGGCTCGCGAGGAACGGGAGCCCCGCGTGCATCTGGGGATCCCACAGCGGCAGCCGCCCGTGCCGCAGGCTCTGCCCGAGATAGCTCCAGAAGGGATAGAACAGCAGCGACAGATCGGGCTCGCCGAGCGGGTGACCGCTCGCGAGCGAGCGCAGCATCATCCCGGCCGGCGCCAGGAAGAACAGGCTGCGGAATGCCCGTGGCGACGGCTCGGACCTCACGGCACACCAAGACCCCGCGGGGCGGGCGGGCCGTCGTGGACCGCCCCGCGGGGCCGCCGGGAACCTACTTCTCGACCTGGTAGCCTGCCTTGGCGATGGCCTTGTCGATCTGGGCGGGCTTGGTCTGCGCGTCGTCGTAGGCGACCACGACCTCGTGCTTGTCGAAGTCGGCCTTGGCGCTCTTCACGCCCTTCACCTTCTCGAGGGCCGCCTCGGTCTCGCCCGCGCAGCCGGCGCAGTGCCAGCCCTTCACCTTCACGGTGGCGGTGGCGTCCTTCGCGAGCGCGGGGACGGAGAGAAGGAGAGCGGCGAGGGCTGCGATGGTGACCTTCATGGTTTCATCTCCTGGAACGAGGAAGGCCCGAGTCTTACCAAACTTCGACACCCTGGAGGTAGGGCCGCCGCCGTCAGGAGAGGGGGGGCCGGCGGCGACGGACCAGGCTCCCCGCGAGCAGCGCGAGCGCCGCCAGCGCGGAGACCAGCGCGCCGGCGCGGAAGCTCGCCGGCCGGTAGTCGAAGACCACGCGGTGGCGGCCGGCGCCCAGCCGCACCGCGCGCACCATGCCGTAGGCGCGGCGGATCGGCGTGGCCACGCCGTCGACCGTGGCGAACCAGCCCGGGTAGTCGAGGTCGGCGAGAACCAGCCAGCGCTCGCCCCCCGAGGCCGTCTCCACGCGAACGTGCTCGCCCGCGTCGGAAAGCAGCGTGGCCTGGTCGGGGCCGGCCCACGGCGCCCCGGCCGGCGTGGCCGGGGGAGGCGGCGCGTCGAGCAGCACCTCGGCACGGAGCTGCTCGATCGTCTCGCGGGCGAGATCCCCGGGGACGTCGGCGCTGACCCGCGCGGTCGGCCGCAGCTCCACCCGCGGCGCGGCCCCGGTCACGGTCGCGGCCCACAGCGGAGCCAGCTGGGCCGCCTCGAGCGGAACCAGTCCGGGGAGCGGGGTCGGGACGCTTCGCAGCACCAGGGTCACGCCGAGAAGACCGTCTCCGGCCGCGCCGAAGCGATCGAGGGTGGAATCGACGCCCGCCGGCGCCGGCATGCCGTAGAGGCCGAGCATGGGGAGCCCGAACTCGGTGGGTTTGACTCCCTGGATGCAGACGTTGGCCGTGCCCGTGCGGGGGGCCATGAAGCCGAAGCTGTGGGCGGCCGGAGTCCCCGAGAGCGCGTCGAGCCGGCCCTGGCCCAGCTGCGCACGCACCCCCGCGAAGAAGCTCTCGCAACCCTCGTCCTGGCTCTGGAAAGGCACGTGGAAGGAACAGAGGACCGCATCCAGCGCGCAGACCGCGACCAGCGACCACTGCTTCCACGGACCGCCGGGCACCCAGCGCAGGACCGCGGCGAGGGCGAGCAGCCCCATGCCGGCCCAGGCGATCGAGAGCCCGAGGCCCGTGCCGAGCCGCGCCGTCGCGAGCATCCCGGCCATCACGCCTCCGGCTCCCACGGCGGCGAACGCCAGGGGCAGCCGCCGCGACTCGCTCCGGGCGAGCTGCTCCGCGCCCAGCGCCGCCAGCAGGGCTGCCGCGAAGGCCGCCGGGACGATGAACTTGATCGAGTAGCGCCAGGCGAGGAAGCCGGCGTGGAACCGCTCGAGGAGCAGGGACAGATGTCCTCCCCAGCTGGCCACGGCGACCGCGCCGAGCACCGCCGCGACGCACGCCCATTCCCGCCGCCCGCCTCGGCGGCACGCGAACCCGCCCAGCACGAGCGCCGGCGCGCCGAGGTAGACCACGCTGAGGTAGCCCTGGAAGGGACCGAAGAAGATCTCGTCGAAGTCGCGCCACCGCGCGTCGAGCCTCAAGAACGGCAGGAAGAGGCCCGCGAAATCGCCCCACCGCATCGACCAGGCGAGCTCGAGGCCATGGAGGTCCTCTCCGCGGGTCGAGTGGTGGAGGAGCTCCAGGAACGGGAACAGGGAGATCGAGACCAGCGCCACGCCGAGCAGGCCTCCGAGCGCACAGGCGGCCACGGAGCCGTAGAGACCCCGCCCCGCCGGCGTCCCCGTGGTACCGGGGACCGGGCGAGGCCGCCGGTCGCGCCGCAGCGCGGCGATCGCCGCCACGCCGACCGCCCCGATCAAGGCGACCTCCGGCTGGCCGCACAGCAGGGGCAGACCGAAGCAGGCGGCGAGCGCGGGGATGCCGAAGCGCTCGCGCCGGCACACCCGATCGGCGGCGACCAGCATCCAGGGCAGCCAGGATGCGGCGCACAGGAGGTTGGGTCGCGGGATCGAGGCGAAGAGAACCGGCGCACAGGCGACGAGCGTGCCGGCGCAGATGGCGGAGGTCGACGGGAGCCCGAGGCGCCGGGCGAGCCTCTCCATGCCATAGCCGGCCCAGTACAGGTGGGCGAACAGAAGGACGTACGCGCCCACGTGCAGCGGCAGGAGCGCGCTCACGAGGGCCGCCGGCGGATACAGTGCCTGGGTCTGCGGGCTGGCCAGGAACGGGATTCCCGCGCCCAGCTCGGGATCCCACAGCGGCAGCCTCCCCTGCCGGAGGCTGCGCCCCAGGTAGCTCCAGCACGGGTACGAGAGGAGCGCGAGATCCCCCTGGCCGAGCGCCCGGCCGCTCGCGAGGGAACGCAGCAGGAGGACGGCCGGCCCGAGCGCGAAGAGCGCGCGAAACGGGCGGGTCGTCGGCGCCGGCCTCAAGGACCGCCGCTACTTCTCGACGGCGTAGCCCGCCTTGACGATGGCCTTGTCGATCTGGGCGGGCTTGGTCTGCGCGTCGTCGTAGGCGACCACGACCTCGTGCTTGTCGAAGTCGGCCTTGGCGCTCTTCACGCCCTTCACCTTCTCGAGGGCCGCCTCGGTCTCGCCCGCGCAGCCGGCGCAGTGCCAGCCCTTCACCTTCACGGTGGCGGTGGCGTCCTTGGCGAGCGCAGGGACGGAGAGGAGGAGGGAGGCGAGCGCGGCGATGGTGAGCTTCATGGGTTCTTCTCCTGGGACGGTGGCGAAGCCCCGGCCAGCCGCCGCACGTCGTCGAGCACCCGCTCGACCGGCGTCAAGCCGAGGTAAGCCCGCAGAGTCTTACCAGACTTCGACACGACGAAGGTAGCGGGCAGGTCGGCGTCCCACGCCGGATCCAGCCGCTGCGTGATCGGCGTCGGATCCGGGGCGTCGAGGATGGCGTTCGGAAAGGCGAGCCGCTGCTCGCGCGCATAGGCCTCGACCGCCTGTGCCTGGTCCGGTCGATCGAGGGAGAGGCCGATGAGCGGCACCCCCGCCGCGTCGAGCCCCGCGGCCAGGCGCCTCAGGCTCGGCAGGTCGCGCCGGCAGGTCCCGCACCAGAGCGCCCAGAAGTGCAGCACGCGGAGCCCGTGCCCGGGCGCTTCCAGCGCGAGGGCCTCGTCGACGGTCCGCACGACGGGCACCGCCGGCGGCGAGGCGGCCGCGAGCAGCAAGACGATGGCCGGAGCGCGCGTCAGTTGGGGAGCGTGCCCGAGGGCCGGCGCGCGGATCGCGCGCCCTGGATCTCGGCCTCGAGCGCCCGGGCCACGAAGGCGGGCAAGGGGTCGAACGCAACCCTGAGCTTGGCGCCCTGGACCGAGACGACCCGGGCCAGGATGACGGCGGGGACGTCGCCGAGCGAGCCCAGGAACAGGTAGACGAGCACGCGCGGGGGAATCTCGGCGCGACCCTGCAGCCGGAGCAGCGCCCCACCCGCCGAGACGTCCAGACAGCGGGCCGCGAGGCCCGCCTCGTCGGAGGCCACGCGAGCGGCGCGATCGAGCTCCCAGCGCGGAAAGCGGCGACGCTCCAGCCGTGGCGAGTCGGTGATCTCGATGCACTGCGTCATCATGGCGGCGACCTCGACCTCGAGGCGGGCGCAGCATAGAGGGCCCCCCCCAAGTTGGCAACCCGGGGTCAGGGGTCGCAGCTGCCGGTGACGATGGCCCGGAGCCGGTCCTCCCTCACGCCACCTACCTCGTCCGTCAAACCGAGGACGACGTCGATCTCTTCCCCCGCGACGGCCTCGTTCGAGCTGCGGACGATGTGGCCCGTGCGCGACAGGCGCGTGACCGAATAGCCGCGCTCGAAGACCCGCTGGGGCGAGATGGCGTGCAGGCGAGCGTGCGAGATCTGGAGCGCCTGCTGCCGCTGCTGCAGCAGGGCCTTCGCCGCGCTCGCGATCCGGCCCTGCAGCTGGGCGAGGGCCACCTGGCGGGCCGGGAGGGCGATGGCCCGCCGCCCGCTCCGCTCGAGCGCCGTCCGCAGCGCGTGGAGCAACCGCGTGCGCTGGGCGAGATCGGCGCGGGGGCTGCGCGCCTCGAGGCGCTCGCGGAGCTTGCGCAGGGCGGCGCGCCGGCCCTCGAACGCGCCGCGCAGGCCCGCCTGGAGGCGGTCCTCCAGGTCGGCGACCGCCAGCCGGCGATCCGCGAGCGCGAGCCTGGGATCGCCGAGGCCGAAGCGCAGGCGCAGGAGCCGCTCCCGCCGCTGGCGCACCGTGCTCTCGAGCCCCCGCCGCAGGCGGCGGACGAGGAGCGCCACCCCGGTCTCGAGCTCGCGCCGCACCGGCGCCAGCATCTCGGCCGCGCCGCTGGGGGTGGGCGCGCGCCGGTCCGCGACGAAATCCGCGATGGTGAAGTCGATCTCGTGCCCCACGGCGGAGACGACGGGCACGCGGCAGCCGACGATGGCCCGCGCGACGGCCTCCTCGTTGAAAGCCCACAGGTCTTCCATGGAGCCGCCGCCGCGGGTCACGACCACGACGTCGACGTCCATGCGAGCCGACAGGCTCTGCAGCGCCACCACGATCTCCGCCGCCGCCCCCTCCCCCTGGACGCGCGCCGGCGCCACCAGCACGGGCAGGCCCGGGTAGCGCAGGTGCAGGACGCGCAGGAAGTCGCGCAGCGCCGCGCCCGTGGGCGAGGTGACGACGCCGATCTTGCGAGGCAAGAACGGCGGGGCGCGCTTGCGTCCCGGCTCGAACAGCCCCTCCTGCCCGAGCTTCGCCTTGAGCTGCTCGAAGGCGAGGGTCAAAGCGCCAGCCCCGAGCGGTTCGAGCCGTTCGGCGATGAGCTGGTACTTCCCGTGCGGCGGGTAGACCTCGAGGCGGCCGTGGCACACGACCTCGAGGCCATCGTGCGGATCGAAGGGCAGCCGCACCGCCTCGCGGCGCCACATGACGGCGCCCAGCGTGGCGCCGGCGTCCTTGAGCGTGAAGTACAGGTGGCCGGAGCTCTGGCGGCGGCAATTGGACAGCTCGCCGCTCACGGCCACGCGGGAGAAGCCGGCTTCGAGGAGGCCCTTCACCTGCACGGTCAGCTCCGACACGGTGAGGACCACGGGGCCCGCGGCGAGGGGCGGCTCCAGGACGGCGGGCGGCGGCGGCGCAGGCAGCGGCGCGACGGCGGGCCCCTCGGGGCGAGCCGCGCGCGGCGCGAAGAGGTCGAACTGGTCGGGCTTCGGCTGCGCGCTCACTGCGCCGAGCCGGTGGGAAGCTGCTGCAGCCGCTCCTGGGCCTTCTGGTGCCACTGGGAGGTCGGGCCGGTCATCTGGACGACGAGCTTCAAGTTCCGTCGGGCCGTCGCGGGGTCGCTGTCCATCTGGCCGTACGCCGTGTGGTACAGGTCCTCCGCCTCGGTCTCGAGCCGGTGGAGCTGCTCCTGCGCCTGCTGATCGGCCGGGTTGGCGTCGAGCGCCGCGGCGAAGTGCCGGTAGGCCTTGTCCATGATGCGCGCCGAGCGCGCCTGCATGCCCATCTGATCGTGGAGCTGCGAGAGGACCTTGCCCGTGCTGATGGCCGGAGCGGCGTCGGCGCCGCCGATCTCGACGGCCAGGCGATGCGCCTGGCCGAGCTGATCGACGGCCACCTGGTTGCGGCGCGAGTTGAGCGCGCTGCGGCCGCGCTGGTTGGCGCTGGCGAAGGCGTCGAGCTTCATGGCGAGCTGGGCGCCCGGGATGGCGTCGGGCCCGCTGGCCTGCCGAATGGTGACGAGCGCGCCGCTCAGATCGCCGCTGATGAAGAGGCGCCTCGCTTGCCCGACGGGACCTTGCTCGAGCCGCAGCTCGGCCTCGGTCATCTTGCGCTTGCGCGCCGCCTCCTCGGCGTTCACGCGCGCCACGACGAGTTGACCCGTGAGCTTCGGCTGCAGCGCGAGCGCCTGCGGCTGCTGCGGCTCGGCGGCCAGGGCCTGATCGAGGAGCTGCTTGGCGAGATCGAGGTCGCGGGCGGTGAGGGCGTCGCTCGCCCGCTGCACGAGCGCTGCGACGGCGGCGTCGATCTTGGTCCTCAGGGCCGCCGCCGAATCGGCGAGCAGGCTGCCCTCGCCCACCAGGTTGAGCTCCTTGAGCGCCCCCACGAGATCCTGCTTCGAGAAGGCGGCCCCGGCCGCGTCGAGGTGCTGCTGGTTCGTGATCTCGAGCGCCACCGTGTCGAGGTAGCGCTTGATCTCCGGGTTGTCGGGATCGTTCTGCTGCGCCCTCAGGAGCGCCGCCTTCGCGTCGTTCCACTTCTGTCCCAGGATCAGCTTGCGGGCGAGGGCGAAGTCGTCGACCTCCGGCCCCGCCGACACCACCGCGGGGCCATGGCGGCGGCCGGTGGGCATGATCGCCTTCAGGCCGATGAGCAGCACGAAGAGCGCGAAGAAGCCGAGGAGGATCTTCTTCAGCCGCGGGCTCAGCCCGCCCTGCTGCTTGGCCGGCGCCTTCCGCCCCGCGCCCGGCGCTCCGTCGCCGTCCTGCCCTGCCGCGGCCTCCGGGTCGGGCGGCGGCTCGACGAACTTGAGCTCGGTGTTGCCGAACTCGATGACGTCGCCGTCGTGGAGCAGCACCTCGTCGATGGCGAGGCCATTGACGCGCGTGCCGTTGCCGCCGCCGGCATCCGCGATGAGCCAGCCGTCGGGGAGCCGCCGCATCGAGGCCTGCTTCCGCGAAACGCTGATGTCCGCGATGACCACGTCGTTCGAGGGCTCGCGGCCGATGGTGATCTCCGTGCCGGACAGCGAGAACTGCACGCCCCGCTTCTTCCCGCGGACGCCCACGAGCTTGGCCCGCGAGGTGGACTGCTGCAGCTTGCGCGCGTCGAAGAGCACCGTGCTCTCCGGCCGCTTCGACGCGCCGCCGCCGCGCGGCCGGTTGGTGTCGAAGAGCACCGTCGAGTTCTCGGGCGCGGGCCCCTCCTTGGCGTTGCGGGGCGGCGCAGGTCTTTTTCCGGAAGGCGGGGGCATGCGCTACTCGTACTGCTGGATGGCCTTGTGGGCCCGCTCGTTGCAAGGATGGTCGTCGGTGGGGAAGTAATTGAGAATGTCGCGCCACACGTCCAGCGCGTCGTCCACGCCCTTGGTGGCGAGCGCCTGCTGGGCGGTGAACAGCATCGCGTGGCAGCGGTGGTCGAGCTTGTTCTGCGCCTCGTGCAGTCGCTCGGTCACGAGGCTCTCCAGCGCGGCGGGCGGCACCGGCATCGCCGCGAGCACCAGCCGCGCGCGCCGGTAGTGGAGCATGGCTTCGTGCAGGTTGCCCGCGGCGACGTTCTCGCTGTTGAAGCGCCCCTCGGCGAGGTCGTACTCGCTCTGCGCCTCGATGCGCAGCTGATCGGGCGTGCCCGATGGCAAGCTCTCCTGCTCGATCCAGAGATCGAAGGCCTCCCAGTCCGCCGGGGGGTGGCGCAGGTTGACGAACTCGATGCGGTTCTCGGCATTCACGAGCAACATGTGCCGATCGAGGAGCCAGTCGACCGGGCGCGAATCGCCGAAGGTAGCCGGCAGGTAGCCGAGGTGGTGGCCGTTCAGGCGGACCTCGATGTCCTCGGGCTTGGCCACGCCGTCGGTGTTGCAGTGGAAGGTGAGGAGCGACTTGCCGGGCACGAGCTCGGAGAAGTTGAAGACGAAGACTGCACGCGCGGGCGACGGAACGTCGACGTCCGGGCCCTGGCCGTAGGTGTGACCGTCGGGCTTCTGGCCGAGGTCGAACTCCTGGTCCACCGCCACCTGGTGGTTGCGGCCGCTGCTCGCGAGCTTCTGCGCGGCGAGCGCGAGCACGATGATCCCGAGGACGGCCCCGCCGCCGATGAGCGCCAGGCGGAGCTGCTTGGGCATCGGGGGCTTGGCGGACGCCTTCGCGGCCGCACCCGCGCGACCCCGGGCCGCCAGCGCTCCCGCCGGCCCCGCCGCGGCGAGGGCCCCGCCTCCGCCCGAGCGTGCCAGCGCGGTCGAAGGGCGATCCCACTGCGGCAGATCGCCCACCGCGACGATGCGCGTCTGGTTCGGCGCCTGCTTCTGCTCGGCGAACTTGAAGGTGACGTCGCCGATCTTGATGAGGTCGCCTTCGCGCAGCGCGAGCGGCCGCTTGAGCGGCTCGCCGTTGACGCGCGTGCCGTTCGAGGAGCGGAGATCCTCGATCTGCCAGCCCTCGCCCGACTGGGTGATCTTCGCGTGCTGCCGCGAGGCGCCGTCGTCCGGCACCACGACGTCGTTCTCCTGGGTGCGCCCCAGGGACACCTCGGCCTGATCGAAGACGTACCGCCGCCCCGCGTACGCGCCCGCGTCGATCTTCAGCGAGAACGGCACCGCCGCTCAGCCTCCCGCGCCGAACTTCATGGCGAACACCACGGGTCCGAACAGCACGATGAACACCGTGGGCATGATGCACATGATGAGCGGCCCGAGCATCTTCACCGGCGCCTCGCCCGCGAGCTTCTCGGCGCGCTGGCTGCGCTCGACGCGGAGCTGGGCCGACTGGATGCGCAGCACCTTGCCGAGCGGCGTGCCCATCTTGTCCGCCTGGATGAGGGCCGAGACGAAGGTGCTGAGTGCCATCAAGTTCACGCGGTCGACCATCATCTTGAGCGACTCGGCGCGCGTCTTGCCCATCTTGAGCTGCCGCAGGACCAGCGCGAGCTCGTCGAGCAGCGGTCCTTTGCGGCCGCGCTCCACCACCTTCGCGAGCGCCGCGGTGAAGTCGAGGCCGGCCTCGACCGACAGCGTGAGCAGGTCGAGGTTGTAAGGAAGCGCTCGGGTGATGAGCAGGTGGCGCTTGGTGACCTGGTCGCGCAGCCACTGGCTCGGCAGGAACATTCCGGCGCCGAGGCCCGCGACCGGGATCCAGACCGGCTTCATGTGCAGGGTCGCCCAGAAGTAGACCGCCACCAGCGAGGCGCCGATGCCGGCGAGGATCTGGACCGCGATGAAGTCCTCGGGCTTGCGCAGGATGGAGTCGCGCATGTCCAGGCCGGCCATGATCATCTGCCGCTTGAGCCGCTGGGCGCGCGTCTGCGAGAGGAAACGGTGGGCGAACTGCGCGAGGCGCTGGACGAGGACGGTTTCCACCGCCACGAGAGCGCCCTTCTGCTGCTCGCCCACGTCCTCGAAGAACTTGTCGAGGCCCGCCTGGTAGACGAAGGCGAGGAAGAAGAGGACCGCCCCGCCCGTCATCGCCGCGATCACCGGCGCCGCGGCGAGGTTCAGGATGCCCTGGACGATGCTGGTGTGTTCCATGGCCGCCTCAGACGTCGATGTTCACGATGCGCATGATCATCATCCAGCCGACGGTGATGCCGATGATGCACGAGGCCACCACGGCCCAGCCGAACGGGTGGTGCAGCATCGGCTGCATCAGGTCGGGTCGCATGAAGTTCAGGATGATGCCCAGGGCGAGCGGCATCATGGCCACGATGGCCCCCTGCATCTTGCCCTGCGAGGTGACCGCCTTGATCTTGCCCTCGAGGCGCATGCGCTCGCGGATGGTGCCGGAGATGGTCTCGAACATCTCGGCCATGTTGCCGCCGAGCTGCTTCGCGATGTTGGTGGAGGTGACGGTGAGATCGAGGTCCTCGCTGCCCACCCGCTTGGCCATGTTGACGAGCGTCTCGTCGAGGGGGAGGCCGAGCTTCATCTCGCGGATGGTCAGGCTGAACTCCTGGCTCAGGGGCGGCGCGGACTCCTTGGCCACCTGCTCCATCGCCTGCTGGAAGGTGAGACCCGCCTTCAGGGCGCCCGACATCTGCTGCAGGACCTCGACGAGCTGCTTGTTGAACTTCTCGATGCGCCGCTTGCGGTAGAAGCGCACGAGCAGGAGCGGCAGGAAGAAGCCCACGAGGCCGCCCATGAGCGCGGCGCCCACGCCGGCCACCAGCGCCCCGCCCACCGCGAAGACGCCCATCAGGCAGAGGTTCAGCACGAACACGGTGCGGGAGTCGACGAAGAGGAACATGTTGGAGAGGTCGCCGACCGACTGCACGACGTACTTCTCCTCGTACTTGCGCAGCGCCTTCGTCATCGTGTCGAACACGATGAGCGTCATCCCGAAGACCGACCCGAACAACAGGAGCAACGTGGCCGAAAGCATCGCGGACCTCCTTCGCTAGTGCGCTCCGTTGATGATCGAGATCTCCTGCTTGTGGCGCTTCTGCTCGAGCACCTTGAGCCGCTCCTGGGTGAGCAGCGTCTGCGGCGTGGTGCGCAGCCTCTCGCCTTGCGTCTCGAGGTCGTCCTCGTTACGCAAGGTGAGCGAGACGCGGCCGATCTCGCGGGCGAGGCTCAGGATCTCGGCCTCCTCCGGGAGGAGCAGCACCGTCACGTTGTCGTAGCGACGGTCGTTCACCGAGAGCAGGTTCATGTTGGTGTTGCCGGTGATGCGGCCGGTGGCGAGCACGAGCACGTTCTCGAGCAAGGTCATGGTGTCGGTCTCGCTCGACTGCGGGTCCTTGAAGGTCGCGAGGATGTCGACGTGGTCGTTGGGCCGGATCCAGCCGCCCACGCCGTCGTTGTCCGAGGCCGAGATGGTGACGGCGCGGAAGTTCTTCTGGATGGCCTTGGAGAGGCGCTCCAGTCCCTTGCTCGACTCGAACTGCGTCCATAGCAGCGGGTCGTGCTTGTGCAGGTTCACGAGGACCTTCTGCCCGACCACGTAGCTGTAGTTCTCGGGCTTGATGACGCTCGGGGTGACGAACCGGCTCGGCATCGGCTGCTGGGCGATCATGTCCGTGGTGAGGACCGTGCCCTCGTCCACGTCCTGCGCAGCGACGACGATGGGCACGAGGTCCCAACCCTTGCGGGCGTTGCGCTCCGCGTTGCGACGGTCCAGGTAGCCCAGGAGCGCCGCACCCACCCCCAGGATGATCGCGATCAGCAGCGGCGTTCGCCCTTTGTTCATTCGGTCCTCTCTTGTCGGCCAGTCTCCAGTGATACTACCCGATCCGGCGGGCGCGGGAAGAGCGTCCGGCTCATTCGGCCCCCGGGCCCTGTGGCAGTCGAATCCAGAACGTCGTGCCCTTCCCGACTTCGGTCTCGAACCCGAGGGTGCCGCCGTGCTCCTCGACGATGCGCTTGACCAGCGCCAGGCCGAGGCCCGTACCGCCGGTCTTGCCGTGGGTCACGAACTCCTCGAAGACGTGCGCGGCGATCTCGGGGGGGATGCCCTTCCCCGTGTCGCCACAGCGCAGCACCCAGGCGCCGTCCTCCAGCTTCGAGGCCAGGGTGAGCCGGCCGCCCTCCGGCATGGCCTGCACCGCGTTGCGGACCAGGTTGAAGATGGCGCGCTTCACCTTGTTCTCGTCGAAGCGCACCGTCCCCTCGTAACCCCTCGACAGCGACAGCTCGATGCCGCTGCCCTCGAGGTCCTTGCGCACGAACGCCTCGACGTCGTCGAGGAAGAAGTTGAGGTGGACCTTGCGCACCAGGAGCTCGCGCTCGCCGCGCACGAAGGCCAGCACCTCGCCGGTCATGGAGTTGATCAGGTCGAACTGCTTGAGGATCATCTCCTTGCCGCGGCGCCGCTGGTCGCGGTCGGCCTCGCCTTCCATGAGCTGCGCGTAGCCGGAGATGATCGTCATCGGCGTCCGCAGGTCGTGCAGCAGGCCCGAGAGCATCTGTCCCACGAGCTGGAGTCGGCCCCGGCGCTCTTCCTCGCGGCTTCGCCGGGAACGGTGGATGGCGCGCGCGGATTGCCCGGCGATGAGCGTCGCGAGACGAAGCTCGTCGTCGGAGAAGCCGCGGCCCTTCTTGTTCAGGAGCTCGAGGGCGCCGTAGCTCTCGCCCTCCCACGCGACGGGGACCGCCAGGATGTTGCGCACCGGGAACCCCACGCGCTCGGCCACGGACGGGTCGTAGCTCGGCTCGGTCGCCGGATCGTTGGCAATGAGCGCCTTTCCCGAGAGGGCCGCGGCACCCGCCAGGCCGCGCCCGGGCGGCAGCGTGAGCCGCCGCACCTCGTCGCCCTTCTCTCCGAGCGCGGAGTGGAAGAAGAGCGTGCCGTCTCCCTGCTCGCGGGTGAGCAGGATCGAACCGGCCTCGGCATCGGTGAGCGCGACGGCCTTGGTGAGCGCGACCTCGAGCAGCGCGTCCGGCTCGGTGCCGGAGCTCGCCTTCTGCTCCACCTCGTACAGCGCATCGAGCTCGCGCAGGGCCTTTTGCAGGCGTGCTTGCGCGGCGGAGAGCTCGGCGTTCTTTTCGAGCATCGCCTGGTAGAGCCGGCCGTTCTCGAGCGCCGCCGCGGCCTGGCCGGCGAGGGCGAGCGCCACCTCCTCGTCCTCGGCGCCGAAGGATCCGCCCCGCTTGTTGAGCGCCTGCAGCACGCCCGCGGTGCGGCCGTCGCGCGAGATCATCGGAACGGCGAGCACCGAGCCGGTGCGATAGCCGGTGCCCTGATCGAACTCGGGATCGAAGCGCGGATCGCGGTAGGCGTCGGCCACCACGATGGGCCGCCGCTCGGTCACCGCGGCGCCCACGAGGCCCCGGCTCACCGGGAGCCGGATCACCGAGCGCGAGAGTCCCTGGCCCACGCGCGACCAGAGCTCGGCCTTCACGTGGTCGTGGATGAACACCGTGCAGCGGTCGGCCTCGAGCAGCTCGCTCGCGTGGTGCACCACCAGGGACAGCAGCTCGTCCAGATCGAGGGTCGAGCCGAGCGCCCGCCCGATTTCCAACACCCTCGAGAGCCTCTCCCCGCCGTCGCGCATGCGCGGCGCAGTATACCCCGTCCGGGCCGTCCGCTCGTGCTACAATCCGTGGTCTTGATGGAGGGAGCGCCGCCACGACTCGCGTTCGCCCTGGCCAGCCTGGGCGCCCTCGCCGCCTGCAGCAGCGGCGGCGCGCCGGCGGGAGACGCGTGCCACACGGCCACCGACTGTAAGAGCGGCCTCGTGTGCGTGCCCATCTCGGGCGGCGGCGTGTGCCAGGCCCCGGGCAGCTCCTGTGCTTCCGGGGCTGCGTGTGAGGCGTTTCAGGTCTGCGTCAACGGGCAGTGCGTGCCGACCCCTGACGCCGGAACCCCGCCCGTCCCGGATGCGGGATTTGCCCCGGCGGACGCCGGACCGGACGCGGGCCCCGACGCAGGGCTGGATGCCGGGCTCGACGCCGGCGCGAGCGATGGGGGTCCGACCGACGGCGGTGACGCCGGTGGCGACGCCGGTCCCTCGGATGGCGGGGACGCGGGCGCGTGAGAGGCGAAGGAGGCGCTGGCCCTGCCGATGGCCACCAGGGCCGAAGGCAAATTTCCCCGCGGCCAGCGCCCCCATGTGTCGGGGCCGTGACCTAAGCAGTCTTCGGGCCAACCACATTGAGCGCGGCTGTAGGGCTTCTGTCGCTTCTTGCCATCCCACTGACGACACTAGGCTTCTGAAATGCGAAGGGGGTGCTCGTAGCCAGGATCCACCGGCGACTTGGAGTCGAGTACGCCCAGCAACTGGACAATTGGAGCCTGGGATAGGTCATCGATGTCAGGGTCAACCACTTGAAAGTGCAGCAGTTAGATCGGCATTGACCGAAGTTAGAGCAAGTCCTTGTCCGAGAAATGGTCAGCCCGGTCAGGCTTGCGCTGCCTCCGACCGGCTCTCGGAAACGAGCCGCACGCCGTCCCGGCCGCTTTCCTTCACCTGGTACATCGCCATGTCTGCCTTCCGCATCAGCTCGTCGGCGCTCGAGGCATCGTCAGGGAACGTCGCCACGCCGAAGCTCGCGGTGATGCGCACGGCGAGCCCGTGGTCCTTGAGAAAGTAGCGCTCGCCCATCGCCTGCCGCAGCCGCTCGGCCGCGAGCTTTGCCTGCGCGCGGTCGGTCTCGGGCAGCAGCACCACGAACTCGTCGCCGCCGTAGCGCGTGGCCACGTCGATGGCGCGCAGCGTGGACAGCAGGACCGAGCCCACCTCGCGCAACAGCTGCGAGCCGAGCTGGTGGCCGTAGGTGTCGTTGACCGTCTTGAAGTGGTCGAGGTCCAGGAACACGATGGACAGCGGGTGGCCGAAGCGACGCGCCCGCACCGTCTCCACCTCCAGCTGCCGGTAGAGATAGCGCGAGTTGAAGAGCCCGGTGTGGTCATCGACCACGGTGAGCTCCTCGATGCGCTGGAAGTTGCGCGCGTTCTCGAGCGCGATGGCCGCGTAGTCGGCGATGGACGCGAGCGTGCGCACGTCGTCCTCGCTGAAGTCCTGCGCCGAGAAGCCGTTGATGACCTCGATGACCCCGAGGGTGCGCCCCTTGCAGCGCAGGGGCACCGCCAGCACCGCGCGCGTGTTGAAGTGCGCCACCTCGTCGAAGCGCGCCGAGAAGCGGGGATCCTGCCGCACGTCCGTGACCGTGACCGGCACGCCCTCGCGCGCCACCCAGCCGGCGATGCCCTCGCCGAGCTGGATGCGCAGCCCCTTGATCTTCTCGGCCCCCTCGCCCACGGCGATCTCGAAGTAGAGCTCGTTCTTCTTCTCGTCGACGAGCAGGAGCGACCAATTCTGCGGCTTCAGGAGCTCGCTGACCTTCTGCATGATGATCCGCATGACCTCCCGGATGTCGAGCGTGGAGGTGAGCGTCTTCCCGATCTCGTTGAACGCCGCGAGCTCGTCGACGGTGCGCTTGAGCTCGCGCAGCAGGTCCTTCGCTTCCATGGCCTTGGGACGTTACACTCCCGCCGTGCCCGACGCCAAGCTGCCGCTCGTGCTCGCCTCCGCCTCGCCGCGCCGCCGTGAGTTGCTTTCGCACCTCGGCCTGGCGTTCGAGATCTTCCGGCCCGACGTCGACGAGACGCCCGGGCCCGGCGAGGGCGCCGCCGCTCTCGTCGAGCGGCTGGCGCGTGAGAAGGCGCGCGCGGGAGCGAAAGCGTTCCCGCAGGCGCTCGTCGTCGGCGCCGACACGCTCGTGTCCCTCCCGGCCGGCGAGCTCTTCGGCAAGCCGCGGGACGCCAGCGACGCGAAGCGCATGCTGAGGGCGCTCTCTGGCCGGACGCACGAGGTCCGCACCGGAATCGCCGTCGTGGGACCGGGGGCCTCGCGCGCGCAGGTCGTCACCGCGCAGGTGCGGCTACGGCCGCTCTCCGATCCCGAGATCGCCTGGTACGTCTCCACCGGTGAGCCGCTGGACAAGGCGGGCGCGTACGCGGTGCAGGGCAAGGCCGCGGCGTTCGTCCAGGCGATCGACGGGAGCTGGTCCAACGTGGTCGGCCTACCGCTGGCCGAGCTCACGGTGCTGCTCGCCGAGCTGGGGGCGCCGCTGCCGTGGCTGGCGTAGCCGAGAGCCTCGCCGCGGTGCGCGCCCGCCTCGCGGCCGCGCTCGCCGAGGCGGGACGGCCGCCGGGCAGTGCCGTGCTCGTCGCGGTCGGGAAGGAGAAGCCCGCGGCGCTCCTCCGCGAGGCCTACGCCGCCGGCCAGCGCGATTTCGGTGAATCGTACGCCCAGGAATTGCGTGACAAGGCGCGCGAGCTCGCGGATCTGCGCGACGTCCGCTGGCACTTCATCGGCCGCTTGCAGGAAAACAAGGCCAAGTACGTGGCTCCGGTGGCGGCACTCGTGCACGCCGTGGGCGACGCAGACCTCGCGCGCGAGCTGGCACGGCGCGGCGGCGGCCGGACCGTCCGTTGCCTCGTCCAGGTCAACGTGGGCCGCGAGCCGCAGAAGGCCGGCGTCGCCCCCGAGACGACCTTGGGGCTATGTCGCGAGCTGGCGGCGCTCGAGGGGATCGACCTCGCCGGGCTCATGTGCATCCCTCCGGACGGCCCGTCCGCGCGTCCCTTCTTCCGTGCGCTCCGCGAGCTGCGCGACGAGGTCGGAAAGCGGCTCGGCCGCGCCCTGCCGGAGCTGTCGATGGGGATGTCCCACGACTTCGAGGACGCGGTACGCGAGGGCGCGACGCTCGTGCGCGTCGGAACCCTGATCTTCGGCGAGCGGAGCTGACGTTCCACCCACGCCGAATATTCCGACGGGTTCTTCGTCCAAGCAGACCGGGAATGGACCGCCGACTTCGGCGTTCAGACAAATCGATGAGATGGCTGACACTCGAGGAAGCGGCCCTCGCGCTTCGGCGGCTCCAGGAACGGCGCGAGCAGGCGCGCGAAGGTGGCCGGGCGCCGAAGCCCGAGCGCGAACGCGGCAAGAGCGCCGCGTCACGGAGCCCGGGCGGCGAACGGCGTTGAGCGGGCTCGGCGCTCACTCCGCCAGGGTCAACATCGCGCCGAACGCGCCGCGGCCGACGAACGGCACGACGCCCCACGCTACTCTCGGCGAAGGCGGGGGTGCTCCCAGGTCGCCGGCGAGATAGCGGCGCTCCGCCTCGATGGCACCGCGCGGGTGCGTCCACGTCTGTCCCTCGCCCAGCACGAAGACCGCGCCGCCGGTGATGGCGGCGTCGACCCAGCTCCCGTAACCGAGCCCGAGCACCAGCGCCGCGGCGGCCGTGACCGCGACCACGCCGACGTGCACCACCCAGCTCGTGGCGAACGCCTCGTCATCGGCGTCGCGGGCCAGGGCCGCTTCGGCCAGCGTGAGCGTCTCGCAGCTCGGGCCCGACCGGAGCACCGCGGCAGCGACCGCGCGCCGATCGGCGATGGCCTTCGGCGGCAGCGCCAGGATGAGCGCCGGGGGAATGATCGCGGCGGCGGCGCCGACCACCGCGTTGGCGCGCGCGGGCTCGCCGACCACCAACACCGCGTCGGTGACGTTGTAGACCACGAGGGCAGACTCGCCGACGCCCCAGATCCAAGCCCAGATCTCCGACGCTCGCGCCTGACCATCGAGCGTACCCTCGATGAACGCGAGCCGCTGCTCGGGGGCCGCCGAGGCCAACGCCGGCGCTGCGTCCTTCGGCAGGGGACAGGTGCCCTCGGCGCGCGCGGCACCCGCGGCGAGACAGACCAACGACAGCGTAACGGCGCTCCGCATCGAACTCCCCCTTTGGGCCCCCGCAACTCCGGGGGCGTGAACAATGTAGCAAAGCGCACACGCCGGACCCGCGCAACCAAGAACGTCATGGCCAAGCGCGCCGCGATGCGCAGACCCTCCCTTGGTTCGCGGCTGGTCGCGGGCATCGCCGGCGCCCTCCCGCGGGCTTGGTGCTAGGATGCGGGCAACACTCGCCGTCTCGCCCTGTGCCCCGCGGGACGGGCGACGCCGCGCCAGGATCGCTAGCTTGCCGAAGGAAAGAGGAACAGCGCGTGGAGCCCGCCGAGCACGCCGATCGCCTACGGCCCGTCGTCCCGGGCCTCGTCCGCTGGGGCGTCGCCCAGCGCCGCATCGGCGGCGCGCGCGGCGAGAGCTACGCGATCCTGTCCGGCGAAGGGCAGATCCTCGTGGACCCGCTGCCGCTCACGCCGGCCGCGCTCGAGCGCCTCGCGGCGCGCGGGCCAGTGCGGGCGATCGTACTCACCATCCAGAGCCACCAGCGGTCGGCCTGGCGCTACCGCCGCCGCTTCCAGGCGCCGGTGTACGCCCCGTCGGGCTCCCAGGGGCTCGACGAACGGCCCGACCACGCGTACCGCGCGGGCGGAGGCCTCCCCGGCGGCCTCAGGGCGATGGCTTTGCCCGGGCCCGCCTTCAGCGAGCACGGGATTCTCTGGCGCTCGCCGGCCGGCACCGTGGCATTCGTGGGCGATCTCGTGACCCGCGCGGGCCGTGAGCTGTCCTTCGTCCCCGACCGCTACATGGACTCGCCGGGAAAGGCCCGCGCCAGCGTCCGCGAGCTCGCGCGGCGCCGCATCGACGTCCTCTGCCCGGGCCACGGAGCGCCGCTGCTCGGGGCGGTGAAGGCGCGCCTCGAGCGGCTCCTGGCTGCGGACGCGCGCGGTCACGGTTGACCCTCGGCGCCCGCACCAGGGGGACGCCGGGCTTGGTACCGCCCGCTCAGGGAAAGGTGTTCGGGTAGAGCAGTGCCACCGCGAGGGTCTGGCCCGTGTCGGGCGGCGGCGTGAACGTCCCGGAGAGAAGCACCTGATCGGTGGGCGAGCCCGCGACTGCCATGACGTACTGCGTGACCGCGTAGGGCGCATCCGACGCGATGAACGCCCCGGCGCCGAGGGAGCTCGCCCGCAGGTCTGCGTCGAGCACGAAGCCGTTGTCGGCAGCGTAGTACTCGACGGCGGGCGGCGCGGGTGAGAACCCGACCGTGTATCCGCCGACATAGGCCTGACTCTGCGCGCCGCAACCGCCCGCGGTACCCACCCAGACGATGTGGCCGGCCTGGGTGGAGGCCGCGAGACCGACGGGCACCACGTCCGGCAAGAGCATCGTCACCTGCGTGCCGTTCCTGGGCGCCTGGATGACGAGGTTCGGGAAGATGGTCGGCACTGCGACGCCCGGCGCGGTGACGGTCACTGTCCAGACGCCGGGCTGGAGGGCCAGGGTGAAGCCCGTGATGCCCGACCCCGAGAGCGTGATGGCGGCCTGCTGCGGCTGCACGCCGGTCGCGGAGAACACCACCGTGCCGCCGGCGAGGGCCGAAGTTTCGACCGCCCCTGGAAACGTCGCCAGGATACCGTTGACGGAGACCGGGCCCGCATCGGGCGCCAGAGGGCCGCCGTCGACGCAGTCGGTCTCGGAAGCCGCCTGGGGCAGCGGGGTGCAGATACCGAGGACGCAAGCGCCGACGGTTCCCGAGGGCAGCGTGCACGAGACGCCGGTGCAACCGTTGTCACCCACGCAGATCTTGGGCGATTGGTCGCAGACCTGGCCGGCGGCGCAGCCGCCGTCCGGCCGGCAGAGCGGCGCGCACGCTCCGTAGTCGCAACCGTTGCCGGCCGCGCAGCTGACGATGCCGCCATCACAGAGCAGCAGCGCTCCGGCGCCGCTGCAGACCGGGGCGGCACATGGGCCGGCGTCGCCGCCCGTGCCGCCGCTCGGGCCCGCCGGCTGGCAAGTCCCGCCGGTCGCGCCCATGCACACGTAGCCCTGAAGACACGGGCAAGGCAACCCGGTGAGCTCGAGCGTGCCCACGAAGCAGGAGGCTGCGGCGACGACGCCGAGCGCGGCGAACGGCCGGAGGCGGCGCATCAGAACGCGAACCAGAGGCCGATGCCGGTGAGGCCGACCACCGCGCCCGCGCCATACAGGATGTCCGCGATCGCCGCGTCCTGATTGGCCCGGGACTGGAAGGGCGGCGCCGCCCGCTGGTTTGCCACGCTTTGAAAGCCCTTCTCCGCGGCTGATTCTTGCACCCCGTAGTAGATGCCCGTCCCCACGGCGGCGAGGCCGAGGATGACCAGCGCTCCGGCCACCCAGCGCCCCGTGTGCGAGCGGGGGGGCTCGGGCGCGGGCGCCGCCACTTCGTTGCCCCCGTCCGCTGGGACCGGGTTGGCCCGTAGCACCGTGGGCTGCGCTGGCGACGCTGGTGGGGCCACGGTGGGCCGGGGGGGAGGCGGCGGGAGCGGCGCGCGCTCGGCGTTCATGCGCACGATCTCGGCCTGCACACGCTGGAAGATCCGCGCAACCTTGGGAGAGGTACCGAGCGGGAGCTCGAGACCGGGGTCGAGCACGAGGCCGCTCCGGAAGCTCCGCCGCGCCGCGACGTCGTCGCCCTCGACGGTGTCGATGAGCCCCAGGTACAGGTACGCCTCGGCGCGGCGGTGGGGATCGGTGAGGGCGGCCGCCCGGAGCAGCGCCACGCGGGCCGCGTCGTAGTCGAGCTCATGGTACAGACGCTTTCCGGCGTCGAGCTGATCGGCGCGGGCGGACGAGGCGGCGAGGGCCAGCAAGAGCGCGGCAGCCTTGAGACATTCAGCGCCGAAGAGTTGCGCTCCCAGCTCTCGTCTGCCGATAATGGCCCTCATCGATGGCCCAGGCTGGACCGCAAGCGATTCTCCAGCGCTATACCCTTTTGCGCAAGATCGCGACGGGGGGCATGGCCGAGGTCTACCTCGCAGAGCAGACGGGAGCGGGCGGCTTCAAGAAGCGCGTGGCGATCAAGCGCATCCTCCCGGCGTTCGCGGAGGATCCCAAGTTCGTCGAGATGTTCCTCGACGAGGCACGGCTCGCCGCGATGTTCCACCACCCGAACCTCATCCAGATCTACGAACTGGGCGAGGTGGACGGTCT
>Ga0335073_10003379_pt1 | contig 22205 bp, 17 predicted proteins | sample Lox_Sample_22_FD_207093 | JGI IMG/M metagenome (GOLD analysis project Ga0335073, IMG submission 207093) | Soil microbial communities from Loxahatchee National Wildlife Refuge, Florida, United States - Lox_Sample_2.2 | ecosystem: Environmental > Terrestrial > Soil > Wetlands | place: USA... | reverse complement strand
GGCTGCCGCGAATAGCTTCATATACGCCGGCCGCATGACCCAGTGATCGAAAACGATCATGCATAGCCCGAAGATCGCGATTCTGACGACGTTGCCGCGCATGAGAAACACGGCGGGAAATATCCCGTAGAAGATCACTTCCGTGGCGATCGTGCCGCCGCCCGGAACGACGGCGCTGAGCGAGCTCGGCCAGAATCCCTGGATCAGGAGAAACGAGGTCGCCAGCGAGAAGGGATCGGCGCTGGTGGAAGCAAAGAAACCGACGCCGCTCGCGCGGAATGCCTCGTATACGATCATGCCCGCCCAGAACGGCACGGCGATGCGGCAGTACCTTCGAATCCAAAAATTGGCAATGGGGCTGGCCTCCTTGCCCTCACGCGAGCTCAGCGTGTATTGCATCGTATAGGCGCTGATCACGTAGAACAGTTGCACGCCGAACTGTCCGGTGCTGACCGCAAAATCAAGCGCTGGGATGCCCGTCGAGAAATGCGCCACCGTGTGTACGGCAATCACGCCCAGGATTGCGATGCCTCGACCCGCATCCAGGAATTCCAGCCGTGACATCTTGGAGAGCCCCCTCGGCGGCGATTGGTATGGCCCCGCGAGCATATCGGCGAGGCCCTTCAGTTCTCGGCGCGCCGGAACTCCAGCTGCTGATGGTGGCGCCGCCGTGTTGCTGCTGTGTGACATGGGGCTTCGGCGGCATTCCCTTTCCGGATCGAGCCGGCACACCACGGCTGTTTCCTCCGGTCTGCGGCACTCAACGTCGTGGCGCTCGCCGATTCGCGCGCCATGGCCGGCGTCCACCCTGCTGCTTCGAGGACATGCGCGCGCACTCGCGCCACACAGCACACACCACACACCACTCACAGACACGATACGTTGAAAACGTCACATAACTGCCACTCGCACGCAACACGTTCTCCATACGATTGCCCGGTAGGTGTGGGACGATGAAGGGAGACGACTTTGGTGGACCAGCGAAAGCAGCCGATTTCCATACGGCTGGGCGAGAGCGATTTGAGGAACGTGAGACGGATTGCAAGGCGGCTGGGCGTGCGTGACTCGGACATCATTCGCTACGCGATCAAGTCGATGCTGAGCCGGATTGCACCGCTGTGCGATGACGCCATCGCCGGCCGCAACCTGGTTCCGTTGCTGATCGAGTCCGGTGACGAGCTCATCCGCTATTTCGAACTCGACGCCTATCGGCTCGAAAGCATCATCAACGAGCACGCCGATGAGAGCCTGCGCGTCGATCGCGACGACATCGCCGTGCTCGCGATGAGCGGGCTCAGAGAGCAGTACCTGGCGATGCGCATGCGGGACGGCAACTGGAGTGCGCCCGACTCGAGCGCACCCGCCCGATCACTGCGCAACTACCTCTATGACAAGTACGTGTATCGGAACAGCGATTCGAAGCATGGCGCGCTCAAAGCGGTCGATACGCCGGTCGACGAGGGTTCGCGATGCGCCTCCGATTCGAGCAGCGGCAAATTGAGGGAGATCGCATGAGCCTTCGCACTGCTTTCGCGGCGCTCGTCGGCATCATCGCGTTGCAGCTGATGTCAGTGTGCCCCGCTGCCGCCGACGTGGTCATGTACGACGGCACGGGCTTCCTCCAGGGCCAGCAATCGTTCAGCGAGTCGTTCGCCGTCTACGGCCCCGGAACTCTGACCGTGACGCTGACGAATGTGGACTGGCCGCAATCGCTTGCAAGCCTGAATCTCGTGATGAGCACCCCTGGGGGGCTGCTCGGCGCCGAGATGGGCCCAGGTACCGAAACCTTCAAGGTTGCCGGAGCCGGCCAGATCTATTCGCAGTGGTTCGGCACCGCGCAGGGACCGATGGATGTCGGGGTCTATTCGCTCAAGGTCGAGTTCGCCCCCGTCCCGCTCCCCGCCTCGATTGGCCTGTTGCTGTCGGGTCTCGCCGTTCTCGTCTGGCGGCGCCATCTGCGGGCCCCCAGGCCGCGCGGATTGTCCGCCGGGTACTGAGCGCCTCTGAGCGTCTGCGGGTCGGCAGCGCTCGGCTGCAGATCCGATCCGGCCCTCGATATGTCAAGACAGAGGCGAGTCGCGCGGCGGCGTTTACCTATGTAGGCGCTTCGTACTCGCCTGCAATGAAATCCTCACAAATGGCCCCTAGACTGCCCCGCTCGGTTCAGTGGGGACGCCCGATTTTGGTGCAATGCAAAACAACACGATGCGGGAAATGAAGCGCCTGATCCCGCTCACGGTGATGGGTCTCTTGCTTTCGTGGCTCGTCAAGGCGGGCGACACCGCTCCCTCGAGTGGCTACCGGCTGCAACCGGGGGATGTGCTGACGGTGGTGGTTTGGAAGGAGACCGACTTGCAGAGCGAGGTCCTGATTCGGCCGGATGGAGGAATCTCGTTCGCGCTCGCGGGCGACATGCAGGCTGCCGGGCGCACCACGGACGAGCTGCGCGCCGAGTTGCAAGCCCGCGTGCGGAAGCTGGTCCCCGATGCGGTGGTGACGGTGCAGGTCAAGGCGCCGAACGGCAATCGGATTTTCGTCATCGGCAAGGTGAATCATCCGGGGGACTTCGCACTCACGCGACCCATCGATGTGATGCAGGCCCTGAGTCTTGCCGGCGGAGCGACACCTTTTGCCAGCACCGACCGAATTCGGGTCCTGCACCGGGAAGGGCCTCGCCAGACCTCGGTACGCTTCCGGTACAGCGATGTGGTTCGGGGCCGCAATCTCGGCCAAAACATCCTATTGCAAAGCGGAGATACGGTAGTCGTGCCGTGAGAGCGCGACTATTGCTTGCGATGAGCGGGTTTCTGGCAAATGCAAGCGGTGCTAGCCCCCTGAGCATGCAACCAACGATCGGCGTGTCCACCGAGTACGCCTCCAACCCGTACCTGCTCGCTGCGGGCGCTCGAGCGGTGAGCGATGCGGCGCTGCTGTTGAGCGACCCTATCCTGTACGATCTGGACTCGACACATTTCACCCTGGCGCCGAGCGTGCGCTACAGCGACAGCGGCTCCTACGCCTCGCTCAACTCGAATTACGTTCACATCAACGGCGGCGCGCAATTCGGCGACGATCTGGACACGCTTTCCCTGAGCGCGAGCTTCGGGCGCGACTCCTCGCTCTATCAGAATGGCCTGACCAGTGGCGGCGTGGGGGTCCGCAGCGATGTGAGTACATCGGGTATCGACTGGCTCCGCGCAATCACCGAGCGACTCCAGTTCGAGCTCGACGCAAGCTGGGCCCGCGTGCTCTACGATCAGAGCGCCACCTCGGAGGGCTTGTTCGACTATCGCTACCTCAGCGAGGGTTCGGTTCTCAGCTATGACTTGACCGAGCGCGACAAGATCAAGGTCCTCGGAGGCGCCGGCCAATACCTGGCACTCGACGGCGCCACCAAGAGCAGCAACCTCAATCTGCAGGTCGGCTGGCAGCGACGGCTGACCGAAATATGGAAATTTTCGGCCAGCGTCGGCTATGCAAGATCCAACAACATCGCGTACTTCTTCTCCGGACCTTACCTGCTCGGAACGGTCACGTCGGTACAGAAAGGCCCGGTGTACAACGCAAGCGCAGTGCGCGAGGGTGAGAAATTCACGCTCACCGCCAGCGCATCACGCGCCTTTCGTCCCAGCGGATTCGAATTCTTGTCGCGCCAAGATACCGCCGAGCTGAACGTCAGCTATACCCTCTCGGAGCGCTGGTCTTTCGGCGCGAAGGGCGATTTCACGCGCGCAGCGACGCCCCAATTCAACGGCCCACAGGTAACGCAGCAATATTTCTCGGAAACGACCTCCGTCAGCTGGCACTGGACGCCGACCTGGGTCTTGTCGCTGCAGGCGACCTGGGTGAACGTGAAGTATGACCTGCCGCCGCTGAGTGCCGATTCGAGCGGAGTCGCGCTCCAGATCTCGCGCCAGTTCCTGCGGATGGACCTGTAGATGAGCGCGCTGTCGCAGGTCGTCGGAGCGGCCCAGGCGCAGGACCTGCGCGAGAAGCTGCGCGGCTACTGGCGTCGGCGCCTCACCTTTTCCCTTGCCGCCACGGCTTGCTTGGCGGTCACGGTGCTGCTGGCGGTGCTCTTGCCGCCCACCTATCGATCGACCGCGACCATCCTGATCGAGCAGCAGGAAATCCCGCAGGAGCTGGTGCGCTCCGCCGTCACCTCCTTCGCCGACCAGCGCGTCCAGGTGATCAGCCAGCGGGTGATGACCACGCAGAATCTGCTCTCGCTGATCGATCGCTACAAGCTCTACCCCGACATCCGGCTCAACAAGCCGCGCGAGGTGCTGATGCAGCGCATGCGCGACGACATCGGCATGAAGATGATCAGCGCGGACGTCATCGACCCGCGCAGCGGGCACCCGACCCAGGCGACCATCGCCTTCACGGTGTCCTACCAGAACGAGAATCCGGACCTCGCCTTGAAGGTCGCGAACGATCTGACCACGCTCTATTTGAACGAGAACCTGACCTCACGCACGCATCTCGCCGAGCAGACCTCGGCGTTCTTTGCCGAGCAGGCCGAGGAGCAGCAGGCGCATATCATCGAGCTCGACAAGAAACTCGCGGATTTCAAGCAGAAGCACGAGGACCGGCTGCCCGAGCTCGAGACGCTCAACCTGCAGGTGAGCGATCGCACCGAGCAGGAGCTGCGCGATGTGGAGAATCAGCTGTCGGGCATCGATTCGCAGCGCATCGTGCTCGAGGCGCAGCTCGCGCAGATCAGTCCCACCGCCCTCGTGTTCTCGGACACCGGTCAGCGCGTGATGAATACCGAGGACCGCCTCAAGAACCTGAAGTCGCAGCTCGCGGGCTACAAGGCGCGATACGCCCCGGACCATCCCGATGTGGTGAACACCCAGCGGGAGGTGGATGGCCTGGAAAAGGAGCTCAAGGCGGAGGACGGCACCAGCGACCTCGCGCGCCAGCTGAACGATGCCAGATCCCAGCTCGCCCAGGCGCATGAGAAGTACTCGCCCGAGCATCCCGATGTGATTCGCCTCGAGCGCGTGGTGGGCGAGCTCGAGAAAGCCGTGGCGGCCCAGCCCGCAGTGACCAGCCGGGTCAAGGAGGACCTGCATGCGGACAACCCGGCGTATCTTCAGGTCAAGGGACAGATCGATGCGCTGATGGCGCAGCGCAAGAGCGATGAGCTGAAGCGCGACGAGCTACGCGCCAAGCTCGACGACTATGAGCGGCGTCTTGCGACGGCGCCGGCGGTGGAGCGGGACTATCGCGCCATGGCGCGGGATCTCGAGAACGCCCAGCTCAAGTACCAGCAGATCCGTGCGAAGCAAAGCGACGTGCAGATGTCGGAGAACCTCGAGACCGAGCGCAAGGGCGAGCGCTTCACCATGATCGAGCCGCCGCTGCCGCCCGAAAAGCCGGTGAGCCCCAATCGGTTCCTGATCCTTGGCTTGGGCTTCGTGCTGAGCATCGCGGCCGGAGTCGGGGTCGTGCTGCTCAAGGATTCGACCGACCCCTCCATCCGCGGCATCAACGACGTGCGCCGCCTGCTCTCGGTCCCGCCGCTCGCGGCCATCCCGGTCATCGTGACCGCCGCGGAAAGCCGGCGCCGCATACAAGTCGCGCGATACTCTTGGCTCGGCGCTGGGGTGGCGCTCATCGCCGCCGGCGCGGCGATTCATCTTCTGGTGCGGCCGCTGGACATCGTCTGGCTCGGCTTGCTGCACCGGTTCGGGATGTGAGCCATGGACCGCATCCGCAAGGCGCTCGATCTGGCGCGGCAAAGCCGGGCGCGAGTCCTCGAGGAGCCGGCGCTCGCGGAGGCGCCGCGCCCGCAGGCTCAGCCCCAGCATCTCGTCTCGCCGCGGGCGCTCGGGACCTTGCCCGTGCCCATCGTTTACACGACCACGCGTCTCTTCTCGCCCGCCGCCGAGGTGCTCGAGGCCAACCGGGTCGTCGATCCCGCCTGCAACGATGTGGTGACCGCCGCCTTCCGCATGCTGCGCACCCAGGTGCTGCAGCGGATGGAGGAGAAAGGGTTCCGCTCGCTCGCGGTCCTCAGCCCGAATTCCGCCGACGGCAAGACCACGACCGCCGTCAATCTCGCCTTGAGCCTCGCGAGCGATCACCGTCACACGGTCCTGCTGATCGATTGCGACCTCAAGCACTCCTCGGTCGCCCCGACGCTCGGCCTGACGCCCGAGCTCGGGTTGAGCGACGTGCTGTCCGGGCAGGCGCGCGTCGAGCAATGCCTTTATCACCCGGTCGGCTTCGACCGCTTCGTGGTGCTGCCCGGACGGGGCACTCTCGCCAACTCCTCGGAAGCGCTCTCCGGGCCGCGCGGGCGCGAGCTCGTGACGGAGGTGCGCGATCGGTATCCGGAGCGTCTGGTCGTGTTCGATCTGCCGCCGCTGTTCGGCGCGGACGATGCGCTTGCGTTCCTGCCGCTGGTCGACTGCTGCCTGATCGTGGTGGCCGAAGGGCTCACGCCGCGGGAAGATCTGCTGCGTTGCATGGAGCTGGTGAGCAAAACCCCGATCGTGGGCACGGTGCTCAACCGCTCCACCACCGTGACCTCGGCGTACGCCTAGCGGAGCGGGCATGTACGAGCAGCACTTCGGACTCAAGGCCAAGCCGTTCGCGCTGAACCCCGACCCTTCCTTTCTGTTTCCCTCGCGCCAGCACGCGGCGGCCCTGACCATGCTGGAATACGCCATCGAGTCGCAGGCCGCCTTCTGTCTGCTCACCGGCGATATCGGCTCCGGCAAGACCACCGTCGTGCGTCAGCTGATGAAGCTCCTGGACAGGCGCTTCACGGTCGGGTTGATCAGCAACACCCACGCGCGTTTTCAATCCATCGTGCCCTGGGCGCTGTCCGCGCTCGGCGTCGTGCCCGCGGACGATTCGGATATCGCTCAGCACGAGGCGTTGACCGACTTCGTCATCGGCGAGTATGCGAAGGGTCGCCGGACGCTGCTGATCTTCGATGAGGCGCAGAACCTCTCCATCGGCGTGCTCGAGGAGTTGCGTCTCCTGTCGAACCTCAACTCGGAGCAGGACATCGCGCTGCAGACCTTGCTGGTCGGCCAGCCCGAGCTTCGAACCAAGCTCGAGCGTCCGGAGCTCAAGCAATTCGCACAGCGCGTGGCGGTGGATTTTCATCTGGAAGCGTTGACCCTGGGCGAGGCCCGCAGCTACATCAACCACCGCCTCGGCGTGGCCGGCGGCGATGCGCAGATCTTCGAGCCCGAGGCCGTGGCTTTCATTCATGCGCGTGCCGCCGGCGTGCCGCGTCTCATCAACCAGCTGTGCGATCTGTCGCTCGTGTACGCGTTTGCCGAGCAGCGCCAGTCGATCGACGAGCAGCTGGTGAGGCTCGTCCTGCAGGAGCGCAATCGGGGGCGCGCGATTCGCATATTCGGATCGGAGGCGCAGGTCGTGCCGCTTGCGCCGAGCGCGGATCCCGGGATCGCCTCCAAGCTCGTCTGAGCGCGTGTCTCAGGGCGTGCCTCGCCTGCTGCTCATGTGTGCAATTTTGGCGCTGGCCGCGAGCGTGCGAAGCGCCCACGCCGCCGAGCTCAGCGCCGCTCGGCTCGGGGTGCTCTACAGTCTCGATGATCCGGCGAGCGCCGAGGTCGCGACACTTTACGCGGCGCGCCGCCGCGTGCCCTCGCAGAATCTGGTCGGTCTGCATCTGCCCCGGACGGATACGATCTCGCCGGCGGACTTCGCCCCGACCCGTGCGCGTGCGCTCGAGGCGCTGCCGTCCAATGTCGAATCGCTCCTGCTGGCCTGGTCGAAGCCCTATGCCGTCGGCTGCATGTCGGTGACGACTGCCTTCGCGGCCGGCTACCGTGCGGCGTTCTGCGAGCCCGGATGCGCTCGCACCGCACCCAACCCGCTGTTCGATTCCGAGGGATGGCTGCCGGCCGACACCGTCGGCTGGTGGCCCGCGATGCTCCTGCCGACGGACGATCGCGAGCTCGCGCGGGCGCTGATCGAGCGCGGCATCGCCGCCGACGGCAGTTCGCCGCCCGGGACCGTCTATCTGGTGCGAACGACGGATGCGACGCGCAACGTGCGCGCTGCCGGGTATGGCGATGTGGAGCTCGCCGTGCATCCGTGGTTGCACGTCGTCGAGCTCGCGACGCCGGTCACGCAGGAGGTGCCCGATGCCATCGCCTACTTCACGGGCGCGGCCCGGGTGGCCGAGCTGTCGCGAATTCACTTTCGCGCGGGCGCGGTCGCCGATCACTTGACCTCCACCGGCGGCATTCTTCACGGCGGCGATCAGACCTCGGTGCTCGCATGGCTCGCGCAGGGCGCCACCGCTTCCTACGGCACCGTCTCCGAGCCTTGCAACGACATCGGCAAGTTCCCGCGCCCCCGGGTGTTCCTCGAGCATTACCTGCGCGGCGAGACGCTCCTCGAGGCGTACTGGAAGAGCGTCGCCATGCCCGGCCAGGGATTGTTCGTCGGCGAGCCGCTGGCGAGTCCCTATACCGCCCGGCATGTCACCGGGCTGAAACAGTGAGGCGGTATCAAGCCGGTCTGCGCGCCACCCGGCCCCTGCCGCCAGGGGCACACGCGCCGAGCCGTCCGGAGAATTAGCGATGTCCGTACAATCTCTCGATGCCGATCGAAGTCCGGGCACGATCTGGCGTTTCCCGTCCGGCCTGATCGCGCTCGCGGCGGCGGCCGCGCTCGCGAGCCTTTTGCCCTTCTGGGACGGCCTCGCCGACATGTGGAATGCGTGGGTGAACTACCCGGAGTACAGCCACAGCCTGCTGATTCCGCCGATCGCCGCGTTCCTGATCTGGCAGCAGAAGGACCGGCTCGAGCGCATGCCGTTCGAGAGCAGCTGGTGGGGCGTCGCGCTCGTGGTGCTCGGCGGCGCGCTGCTGATGGTGGGGCAGATGGGCACCATCTTCGTGCTGGTGCAATATGCGTACCTGGTGACGCTCTTCGGCCTCGCGCTCGCGCTCACCGGCGGCAAGGCATTCCGGCTCATCGCCGTGCCGCTTCTCGTGCTCTTCTTCATGATCCCGCTGCCGAGCTTCGTGTTCACGAATCTGTCCTCGAAGCTGCAGCTCCTCTCATCGCAGCTCGGTGCCTGGTTCATCGGACTGTTCGGGATCAGCGTCTACCTCGAAGGCAATGTCATCGATCTGGGCGGCTACAAGCTCCAGGTCGCCGAAGCCTGCGATGGGCTGCGCTATCTGTTTCCGCTGCTTACCCTCGGATTTCTGGTCGCGTACTTTTACAAGGGTGCGACCTGGAAACGTGTCGTGCTGTTTCTGTCGAGCATTCCGGTGACGGTGTTCATGAACAGCTTCCGCATCGGCACCATCGGGGTGATGGTGGAGCACTGGGGCATCGGCATGGCGGAAGGCTTCCTGCACGAGTTCCAGGGATGGATGGTATTCATGGCGAGCGCGCTTCTCATGGTGGGCGAGGTCGCCGTGCTCAACCGGATCGGACACGAGGCGGGCACCTGGCGCCAGCTGTTCGGCGTCGAGCTGCCTGCGCCCTCGCCGCGCGGGGCGTTGCGCCGGCCGCGCGCCGTGCCGCGCTCCTTCTATGCCGCCTGCGCGCTGTTGCTCGTGTTCGTCGCGGTGAGCGCCCTGCTGCCGCGCCCCGTGGAGATCATTCCGGCGCGCGCCGCCTTTGTCGAGTTTCCGATGCAGATCGACGGCTGGACCGGCCGGCGGGACGCGCTCGATGGCATCTATGTCGATGCGCTGAAGCTCGACGATTACCTGCTCGCCGACTACAGCGCCGGCCGGGGCCCGAGCGTCAATCTCTACATGGCCTACTACAACTCCCAGCGCAAGGGCGAGGCGGTTCATTCCCCGCGCGCCTGCCTGCCGGGAGGCGGCTGGCAGCTGAGCGAATTCAATCAGCGCGCCCTCACCGAGGTCCCGGTGCACGAGCATGCGCTGCGCGTGAACCGCACGGTGATGACGCTCGGCGACCAGCGCCGCCTGGTTTATTACTGGTTCCAGCAACGCGGTCGTGTGATCACCAACGAATTCGTCGTCAAGGGGTACCTGTTCTGGGATGCGCTCACGCGGCACCGTACCGACGGCGCGCTGGTGCGCCTCATCACCTCGATTCCACCCGGCGGCAGCGAGGAGGACGCCGATCACCGCCTGGTCGAGGTGGCTCGGCGCATCACGCCGATTCTGCCGCGCTACATCCCCGAGTAGGGCTCGATGCTGTACGTGCTGCCCTTCTTGCTGGCGATGGTGATCACCATGCTCATGTTGCCAGTCTGGGGACGGCTCGCGGCGCGCTGGCACATCGTCGATCAGCCGGGCGAGCGCAAGATGCACAAGTCGCCGATTCCGCGCATCGGTGGCTTTGCGATGGTGATCGGGGTCGCGGTCGGCGCACTCGCGGTGGTGCCGCTGGAAGCGCGCGATCGATACTGTCTGCTCGCCGCGGGCCTCGTGGCCCTGTTCGGTGGACTGGACGATCGGTTCGATCTCGATTACCGGCTGAAGCTCATCGGCCAGCTGCTCGCCGCGGCCATCGTCGTCTTCGGAGCGAACGTCGGGATCCACGAGATCACGCTCGATGACCGCGTGCCGCTGCCCGAGTGGCTGTCCATTCCCTTGAGTCTCTTGTTCCTCGTCGGCATCACCAATGCCATCAATCTCGCCGACGGGCTCGACGGACTGGCGGGCGGCATGATGTTCCTGACCCTGTGCGCGATTGCGATGCTGGCCTACGGTGGGGGAGAGCTCGCATGCGCGGCGCTCGCGCTCACCTTCGCCGGTGCGGTGCTGGGGTTTCTGCGGGCGAATACCTATCCGGCGAGCGTCTTCATGGGCGACGCCGGCAGCCAGCTGCTGGGCTTCGCCGTGGGCGTCTTGAGCCTGCGGGCGACGCAGGGCAGCGGCACCGTCAGCACGGCGATTCCCGTGTTGCTCCTGGCCTTGCCGATCCTCGATACGTTGAGCGTGACGGTGCAACGCCTGAGCGAGGGCCGATCTCCGTTCCATGCCGACAAGAACCACATTCATCACAAGCTCCTGACCCTCGGGTTCACTCACCACGAAGCCGTGATGGTGATCTATGCGGTGCAGGCCGATCTGTTCCTGCTGGCCTACTGGATGCGCTACGAATCGGATCTCGCCATCCTGGGCGCCGTGAGCGCATTCTTCGTGCTGGCGATCGTCACGCTGCGGACCGCGATCCACCGCGGATGGCGCTTTCGGGCGGCTGCGACGACCGCTCGGCGGATGACGATGTCCCGTTTCTCACAGGGTCTCTTCGAGCCGGGACGCTTGCAGCACTGGAGCGGCGCGGCCGTGGCGGTCGCGCTCGGCGCCTACGCCGCCTTGGTGATGAGCGAGACCGCCAGCTTGAGCGGGGATGTGAGGCTCCTCTTGATCGCGCTCCTCGCGGTCACCATCGTGTGGCTCGCCATCTTGCGGATCAGACCCCTGGCCCTGATCGAGAAGGGCGCCCTCTACGTCACCGTGGCCGTGCTGGTCTACTTCGATACGGCGATCGTGCACGATCCTTTGTGGTCGGTGGTCAACTGGGGGGCCGTGCTCCTGGCGGCACTCGCGACGCTGGTGCGCGTGCGCCTGTCGCCCGACCGGCGCTTCGAGCTGAATTCCCAGGACCTCATCGTGCTGTTCGTCGCGCTGGTCGTCCCGAGCCTGCCCGGCAGCATGGCCCTGCCCCACGGGGGCGCGATCGGCATTGCCAAGCTCGTGGTTCTCTTCTATGCGACTGAGGTGCTGGTGAGTCGCACGGAGCTGCCCGTGGTGTGGTTGCGGGTGGGTATCGCGACCGTGTTGACCGGTCTCATCCTGCGCCCGATGCTCTAGCGCCGTCGCGTCACGCGAACGTCATCTGGGCTCTTTACCATCCCGCATCCCACCGCCCCCTGGTTGATGAGTTCTTATGACCGCTCGAGCGCTCGCGAAATGCCTGTCCGTCATCGTCATGGGGCTCTGCGCGGGGTCGCTCGCCGCCTGCGGCGGGGCACAGGCGCGCAAGGCGAAGCACCTGAGCAAGGCCGAGAGCTATCTGGCGGCCGGCAAGCTCGACAAGGCGCGCGTGGAGGCGCAAAACGCGCTGCAGATTGCGCCGACCGATGCGCAGGTCCGCTACGAGAACGGCGTGGTTTTCGAAAAGCTCGGCAAGCTCCATGAGGCAGGCCAGTTCTATCAGGCCGCCATCGACGTCGATCCCGCCCACATCGGCGCAAGGACCAAGCTCGCGCGCCTGTACCTGTTTTCCGGCGCGCCGGATCGCGCGCTCGACCTCATTGCCCCGGCGATTGCCAAGCACCCCGACGATGCGGAGCTTCTGACCGTACGCGCCGCGGCGCGCCTGCAGCAGAAGAACACGAGCGGGGCACGGGCCGATGCCGAGCGCGCGGTCGCGCTCGATCCCACCAACGAGGACGCGGTCGCCGTCCTCTCCGGCCTTTACACCTCGGCCGGCGCGGTCGACCAGGCGCGCACGCTCCTCGAGCAATCCATCAAGAAGATTCCCGCGACGGTCGATCTGCGGCTCGTGCTCGCGCAGATCTATGGACAGGAAAACAAGAAGGCGGAGGCCGAGGCGCTGCTCATCGAGCTCACTCGCCTGAAGCCCGAAGAGAAAGCGCATCGCATACGGCTGGCGCAATTCTACGTGGTGACGAATCAGCTCGATGCCGCCGAGCATACGCTGCGGCAAGCGATCAAGGATCTCCCCGCGGAGGACGAAGTCAAGCTCACGCTCATCGACTTTCTCGCGGCGCATCGCGCTCCCGAGATCGCCGAGAAGGAGCTGAAATCGATGATCGCCGCCGACGCCAAGGATACCGAGCTCAAATTCGCGCTCGGCAAGTTCTATGAGGTGAGTCGTCAACCGGACCAGGCGGAGACGGTTTACCGCGGCGTCATCGACAGCGAGGGGCTCGATGGTGCGGGCCTGCGGGCGCGCGATCGGCTCGCCGCGCTGCGTGCTCAGCGCGGCGATGTGCCGGGGGCGCTCAAGCTGGTCGATGAGGTGCTCGCCAAGAGTCCGCGCGACGACGATGCGCTGCTGCTGCGCGGTGACATCTCGATGGCCAAGAAGGATCCACGCGCCGCGATCGCGGATCTGCGCGCGGTGCTTCGCGATCAGCCCAATGCGGTCGGCGTGCTGCGCACGCTCGCGCGCGCTCACCTGGCGAACGGCGAGCCGGCCATTGCCGAAGAGACGCTGCGCGGCGCGGTCGAGGCGAATCCGAAGGACGCGGCGCTGCGCTTGGAGTTCGCGCAGCTTCTGGCGCGCATCGGCAAGACGGGCCAGGCGAAACCGCTGCTCGCGGAATTGCTCAAGGCTCACCCTGACGATGCCGAGGCGCTGGATACGCAGTATCGGATCGACCTGGCGATGAAGGATTTTGCGGGCGCCAAGGCGGATGCCGATGCGCTGGTGGCGTTGCGGCCGAAATCGGCGACCGTGTATCTCTACGAGGGTAAGGTCGCCGAGGCGCAGAATCACAGCGAGGAGGCGATCCGGTATTACACGCAGGCGGTCGAGACACAGCCCGATGCGCTCGAGCCGCTGCAGGACGAGATGCGCCTCTTGGTGGCGGCAAAGCGGGTCGACGAAGCCATGAAGCGGCTGGATGAGATGTCGGTTCGCTATCCGACGAACCCGTTGGCGCCGGATGCGAAGGGCGAGATCCTGTTGCGCAACGGCGAGCTCGCCAAGGCGGAGGAGGCGTTCCGGGCGGCGATCGCGCGCGCGCCGAAATGGTGGATTCCCTATCGCGACCTCGCGGGCGCGGAGATCGCCTCGAGCCGCCTGGACGCCGCGGCGGATATCCTGGCGAAGGCCAAACCGGTCGTCGCGGAGCCGGATGCCATCGGTACCGAGCTCGCCATGTTGCTGCAGCGTCAAGGCAAGCCCGATGCGGCGGTGGCCGAGTACGAGGAGATCCTGCGCCGCAATCCGCAGTCCGACGTGGCCGCCAACAATCTCGCGATGCTGCTCGCGACCTACAAGACCGACGCGGCGAGCCTCGATCGTGCGAAAGCGCTGAGCGCCCGCTTCGCCGAGTCGGACAATCCCGCTTTTCTCGATACTTACGGATGGGTTCTCTACAAGCGCGGCGAGGCCGCCGCATCCGTGCCGATCCTCGAGCGCGTGGTGGCGAGGGTGTCGAGCGACCCGGTGGCGCATTATCATCTCGGCATGGCGCAGTCGCGGGTGGGCAGCGCCGCGGCGGCCCGCGACAATCTCACCCTCGCCGTGAACTCGGGCAGCAAGTTCTCGGGAATCGAGGAGGCCAGGGCGACGCTCGACAAGCTGGCCAAGACACCGGTCGCGGCCGTTCCGAGCGGCTGACACAGCTTCGGTCGCCGGATCGTCATCCATTCGTCATCGACCGACTCTAGTCTGATCGGCAAAACCCCTAAGCACTTCGACGCGGAGACTACCCGATGAACCACGCGCCGCCCGCACGGCTGCTTGGCGCTGCGCTGCTCGCAATGGCGATCGCCGCGCATGCCCAGTCGACCGACCCGCTGCCTCCCGAGACCGTGCTGGTGGGCGTGCCGGGTGCGCCGGCGGCGACGGAGCAGAGGTTCACGATCTCGACCGCCGAGGATCTGGTCGTGACGCTCACGGATCTGCAGGTTCCGGCCGCCCTGAGCTCGGCGAGCGTCGTGGTCACGCAAGCAGGTTCGATCGTGGGCGATGCCTCGCTCGCATCGCCGGCGACGAGCGCGACGTTTCCCATCACCGGAGCCATCGGCCAGTATGTCCTGCGGGTGTTCGGCGAGCCCAACGCCTCGTTCAGCGTCGGCACCTACACGGTGTGCGTCGCGCCGAAATCGAGTCCCGCCAATTGCATCCAGAGCGCCTCGCTCGCGGGCAACATCTCGGCCGCCGCCGCTTCCTCGCACCCGACCGTCTCGACGCTCAGCTTGACTCTCACGGTCACGGCGGCGGGCAGCTATACCTTCACCTTCGCGGACGATCAGTTCCCGAAGCCCCTGGCGGTCGCGCCGAGCCTCGCGCTGTTCCAAGGGAGCCAGCAAATCGCGCTCGGCATTACATCGGGCACCGCGCTCAGCCTGAGTCCCGGCACGTACACCTTGCTCGCGGTTGCCGAGGCCGATGCGACCTCGCAGGCCGGCCTCTATGAGATCTCGATCGCGGCGCCCGGGGGCGGCGCACCGCTGCTCAGCAATACCTACCCGGTCGGGTCGCTGGCGCCTGCATCGGAGCCCAACAATCCGAGCGCGCAGACGCTCACGCTCACCATCAAGGACTTGGCATTTCCCACGGCGCTTTCCTCGGCCCTGGTGCTGGCGAGCTCGGGCGCCACGGTACTGGGGCAGACCTCGAGCGGATCGGCCGCCACTCCTGCGACCTTTGCCGCCCCCGCGGGCGCCGTTCAGATATGGGCCTACGCTGCGGCCGGTTCGGGCGCCGGCACTTACGAGGTGGATCTTACCTCTCCGGGGGGCAGCCTCCTCGAGAGCGCCGGGGCCGCGAGCACCGCGAGCTCGCTGGCGTTCGCTTACGTGACCTCGCCGGTGGCCGCCGGCAGCTATCAGGTGGCCGCCACCGATTTTCAGTTTCCTTCGGTCCTGCCCACGCTCGAGTTTGCAGTCGCGCAGCAGGGCGCGATCATCCAGCAGGCGGCAAGCGCGAGCACGCTCAATATCACCGCGGCGGCCGGACCTCTCGTGATCCTCGCCGCCGCGACCCCGCCCGCGACCGGCAACGGCCTGTTCGATGTGGACGTGCAGAGTGGCAACACGCTGGTCTTCGATCAGACGCAGGCGGTGAGCCCCTCCGATCTGTTCGCGACCCAGACCATCAACCTCGGCGCCTCGGGCAACTACACGGTCAGCATGAGTGACCTCGGCTTCCCGGCGCAATTTCAGAGCCTGGACCTGGTCGCCTCGAGCGGCGGCGTCATTCTCGGCAAGATCATCGGTGGGGGGAGCTTTCCCATCAGCGCGACCCCGGGCACCTACCAGCTGACCTTCATCGCGACGCCCGCCTCCATGCAGCAATACGGGATGTACTCGCTCTCGATCGCGAACGCGGCGCCGACCGTCACGCTCAGCGCCTCACCGACCAGCGTCACCGCCGGCGCCGCGAGCACGCTCAGCTGGACCTCCAGCAATGCGACGTCCTGCACCGGCACGGGGACCGGATTCACCGGCAGCCAGTCGGTCGGCTCGGGGAGCCTGTCGGTGAGCGTTGAGGCCACCACGACCTTCACGCTCACCTGCGTGGGCGCCGGCGGCTCGGCAGCCCAGTCGGTCACCGTGACCGCCACGGCCGCGCCCTCGCATTCCGGCGGTGGCCAGCTCGACGGACCGCTGCTCGGACTTTTGACATTGAGCTTGCTGATTCGCCTCAAGCGCCAGACAGGCGCGCGCCTCGGAGCCGTGGGCATGAATCTGACCCGCCGCACCCGAAAAGCGCGGCACTTGTCATAATTCCATCACTTGCGATTTCGATAATGGGGCTTTTTCGCCGCCGGCGACGCTCCGAAGGGCAAGGAACGAGAATTCGTGCGAAGAATCATCCTAGTGGTGCTGCTGTGTCTGCCGGCCGTGAGCCAGGCCTGGTGGAGCGATGACTGGAGTTTTCGCAAGGAAATCAGCTTCGATCTGAGCAAGACGGGCTCCAATATCGCGGGCTCGGTGCAGGATGTGCCGGTCCTCATCCGGCTGCACGCCGGCAACTTTGGCTACTTCAAGGACTCGAAGCCGGACGCGAGCGATTTTCGCTTCGTCGATGCCGACGACAAGACACCGCTCAAGTTCCACATCGAGCGCTTCGACCCGGTCAACCAGCTGGCCTTCGTGTGGGTGCGGGTGCCACAGCTCAGCGGCGCCTCGAACAACCAGAAGATCTTCCTGTATTACGGCAACGCCAAAGCCGCCGCCGCGAGCGATAGCGGCGGCACCTACGATAAGAGCCAGGCCCTGGTGCTGCATTTCAGCGAGCCCGAGGTCGTCGATGCCAGCGCGTATGCCAACAAGCCGTCGGCCTCGACCGCCGAATTGAATCCGGCCTCGCTCATCGCGGGCGGCTTGAGGCTCAACGGCGCCCAATCAGTCAGCTTTCCGGCGAGCGCGTCGCTCAAGCTCACACCCGCCTCCGGCGCGACCATGTCGGCATGGGCGCGCTTCGATGCGCCGCAGCGCGATGCCTATCTGCTGGCGCTCGAGGATCAAGCCGCGGAGTTCGTGGTTGGAGTGCGCGGTGCGCGGGCCTACGCGCGACTCTCCGGCGCGGGCGGCAAGGCCGAGGTGGTGGCGGACGCCGACTTGACCGCCGCCCAATGGCATCACCTCGCCGCCAGCTACGCGACCGGCAAGCTGACCCTGTATGTGGACGGCTCATTGTCAGGGTCGGCCCCGGTGCAGGCCGGGGAGGTCGGCGGGCAGTTCACCGTCGGCGCCGGCCAGAAGGACGGTCACGGCTTCGCCGGCGAAGTCGACGAAGTCGAGTTCGCGAGCGTCGCCCGTTCCGCCGACTGGATCGCCGCAGCGGCCCGCAGCCAGGGGGTCGAGGCGCCCTTGGTGGTCTACGGCGGAGACGCGCAGCGCGAGGCGGAGAAGGTTTCCTATTTCAAGGTCACGCTGCAGAACGTGACGCCCGACGGCTGGGTGGTCATTGCGATCCTCGCGGGAATGTTCCTGATTGCGCTCTTGGTGATTGTGAGCAAGGCGGTGTATCTCGCGCGCGTGCGCGCGGGCAACGCTCGCTTCCTCGAGGAGTTCGAGCGCCACAGCGAGGCGGGCACGGACTCGGCGCCGGGCGCGAGCGGCACAATGGGCGAGGGCGGCAAGTTCGGCCGCTCGACGATCTATCAGCTCTACGAGCGCGGCGTCGCCGAGCTCGGCACGCGCGTGGGCGCGAAGTCGGTCGGCGCGGCCGCGGTGACCTCGCTCACGCCGCAGGCGATCGATGCCATGCGTGCGACCATGGACGCAACCCAGGTTCGACTGGCGCAGAAGCTCGCCTCCAACATGGTGCTGTTGACGATCGCGATCGCCGGCGGTCCCTTCCTCGGGCTGCTCGGCACGGTGGTGGGCGTGATGATCACCTTCGCGGCGATCGCCGCGAGCGGCGATGTCAACGTGAATTCGATCGCGCCCGGCATCGCCGCCGCGCTGGTCGCCACGGTGGCGGGTCTCGGCGTCGCCATTCCGGCGCTGTTCGGTTACAACTGGCTCAACACCCGCATCAAGGAAATCAACGCGGACATGCGCGTGTTCATCGATGAGTTCATCACGCGCATCGCGGAACGTCACGCCGACTAGCGGAGCAGCGCATGTCCGAATCCGGCGAGGAAAAAGACGTCTACGACGAGATCAACATCACCCCGATGCTGGACCTCGCGTACGTGCTCCTGGTGATCTTCATCATCATGACCACCGCCTCGGTGCAGGGCATCACCGTCAATCTGCCGAAAGCGAGCTCCACGCCGTCGATCGCCAAGCCGAAGACCAAGGCCATCTCCATTACCTCGGAAGGCACGATCTATCTCGACGCCTATCCGGTGACGATGGCCGAGCTCGAGAACTTGCTGCGCCAGTACAAGGCACAGGACCCGACGCTCCCGGTGATCATCAAGGCGGATGCCACGATCCAGTATCAGAAGGTCGTGGACGTGCTCGATCTCATGGGCAAGCTCGATATCACGCAGCTCGGACTGGTCACTCAGCGGCTGGTCAAGTAACCGGGCGCCAGGGGCATGAGCGCGGCGTCGAAGCGAGGAATGTGGACCGCGCTCGCGGCCTTTGCCGGGCTGATCGCGCTCGCGCTGCTCGGCTGGTATGCGCGGTCGCTGCTCGGCGCCAAGCCCCCGCAGGAAAAGCGGCAGGTCGCGATTGCGATCAAGATCATCCGGCCGCCCGAGCCGCCGCCCGAGCCTCCGCCCCCGCCGCCGGAGAAAGAGCCGGAGCAGATTCCGCAGGAGACGCCCGAGGAAAAGCCGGTCGAGCAGGCGCCCGAATCCGCGCAGCTCGGCGTCGATGCCGAGGGCACGGCGGGCGGCGACAGCTTCGGCCTCGTGGGACATGCGGGCGGGCAAGACCTGGTCGGCAGCGGCACGGGGCCGTTCGTGTTCTACGCCAGCATGGTGAAGGATCTCGTGCTCGACACCCTCACCAATGTCGATCGCATACGGCGCAGCAGGTACAGCGTCGATGTGCGCGTCTGGATCGACTCCGACGGGAGAGTACAGCGCGCGGCGCTGGCGCAATCGACCGGCAACCACGAGCTCGACACGGCCATCGAGGAGGCACTCGCTCACGCCGGGCGCGTGCGTCAACCGCCGCCCATCGAGATGCCGCAGCCGATCACGCTCAAGATCGTCTCGCGGGGCTGAGCGGCGCACGGGCTCAGCCGCCGCCCCTGTGCGCGGCGACGGATGTCATACATTCGTATGCGCAACGCATTTTGCGATCCGCGTCATCGCACCGCGTTATCAAAGATTCACACACGGGTCACTCGCAAGTAACGCGAAATCGCGATCCTGCTCGCCGTTGAAGGGAGCCAAGCGGCTTGACGCTTGCGGGGATCATATCGATGCAGCCGGTCAATAGTGACAACCATCGGGCGCCCGTTCAGCAGCGTGTTTTCTTATCGGTCGGTCGACCGCAAGGCCGGCTCTGTTTTGTTTGATGGAAGTTCAACTAATCAGGGGCAATTCACGATGAAGACCATCACCAAGCTTTTCTTGGCCGGGACGGCGCTCACCGCCGGAGGCGTGGCGAGCGCACAGATCAATGTGCCGCCCACCAATCCGGCGGGCAGCGACATCGTCCTGTTCGTCACCGACACCACCACCCACGCCTACTTCGTCCAGGATCTGGGCGTGCAGCTCGACAGCCTCGGGGTCACCACGGCGAGCGTCGCGGCGGATGTGGCCGCAGGGAATCTCTACAGCGTCTTCGGCAGCCCGACGAACCCCGGGCCGCTCGGCAGCGGCAGCTCCATCACGGTCGGCGCCGGACTCATCAGCGACGGCATCGACTCGGCGCTCGCCACCTTCGAGAGCCTGCACACCGGCGACACGTTCTACTACGGCATCATGGCCGGCGCGCAGGGTGACGGCAGCTTCAACCCGGGCCAGGCGCGGCTTCTCGCGAACTACACCGCCGCCAACGGCGCCACGCAGTTCACCGACGAGCCGAGCTCCAACGGCATCGGTCAGGCGGCATCGAGCCTCAACCAGTTCTTCGCCGGCGTGAACGCCGGAACGACCGGCTACTCCGCTCCGTCCGGCATCGGCGCGCAAGCAGTCAGCTCGTTCTCGCAGACCTCCGGAGCCAACGGCGCCGCCATCGGCACCACCACCTTTCTGTACGAGCTCGCCTCCACCGGTGCGGGCAATGACGCCAACATCTATGCGAGCACGGTCGGCATCACGGTCGGCTTGGGCGGTGCGATCTCGGGCCTCGTCTCCGGCAGCAATACGCCGGTTCCGCTGCCCGCCGCGATCTGGCTGCTGGGCAGTGGCGTCGTGGGCCTGTTCGGGATCGGCCGGCGCCGCGCTGCGAGCGCCGCCTGACTGCTCGAGGACCTCGGCACTGAATCTTTCCTAATCCTATCGGAGACAGACCATGCGTAATTATCTCGTGGGCGCCGCGGTAGTCGCGGCGCTCGGGGCGGCGGCGCCGATGGCCGCGAACGCCCAGGCCTCCTACCACCTCAACATCTCGGGCGCGAGCGCCCAGCGCCCCCTCTGGGAGGGCGACCTCGAAGCGATCGCCACCGGCAAGTTCAACAGCACCACCGACAATGGCGGCGCCACGGCCTGCACGCTCACCAAGACCACGCCGGCGCTCAGCCCCGCGGTACCGGATCTGCATGCTCTGGTATGCACCATCTCGGCCAACCGCTTCGCAGGCGCCCCGAACCTGCCCGCCGGCCTCAATGTCGGTGACACGGTCACGATGTACTACGGTGCCGAGTTCGGCTCCATCTGGGGCATCGCGCCCTTCATCCCGGGCTCGACGGCCAGCACCCGCGGGCGTGCGGTGCTCGACCCAGCGAGCGGCGGCACGGTGACCGGTTACAGCCGCGACCTCGATACGGCGACCGCGGGTTTGCTCGCGCCGTTGCCGGTGGATATTGGCGTATCGGACAACGAGCCGATCCTGTGGGCGAGCCAGGACAACTGGGCCTACTCCGACGGCCTGGCGACCGGCGCGCCGGACGGCACGGGCACGAACGGCGTGATCAATGTTCTCTCGATCCCCGGACAAGGACAGCCCACCCTGGCGCAGCTCGAGACGCTCGAGAAGAGCTGGACGTTCATCAACGGTGAGGTGTTTACCTTCGTGGTCGAGCCGACGCAGCCGCCGACCAACGCGCTCACCAACCTCTCGACGCAATCCCTGCGCGGGATCTTCACCGGCCAGTACAAGACCTGGTCCCAGGTTCCGGAAGTGGGCGGCAATCCTGCGATCGCCAACAGCGGCGCCAGCATCGTCGTGTGCCGCCGCGATCACGGCTCGGGCTCCGAGGTCACGACCAGCAAGTTCCTGACCTTGAACGAGTGCGGTGGCAATAACGGCATCAACTCCGGCGGTGGGGCGATCGGCACGGCGCCGCGCTTGGTCTCGCTCGCCACCAACCCGGCCGGCAAGAACGTCGGCTCGCTCGACCAGACGGTCGGCGGTGTCGATGGAATCGCTTCCAATCCGGTGGAGAACTACTCGACCAACGACATCAAGTCCTGCCTCGCGGCGAACAAGGGCGTGTCGATCGGTCTCGCCGTGCTCGGGCCGAGCGCCTCGTACACGACCCTCAAAGTGGACGGGGTCGAGCCGAACGCGCACAACGCCGCGCTCGGCCTGTACCCCTTGCTGGCGGAGGACTGGGGCTTCAACAACACCGCGACCACGCAAGGTGGCGTGCCGGCGGCGATTGCGGCTCAGCTGTTCAGCGACGTCGAAAAGAACACGGGCGTCCTGCCGAGCGAGAACGGCGCTTTCGGTGCGGGCGGCGTGGGGTGGACGGCTTCCGGCACGGCGAGCGGCCAGATCGTCAACTTCTACCTGCAGGATGGGTTCAATGCTCAGCCGACGGTGGCCGCGGCCGCTGAGACCGGCAATCCGTCGACCCCGACGGCGGTGTGGACCAACACGCCGAAGGCGGCCTGCACGATTCTGAACAACAAGAACAAGTAACCACGCTTTTTTCGGTTCGTTGCGATGTGGGCCGGCGCGGTGAGTCACCGCGCCGGCTTTTTG
>Ga0335073_10003376_pt1 | contig 22210 bp, 19 predicted proteins | sample Lox_Sample_22_FD_207093 | JGI IMG/M metagenome (GOLD analysis project Ga0335073, IMG submission 207093) | Soil microbial communities from Loxahatchee National Wildlife Refuge, Florida, United States - Lox_Sample_2.2 | ecosystem: Environmental > Terrestrial > Soil > Wetlands | place: USA... | reverse complement strand
CGCGGTATCCTCCGCGACGGTCGCCGCATAGGCGTCGTCCGGCAGATTGAAGGAGGTGATCGTGCGGACCGCGTCCGAATAGACGACCTTGTCGCCCTTGGCCTCGTGCAATTGCAAGGTCGCGTTAAGCGCGAGCTCGCCGCGCGTGCTCGTGTTGTCGCGGCGGATGCCGAGATCGGAGCGGTTCACCGACATCGAGACGCTCAGCACGTAACGCGGCTCAACCTCCTGCCCGGTCGGATTGAGCTGCTCGCGCAACGACGAGACCAGAATCTGGCCGATCCGATCGGGGACCGATTGCACCTTGATCGCCGCAAGCCGTGGATCATAGCCAACACCCGACGCGCCGCCGCCGTAAAGCGGATGAAACCCGCAACCGGCAAGCGGAAGCAGGATCAACGCCAGGAGAATGGTGGCGCGGCCCGCGGCCTTACAGCACGACATTGACGATCCGATTGGGCACGACGATGGTCCGGCGCGGCGCGCGTCCTTCAAGCGCGCGCTTCACCGCGTCAAGCGCCAGGGCGGCGGCGCGCGCTTCGTCTTCGGCCACGTCGCGCGGCAGGTCGACGGTGCCGCGCAGCTTGCCGTTCACCTGCACTGCGAGCGTCACGCGATCCTCGCGCGCAAGGTCCGGATCGGCCTTGGGCCACGGCTCGTCGGCGATCAGCCTCGTGTGCCCCAACGCAAGCCACAATTCCTCGCACAGATGCGGCATCATCGGGCTCAGAAGCCGCACCGCACTCTCGATCGCCTCACGCAGCACCGCGCCGGCGCCGGCACCGTCCCCGATCTCTTCGATCGCATTGGTCAGCTCGCGGATATGCGCGATGCCGCGGTTGAAGCGGAACGTGTCGAGATCCTCGGTCACGGCGGCGATCGCCCGATGAACACGCCGGCGCAGCGCGTCGAGCGCCGGCGTCAGCGCCGCCGGGATGACCGCGCCCGGCGCGGCAAGCGGCGCCGGCGGTTCCGTCACGAGCCGCCACAGCCGATTGACATAGCGCCACGAGCCCTCGATGCCCGCATCGGTCCATTCGAGATCGCGTTCGGGCGGGCTGTCGGAGAGAAGATAAAGCCGCGCCGTGTCGGCGCCGAACGCGTCGACGATGGTCTCGAGCCCGACCACGTTCTTCTTCGACTTCGACATTTTCTCGAGACGGCCCGCGATCACGGGACGCCTCGCGCCGTCGGAAAGCGCGCCGTCCGTGCGCACGACCTCTTCGGGGAAGAGCCAATTGCCATCGGCGTCGCGATAGGTCTCGTGACACACCATGCCTTGGGTGAAAAGGCCGGCGAACGGCTCGGTGACGCCCAGATAGCCGCATGCCGCGAGCGCGCGCGTGAAAAACCGCGCATAGAGAAGATGCAGCACGGCGTGCTCGATGCCGCCGATATACTGATCGACCGGCAGCCAGTAATCGACATCGCGGCGATTGAACGCCGTCTCCGCGCGCGGCGAGCAGAAGCGCGCAAAATACCACGACGATTCGAAAAACGTGTCGAACGTGTCGGTCTCGCGCTCGGCGGGGCCGCCGCATGCGGGGCAGGTGACGTGCTTCCAGGTCGGATGCAGCGCCAGCGGATTGCCGGGCTGATCGAAGCTTACATCCTCCGGCAGCCGGACCGGCAAATCCGCTTCGGGCACCGGCACGATGCCGCAGGCGGGGCAATGGATGACCGGGATCGGGCAACCCCAATAGCGCTGCCGCGACACGCCCCAATCCCGCAGCCGGAACGCTATGGTGCCGGTCCCGGCCTGCAGCTCTTCAAGCCGCGCGATCGCCGCGCGCTTGGCGTCCGCGACCGGAAGCCCGTCGAGAAATCCCGAGTTGAAGGCCGTGCCGGCTTCTTCGGTATAGGCCTCGCCGGCGATCGAAAAGCGCGCCGGATCCGCGCCGGGCGGCAGCACCACCGGCGTCACCGGCAGGTCGTATTTGCGCGCGAAATCAAGATCGCGCTGATCATGCGCCGGGCAGCCGAAAATGGCGCCCGCGCCATATTCCATCAGCACGAAATTCGCGACATAGACCGGGAGCGACCATCCGACGCGGAACGGATGACGCGCCCGCAAGCCGGTGTCGAACCCTTTCTTCTCCGCCTGCTCGAGCGTTGCTTCGCTCGTGCCCATGCGGTTGCAGTCGGCGATGAACGCGGCGAGCGCCGGATTGCCGCGCGCGATCTCCTCGGCAAGCGGATGGTTCGGCGCGATCGCGCAGAACGCGGCGCCGAAGAGCGTATCAGGGCGCGTCGTAAAGACTTCGAGCCGGTCGCTCCGCCCGTCGAGCGCGAACCGGACGCGCGCGCCCTCGGACTTGCCGATCCATTTCTCCTGCATGAGCCGCACCCGCTCGGGCCAGCGATCGAGCGTCTCGATGCCGGCGAGGAGATCATCGGCAAATCGCGTGATGCGCAGGAACCATTGCGCCAGCAAGCGTTTTTCGACGAGCGCGCCCGAGCGCCAGCCGCGGCCGTCAATGACCTGCTCGTTGGCGAGCACGGTGTTCTCGACCGGGTCCCAATTGACCCAGGATTCCCGGCGGTAGGCGAGATCCGCCTTGAGGAAGTCCAGGAACATCTTCTGTTCGTGGCGGTAATAGTCGGGATGGCAGGTCGCGATCTCGCGCCGCCAGTCATAGGCAAGACCCATGCGGCGCAATTGCGCGCGCATCACCGCGATGTTGTCATACGTCCAGCGCGCGGGATGATCGCCGCTCGCGCGCGCGGCATTCTCGGCCGGCAGCCCGAACGCGTCCCAGCCCATGGGATGCAGCACGTTCCAGCCCTGCGCGCGCTTGTAGCGCGCGACCACGTCGCCCATCGTGTAGTTGCGCACATGCCCGACATGGAGGCGGCCGGAGGGATAGGGAAACATCTCCAGCACGTAGTATTTCGGGCGCGCCGGATCGGTCTCGACCGCGAAAGTGCCGCGCTCGGCCCAGACCGATTGCCACTTCTCCTCGGTCTCCTTGGCGGGATAGCGCTGCGGCCGGTGATCCGTGCTCGTCATGTAACCGCGGGCGGCAACGCTCGGCCTATTGCGCCTGGGCGGTGCTGAGGCGCATCTGGCGCGCCCGCGTCAGGATGGCGTTCTCGAGATCGGTGCCGGTCTTCTGATCGACCGGCGCGTCGGCCCATTGGCCGTTGGCGTCGCGGGTCTGACGGAACACGCTGGCCCGCACGCCGTCGGCCCGGAGCTCGCGGCCGAGAATGAAGACATTGACCTTGAACCGCTCGTTGGGCCGGTCGGGCGGGCTGTACCAGTCGGTGATGATGACGCCGCCAAAGGGATCGGCGGATGCGAGCGGAATGAACGACACGGTGTCGAGCGTCGCGCGCCAAAGATAGGAATTCACCCCCACGCCGGAAGGGCCGCCGCCCCCACCGCCGCCGCCGCCTTTATTCTCGTCGCCGCTGCCGAACACCCGGGAGACCAGCCCCTGATTGGGCTGGTTGGCGCTGGAGAAGCGGTCACCCAGCTCGTCATAGCCTTGCTGATAGGCAGGGTCGGTTCCATAGGGATCGTTGGTGCGTTTGGCGTAATCGGGATCGTTGCGCCCGAGAACATCCTGGCGGTCGCTGCTGAACAGGCCGCACCCGGAAAGAAAGCCAAGCGCCAGCACCGACAAAACCGCGAATCTGGGTTTCATTATGGAACCCCCACATACCCTCGACCGCCGGATATTACCGCCTCGGTCAAGCCGCAGCAAAACATAATGATTAGGGCGGGGATGACGCTCTCCCGCGACGGTTGTACCATGGCGCCATGGAAGGCGAATCGGTTCTCGGCGAGGCCGCGGTCGCCGCCAATCTCGCGGCGGTCCGGGCGCGAATCGATAGGGCCGCGCGCCAGGCCGGGCGCGCGCCTGCCGACGTGACCCTCGTCGCGGTCGCGAAGACGCAGCCGCAAGCCGCGGTGGCGGCGGCGCTTGCCGCAGGTCAGCGTCATTTCGGCGAGAACCGGGTTCAGGAGGCGCAGCAGAAATTTCCCGACCTGCGCGCGCAGGCGCCTGATCTGCGCCTTCATCTCATCGGCCCGCTGCAAACCAACAAGGTTGCCGAGGCGCTCGCGCTGTTCGATGTGATCGAGACGGTGGACCGGCCCCGGCTGGCCGAGGCGCTGGCGCGCGGCATGGATAAAGCGGGTAAGCGGCCGACCTGCTTCATCGAGGTCAATGTCGGCGAAGAGCCGCAAAAGGCCGGCGTGCTGCCGCGCGAGGCGGATGGCTTCATTGCGCAATGCCGCGACCCGCTGGGCCTGCCGGTCGCCGGGCTCATGTGCATTCCGCCCGAACACGAAGAGCCGTCGCCTTATTTCGCGCTGCTGCGCGAGATCGCGCGCCGCAACGGCCTTAGCCAGCTCAGCATGGGCATGAGCGCCGATTTCGAGATCGCGGTCCGCTTCGGCGCGACCCATGTGCGGGTCGGCACCGCGATCTTCGGCGCGCGGCGCGGCTAGCGCCGGCTCTAGCGCCGTTTCAGCGGCCTGCCCGCGCCTCTTGCGCCTTCCACTCGGCCGACGGCTCGGTCTGCGTCAGCTCGGACGCGAGATATTCGCGCGTGCCTTGGTGGATGAACGCCATCCACAGCGCCGGCTTGTCGGGATTGACGTTGAAATGCTGATGCTCGACCCCTTCGGGCTTCAGCGGCAGTAAGAGAAGATCGCCCTTCTCCCAGTCGATACGCTCGCCATCGACCACGGAATAGCCCTGGCCGTCGATCACATAGATGACCAGCCCGCCTTGATGGCGATGCTTGCCCGACACGGTACGGACCTCGTGCGTGAAGACGGACCAGTTCTGCAACGGCGTGTCCGTGATCGAGCGGCCGGCATCGAGATAGAAGCGAAGATGGCCCTGGCGCATCAATTGCTGCGTCGTGTCCTGCAACCGCACGACGATGCGGCCGGTCGCCTGCCGCTCGGCGAAGGCCCGATCCCGCTGGATCCCGAGCTCATAGGAATTGAGGGTGGTCGGCTCCCGTTCCCGGGTGCGCGTGCGTTCGATCTCGGCCATGGTCCCGCTCCTTTTCTCTTCCCCGATTATAGCAGGCTCACGACGCTCGCCGCGAGCGCGCCCAGAATCACGACCAGCCACGGCGGCACGCGCCAGAACGCCAGCAGCAGGAACGCCGCGATGCCCAGCGCGAAATCCGCCGCCGACCCGATCGCGCTGGTCCACACGGGGCTATAGAGCGCCGCGAGCAACAGCCCGACGACGGCGGCATTGACACCCTTCAAGGTCGACCGCACCGCGGGCTTCCGCCGCAACGCGTCCCAATGAGGCAGCACGCCCGCCAACAGCAGGAACGACGGCAGATAGATCGAGAGCAGGCACAACAACCCGCCGGCCCAGCCATCGGGGGCCGGACGCATCGCCGTACCGAGATAGGCGGCGAAGGTGAAAAGCGGCCCCGGCACCGCTTGCGCCGCGCCATAGCCCGCCAGAAACCCGTTATTGTCGATCCAGCCCGGCGGCACGACCGCGTGCTGCAACAACGGCAGCACCACATGGCCGCCGCCAAACACCAACGCACCGGTGCGATAGAAGGCGTCGACAAGGGCAAGCCAATGGGCGCCGCTCATCGCCGCGGCGGCCGGCAACAAGAAGAGAAGCACGAAGAACAGCACAAGCGCGCCGACCGAGACGGGACGCGCAAGCCGCACCGCAATCGGCGCGGTCGTGGCCGTTGGCGCGGCCGGCGGAAAGAACCGCCAACCGATCAGCCCGCCGATGACGATGGCGGCGATCTGGCCCGCGGCGGTCGGGATCGCAAGCGCCAGGATCGCCGCACCCACGGCAAGGCTCGCGCGCTCGCGATCGGGCGCCAGGCTGCGCGCCATGCCCCACACCGCCTGCGCCACCACCGCCACGGCGACGATCTTGAGCCCGTGAAGCCACGGCGCCTCGCCGCCGGCGCCAAGCCCATGCACGCCATAGGCGAAGAGGATCATCGCCACGGCAGACGGCAGGGTGAAGCCGAGCCACGCGGCCAGCGCGCCGGCAAGGCCGCCGCGCAACGCGCCGACGGTTATCCCGACCTGGCTCGATGCCGGTCCCGGCAGGAATTGGCACAACGCGACGATGTCGACATAGGAGGCTTCGTCAAGCCATTGGCGGCGCTCGACAAACTCGGCTCGGAAATAGCCCAGATGCGCCACCGGCCCGCCAAAGCTCGTGAGCCCCAGGCGCAGGAACGGCCAGAACACGTCAAGGAACCGGGCCGCCGACCTGTGCTCCCCGCCGCTCGGGGCAAAGGCGGACTGGGGGGATGCATCAGCCATGTTGCGCCGCCCCTTATCAATTGTCGCGAAATCAAAGCGTGACGATGACGCGGCTCCCGGTATCCGCTTCGGCGAGCACGGTCAAGAGGTCCGCCCGGGCGAGCGCCACGCACCCCTCGGTCGGCGTGAAATCGGGAGCGGCGAGGTGGAGGAAGATCGCGCTGCCGCGGCCCGGCATGACCGGATCATCGTTCCAGCCGAGCACGACGACCAGGTCATAAAGCCTGTCCGCCCGCCACAGCGCCTCCGCGCTCGCGCCATAGGGAAGCCGGACCGGGCGGTTGTAAGCGGCATCGCCGGGCGCGTCGCACCAGCCGTCGGAAGGGCGGATGGTCGCCACGTCGAGATGCGTTTGCGGCCGGTTCTCCCGGTCCGCGCGATAAAGCACGCGCCGCATCACGAAAGATCCGGCGGGCGTCGCGCCGTCGCCTTCGCGCTTGTCCGAGCGGATGCCGAGGCGCCCGACGGCACAGCGCATCCTCGTGTCGCCCCAACGCGCCGAGCCGGCGCCATTAACGGCGAGATCGGTCATGTCCCCTCGCCCACGGATTGGCCGCCCGCGCGTGAAGCCGCTCGTCGAGGAGCGCCCGCGCCAGCGCGGGCTCGGCCTCGAGCGCGGCGCGAATCAGCATCTGATCGAAGAGATCGCGCTGCGCGTGGCTGCCGCCGATCGCGCGAACCGCCGCGCGCACCGGATAAAGCGCCGCGACCACGTTCGGCCATTGACGCCGGCGATCGGCGATCGCCGCTTCGGCGAGCGCCAGTCCCACCTCGGAAAGGACCCGCGCGGCATCATCCCCGCTGGCCTCGGCATGGGCGCGGCTCGAGCGCCGCCACGCCTCAACCCCGTCCTCGTCGCCGGCGGCGACGAGCGCGATCAGGTAGTGGAGATCGGCGAACACGAGGCAGTGGTCCGCGAGATGGGCCCGCGAGCGCTGCGCAAGCTCGGCCCAACGGCCACCGACATCGACGCCGGTCTCCTCGAGCCGCCACAACAGCGACACGGCATTGCTGATGTCGAGATAATCGTCGGTCGATTCCGCCCTCACCTCGCGGTCATAAAGCGCCAGCACGTCGGCGGTTCGCCCGAGCGCCAGCAGGAACAGGCTGCGGTGCCAGAACGCGTGGAACCGGAAATTGTTGGTGTTGCCCCAGTGGCCCTCCTGCCCCGCGATCCAGCGGACGCCATCCTCGATCCGATCCTGCATCTCGCAGACATGCGCGACCGCGTGCGCCGCCCAGATGTCGGCGGGATCGAGCGCTACGGCACGCCGCCCGGCCGCTTCCGCCGCGTCATAGGCGCCGCCTTCTTCGAGCGAGAAGGCATGGCTGCCCAGCACCCAGGAATAGCCGGGCACGCTCTCGTCATAGCCCGCGAGCGCGGTTCCCGTGACGGCCCGCATCGCCTCGGCATCGCCGCCATAGAAGGCGCCGTACTGCCCGAGCTTCACGGCCAGGAGATCGCGCGGATGCTGCTGAAGGATCGCGTGCCAGGTCGCCGTCGCCTCGGCGAGCGCGCCCCGCGTCCACAGGTTCAGTGCCGCGAGGTGGCGGCGCTCTCGCTCGCTAGCGTCTCCCGCCAGCGCCGCCGCTGCTTCGGCAGCGGCCGTGGCGCGCGCGGTCGCGGTCCGCGTCGAGAACAGCATGAGGAAAAAGCCCTTCACCAACTGGGCCATGATCGCGCGCGGATCGGCGGTCAGCGCCGCCTTGAGATGGTCGCCGGCATCGCGCCGCAAGCCGCAATAGGCAGCAACGGCGCGGTCGAGATGCTCCACCGCCTCTGCGCTCGCCGTGACGTCCAAACCGCGGGCATCCCGGGGCATCGCCGTCACTCGCGCGCGTGCGCCGCGAAGAATGCCAGAATCTCGGCGGCCGCCGAGCGCGGGCCGTCGGGTCCGGGAAACGGCACGTCAGGCGCGGGCCAGGAATGGTCGCCATCGGCGATGGTCCAAAGCAAGACCTCGCTCCCCTTCTTGCAGCCCTGATAATCGATCAGGGTAAGCCGCCCGGCGGCATAGTCGGCGGTCTTGGGTTCGACCGGGCAATCATCGGCGGCGGCCCAGAACGACAGCGAATCGGCGACCGAGTTCTTCCAGTGATTGGAGAATTTGAGGCTCGGCGACGAGCCGCCGTCGTAGAGGATCAGCTCGTCCTGGCGCCCGTGGATCAGCATCACCGGCACCGGCTCGGCCGGCGGGTCGAAGATATAGGCCTTGCCGTCGCGCGCGACGCCGGCGATCGCGGCCGAGACCCCGGCGACCGCCGCGAACCATTGCGGCCTGAGGCTTGCGAGGCGAAAGGCGAAGATGCCGCCATTCGACATGCCCGTCGCATAGATGCGCTTTCGGTCGATCTGGTGCTGCTTGGCAAGCGCTTCGATCAGCGCGCCGATGAAGCCCACATCGTCGCGATCCTGCGCCGCGGCCGGGCCGCAGCAGAAGCGGGCATTCCAGGTACCGCGCTTGGCGGGCGCAACCATCCCGTCGGGATAGACGACCATCATGCCGGCGGCGTCGGCCGCGGGGTCGAACTTGGTCTCGGCCGCGAAATCGGCGCCCGTCCCGCCGGCGCCGTGGAGCGCGATGACGAGCGGAAGGGGCTTGGCCTCGGCACCCGGCGGGACATGGAGGACAAAGCTGCGCTCGGTGCCCGCGATGGTGAGCGTGCCGCGCTGATCCTCGGCGTGGGCGCCAAGCGCCGGTATCACGACCATCGCCATTGCCGCGGCGAGAACGCCAAGCCGCATGGTCAGTCCCCGCTTTCCTGTGCCACCAACGGACGCTCGCGCGGCACGGACGCCGGCGCCGGTGCCGCCACGCGCTTCCACGGCGCGCGCTTTGCCCAGGCGGCGATGAAGGCGACCGCGAACAGCACGGCAAAGCCCACCGCGTTCACCGCGATCTGTACCGGCCACCCCTGCCCTGCATGATCGAACACCATGCCGCCGATCTCGGCACAGATCTCGCAGGTCACGTAGATCGACAGCGCCTGCTGCCCGCAACGCACAAACGCCCGCCACGGCGGCTCCAGCAGCATGTGCTCGCGCCCCTTCAGGAGCACGACCACGACATAGGCCTCGGCGAGGAAATGGACATATTGCAAAAGATCGAGATTGGTCTTGTCGGTGTGATTGTAGATCCATATCCGGAGCCAATCGATCGGCGGCACGTGCTCGAACACGACATGCAGCGAAATGCCGAGCCCCAGAAGCAGCACGGTGACGCTGCCCCAGAACAGCAGCGCGGAGTCGAGCGGCACGGTGATCCATTGCCGGCGCAGCGCGAAGCCGGTGAAGAAGATGAGCTGCCAGGCGAACGGGTTGAAATACCAGACCGGCTGATCGTCGGCATTGGCCGGAAGGTCGATCATGAAGCGATTGGCGACGGCCCACAGCAGGATCGAGGCCGCGATCGTGCAATAGGGATGGATGCGTGCCAGCAGCATCGCCACCGGCACCATCGCGAGGACGGCGATATAAAGCGGCAGGATGTCGAAATAATGCGGCACATAGCTCAACGTGAAGAGCCCGATGAGCGCGTCGCCGGGATCGTGATAGAACCGCTCGAGATTGAGCATCGAGGGATAGTCGATATCGCCGAAATAGCGCGTGCCCGCGGCGATCACCATCGCGCCGGTGAAGAAGAGGCCGAGATGCGCCGCGAAAAGCTGCACGCAGCGATAAAGGATGCGCGCGGTGCCGATGAGCGCGCCCTGACGGATGAAGGTGCCGCCGAACGCGATCGACGCGGCCATCCCGGACAGGAACACGAACATGTCGGCGGCATCGCTGACGCCGTATCGCGCCGGGATGATGTTCCACAAAACATTGCCACGGCAATGGGCGATGAAGATGATGAACATCGCGCTGCCGCGAAAGAAATCGAGTCGCGGATCGCGCGGCCGGGGTGGTGAAGTCGGGTCCGGTCTCACAGGAAGAAATACCTTACCAGCAAGGATAGCGCCCCCGCAGGGTCCCGCGCATTAGCCCAGTTTGAGCCTGAGACCATTCGCGCGGCCCCGATCAGGAAGAGAAAATCCCTATGGTTAACACCACTTTAGGGAGCATTTTGCTATTGTAGGTTGGATAGGAAGAGGCTACTATCTAAATTATAGTAGCAATCCCGACAAAGGCCTACTTTCGGGGTGGCGCGCAGCGAAGGGTCTTCGGTGCAACCCACACCCCCGGCCGAGGGAGGAAACCGTGACGCGTACGCCAGTTCGCGGATCGATGGCAGGGCTCGGGACAAGCGGGCGGCGCCCGGGCGGCCAACGGTAACCGGGATGGCGCTCGTTCTCCTCGTCGATGACAATCGCGACCTGCGCCGCTCGGTGCACCGGTTCCTCGCCGTATCGGGTCATGACGTGCTCGAAGCGGGCGACGGGGACGAAGCGCTCGATCTCGTGCGGCAGCATCACCCGGACCTCGTCATCACCGACGTGATCATGCCGAAGAAGGACGGCATCGAGACCATCCTCGAGATCAGGCGCGAACGGCTGCCGGTGAAGATCCTGGTGATGAGCGGAAGCGATCCCGTCGGCGCGCACTTCTATCTCGCCGCGGCCGCGAAGCTCGGCGCGGACGCGGTCATGCGCAAGCCGCTCCACGTCAGCGAGTTTCAAGCCGTCATCGACCGCTTGCTGGCGAACTGATCGCCACCCTATTCCGCGGCCGCCGCCTCGGGCGGCACGAAGCGGGCGATGTCGACCTCGTCGATCTGCTCCGGCAGCAAAAAGGCCTTCGCATAATCGCGATAGACGCCCGACTGGAGGAAAAGGGCGAAGAGATCGGAATCGATGTGCTGCTCCTCGCTCATCCGCGCCATGATGGCGATGCATTCGGAGAGGCGCTTTGGCGTCTTGTAGGGGCGGTCGCGCGCGGTCAGCGCCTCGAAGATGTCGGCGATCGCCATGATGCGCGCGGGGATGCTCATCTGCGCCCGCGTCAAGCCGCGAGGATAACCGGTCCCGTCCATCTTCTCGTGATGACCGCCCGCCCATTCCGGCACGCGCCGCAACGTATGCGGAAACGGCAACGCCTCGAGCATGATGATGGTCTGAACGATGTGGTCGTTGATGTGATAGCGCTCTTCGTCGGTGAGCGTGCCGCGCCGGACCTTGAGGTTGTAAAGCTCGCCCAGATTGTATTTCTGCGCCGGCGGCTTGACGATGAAGTCCCACCGGTTGTCGGGCGGAAGCGGCGGTCCGCTGTGCGCGATGATGTGCTCGCGCTTGTCGGCGATGAGATGCTCCTCGGCCGGCAGCGGGCGCGGCGCGCCGGCGCGGCGCTGGCCTTCCTCCCATGACAGGCCGAGCCCGTCATCGAGCGTGCGCTGCCACGTGATCTCGGCGATGCGGTCGAGCCGCGCCATCTTCTCGGGCGCCATGAACTCGCCGCCGATATTGCACTCGGCCAGGAACGCGAAATCGTCGTCGAGCTCGGCCCAGCGCCGGTCGCGCTCGGCGCGCAGCGTCGGCTCGTCGCCCCCGGCCTGGACCGCCTTCAGATACGCGATCTCGGCATCGCGCTTCACCACTTCGAACCGGGTGCGGATCTCGTGGATGCGGTTGTAGATGGTCTCGAGCTTGGTGGCCTTGTCGACGACATACTCGCTCGTCGTGACCTTGCCGCAATCGTGAAGACCGCCTGCGACCTCGAGCTCGTACCATTCCTCGTCGCTCAGCGAGAAATCCTTGAACGGCTCGGCGGTGCTGTTGGCGGCGGCGCGCGCGAGCATGTTGGTCAGCTCGGGCACGCGCCGGCAGTGACCGCCGGTATAAGGCGACTTCGCGTCGATCGCGTTGGCGAAGACCTGCAGGAACGCGCGGAAAAGGTTCTTCTGCGCTTCGTGCAGCATGTGGTTGTCGAGCGCGACCGCCGCCTGGCTCGCAAGCGACTCGATCACCGGCAGGATGTCGCCGCCGAACGGCACCACCGTCCCGTCCGCGAGCCGCGCATTGATGAGCTGCAACACGCCCACGACCTCGTCGTCGTGGTTCTTGAGCGGCACGGTCAGGAACGAGCGCGACTGATACCCCGTCTGCTCGTCAAAGCGGCGCGGGCCGGAAAAATCGAAACCGACCGCGGTATAGGCATCGTCGATATTGATGGTGCGCGCGGTGATGGCGGCCGCGGCCGCGACGTGGTGATGATTGGGCTCGTCCTTATCGTCGACGAGCTGCACCGGCGGAAACGGGATCGCGACGCCGGTGGTGCCGCCCATGGCGATCGCCATGGAGTCGTTGCGCATGATGGTGAAGCACAGCTCGCGCCGGTCGTCGCTCACGAGATAAAGCGTGCCGCCATCGGCGTTGGTCAGCTCCTTGGCGCCGAGGAGGATCTTCTCCATAAGCTCGTTGTAATTGCGCTCGGCCGACAGCGCGATGCCCAGCTCGATGAGGCGACGGTAGCGGTGTTCCCGTTCGTCGACGAAAGTCGGCGGTCCTCTGTCCATCCCAGCCCTTCCAACGCCAGCGGGTGAAGGGTTCGGCGGTGCCCCAAATGCCGCCACCAGGATACCGGGTGCAATTCCCGCGCCATTGGGGAATTACATCGCCATCCCAGTGTTTTGCACCCTACCACCCGACTCTAGGTGTCAGAAGTGTAAAAATCACCGACACGGCGTGATCGGGCCTCGCCCGGGGCCATGGCGAGGCCCGGATGGCGGGGACTTGGCAAGGGGCGGCGACCGGTCACCCCAGGCCGCGATGCTTCAGCAATGCCTCGATGCGCGGCTCGCGGCCACGGAAGTCCCGGTAGAGCGCCATCGGGTCGCGCGTGTCGCCCGCGGCATAGATCGCCTTTAGCCGCGCGGCGAGCACGGGATCGAACGGGTCCCCTGCCTCGACAAAGGCTTCGAACCCGTCGGCGTCAAGCGCCTCGGCCCAGAGATAGGCGTAATAGCCGGCGGCATAGCCTCCGCCGGCGAAGAGATGCTGAAAATGCGCGGGACGGTGGCGCACATCGATGTCGGTCGGCATCGCGATCTTGTCGAGCACCGCGCGCTCGAACGCGTCGATATCGATCGTCTCCGGCGCGGGCGCGGTGTGGAAGTCGAGGTCCAGAAGCCGCCGTATACTCGACCGTGGCGAATCCCTGGTTGAAATTGCGCGCGGCCAGCAACCGCTGCAACAGCTCTTCGGGGATCGGCTCTCCGGTCGCGTGATGGCGCGCGAACCGCCGCAAGTTTTCCGGCACGGACATCCAGTGCTCGAATATCTGCGACGGGAATTCGACGAAATCGCGCTTCACCGACGTGCCCGACTGGGCGGGATAACGCACCTTGCTCAGCAGCCCGTGCAGGCCGTGCCCGAACTCGTGGAATAACGTCTCCGCCTCGTCGAAGCTCAAGAGCGTCGGCACGTCCTTGGCGAAATTATTGTTGTTGACGACGATGGGCAGCACCGCGCCGTCGAACGATTCCTGGTCGCGATAGAGGCTCATCCAGGCGCCCGACCGCTTGCTCGGGCGCGCGAAATTGTCATGGAGGAAAAGACCGACGGCGCGCCCGGACTCGTCAGTGACGTCATAGGCGCGCACGTCCGCGTGATAGAGGGCGAGATCGTCGCGCCGGCGAAACTCGAGTCCGAAGAGGCGCTTTGCCGTGTCGAACGCCGCGCGCACCATGTTGTCGAGCACGAAATAGGGCTTCAGCTCCGCCTCGTCGAGCGCGTAGGCGGTGCCGCGCACCTTCTCCGCGAAATAACGCCAGTCCCACGGCGCGATCGCCTCGTTCAGGCCGTCGCGGCGCGCCTCTTCCTGCAACAATGCGCGCTCCTCTTCGGCCTTGCGCTTGGCGGGCTCCCACACCTCGGCAAGAAGCTGCCGGACGGCGCTCTCCTCCTTCGCCATGCTGTCGTCGAGGCGGTAGGCGGCGAAATCCTTGTGGCCCAAAAGCCGCGCCTGCTCGGCCCTAAGGGTCAGGATCTCGCGGATCAGCGGCCGGTTGTCGTGGTCACCATCCTGGGCGCCGCGCCGGGTCCAGGCCTGATACGCTTCCTGGCGCAGGTCGCGCCGCGCCGAAAAGGTCAGGAACGGCTCGACCGACGAACGCGCCAGGCTCACGACATAGCGGCCTTCGAGCCCCCGCTCGCGCGCCGCTTCGGCGGCGGCGCTTTTGACGAAATCCGGCAACCCGTCGAGATCGCCGGGACCCAGCACGAGCCGCCATTCCTTTTCGTCGTGCAGCACGTTCTGACCGAAGAGGGTGTGGAGCGTCGCAAGCCGCTCGGACAGCGCGGCCATGCGCGCGCGCTCCGCCGGTCCGAGCAAGGCACCGCCGCGCACGAACTCGCGATGGCGCCGCTCGAGAAGGCGAAGCTGATCGGGATCGAGGCCCAATTGCTCGCGCCGGGCATAAAGATCGGCGATGCGCGCGAAAAGCCCCTCGTTCAGCACGATGGCAATGCGGTGGCGCGCCAGCCGCGGCGCGATCGCGCGCGCGATCTCTTGCAGCGCGTCGTTGGTGTGGCTCGAATTGAGGTTGTAGAAGACGCGGCTCACCCGGCGCAGCAGGCGGCCGCTGCGCTCCATCGCCTCGATCGTGTTGGCGAAGGTGGGCGCCTCGGCGGCGCCGGCGATGGCGGCGATCTCGGCAACTTCCTCCTCCATGCCGCGCTCCAAGGCCGGCGTGAAATGCCGAGGCTCGATGCGGTCAAAGGGCGGCAGTCCCGGTGGAGCCCACGTCTCGAACAGCGGATTGTCGGTCATGTCACAACCATCCTAGACCCTTCGAGCCGGCGGGAGAACGAGCCTCGGTTAACGGGGCGGAAAGCATGATTCGGCAAGATGGCCCAATCCGCGCCCGACTCGATGCGCGCACCCGTTGCCTCCGGGATCGTCTGCTGGCACAGTCGGGACCAAACCGATAATTGTTAAACCAATATGATGGGGGAACGCCATGCGCTACGCAGCGATGGCCATCAGCATCCTTGGTACCATTATTTTCGCGCTGTTGATTCCATACGCAACCACTTTCGCGGTACTGTGCGGCTTCTGCGCCGCGCTCACAGGCCTTGGGATCTGGGACCTTTTGCAGCGTCACCACAGCCTCAAGCGCAATTATCCGATCCTCGCTAATCTCCGCTTCATGCTGGAAGAGGTGCGGCCCGAGATCCGCCAATACTTCCTCGAGAGCGACACCGACGGCACGCCCTTCAACCGCGCCAAGCGCGCCGTCGCCTATCAGCGCGCCAAGGGTCAGCTCGACAAGCGCCCGTTCGGCACGCAACAGGACGTCTATGGGCCCAATTTCGAATGGATCAACCATTCGCTTTCGCCGCAAAAGGTCGAAGGCTCCGACTTTCGCGTCACCGTGGGCGGGCCCGATTGCCCCCATCCCTATTCCTGCTCGCTTCTCAATGTCTCCGCGATGAGCTTCGGCGCGTTGAGCGCGAACGCGATCCGCGCGCTCAACAAAGGCGCGCGGCTCGGCAATTTCGCACACGACACCGGCGAAGGCGGCTTCAGCCGTTATCACCGCGAGTTCGGCGGTGACATCATCTGGGAGATCGGCAGCGGCTATTTCGGGTGCCGCACACCCGAAGGCGGATTCTCGCGCGAGCTCTTCGCCGCAAGCGCCGCCGACCCGCAGGTCAAGATGGTCGAGATCAAGCTGTCGCAGGGCGCGAAGCCCGGTCACGGCGGCGTGCTCCCGGCTCCCAAAGTCTCGCCCGAGATCGCGGCCGCGCGCGGCGTGCCGATGGGCGTCGATTGCATCTCGCCCGCGCGGCACTCGGCGTTTTCGACCCCGGTCGAGATGGTTGAATTCATTCGCGAGCTGCGTCAGCTTTCGGGCGGCAAGCCGGTCGGGTTCAAGCTCTGCATCGGCCACCCGTGGGAGTTCATGGGCATCGTCAAGGCAATGGTGAAGACCGGCATCCTTGCCGACTTCATCGTGATCGACGGGAAAGAAGGCGGCACGGGCGCGGCGCCGTTGGAATTCGTCGACCATGTCGGCACGCCGCTGCGCGAAGGGCTGGTCTTCGCGCACAATTGCCTCGTCGGCGCGGGCTTGCGCAAGGATATCCGGCTCGGCGCGAGCGGCCGCATCGTGACCGCGTTCGACATGGCGCGCGTGTTGGCCTTGGGCGCCGACTGGTGCAATTCGGCGCGCGGCTTCATGTTCGCGCTGGGCTGCGTCCAGTCGCAATCCTGTCACACCGACAAATGCCCGACCGGTATCGCGACGCAAGACAAGCTCCGGCAACGCGCGGTCGTCGTTCCCGACAAGGCCGAGCGGGTGCGCCATTTCCATGACAGCACGCTTGCGGCCTTGGGCGAGCTTGTGGGCGCGGCCGGGCTGACGCATCCCAACCAGCTCCGGCCGCTTCACATCCTGAAACGCGTGTCGCAGACCGAGGTGCGAAGCTTCTCCGAAGTCTACGGATTCCTGTCCCAAGGCGCGCTTTTGTCGGGCGGCGGCAACGAGCGCTATCGCGAGCAATGGGCGACGGCGTCGGCCGCGAGCTTTTCCGCGATCGAAAGCGCCGAGGCCGCGGAGTGATGCTATAAGGCGGCCGACCCGCCGCCATGCTGAGTGCGCTTACCGAAGAGATGGCCCGATCGATCGCCGATGCCGCGGCGGCGCTGGCGCGGGACGAACGTGCGATGGTGAGATATCTCGGCATCGGCCGGCGCGGGCCGCCGCGCCTCATGCCCGTCGCCGCCGCCGATCTCGGCGCCTTCGACACCGACGAGCGGCGCCATCTGCGCGGCCTCTTGGAAAGTCTCTCCATCGATCAGCGCCGTGAGCTCATCGCGCTCGCGTGGATCGGCAAGTCCGCGGCGCTCGACTTCGCGACCGCGCTGCGCCGCACGCGCCGCGTGCCGCCCGACGGGCAAGTGGGCTATCTCATGAGCCGTCAGCTCGACCGCTACGTGCCCGCGGGTCTCGACCGGCTGAGGCGGCGCTAGGCGGGCGCTTTGGTGGGCGTATAGAGGCTCGCCTGATATTTGGCGGGCGCGTCGGCCGCGACCGGATTCCGGAGCGTGCCAAGGCCCGAGATTTCCACCTCGCACAAATCGCCGGGCTTCATCTGCACCATGCCGGCGACATAGACCCCGCCGGTGTTGGGCGGCGGCGTCTCGCCGGGATGCGGCGGCAGCGAGCCCGGAGAGCCGGTGACGATCACGTCGCCCGGACGCAGGTAATAGCCCTGCGACAGATAGTTGATAGTCTGCGGCACGTTGAAGATCATCTGGTCGGTCATCGCGTCCTGACGCGAGATGCCGTTGACGCGCACGACGACACGGTGGCCTGCGGGATCGCCGAACTCGTCGGCGGTCATGAGCCAGGGGCCGAAGCTGCCGGACTGCTCGAAATTCTTGCCGAGCCCGAATTGGCGGTTGTGGCCCTGATACTCGCGCACCGAGCCTTCGTTGTAGCAGGAATATCCCGCGACATGGTCGAGCGCCTTGTCGACCGGGATGTGGCGGCCGCCTTTGCCGATCACCACGGCGAGCTCGCCCTCATATTCGTATTTCGTGGCGACGGCGGGATCGGGGCACACGATCGGCTGCAAATGTCCGACATGGGCGCACGGCATGCGCAGGAAGATTTGCGGAAACTTGGACGAGGTGGTGAGGCCGGTCTCGTTGATGTGAAGGCGATAATTGAGCGCGAGGCACCAGATCGCGTTGGGCACCGGAATGACAGGATCAAGCTCGACGTCGGCAAAGCGCAGATCGGCGGCTTTCCCCTTTGCCGCGGCCGCCGCTTGCGCGAGGCCGTTGGGCATCTCGAGGATTGCGCGCAGGCTCTTCGGCAGGCCGGGCGCGGCCTTCGGCAACGCGACGAAGCTCGTGTCGTCGACCATCACGCCCACGCCGGGCTCGCCCTTGTGACGATAGGATATCAGTCTCACCGTCGTCCTCCCCTTGCCATGCGGCTTTGAGATTGGCCGGTTTGCGGGCCGGAGACAATCTCATTGATCGGGCCAGATCTCGTGTGCCAGCTCGACGATGTGGCGGAGCTTGGCGTATTGCTGCTCCTCGGTGAGGATGTTGCCGCCGGTGTGGCTTGCGAAGCCGCATTGCGCGGAAAGGCACATCTGGTCGAGCGGCATGTATTTGCCCGCCTCCTCGATGCGCCGCTTCACGGCGTCCTTCGCCTCGAGATGCCCGAACTTCGAGGTGATGACGCCCAGCACGATGCGCAATTTGCCCTTGGGCACAAAGCGCAGCGGCGCGAAATCGCCCGACCGCGCGTCGTCATATTCGAGGAAGAACCCGTCCACCTTGGCCTCGTTGAAGATCGCCTCGGCGACCGGCTCATAGCCGCCTTCGGCATGGCCGCGGCTCAACGAGTTGCCGCGGCACAAATGGACCGCGACCACCATGTCGGCCGGCCGGGCGGCGATCGCATCGTTGATGATCCGCGCGTAAAGATGCGGCAGCTTGTCCGGGTCCTCGCCGATGCCGCGCACGCGCTCGCGAAGCCGCGCGTCGCACAGATAGGCGAGGTTGGTGTCGTCGAGCTGCACATAGCGGCAGCCCGCGGCCGCCAGCGCCGCGATCTCCTTGCGCCACACCGCGCTGAGATCGGCGAAGAAGGCGTCCATGTCGGGATAGGCGCCTTGGTCCACGCCGCCGCGCCCGCCGCGGAAATGCAGCATGCTGGGCGAGGGCATGGTGACCTTGGGCACGCGCCGCGTCAGGCCTTTGAGGAAATTGAAGGAGCGCACCTGGATGCCGCCGTCGGGCCAGGTGAGGCGCGCCTCGACGCGCGGCGTCGGCGGCTGCCAGTCGCGCACGATCGAGCCCACGGGCACCGCAAGCTGCTGCGCGTTGCCGGTCGCGGCCCCGCCGCCCTGCGCCACGCCGCCGATCGCGGAGAGGAAGTCCGAGGACCAGGATTGGCGCCGGAAATCGCCGTCCGTGATCGCGCGCAGCCCCACTTCTTCCTGCCGCCGCACCGCGTCGCGGATCAGCCGGTCCTCGACCGCGATGAGCGCCTCGGCCGTGATCTCGCCCCGGGCGCGCCGCTCGCGCGCCTCTTTGAGCTCCGGCGGGCGCAACAGGCTTCCGACCTGATCGGCGCGAAACGGCGCGCGGTCCTTCGTGGCTTCCGGCATTTTCATCCTCCTCGCCGCTCTTTAGCGAACCTGCCGTCTACGGCCAACGCCAGGCGAGGAACGCGGCCCACGAGGCCGGCAGCGGCAGCGATTCGGCGCTTGCCGACAGCACCAGGACGCCGAGGAACGATAGCCCGGTCGCCACCATCACCTCGGCGCCGAACACTTCGTGTTGCGGATTGAGCCAGCGCGAGAAATGGATGCGCATGATGTTGCTGAGCGCCGAGATGGGCGCGACGATCGTCACCGGCACCAGCGCGATCGCCATGAAATAGAAGATCTGCGAGACATAGACCATCACGGCGGAGAACAGGAACCACCGTGCGGCGCCGGCATTGACGCCGCGGATGTCGCGCCAGTGGCCGGGCCAAAGCAACAGCAGGATCACCGCGACGCTTGCCGAGGTCGCGCTGACGACGCCGCCCGCGAGCGCCGCTTCGAGCCCGCGGCCGCCGCCCGCATAGCGCAGCAGGACCGGCGTCGCGCCATAGCACAGCGCCGCCAGCGCGGCGAAGCTGTATCCCTCGGTCATGCGCGGCGTGAAAGTCGCGGGCCGCGCCGCCCGCGCGCTCTCGCGCGTCACGACGGCCGGGCCGCAGAAGATCAGCAGGATGCCCAGGATGCGCAGCGGCGTCAGCGTCTCGCCGAGGAACAGGATCGCCAGTGTCAGCGACACCACCAGGTTGAACTGCATCACCGGCCCGGCGAGATTGGTGCCAATGGCGCCGATGGCCCGATAATTCGCATAGCGCCCGATAATGAAATGGCTGACCCCGGTGATCCCGAACGCGATGAGCGATGCCTTGGGCAAACGGCCGAACGCGCTCAACGAACCGCTCAGCAGCAGCGCGCCGAAAAAGAGCGGCGCGCCGGCCGGGATCGACAAGGTGGTGGCCTGGACGGCCGTTCCGCTCAACACGCCGCGCCGCACGGCGGCGTTGGTGATCGCAAAGGTCGTCGCCGACAGCAGCGCCAGAATCGCGCCGAGCACCGCTCTTTCCGCCCATCCCCTGCGGAGACTGGATCAGCCGGTGCCCTTGGGATAATCGTACTTGCCAAGCGGCAGGAACAACGCCGCCGCGACGACCAGTGCGCCCGTGAACACCCACAGCACCGGGTCATAGGTGTGGTAGTGGTCGTACCCGAATCCCAGGATTGCCGGCCCGATGCCGATTCCCATCGCGAACAGCGCGAAGATCAGCCCATAAAGCGTACCGAACGAGCGACGACCGAAATAGCGGCTGACGAAAAATCCCATCATGTCAACTTCGGCGCCGATCGCGAGGCCGATGCAGACCGCCGCGAAGAACGGCGCCGGGCTGCCCGCGTGGCTTGCAAGAAGCCCCACACCCAAAGGCGGCAGCAGCATGACGATCGCCGAGAAGACCGGCCCGTGCACGAAGTCGAGACCGAGACCCACGATGATCCGCGCGGCCATCGCCGCAAGGCCCGAGACGCCCAGCAGCGCCGCCGCGGCGCCCGGCGTGTAGCCGCGGTCGGTCAGCATCGGCACGAAATTTCCGGAGAGGACGCCATTGGACGCAGTCCCTTCGATCAGGAAGATCGCGGCGAGAAGCCAGAACTGATAGCGGCCGGTGATCGCCGCGCGGGTCGAAATGCCAAGCGGCTGAGGCCCGGTCTTGCTGTGCTGTTGCGCGGCCCGCATTTGCGCCAGATAGCCGGGCGGCTCGCGCACGAAGATGGCGATCATCGAGAACGCCAGCACGAACGTGGTCACGCCGACCGCGATATAGGCGGTGCGCCATCCGAACGCGCCGATGAAATAATGCGCGAGCTCCGGCAGCACCAAGGTGCCGAGCCCGACCCCGCAGGTCGCGATGCCAAGGGCGAAGCCGCGCTCTTTGTCGAACCAGGCGGTGATCGCCTTCGAATAGACGATGGGACCAAGGCACGCGCCAAAGCCGGCGGCGCATCCGATCATGATGAAGATCTGCCAATAGGCATCGGCGCTCAGCAGCGAGAGGCTGCACAGCGCGAGGCTGTAGATGACGGTCGCGGTCAGCGCGACCGGGCGGATGCCGTATCGGTCGAGCAAGGTGCCGAACAGCGGCGTCATGATCGGCGACAGCACCGCGCTCGCCAACAGGCTCGACGCGAACATGCCGCGCGTCCAGTGCAGGTCGGTCGTGACCGGCACCATGAACACGTTGGTCACGAAGATCACCGCCGGCCCCGGCCCCACGATGTTGCCGATAAGCGACGCGGCGACAACCCACCAGCGATTCGCGAGGAGTGATTGACCTTCTACGGCAGTTGCACTCGCCATGGCGTTTCCCGATCCCAGAGGCTTTGTCGTCTTCTTGGCGGCGACTAGACCACGGCCGAAGAGCACAGGCAATCGCTAAACCGGGGCGAGCGACGGCCCGAAGCTTCGACGGGGAACGGGTTTTATGAATCGGTCTCCTCTTTCCGTCACGCCGGGCTTGACCAGGTCAAGCCCGGCAATGACGGGAAAGGCTGATGTGACCTCAGGACTCAGCGGCGCCAGTGACCGTTGTGCCAGACATAACGGCCATTGACGAACACCCACTGTCCCGGGACCCATACGGCTTGCCGGTACGGGGCCCGCACATAGTGGCCGGCAACCCAGACATAGCCGCGGCCGTCCCACCGGTAGTAGCCCGGACGCCAGGCCCAGTGGTGGTGACTCATCGGTGGCGGCGGCACCGCCGCTTCGGCGGGCGGCGGCGGCGGCGCCATGGTCTGCGCCGGGGCGGAAACCGCCGACAAAAGCGGAATCAGGGCTACGGCTGCGCAGGCAAGGATCTTGAAGGGACGGGGCATCATGACCTCCAACGGAACTCCCTGACCGTATTATACGGTCTCACATGCCTC
>Ga0335073_10003375_pt1 | contig 22210 bp, 20 predicted proteins | sample Lox_Sample_22_FD_207093 | JGI IMG/M metagenome (GOLD analysis project Ga0335073, IMG submission 207093) | Soil microbial communities from Loxahatchee National Wildlife Refuge, Florida, United States - Lox_Sample_2.2 | ecosystem: Environmental > Terrestrial > Soil > Wetlands | place: USA... | reverse complement strand
TTACGGTTCCAAGATTGTGGTCCTGGACACGGCAAAATCGACCAAGATCGAGTACAAGCTGGTGACCGTGGAAGAAGCGGACGCCGCCAAGGGGTTGATCTCGACCAGTTCGCCGATCGGACGCGCCCTGCTGGGGAAGAAGGTGGGCGACGAGGTTTCGGTGACGACTCCCGCGGGCGTGAAGGAATACGAGGTCGTTCGGCTCATCACCATCTACGACGAGGAATAGGCGGGTGAATCTGGTTCCATGCTGACGCCGAAAATCGGCCGGTACCTGTCCTGGCCTATCGATCGTCTCGCAGACGTCCTGGCGCCCACGGGAATCCATCCCAACATCATCACGTGGGCCGCACTCGTCGCAAACCTCTGGGCGGGAGTCTTTTTCGCGCAGGGGCGGTTCAAAGCCGCCGGCGGGATGATCGTTCTCGCGGGGCTGTGCGATCTCCTCGATGGCCCCGTAGCGCGCCGGCAAAACCGCGTCTCTCTCTTCGGCGCGTTTCTCGATTCGATCCTCGACCGCTACGCCGATCTGCTGCTCTTCCTCGGCCTGCTCGTTTACTACGCGCTGGTGAATCGCTTCCTCTACGCCGTGCTGGCGGGCGCGGCGATGGCCGGCGCCGTGATGGTCAGCTACGCGAAGGCGCGCGCGGAATCGCTCGTGCCAATGGCGGAGATCGGCTTCTGGGAACGCCCCGAGCGGCTCGTCTTGATGATTCTCGCCGCAGTCACCAATCGCATGGAAGTCGCGCTATGGATTCTGGCCATCGGACCCAATATCACAGTGGTCCACCGCATCCTGCACACGTGGAAGCAGACGAAAACGAAGCAGGAAGTTTCCTACCGCCCGAGCCCACGCGACACGATCGTCCACGACCCGATCCAGTCTTCGATTTCCCGCAAGAGCGACGCCGTGGTGCGCGCCTTTACGCGCGCCGCCGGCCGCAACCGCTGAGCCGCTCTGTTTCGATTCCCCCGGCTGTTGCGAGCCAGTCATAGAGGTGCGCTAGAATCTCACGGGGCGACACCGACGATTCCGACCATACGAAATGGAGGCAAGAGAAATGGCAATACGCGACGCGCTTCTTCCCGAATTCGAACACGAAATGACGACCACCCGCAAGACGCTCGAACGCGTTCCTGAAGACAAGGTCGACTGGAAGCCGCACAACAGCTCGATGGCCATGGGACGCCTCGCCGGCCACATTGCCGAAATGGCCGGCTTCGTGGGCGCGACGTTTCTGGGCGACTCTTTCGATTTCGCGCCGCCGGGCGCCAAACCCGTGCAGCCAACGGTGATGAAATCCCGCCAGCAGCTTCTCGATCTCTTCGACAGGAATGTTGCGGATGCGCGCGCCGCCATCGCCAAGGCCAGCGACGAAGAGCTGCTCAAGACGTGGACCCTGCTGAACGGCGGAAAGACGTTCTTCTCGATGCCACGCATTCAGGTGCTGCGCAGCATGATCCTGAATCACATCATTCATCATCGCGGGCAGCTGTCGGTTTACCTGCGGATGAATCAGGTGCCGGTGCCCTCGATCTACGGCCCCTCAGGCGACGAAGGCTCGATGTAGTTCGCGCGGCCTGCCGGCGGTCAGGAGCGGCGATCTCTTGTAAGGGCGGGTCTGAGACCCGCCCTTTTTCCTAGTGGTGGCCGGCGGCCGGAATCACGGTGTCAACCGCGACCGGCGCGTCTTTCGGCTTGCGCGCCATGGCCTTTTCGGCGATGCGCGCGTTGCGCTCGGCCTTTTTGCGCGCGCCCGAGGCGTCGCGCGCCTTGAGCTCCGGCAGCACTTCCTTCGCGAACAGCCGGAACGACGAGCACATCAGCTCGTGCGGGATGCGCCCGACCTGCCCGACACCGATCACCTGATCGATACCAGCCTCTTCGAATTCGCGCAGCCTTTCGCGGATCGTTTTGGGCGTTCCGACGCACGTCTGCGCGCCGGCCTCGGGGGCCGTTCCATTCCTTGGGGCAGTCGCAAACTCTTGCCAGATGTTGGTCTTGCCGGGACGATGCTCGCCAAAGAAGCTGTAGTGCCCGAGGCCATAGAGGAAGAATCCGTAGCTTTCCTTGCGAACTTGTTCGAGCCGCGCCTCGTCGTAATCGCAGAGAAACGGGGTGGCCACCGCGAAATTCGGATTCACCGCATAGCCCAGGGGAACTGCTTCATTCTCGATCGTCGCGTAATAGTCCTTCACCCACTGCCGGGCTTCGTCCGGACTGACGAAGGCGAAAGTGAGCGCGCCGAGCCCGAGCCGCGCCGCATCGAGAATCGACTCGCGCCGCGAACACGCCATCCACAGCGGCGGGTGCGGCTTCTGCAGAGGCTTGGGAACCACGTTGCGCGGCGGAACCTTCACATATTTGCCCGTAAATCCTGTGAACGGCTCCTCGACCAGCATGCGCACCGCGACGTGCATTCCTTCGAGCTGCATCGCTTTCTTCTGGGGCTGCTCGACGAGGAAGCCAGCGAGCTCGGTGATCGTCGCGCCCGAGCCCGTGCCGAATTCGCAGCGCCCGCCGCTGATCAGATCGAGCGTCGCGATGCGCTCGGCGATCCGCGCCGGATGATTCACATTCGGCGGCGTCTGGACGATTCCGTGGCCGAGGCGGATGTTTTTCGTCCGCTGGCTGCACGCCGCGAGAAACATTTCGGGCGCGGACGAGTGCGAATACTCTTCGAGGAAGTGATGCTCGGTCGCCCAAAGGTAGTCGAAGCCGCTCTGGTCGATCAGCTCCGCCTGATCGAGGAGGTTCTTGAGCAGCGTATACTCCGAATCCTGGGCCCAGGGCCGGGGAAGCTGGTGCAGGAACGAGCTGCCGATTTTCATGGCGCCGCCTTTCGCACACTCGCGCGTCGCGTATTCTACGCCATCGCCCCAGGCACGCAACCCGGCCTGCAGCGCCCCGTGGGATTCCGGGGTACTCGGAGAGCCTGCTGTAGCCCGGGGAGGCAGGTGTCCGGCTGTCTGACAGATCGGGACCCGGCCGCATTTTTCCGAGATCGGAGTCTGCTTTGGCAGAGGAAACTGCTACACTCGCGGCTTTCACGATCGAAAGGGGTAGCTATGGCAGCCAACGAAACCAAGAAATGCGCACATCCGATTTGTACGTGTCAGGTCACTTCGGAGAAGTATTGCAGCCCGCAGTGCGAGGAAATGGAAGAGATACCGGACGTGGATTGCAAGTGCCCTCATTCGGCGTGCGCGGGCAGAACAGAATACGCGGCCCACGCATAGTCGTCGAAGGCGTATGGCTACGGCGCTTACGGGCAGCCGCACCATCCCGGTGCGTCACAGCGGCGTGTGACCGGCGTCACCGAGCTTCCTGCCACCTGAGTTCATTTCTATCGGTGGGGGATGTGGGTGCGTGATGATGGAAAAGGCTGCGGCGGACCAACGAACTCTGCTCAACGCTCTCAAGCTCGAGCTGCAATTCTGCGAACGCGGCGGCTACCGCACGATGGTCGAAAAGCCGCATGAGAGCTCGCATCGCGCGGATGCGGCTTCTTCCCGCGTCGAAACTGCACGCGCGTCTCGAAAGGAACGCTCCCTCTTTCAGGATTCGCCCTGGTGCCTGAATTACCGTTTGCCCATCCGCGAACATCCTTGCTCGGCTTGCTGGCTCATCCATTTCGTTCCGCAGGAAAAACGTGCGGAGACCGTGCCCTGCCATCACATCCCGCTGAACGAGCGGGGCGACACCGCCGCGTCTCTCAGCGGGCCTGCCGAGGCCGCCGAGGCCCAGCAGGCCGTACGCGGCTGGCTGCTCGCGAAAATCGACGAGATTGAAGCGTCGCTCGGACGACAGCCATAGCGCCTGGCGGCAACCCCGGCTATCATTTCACGTGCCGGCAGACGACGCATGGCGCACGCACAAGATCGCTTTCGCGTGATTCTCTTCGATGTGGGCGGAGTGTTGACCGAGCTTTCCGGGATGGGAAAGCTGCTCTCATGGTTGCAGGACGACGTTACGGCGGAGCAGGCGCGCGCGCTGTGGCTCGCATCGCCGACAGTTCGGATGTTCGAGACGGGAAGGATGCCTGCTGCGGCGTTTGCAGAACGCATGATCGGCGAATTGGGTTTGCTGGTGGACGCGGACGAATTCCTCGCGGAGCTTTGCGTCCGCGGCCAGCGCGTATTGCCGGGCTCGGTCGATCTGGTGCGGCGCGTGCCGCGCGATTTGGTCCGCGCGACTTTGTGCAACACCAATGAACTGCAATGGCACAGCCTGAGCGGCCAAGGCGATCTGCTTGATGCGTTCGACCACCATTTCGCGTCGCACCTCACCGGCAAGATCAAGCCGGATCGGGATGCGTTCGAGCACGTCCTCGCGACTCTCGATTGTGACGGATGCGAGGTCCTGTTCCTGGACGACAGCGCCACCAATGTCGCCGCCGCGGAGAGGGCCGGCATGGCGGCTTTCCATGTCGCGGGACTTGCCCAGTCCGAACGTGCTTTGCGCACCGCCGGCATTTTGACTGCGTAGGAAGGTCGATCTCGTCTCCGGAAGTCCAATCCCGGTCCTCATACTTTTTCTGTACCTTCGGACGGCACCCTCTCCTTCCGGCCATTGTGGTTAGATGGATTTGAGGCCTGTGGGTTTTCGGCGGCGAGAATGGAATCCACGATTGGAAATCGCCGTGATTCCTGAGAAAAACGCGGATTCGGCAGGTTCTAATCGGTACCGTAAATGCACTCGCCGATTCGACGTCCAGGCGACCGCAAACATTGTATCCGCGATGCGCCGTGTGCTAGCATCCCGGCTTTCCGCGCCGGGGTCCCAAGGCTCTGGCGCAAAGCTCCGCGGGTTCATCGCGCGTATCCGCCGGGGGGCGGGATCGTGATGCTGATCCCACATCACAGCACGAGAAGCGCAGTCCTCGCTGTTCCCACACGAAATGCCTGCCTGACGAGATCGAAACTCGAAAAGCGAAATTCGACATTCGATAACCGCAGGCCGCTGCAGTACTTAATCGCCGAGTCTCGATTTTCCGGTCTCGATGAACGGAGTTCGCGAGGTGAAACATGAAATCGTACACAACCGATTGGATTCGCAACGTGGGCATTGTAGGCCACGGCGGCACGGGGAAAACCCAGCTCGCGTCGTCGTTGCTCTACACCGCTGGGATGACGCCGCGGCTCGGCAAAGTGGCCGAGGGCTCAACCACGACCGACTGGGACGAAGAGGAAATCGCGCGAAAGCTTTCGATCAATACGGGCGTCGCATACGCCGAGTGGCAGGTGCCCGGGCAGGCCGAAAAGACCAAGATCAACCTGCTCGATACGCCGGGCTATTCGACCTTCATCAACGAAACGAAAACGTCGCTGATCGCCGCCGACGCCGCGCTGATCCTGGTGGACGCCGCCGCGGGTGTGCAAGTGGTGACCGAAAAGGTGTGGGATTACGCGACCGAATACGATCAGCCGCGCGCCTTCGTGATCAACTGGATGGACCGGGAGCTTGCGAGCTTCGACCGCGCGCTGGCGTCGATCGAGCAGGTCTTCGGGCGCGGCGTGGTGCCAATCCAGCTGCCGATCGGCTCGGAGAAGAATTTTCGGGGCGTGATCGATCTCGTCGCGATGAAGGCGCTGATCTACGCGCCCGATGGCGACGGCAAAGCCAAGATCGAGGAGATTCCAGCCGAATTCGCGGAGGAGGCGAAGGCAGCGCACGAAAGGCTCGTCGAGCTGGTGGCGGAGGGCGAGGACGAGCTGCTGCAGGAGTTTTTCGACAAAGGGACGCTGCCGGTCGAAGACCTGAAAAAGGGGCTGCACGAAGAAGTACGCGACAAGAAGGTGTTTCCGGTGCTGCTGACCTCGGCGCTGCACAACATCGGCACCGACGCGCTCTTGAACTTCATCGCGGAGATTCTGCCGTCGCCGGCGTTTCGCGGAAAGGCCGTCGGGCACAAGACGCCGGACCCCAAGAGCGAAACGATTGAGCGCAAGATCGCTTCGAGCGAGCCGCTTTCCGTCTTCGCTTTCAAGACGATCGCCGACCCGTTTGCGGGGCGCATCACGTATTTCAAGGTACTGTCGGGCGCGCTCAGGAACGACGCGACGCTGCAGAATTTCAACCGCAACTCGCAGGAGCGTTTTCAGCACACCCAGGTGATGCAGGGCAAGGCTATGTCGGAAGTGGCCGAACTGCAGGCGGGCGATATCGGGGCTGTCGCGAAGCTGAAGGAGACGACGACGGGCGAGACGCTGGGCGACAAAAACGCCCCGCTTTTCCATCCCCCGGCGCGCATTCCCGAACCGTCGATCACATTTGCGATCGAGCCGAAAACTCGCGCGGATGAAGACCGCATCGGCGTGGCGATTCACAAGATTCTCGAGGAGGATCTCGCCCTGCGCTTCAGCCGCGATCCCCAAACCAAGGAGTTTCTGCTGTCCGGCGCGGGGCAGCAGCATATCGAGGTGGTCGTCGCCAAGCTGCGCAAGCGCTATCACGTCGAGCTGACCCTGAAACCGCCGAAGGTGCCCTACCGCGAGACGATTCGCGGCAAGGCCGACGCCGAAGGCAAGCACAAGAAGCAGACGGGCGGACACGGGCAGTTCGGCCTATGCCGGATCAAGATGGAGCCTCTGCCGCGGGGCAAGGGAATCGAGTTCGTCGACGACGTTTTCGGCGGCGCGATTCCGAAGAACTGGATTCCTTCGGTCGAAAAAGGGATTCGCGATTCGGCCGAACGCGGCTATCTCGCGGGCTTCCCGGTGGTCGATTTCAGAGTGAGCCTCTACGACGGCAAGTATCACGACGTCGATTCGAGCGACATGGCGTTCAAGATCGCCGGCTCGCTCGCGTTCAAGGAAGCGATGAAACAGGCGCGGCCAGCGCTGCTCGAGCCGGTGATGCACGTGGAAATCTACGCGCCCGATCAGTATTCAGGCGACCTGATGGGCCACCTCAGCGGGCGTCGGGGAAAGATCAGCGGCAGCGAAACGCGCGGGGGCAGCGTGGTGATCAAGGCGCTTGTGCCGTTCTCGGAAATGTTGAGCTACGCGAACGAACTCACGTCGATGACGCAGGGGCGTGGAAGCTATTCGATGGAATTCTCGCACTACGATTTCGTGCCGCAGGAACTGGCGGAAAGAGTGATCGCGGCGCACAAGCCGCACGAGGAGCACGAGACGGCTTCGGCGTAAGAAGAAACCGGATCGAAAACTACGCCGCTTCCCGATTTGGAAGCGGCCAGCGCCGATTCAATTGCCCTGCTGGGGCGCCGATACCACAGTCGATTTCGCGAGCGAGGAGGAGCGCGCGCTGCTCTGGGCCGCCGTGCTTCCATCCGCTGGCGCACTCTCCGCGCTTTGGGCGTGCGGCGTAGCCAAACCGGCGTGACAGCCGAACCCGTAGCACGGTCCGACGCCCTCCCAAAGAGCGCACCCGCCCAGCCAGAAGCTCGAAGCCAGAATGATCCCCACGAGACCGACTTTTCTCTTCATCGGTGCCCCTTTCACCTTGCGCGATTCAAGCGAATGACGGACGCGAACGACAGGGACGGTGCACGAATAGTGCCATACACTCGCGCGGACGGGTAGTGAATGGAAAGCGAACACCTTGGTTGCGCGGTGGCGCCGGATCTGTGTCAGGAAAAGCGCGGCAGGAAAAATCCCGTGTGGCGACGATGCTCCTCGAACGCCGGCCCGAACTGGCCCGCCAGCAGCGATTCTTCCTGCTTTGATTTGCGCATGAGGGAGATGAGGATAATCGCAAACGCGACGATCCCACGATAGCGCCCGACCGCGAGCGCCGTGCCGACGAGCGCGAGCAGGATCCCCGTATAGATCGGATGGCGGATGCGGGAATACGGGCCGGTGCGAATAAGTTCATGTCCCGTCTTCAGCGCGACACTCGCGCTCCAGAAGCGCCCGATGTGATAGCGGGCCCAGATCGCGAAGGCGACACCGGCCCAGGTGAAAACGGCGCCGAGGAGAAAGACCCAAAGGTGAAATCCGACGAACCGCCTGTTGAGGACGCCGAAGCGCGGATCGTCGACGGAGAGCAGATACCAGCCGGCGATTCCCACGAGGAGTCGCAGCAGGTTTTCGCCCGGCGGCTCGCGGCGCTCCATTCTGTTGACGCGGAAGCCCGCCACAATCCAGTAGACGAGGAAGATCAGCCAAGGCAACCTGATCGCGTCGGCAAAGAGGAGTCTCATCGTCAGCGTCTCCGGAGGGTCCACTATAAACCAAAATGGCGCTTGCGGTCTCGGCGCGAACTGCGGCAAGCTGCTGCGTCATGAAAACACCGTCACGCGCGAAGGGGCCGGGCGATGCGACGCTCGCGATCCACGCGGGCGAAAATAAATTCCGCGTCGGCGCGCCCGTGGGAACGGCGATTTCGCGCACCGCGAATTTCACGTTCGAGAGCACGGAGGAGATGAAGCGCTGGGCCGAGGGAAAGAGCCCGGCGTACATCTACACGCGCTACGGCAATCCCACGCTGGCGACCGCCGAGGCCAAGGTCGCCGCGCTCGAGGGAGCCGAAGCGGCGGTGGTGATGGCTTCGGGCTCCGCGGCGATTTCAGCCGCGCTGCTTTCGCAGCTCCGCGCCGGCGATGAGCTGATCGCCACGCGCCAGCTCTACGGCGGCAGCTATCGCGTGTTGCGCGACGTCTTCCCGCGGTATGGGATCGGCGTACGGCACGTCGAAGCGGACCTCGCCGGAATCGAGAAGCTGGTGAATCCGCGGACGAAAGTGCTGTACGTGGAGACGCCGACGAATCCGACGCTGCGGCTCGTCGATCTAGCAAAGGCGGCGGCCTTCGCGAAAGAGTGGGGTCTGGTTGCGGTGATCGACAACACATTCGCCAGCCCCGTCCTGCAAAAGCCGCTTAAGGCGGGCTTCCACATCGTGGTCCACAGCGCATCGAAATACCTCGCCGGCCACTCCGACGTGATTGCCGGCGCTGCGGCGGGCAGCGCCCTGCTGATGGGCAAGGTCCGGGAGAACATCATTCAACTGGGCGGCTCAATGGACCCCGAGGCAGCGTTCCTGCTGATTCGCGGGATGAAGACGCTGCAGGTGCGCGTCGAACGGCAGTGCGAGAGCGCGATGGCCGTGGCGAAGTTCCTGGCGAAGCATTCCAAGGTGGCGCGGGTGCACTACCCGGGACTTGCAACCCACCCGGATCACCAATTGGCCAAAAGGCAGATGCGCGGGTTCGGAGCGATGCTGGCATTCGATCTCAAGGGCGGCCTGACGGCGGCACGGAGGTTCTGCGACCGCGTGCGGGTATTTCTGATGGCCGCCAGCCTGGGCGGCGTCGAATCGCTGGTGGTGCTGCCGATCTACACGTCGCACTACAAGATGTCGGCGGCGGAACTGGGGGGCGCCGGGGTTGAACCAGGGACTGTGCGCGTCTCTGTGGGGCTGGAAGACGCAGCCGACCTGATCGAGGACCTGCGGCAAGCCCTGTCCTGAGCCAGCGCCCGTGCCCGCCGATCTTCGGCCCTACCTGTCTATCCGACCAGTAGCAATCCACACCAAGACGGTGATATAAGCCTTTTGGTACCCGGGGTTTCGGGCTGGGGCGCCGTAGTACTCGATGTCCCGATTCGGTCAACTACTAGTACGGTACTGCCATTGACCGGCTCTGATGCTACCCGGTAGAATTCTTGGCTGTCCGGCAAAACTGAGCAAAAATGAAACATCGGATCACAACCTGCGCGATCCTCGCGATCGGCATGCTTTTCCTTAGCGGTTGCGAGCAGACTGCCACGAAAGAAATTCACGTTCAGCCGCCTGCCGCAGCGCCGGCGCCCGCGCCGATCGACGTAAGCCAGCCTCTTCCTCTCTCGGGGAATCCTGCTTCCTTGGCGTGGTTGAACCCGCTGCCACGGCCTGCGATCGACGTGCTGGTGGAAAACGTTCAGACCGATTTCAACGCGGGTCAAACCGAATACAAGGCCGGAAATCTCGACCAGGCACAAACGGATTTTGACCGGGCGGTCGACCGGATTCTAAAAAGCGGTTTTCAGGCGGATGCGGACCCGCGCCTGGGAAAGCTGCTCGATCAACTGGCCGACGTGGCACACTCGGACGAATTGAGCGCGCTCGAAGGCGCCGACCAGGAAGAATCGGAGACGCCCGCCCAGCCGGCAGCGATCGACGAGATCGCGGACATGACGCTGCCGGCGGGCGATCCGCGCCTTGCGGCGAAAGTGGAAGGGGAGCTGATTCACGTTCATCACGACCTGCCGCTGACGGTGAATGATTCCGTTCTGCAATACTTGAGTTTCTTCACGACGACGCGCGGACGCGCGATCGTCGCGCACGGCCTGGAGCGCGCAGGACGCTACAGCGACATGATTCGCCGCGTGCTGGCCGAGGAAGGCGTGCCGCAGGACATGATCTATCTGGCGCAAGCCGAGAGCGCGTTCCAGCCGGACGCGGTTTCGCGCGCGGGTGCACGCGGGATCTGGCAATTCATGCCTTTCCGGGGCGAGGAATACGATCTCGAGCGAAGCTACTACGTGGACGACCGCAGCGATCCTGAAAAGGCGACGCGGGCGGCAGCGCACCATTTCCGCGATCTCTACTCGATGTTCGGCGACTGGTATCTCGTGATGGCGGCTTACAATTCCGGGCCGCTGACGGTGGCGCGCGCGATCCAGCGCACGGGCTATGCGGATTTCTGGGAGCTGCAGAAGCGCAACGTCCTGCCGAGGCAGACGCAGAATTACGTGCCGATCATCATCGCGCTGGCGCTGGTGGCCAAGGATCCGGCGCTCTACGGGGTGCAGGTGAGCCCCGAGAAGCCCGAGGCCGCCGAAGCTCTTCATCTGGACCACCCGATCAATCTGCATCTGGTGGCGGACGCGGCCGGAACCGATTTCGACGATCTGCGGATGCTCAATCCCGAGCTGCTGCGCGGTATAACGCCGAACCTGACCGATTTCACACTCAAGGTTCCGGCGGGCACGACGAAATCTTTCGAAGAAAACATCGCGCAGGTCCCGCCCGACAAGTGGACCAGCTGGCGCCTGCACGAGGTGTCGGAAGGCGAGACGCTTGAGGACGTGGCGCGTCAGTATCGCGTGACGGTTGCGGCGATCGAAGAGGCCAATCACCTGGATGCGCACGCCGCCGTGCCGGCCGGTTTCTGGCTGAACGTGCCGACGGCGCCGGTGAAGGCCCGCTTCGTCAGCTATCGGGTGCGGCGCGGCGATACGCTGCCGAGCATCGCCGATCAGTTTGACGTGACGGTGGAGCAGATCATGCGGTGGAATCATCTGCGTGGCAGCCACGTCTCGCGAGGGGCGCGGCTGCGGATTTATGCCGGCGGCGTGCCGGACGCGCCGGCAAGAACGAGAACGACGGAGAAGGGCAGCGCGTCGATGCGGCCCGTATCCAGCGAGAGCCGCGCGGCGCAGGCGCAGAACCTGGAGCATCGCGTGAAGCCGGGCGAGACGCTCTACTCGATTGCGCACAGCTACCAGACGAGCGTTTCTTCGCTGCGCGAATCGAACCCCTTCCTCGCCGAGCGGGAACTGCAGGCCGGCGACGTCCTCACCATCCAGCGATAGCCGCCCCGTTGCTAAAAATCCTGTAACTGCTTTTTTTCCTGTCGCCTAGGGGTCACCCAACCAAGGACCATCCTACCGGAAGGGTCCCGATTCACAACAACGGGCATTCAATTTTGCTTTGGGACCCATTGCGCCTTGACAGATTCGGACACTCCGTTTATAAGCGGCCGAGGAGTTGTGCACGCGGGACCCCACGGAGGAAAGAATGTTTTACGCGAAGATGCAGGACGAAGACGATGATGAACTGCCCGGATTCGACGAAGAGGAAGAAGGACCCGAGCAGTCTCCGGAGATGGTGGAAGTCGAAGAGGTGATCATCGAGGAAGAGCCCGACGAGGAAGGCGAGGCGGCTCCGGCGCCGGCGGCCAAGAGAGCACCGGCGAAGAAGGCCAAGGCGAAAAAAGCGAAGGCAAAGACAAAGGCCAAACCCAAGGCAAAGAAGAAAAAGAAGGCGCCTGCCAAGAAAAAGGCGAGCGCAAAGAAGAAGAAAAAGAGCGGCCGCAAGCGCTGAGCTCTTTGCATTCTCCATCCTCCGAAGGTCTCGGAATCGCGGGACAGCGTGCTCGAAGAAGGGCACGCCGTTCCGCGTTTCTGCTTTTGCGCACGAGCTATGCCGTTGCGGTACACGCGACGGAACGCGATCCTTCCCAGATGCACGCGCGAGTTTTCCAAGCCTTCGCGCGGTTCCCACTTTGACAACGTTTTCCTTGCGGCAACCGCTCGCGGTGACTAGCATACGCCCGCGATGCCTCTGGCAATCGAGCAGGTCCGGAGAATGCGGGGCGGTGCGCAGGCACAGTTGATGCGGTGCGCGGACGACGAATATTACGTCGTGAAATTCCAGAACAATCCGCAGGGGACGAGGATCCTGGCGAACGAATTGCTTGGGACGAGGCTGGCGGGGAGGATGGGGCTGCCGGTGCCGGCGACGGCGGTGGTGGAGGTGCGCGAAAGCCTGATCGAATACACGGAAGACATGGTGATCCAACTCGGGCGCGGGAACAGGCGGTGCCAGGCCGGGCTTCAATTTGGGTCGCGATATCCGGGGGCGCCGGCGGAGACCGTGGTGTACGATTTTCTGCCGGACGAGCAACTGCGTGAGGCCGAGAATCTCGAGGACTTTTGCGGGATGCTGGTCTTCGACAAGTGGACGTGCAATACGAACGGGCGGCAGGCGATCTTCTTCCGCAGCGCGGGCGAATCGCGATATCGCGCGCAGATGATCGACCAGGGATTCTGTTTCAATGCGGGGGAATGGAATTTTCCCGATGCGCCGCTGCGGGGGCTCTACGCGCGGCACCTTGTGTACCAAGGTGTGCGGGGCATCGAATCCTTTGAACCGTGGCTTTCGCGGATCGAGGGCCGCCTCGGCGAGAGCGCGCTGGAAGAAGCAGCCGGCGGCGTTCCGCCGGAGTGGTACAATTCGGAGATCGACACGCTGGAAGAGATGCTCGAGCAGCTTCTGCGGCGGCGGAGGCTGGTTCGCGAGCTGATCGTCTCGGCCTGGAAGTCGTCGGCACAACCCTTTCCGAACTGGAAGTGAACCATGCCTGAAGAAAACCGCAATACGCTGCGTTACCGGGTGCTGCGGTACACGCCGAATCTCGTGCGCGACGAATGGGTGAACGTCGGCGTGCTGCTCGAAGAAACCGAGGGTGAGGCACGGCGGCGCGGCGCGCGGCTGATCGAAGAAGACGCCGAATTCGCGCGCGTCCGGCGGCTGCATCCCGGCGCGGACGAAGGTTTGCTGCGCGCGCTGGCGCCCGATTTCGACGAGCGGCTGAGATCTCCGCAAGCGGCGGGCGATCTCGAGAAACTCGGCCAAACGCTGTCGAACGTCCTGCAGTTCAGCCCCGCGCGCGCCCTGCTCGCCGAAAACTTCGACGACGAACTCGAGCGGCTCTACCGCGAGCACGTGGCGCGGCCACCCTCAAGGCGCGGAGGGATTGTGGAAAGCACGCGCGAGTGGATTCGCGCGCGGCTACGCGCGGTCCTCCACGCGCGCGGCGTATTCGGGAAGCTTCAAAGAGGCGTGCGCGTCGAGGAGTTCACGCAGCCGGGCGATCCGATGCGCCTCGATTACGCCTATCGCTACAACGGCACGCGCGGCTTCGTGCATCCGGTGGCGCTGGGGCGCGACCCCGCGCAGGCCAAGGTGCTCGCCTACACCGCCGAGCAGATTCGGCGGCAAATCGCCAAGGTGGAGTTCACGGCGATCACCGAGATCGAGCCGGAACCGGACAACCGGCGGCATCAATTCGTTTCGCGGCTTTTCCAAGCGCAAGCGATCTCGATCGTGCCGCTCAACCGCGTGGAGCACTTCGCCGAAGGATTGAGCGTCCAGCTGCGATAGACGCGCGATCGAGCCGGTCCGTGGCCCCGATTTATCTTTCGACGATTTCTTTACGATGAAAAGAAGAAGGGAAGCGGGCCACTTTTGGCGACCGCGCTTCCCGGGGTGTGTCCTAGAAGTGTTTGATTGATTGGACGCAGAAATCCCCGAAAAGGTTTCTCGATTTTTTCGAGGTCAGTAGAAGAGATACTTGCGCCACTTCTCGTCGCGATGCCCGATGAGGCGCATCAACTGGCGCGAGGTGTGCAGCGTGAAGGGACGGGGACGCCGCTGCAGCTTGAGCCCCGCCTCTTCGGGCGTGCGGTCACCCTTGCTGTTGTTGCAGGCGTAGCAGCAAGCCACCAGATTCTCCCAGGACGAACGCCCGCCGCGCGAGCGCGGCAGCACGTGGTCGAGCGTCAGCTCGGAAGCCGGAAGAGTGGTCCCGCAGAACTGGCAGGTGTTGCGGTCGCGCAGGAGAATATTCTTGCGCGAAAGCGCGCGGCTCTGCTGCGGGATGTGCCGGTAGCTGAGCAGACGGATGACGGACGGTACCTGGATCGACTTCGAGGTCGAATGGACCTCGGCGTGATTCGTCTCTTCGGCCTGGGCCACGCCCTTGAGCATCAGAACGAGCGCACGGCGCACGGCCGTCACGTTGATCGGCTCGAAGGTCGCATTCAGGACCAACACCGGGGATTGCATGACCGAGGACCGCTTGGCGCCCGGCGGATGCGCGCGAGCAATCTCGGAGCCCGCCGCTCCGGAAGAAGCCGAGTGATCCGAGGCGATGGCGTGCCCGGAAACCGCTCCGAGGTTCGGTCGAGGGCGCAAACCACCCTTGTGGCGGTTATCCATCGCCTCTCCTTCGTCTCGGCAGGTCCAGACACGTCTCCTTCAACGTTATAGATGCCCGGCAGAGCCGTCCGGTTTGCTGCGGCCGCGCTGTGCTCTCGCGTCCATCGCGGCGCCTGGGACAACCGCCCAGGAACGAACCCGGGCCACGGTCAGCCCGAACACGGCAGTGGCACCAGCCTTCTTGAAGGCACGGGCGCACGCATCGAGCGTGGCACCGGTCGTCAATACATCATCTACCAGCAGGACCCGCAGGTTGTCAACTCGGCTGCCCTCGCCAATCGCGTAGGCGCCACGGACCGATTTCCAGTGCTCACTGCGAGAAAGAACCAGCTGCGCCGGGCGGGGCTTCGTTCGGAGCAGGGCCCCGGCGTCCAGCGGAAGTTTGAGGCGCCGGGCGAGGGGCCGGGCGATCAGCTCGGCCTGGTTGTAGCCGCGTTCGCGCCGGCGGTCGCGGTGGAGAGGCACGGGAACGACGAGGTCCGCGTGCCACTCGGACGGCGCGCGCGCGACAATCTCCGCCAGGCGGCCGGCGAACCAGTGGCCCAGACGGGTGACCTCTTCGTACTTGAGCAGGAGGATCGCCTCAGAGAGCGCATCGTCGTACACGGCGAAGCTGCGCGCCCGGTCGAAGGCGTAGAAACCCATGCGGCAGAGCCGGCACCTGGGTTCGGCGGCATCGAGCGCGGTCCCCGACTCAAACGGCCGCCCGCAAACGACGCACATCGGCGCATCGATTCGCTCGAAGCCGGCCAGGCAATCCTCGCAGACCGGGATGCGGCTGGCGTTGGCGAGCGTGCGGGCACAAATCCGGCAGGGGCCGGGGAACAGCACCGACGCGAGCGAATCGAGCGCGCTCTTCAGGATCACTGATGGGCCATGCGGGAAGATCGTGCGGAAAGTTACTCGAAATCGCGCGCGGGGAAAATCAGGGAAAGTGCGGACGTAGAAATACGAACCGCGGGACGGCTAGAGCTGGCCCTTTTCTTTCTTTTCCTGGCAGCTGATGCAGTAGCGCGTCCAGGGCACCGCTTCGAGGCGCTTCTGTTGGAGTTCCTCGTGGCAGGAGGCGCACTCGCCGTACGTGCCGTCCTTGATGCGGTCGAGCGCCTCATCGACCAGCTGAAGCATCGAGCGATAGTTGTGCGTCTCGCCGAAGAGAAATTCCTTCGTGTAGGAATTCGCGGCCTTGTCGGCGAGATCGACCGTGGGATCTTCGTCGGCCTCGCGGCCCTCCTGCTGGGTGCGAGCGATGGCGCGCAGCAACTCCTCGCGCCGCGCGACGAGCTTCTTTTTGTAATACTCCAAACGCTTCTTGTCCATTGATCGCCGTTCCAAGGTGAGGAAAAATGCCTCACTCAAATCTCGCGATTCTAGCGGTTACGTGCTCCGCTGTCAAACAAGTACCTCGCAGAACGCAAACCGGGCCTCGCGTCGCTCGCACCTCGCAGCACATTTCTCGCGTACCGCGAGCGCTGCAGCCACCAATAGATGCCGCCTTCGCGCAAAAGGATTCCGCGCTCAGCGATTGCGCCGCGCTGCGGGGAAGAGAAAATGCAGGCCGACCGCGCCCGCCGCCATCACGACGAACACGAGCGCGCTTCCCTCCGGCCCGACGCTCCCGCCGGTCAGCCAGGCCGGACCGTGGAGCGACGCGGTGGTCCAATGGCCGACGGCGGCGGCCCCGCTATCGGGCACCCCGTAGAAGAAAGTCTCACCCCAGTCCCATGCGGCGTGCATGCCGATCGCGAACCAGATGGCTCCCGTGCGTCGCAACGAGAACGCGGCCAATAGCCCGAAGCATCCAGCCAGGAGCAAACCGGCTGTCGCCTCTCCGGGGTTGCGAATGTGCAGCAGGCCGAACCCGAACGCCAGCACGATCGCCGCGGGCCAGAAGCCGATCTCCTCGGCGAGGGTGGCCTGCAAGTAGCCGCGGAAGGTGGCCTCCTCGAAAAATCCGACAAGCAGGAAGGCCAGCGCGTAGAGGAGCGCGTAACGCACAGCGGCCGCCGGATCGAGCGCGACGCGTCCCAGCGAAAAGCCGTGAAACGCCGCGATGAGTCCTATCAGGAGGCTCAGCAGCGCGAAGCCGTATCCGACGCCCTGCCAGAACTTCTTGCCGAATGCCTGCCACGACGGCAGGCCATAGTCGGCGAAGGATCGATTTTCGAGCCGACGCATCCAAGTAGCTGTCGCCAGGGCTGCCGCCACCCGAATCGACTCTTCGAACAGCAGGAGGCCTGGCGTCAGCAGGGCCCACGATTGCGATCGCATCCACGCCCAAATCGCCGGATCGATGGCAAGCAGCGCTTCGATCGCGAAGATCAAGACCACGTAAAAGGCGACCGCGGCGACCAGCCGCCAGATGGGCCGGACGCCGTCCGGACCCAGGAAAAGCCGGCTGTCGGCCCGGTCCGTTGTCGGAGGGTCTTCCCCGCGGACGGGGAGTTGCGGCTCGGTGGGGGGTGTAATCGTCGGTCTCCGCGATACGGAAAATTCGCGCCCGATCGCCGGGCGACACATCTTACATTTTGGGGGCGTCCGGTTGCGAGCGCCGATGGCCGCTGTTAGAATCTTGAGTCTGCGCTCGAGATAGCCGTCATCGCGACGATCCCCTTTCATGCAAATGCCGGCCGGACGGAATGAGAATGGAGGACCGGAGTGGCCAAATACGATCTTGTGATCATCGGCAGCGGGCCGGGCGGATACGTCGCCGCGATTCGCGCGAGCCAGTGGGGACTGAAAACCGCGGTCGTCGAGAAGGACCCGTTTCTCGGCGGCACCTGCCTTCACGTCGGCTGCATTCCCACGAAAGTGTTTCTGCACCACGCGGATATCTACGAATACTTCCAGCGCGCCGAGGAGTTTGGATTTGAAGTGAAGGACGTGAGCGTGAATTGGCCGGCGATGCTGGCGCGCAAGGAGAAAGTCGTCAAGAAGCACGCGGGCGGGATCGGGCTGCTTTTCAAGAAGAATAAGGTCGATTCGATCACGGGATGGGGACGCATCGCGGGACCCGGCCGCGTCTCCGTGGAAAAGGACGGCAAGATCACCGAGATCGAAACGACCTACACGATGCTCGCGACGGGTTCGGAGGCGCGCTCGCTGCCCGGCCTCGAGATCGACGGCCAGACGATTCTGACGAACCGCGAAATTCTGCAGCTGCCGGCGATCCCGAAGTCGCTGGTGGTGGTCGGCGCGGGCGCAGTGGGCGTGGAATTCGCCTCGATTTTCCGGACGTTCGGCACCGAGGTCACGATCCTCGAGGCTCTGCCGCGGATCGTTCCGCTGGAAGACGAGGAGATTTCGCCGGAGCTCGAAAAGGCGTTCAAGAAAAAGGGAATTCGCATCGAGACCGGGGCGAAGGTCGACTCCGTGAAGAAGACCACGGATGGCGCGACGGTCAGTTTCCAGGACAAAACCGGAAAGGCGCAGTTGATTTCGGCGGAGAAAGTCCTGATCGCCGTCGGCCGGCGCCCGCTGACGGAAAACATCGGCCTCGAAAAGACGAAGGTGAAGCTCGAGCGCGGATTCGTTCACGCCAACGCGTATCTGGAAACAGATGAGCCGCGCGTGTACGCCATCGGTGATATTGTTGCGGGGCTCCCTCAACTGGCCCACGCCGCGTCGATGGAGGGCATCATCGCGGTCGGCCGCATGGCGGGCAAGGAGATGCAGCCCTTCGACCGCAAGCGCTGCCCGGCAGCAACCTACTGCGAGCCGCAGGTCGGCTCGATCGGCCTGACGGAAAAGCAGGCGCGCGAGGCCGGGTTCGAGGTGAAGACGGGCAAGTTCCCGTTCCTCGGCAACAGCAAGGCCACGATCCTCGGCCAGCACGACGGCTTCATCAAAGTGGTGGCGGAGGCGAAATACGGCGAGATCCTGGGCGTTCATGTGATCGGGCCGCTCGCCACCGAAATTATCGCCGAGCCGGTCGCCGCAATCGGGCTCGAAGCCACGCTCGACGATATGGCCGCGACGATTCACGCGCATCCCACGGTGTGGGAAGCGATGGGCGACGCATTCAACTCCGTGCGCGGCCTGGCGATCAACATTTAGCACGCGTTTCACGGCTGCCGTGTGTAGCGCCGAAGAGAGATTCTTCACCTCGTTCAAAATGATGGCTTAGGGCTTAGGGCTTCGCGCGACATGCGAAATCATCACGCGGACAAAACCTGCCGGCTCCTAGATCTGGGGCTGATTCCCTACCTCGCGGCGTGGGAGCTGCAGCAGCAGCTCGTCGAAGCGCGGAAGGCGGGCGCGGCTCCGGACGTGCTGCTGCTGTGCGAGCACCCGCACGTCATCACCCTCGGCCGCAACGGCAAGCGCGAGCATCTGCGCGCGGGAGATCGTCTGCTCGCGCAAAGGAACGTCGAATTTCACCCGACCGACCGCGGCGGCGACATCACCTATCATGGGCCCGGGCAGATCGTCGGCTACCCGATCCTCGATTTGGCCGCGTACCGGCGCGATGTACGATGGTACGTGGCGCAGCTCGAAGAAGTGATGATTCGCGCGTCGGGCGATTTCGGCGTGGCCGCGCGCCGCGTTAGGGGCCGGCATGGGGCGTGGGTCGACACACCTTCCGGCGAAGAGAAACTGGGGGCGCTCGGAGTGCATCTGAGCCGCTGGGTGACTTCGCACGGTTTCGCGTACAACGTGTCGACCGATCTGCGGTATTTCGATCTCATCGTCCCCTGCGGCATCGCCGGGGCACGGGCAACGTCGCTCGAGCGGATTCTGGGGCGCGCGGTGGATGGCCGGGCAGCGCACGCCAGCTTGGCATCGCATTTCGGCGGAATGTTCGGTTGCAACCCCGAGCCGATTTCGCGCGAGGACCTGTTCCGAACTCTCCCCCAAGGGACGATGAAACCCGTTCCGGCGGCGGAGACGTCCGAAGGGTTGGAGGAAAGCTTGTCGAGGCGATCCGCATGAGCGCCAAACTGACGGCGCAACAGCATCTGGAGCTGTATTACTTCATGCAGCTCAACCGGCAGCTCGAAGAGCGCCTCGTGAGATTGTTCCGGCAGAACAGGATCGTCGGCGGGGTGTATTCGAGCCTTGGGCAGGAGGCGGTTTCAATCGGGACGTCGTACGCGCTCGAGCCGCGCGACTGGCTTGCGCCGATGATTCGCAACATCGGCGCGCTGCTGGTGAAGGGATTCAAGCCGCGCGACATCTTCACGCAGCACATGGCGAAGTATACGTCGCCGACGCACGGCAAGGACGGCACGAGCCACTTCGGGGATCTGCGGACGCGGCACGTGGTTTCGCCGATCTCGATGCTCGGCGATCTGATTCCGGTGATGGCGGGCGTGGCGATGGCAGGACGCTACCTCGGCCAGAAAATCGTGGCGATGACGTGGATCGGCGACGGCGGCAGCTCGACAGGCGCATTTCACGAAGGACTGAACTTCGCGGCCACGCAGCGCGCGCCCTTTGTTCTCGTGCTGGAAAACAATCAGTGGGCGTATTCGACGCCGGTGTCGCGCCAGGTGCCGCTGAAAAATCTGGCCGATCGGGCGCGTGCCTACGGGATCGAGAGCCGAATCGTGGACGGCAACGACGTGGTGGCCGTCTACGAAACGTCGAAGGCGGCGGTGGAGGAGTGTCGCGCGGGACGCGGCCCGATCCTGATCGAAGTGAAGACGATGCGCATGAAGGGCCACGCGCAGCACGACCCCGCCGAGTACGTTCCGAAGGAAATGTTCGACTACTGGAAGGCGCAGGATCCGATCGCGCGCTACGAAAGATTCCTCACCGAGCACCAGCTGTGGGACGCCGCGAAGAAATCCGAAATCGACGCGCGCATCGAGCGCGAGCTCGACGAAGACCAGAAGTTCGCGGAAGAGTCGCCGATGCCGCCGCCCGAGATCGTGGAACAGGGTGTCTATTGCGAGGGCTGCCACACGATCGAGGCCGACTGGCAGCGGCCGAAAAAGGAAGTCACGCCTCCCGCGTCCAGCGCCAAGGCTGCGTGGCTGGTGAAGGATTTCGGCGGCCTGCAAGCGGCGCAAACACCAAAGCCGTCTGCCCCGGTCTCCGGAAACGTGCGTCAACCGGCGGCCGAGACGGTCGCGCCCGCGGAGAGAGCGGCGGGACTTGAAACTGCGGTTCCGCTGCGGGTTCCCTTTGGCCGGGGGCCGAAGGACAAAGCGTTCGTACGCGAAACCGAGGAGCAAGCGAAGGAAGCGCGCGGCCGCAAGCACTTTCATAAGGGCGGGCAGCAGCACAAAGCGCCCGGCAAAGCGCCTCACGGAAAGCGAGGAAAGCGCTAGCGATGGCCGAAATCACAATGCTCGAAGCGATTCGCGAAGCGCTTTTCGAAGAGATGGAGCGCGATCCCGCCGTTGTGACGCTTGGCGAAGACATTGGCGTATACGGCGGCGCGTTCAAAGCGACCGAAGGACTGCTCGCGAAATTCGGGCCGGAGCGGGTGATCGATACGCCGATCAGCGAGACGGCCATTGTGGGCGCGGCCTGCGGGATGAGCTATCTTGGCTTGCGTCCTGTGGCGGAGATGCAGTTCATCGACTTCATCGCCTGCTGCTTCAACCAGGTGACCAACTTCGTGGCCAAATCGCACTACCGCTGGGGCGCTCCGGTGCCGATGGTGCTGCGCGGACCCTCGGGCGGCGGCGTGCACGGAGGGCCATTTCATTCGGCGAATCCGGAGATGTATTTCGTACACACGCCGGGGCTGAAAGTCATCTATCCGTCGACGGCATACGACGCGAAGGGCCTGCTGAAGTCGGCGATTCGAGACAACAATCCGGTGCTTTTTTTTGAGCACAAGTTTCTGTATCGCCGCGTCAAAGAGGAAGTGCCGAAAACGGATTACACGGTGCCGATCGGGAAGGCGGTGGTGCGGCGCGAGGGGCGCAACTTGACGATTCTGAGCTACGCGGCCTCCACCCTCACGTCGCTCGATGCGGCTGCGGCGCTCGCGAAAGAAGGGATCGAAGCCGAAGTGATCGATCTGCGGACGCTGCTTCCGCTCGACCGCGCGACGATTCTTGCTTCGGTAAAGAAGACGAACCGGCTGCTCGTCGTGCACGAGGACACGCGCACCGGGGGCATCGCCGGGGAAATCGCGGCGATCGTTTGCGAAGAAGCGTTCTACGATCTGGACGCTCCGATCGCGCGGGTCACGGGGCTCGATACGCCGGTTCCCTACGCGCCGACGCTCGAGGCCGCGTTCCTGCCGAGCGTCGAAAAAGTTGCCGGCGCCGCACGCGAATTGGCAAAATACTAAATCGAGAGGGGTCAGCAGGGTCGCACACACACATGGGAAAAACAAAAGGCCTCAATAACGCCGAATTCGAAGTGGGGACGGAAGTCCGCATCGCGGACCGTGCCTTCCTGGAGGAGTTTTTGGAGGCCGGGCAGTATCACAACGAACTCGAACCCGAGCAGCTGGAGTATGCCGGCCGCACGGCGAAGGTGCAGAACGTAAGTTTCTTTCACGGCGGGGAGGAGATCTAC
>Ga0335073_10003374_pt1 | contig 22221 bp, 24 predicted proteins | sample Lox_Sample_22_FD_207093 | JGI IMG/M metagenome (GOLD analysis project Ga0335073, IMG submission 207093) | Soil microbial communities from Loxahatchee National Wildlife Refuge, Florida, United States - Lox_Sample_2.2 | ecosystem: Environmental > Terrestrial > Soil > Wetlands | place: USA... | reverse complement strand
CGTCGAACGCGCCTTCAACGGCTTCAAGCACTGGCGCGGCCTTGCCACCCGCTACGACAAGCACGCCATCGTCTACCGCGGCGGACTCGTCCTCGCCGCCGCCCCTCACCCGGCCGATGTTTGTCAGACACGACCTAGCTGTGGTGACCCGGTATGGTCGGGCAACTGGCCGGTCGCAGCCGGATGTCGTCGAACCAGGCCGTGCCGCTGGCCGTGCCGGAGAAGAAGCCGAGTCGCGCCGCGACCGTCACCTGGGTGGCCGCCTCGGTGTTGAACTGCATGCTGACGTAGGTCCAGTCGTGCGTGCCGAACAGCACCGGCTCGGAGTGATCGAACGTGACGTCCTTGGTGTTGAGAACCGACAGGTTGGCGCCGAACTGCATTGGCTCGGTACCGGGCCTGACGTCTTCCGTGCGGATCCAGCCGTCCAGCCGGTACTCGGTGTTGGGTCGCACGGCGACGTCCTGGTCCCACCGCGAGTCGGTCGGATTCACATCCGAGATGCGCACACTCCGGTGGCCGTGATGCCCGATGTGTCGGTCCCACACGAGCGATGCGGTCGGGCGATACGGATCGGGCGTCCAGGCGAACGGCAGGTCACCGGCGCCGCGTTGGAATCCGCCGTTGACCACGAGCTGGCGGCAGCACTCACCTCCGGGTGCGGCGGCGGCGGGTGCGGCGGACATGCCCACCACGCCGACAAGTGCGATCCCCACGGCGCACAGGTCACGGCGCCATGCCACATTGAGCTTGTTCCGTCGATGGATTCGTGCGGACATGACAACCCCCCGTGGTCGATCCGCTCGCTTCGATATGCCCGATGCTAGGCAGCGCGGCGGAGGCCGCACCAGGACGGAATACCCCGCCTCAGCCCGCGGTGGGGCGTTCCCGCACCGGCAGCTTGGCCACGACGAGGGCGTACGAGTCGTCGATCAACTCCCGCACCTCGTCCTCGGGCAGCGTGTCGATGAGCACCCGCACCCAGAGCTTCTTGTTCAGGTACGGCGCCGGCCCGGCCAGCGACGGGTAGCGCTGGACCAGTTCGAGAACGGCCTCGGCGGTGTTCTTCACCGAGATGGCCGACACGCCGTCGAGCGACCCGGGGAACAGGAAGATCTTCGAGCCGACCTTGACCACGTCGTGATCCTCGCCCCACGGGCTGTCGGCCCAGGCCCCCGGCTTGCCGAGCGCGTAGGCGAGCGCTGCCGCTGAATCCACCCGGTTGGTGTAGCACGCCCGCCGCAGGCCCGGCACCCCGGACGTGCGAAACTGGGGCGACAGGCGGTGTCGAGAGGGAGTTGCGCGACGTGAAGATCCGGTGGCTGGCGATTGTCGGCATGTGCACCCTCGGCGCGCTGACGGTGAGCGGCTGCCAATCCAACATCGGCACCGCGGCGGTCGTCGACGGCAGCAAGATCTCCGAGTCCGACGTCAACCGCTACGTGGATCCCGCCACGGCCGAGGCCGGCCAGGCCCGCAACCTCTCTCTGCAGTACCAGATCCGCGAGAAGCTGTTCACCGTGGCACTGGACCGCAAGAACGCCATCCCGTCCGACCAGCAGCTGCAGGCCCAGCACGACCTTGCCGTCTCGAACCTGATCGGCCAGCAGGTCAGCGGCGCGCAGGGCGACAAGGCGCTGCGCGACCTGATGAGCCAGAACGGCCTCAAGCAGAGCTTCGCCGACGTGCTCACCCACGCCTTCGAGCTGGAGCTGTACTACGCCAAGCAGACCGACGCCCAGCAGGAGCAGGTGGTCGAGAAGGACCTGGCCGGCCAGCACATCCCGGTCTCGGTGAACCCGCGCTACGGCTCCTGGGACACCTCGAAGTTCGCCTTCACCGGCCTCAGCAGCCGGCAGCTGCCGTCCAACGTGACGGTCGGCGGCCAGCTGCCGGGCGACGTCACGCAGTCCAACAGCCAGTGACCGAAGCCGCCCCCGGGCAGTCCCTGCTCGACGCGGTGCGGGTGATGGACCGGCTCCGCTCACCCGGCGGCTGCCCGTGGGACGCCGAGCAGACGCATGCCTCGCTGGCCCCGTACCTGCTCGAAGAGGCCTACGAGACGCTCGAGGCGATCGAGCAGGACGACCTGGTGGCACTGCGCGAGGAACTCGGTGACCTGCTGCTGCAGGTGCTCTTCCACGCCCGGCTGGCCGAGGAGGCCGACGCAGGCTTCGACATCGACGACGTCGCCGCCGACCTGGTGGCCAAGCTGACCCGTCGCCACCCGCACGTCTTCGCCGACACCGACGCCGACACGGCCGAGCAGGTCGCGGCGAACTGGGAGCAGATCAAGCGCGCCGAGAAGCGCCGGGACTCGGTGACCGACGGCATCCCGCTCGGCCAGCCGGCCCTCTCGCTCGCGGCCAAGCTGATCGGCCGGTCCCGCAAGGCCGGCCTGGACGTCCTGCCGCCGGCCGGGCAGGGCGACGTCGGGGAGCGGTTGCTGGCCCTGGTCGGCGAGGCGGTCACCGCCGGCGTCGACCCGGAGTTGGCGCTGCGCGACGCCGCCCGGGCCTACCGCGACACCATCCGCGAGCAGGAACGAGCAGCCGGGCAGGAACGAGCAGCAGGGACGGAGCAGCACCGATGACCAGCCGCCCGCAGGCCGACGACCACCTTCCCGACAAGCGCACCGAGCCGCCGACGGTGGCCGACGAGCGCACCCTGCTCACCGGGTTCCTCGACTACCACCGGCAGACCCTGCTGCTCAAGTGCGCCGGCCTGCCCCCCGAGCAGCTGATCAGCCGGGCCACCCTGTCGCTGCTCGGCCTGGTGCGGCACCTGACCCAGGTCGAGCGGGTCTGGCTGGCCGAACGGTTCCTGGGCGAGCCCGAGCTGGAGCTGTACGGCCCGGGAGACGCCGACTTCGAGGTGACCGAGGCCGACGAGGAGTCGGTCGCGGCGACGTTCGCGCGCTACGCCGAGGTCGCCGCGGCCTGCCGCCGGATCGTCGCCGAGGCCGACCTGGACGCGATCACCGCGGTGCCGCACGCCCGCACCGGCGAGCACTTCTCGCTCCGCTGGATCCTGATCCACCTGGTCGAGGAGTACGCCCGGCACAACGGGCACGCCGACCTGCTGCGGGAGGCGATCGACGGCGCGGTGGGCGAGTAGCCCGCAGGACCGCCCGATAGGCTTCGGCGGAGACAGGCAAAGTCGCGCACGCCGAGAGGATCAGCTGTGGCCAGCATCGAAGCCATCGGAGCCCGGGAAATCCTGGATTCGCGAGGAAATCCCACCGTCGAGGTCGAAGTCGCGCTGGACGACGGCACCTTCGCCCGGGCCGCGGTCCCGTCCGGCGCCTCCACCGGGGCGTTCGAGGCGGTCGAGCTGCGCGACGGTGACAGCCGGTACGGCGGCAAGGGCGTGCAGAAGGCCGTCGCCGCGGTGCTGGACGACATCGGTCCGGAGCTGATCGGCTTCGAGGCCAGCGAGCAGCGGCTGGTGGACGCCGCCCTGATCGACCTCGACGGCACCGCCGACAAGTCCAAGTTCGGCGCGAACGCCATCCTCGGCGTCTCGCTCGCGGTGGCCAAGGCCGCCGCCTCGTCCGCGGACCTGCCGCTGTTCCGCTACCTGGGCGGCCCGAACGCCCACCTGCTGCCGGTGCCGATGATGAACATCCTCAACGGCGGGGCGCACGCGGACTCCAACGTGGACGTGCAGGAGTTCATGATCGCCCCGATCGGAGCGCCGACCTTCGCCGAGGCGCTGCGCCAGGGCGCCGAGGTCTACCACGCGCTGAAGTCGGTGCTGAAGTCCAAGGGGCTGGCCACCGGCCTGGGCGACGAGGGCGGGTTCGCCCCGTCGCTGGAGTCCAACCGCACCGCGCTCGACGTGATCTCCGAGGCGGTCGGCAAGACCGGCCTGCAGCTCGGCACCGACATCGTCTTCGCGATGGATGTCGCCGCCACCGAGTTCTACGCCGACGGCAGCTATCGCTTCGAGGGCGCCACCAAGACCTCGGACGAGATGGTGGCCTACTACACCGACCTGATCGCCAACTACCCGATCGTGTCGATCGAGGACCCGATGTCGGAGGAGGACTGGGACGGCTGGGTGGCGCTGACCACCCAGCTGGACGAGACCATCCAGATCGTCGGCGACGACCTCTTCGTCACCAACCCCGAGCGGCTGGCCCGGGGCATCGGGGTCGGCGCGGCGAACGCCCTGCTGGTCAAGGTGAACCAGATCGGCACGCTGACCGAGACCCTCGACGCGGTCGACCTCGCGCACCGCTCCGGCTACCGCTGCATGATGAGCCACCGGTCCGGCGAGACCGAGGACACCACCATCGCCGACCTGGCCGTGGCCACCAACTGCGGCCAGATCAAGACCGGTGCCCCGGCCCGTTCGGAGCGGGTGGCCAAGTACAACCAGCTGCTGAGGATCGAGGAAGAACTCGACGACGCGGCCCGGTACTCCGGCGCGTCGGCTTTCCCCCGCTTCCAGCGACAGGGAAGCTGACACTCGATCGTCGAGCAGTCCAGCGAAGGAACGGCCCACCCACGTGACGAACCCGAACCCGCCATCGCCGCCACGGCTGCGGTTGCGCCGGCCGCGGCTGACCGGCCGCACGATGGCCGTCGCGGCGATGGCCCTCTTCCTGGTCGTCATCCTGGCCTCGCCGTTCCAGACCTACCTGAACCGCCGTGCCTCGGTGGCGAACTCGGAGAAGCAGCAGCGTGAACTGGCCGCCAAGGTCGCCGCGCTGCAGGCGCAGAACGACCTGTGGCAGGACCCGGCCTACGTCGAGCGGCAGGCCCGGGTCCGGCTGCAGTACATCCGGCCCGGCGACACCCTCTACACGGTGCTGAACGCGCAGGGGCAGCCGCTGGAGCCGGCTGCCGAGCCCGCCGCCCCGGCCAGCGCGGCGCCGGCCGGCCGCAAGCCGGCCTGGAACGCGGTGCTCTGGTCGAGCGTGCAGGACGCGGCCAAGTAGGTGATCTCCGACGCCGACAGGCAGGTGGTGCAGGCCCAGCTGGGCCGCTCGCCCCGGGCCACCCGGGACGTGGCGCACCGGTGCCCGTGCGGTAACCCGGACGTGGTCAAGACCGCGCCCCGGCTGCCGGACGGCACCCCGTTCCCGACGCTGTACTACCTGACCTGCCCGGTTGCCGCGTCCCGGATCGGCACCCTGGAATCGTCCGGGCTGATGGCCGAGATGACCGAGCGGCTGGCGGCCGACCCCGAGCTGGCCGCGCGGTACCGGGCCGCGCACGAGAGCTACCTGGCCGAGCGGGCGGAGCTGGGGGAGGTGCCCGAGATCGCGGGCACCTCGGCTGGCGGCATGCCCACCCGGGTCAAGTGCCTGCACGTCCTGGTGGCGCACGCGCTCGCCGCCGGTCCGGGGGTGAACCCGCTCGGTGACGAGGCGCTGGCCCGGCTCGGGGACTGGTGGGCGGCCGGGCCGTGCGTGGCGATCGGCGGCGACCCGTCGTGACCCGGGTCGCCGGGATCGACTGCGGCACCAACTCGATCCGGTTGCTGGTGGCCGATCTCGCCGACGGCGGGCTGGTCGACGTGCACCGCGAGATGCGGGTGGTGCGGTTGGGGGAAGGGGTCGACCGGACCGGCCGGCTGGCCCCGCAGGCGATCGAACGCACCCGGGCCGCGCTGGCCGACTACGCCGCGACGATAAGCCGGTTCGGCGCCGAGCGGGTCCGGATGGTGGCCACCTCGGCCTCCCGGGACGCGTCCAACGCCGAGGAGTTCCGGGCGATGGTGCGGGCCACCCTGGGCGCCGACCCCGAGGTGATCAGCGGCCTGGCCGAGGCCGAGCTGTCCTTCACCGGCGCGGTGGCCGGGCTGCCGGGAGTCGCCGCCGGCGAGCTGCTGGTGGCCGACCTCGGCGGCGGCTCGACCGAGCTGGTGCTCGGCTCGCCGGCCCGCCGCACCGTCCGGGCCGCGCACAGCATGGACGTCGGCTGCGTCCGGATGACCGAGCGGCACCTGCGCGCGGAGCCGCCCACCGGGCAGCAGATCGAGGCCACCCTGGCCGACCTGCGGGTGGCGCTGGCCCGGGCCGCCGAGGACGTCCCGGTGCGCGAGGCGGCCGGCTTCGTCGGGGTGGCGGGCACGGTCACCACCATCGCCGCGCTGGCGCTGAAGCTGCCCGCCTACGACCCGGCCGCGATCCACGGCTCGGTGCTCTCCTACGACACGGTGGCCGAGGTGACCGCGATGCTGCTGGCCTCCACCCACGCCGAACGCGCCGCGCTGCCGGTCATGCACCCGGGCCGGGTGGACGTGATCGGCGGCGGCGCGCTGGTGCTGCGCACGGTGATGGAGTTCGTCGGCGCGGCCGAGGTGATCGTCAGCGAGCACGACATCCTGGACGGCATCGCGCTGTCACTGGCCTGAGCCGGTCGCTGGCCTGAGCCCGTCACTGGCCTGAACCGGGCACTGGCCTGAGCCCGTCACTGGCCTGAGCCGGTCGCCGGGTTGAGCCCGCGGGCGGTCAGGCAGCGATCTCCGGATGCTTGGGCCGGGGTGAAGGCCGGCCGGTCATCGCCCGCCACACCGTGTCGGCACCCTTGGTGGTCAGCAACTGGGCGACCGCGGCGCCGACCCCGGTCAGGCCGGCCCAGATCACCGCGTCCTGCCAGTCGGTGTCGACCTCCTTGGGGTTCACCGGCGGGTTGCCCGGCCGCGCGGTGCTCCAGGCCCTGGTGATGCCGACCGTGACCAGCCGGCCGACCGGGATGGCCACCGCGGCGGCCACCAGCTTGAACGCCAACCTGCTGCCTGCGCCGGACATCGTTCCTCCTCGGGGGTCGACCGGGCTGTCCGGACCAGCCTAACGACCGCGCGTCCGCCCTCTACGCTGGTCCGGGAGAGCGCGCCCCCGTAGCCCAATGGCAGAGGCAGCGGCCTTAAAAGCCGCCGAGTGTCGGTTCGAGTCCGACCGGGGGCACCAGCCGGTCAGTCCGTCAGCCGGATCGGGATGACCGCCCAGACCTCTTTGCCGTCCGCGTCGGTGGCGGTGCCCCAGTCGCTGGCCAGCGCGTCGACGATCTCGAGACCGCGGCCGTTCACCTCGGTGCGGCCGGCCCGGCGTTGCAGCGGCAGCCCGGGTGCGCTGTCGTGCACGGCGATCCGCACCGAGTCCGCCTCGAGGGTGAAGCCGATGGTGAAGTGGGTGCTGCCGGCCCGCAGCGAGTTGGTGGCGAGCTCGCTGATCGCGAGCACCGCGTCGGAGGTGACCGGGTCGGCGGCACCGGGTGGCAGCATCGCCCGCAGCGATCCGACGAGCCAGGCGCGAGCCGCGGCGATCTGAGCCGGCACGGCGTCGAAGCGCGCGCTGTACTCGTATTCCACATCAACCCCGGGCTCGCTCGATGTGCCGACCGGTTCGATGCTAACCGGTGGGCTCGCGCTGTCCACCAAGACTCGGTGGCCGGGGGGCCGGACCGTCCACGCCGGTGGCCGTCCGGCCCCGCGCCCCTTCTGGATCCGGGTACCACCGCTATCCTGTGCGAGAGCGAGAATTCCCCGCGCGCGCAGAAAGGTACGACTTGCTCGGCATTCCGGAAGTGAGCACCGTCAACGAGGACGGCACCGCACGGCTCGTCCTGACCGGGGAGATCGATGTCAGCATCGCCCCCGCGGTGGTCAGCCACGCCGAGCAGCTGCTGGCCGGGCGCCCGCACACCGTGATCGTGGACCTCAGCGCGGTGACGTTCCTGGATTCGGCCGGCATCGGCGCGCTGGTCACCCTCAGCAACTCCGCCTCCGACGCCGGGATCGGCTCGGTGCGGCTGGTGCCGGGACCGCGCAACGTCATGCGGGTGCTGCAGATCGTCGGGCTGACCGACGTGTTCGACCTGCCCGAGGAGCCCGGAGCCCGGTAGGTCCGGGCCTTTCCCGCAGTCCGGGGCAATGCCCGCCACCAGCCCGCAGCCGTCCCACGGCGCTGGCTAGGATTGCGCCACAGCCGATCGGCGCAGCTCGTACCCGTGGCTCGCCGATGTTCAGGGGGGATCCACCATGGCCGAGTTCGGCAGCGAGCACCTCAGCGAGACCATCGACCTGCGCCAGGCCGACATCCTGGCCCGGTGGGTGGAGGCGGTCGCCGCCAGCTCGCGGGGCCGCATCACCCATTCCGAGCTGACCGCCGAGCTCACCCCGATCCTGGAGGCCATCGTCGCGGCGCTGGGCAGCGGTGGCCGGCGCACCGACGGAGCGGGCTTCGCCGAGGTGCGCGCGCTGCTGGCCGAGCTGTCCCGCAGCCGGGCCCGGCAGGGCTTCTCGCCGACCGAGACCGCCACCTCGGTGTTCGCGCTGAAGCAGTCCATCCTGGACTCCGGCGCCAGCAGCACCTCGACCGAGCGGCTGGTCGAGTACCTGAACCTGTCCCGGCTGCTGGACGAGCTGGCGCTGTTCACCTTCGAGACCTACGCCGAGGCCCGCGACCGGATCATCAGCCAGCAGGCGGAGGAGATGCTGGAACTGTCCACCCCGGTGGTCAAGCTCTGGCAGGGCATCGTGGCGGTCCCACTGGTCGGCACCCTCGACTCGGCGCGGACCCAGGTGGTCACCGAGAAGCTGCTGCAGACCCTGGTCGACACCGGCTCCGAGCACGCCATCATCGACATCACCGGGGTGCCCGCGGTCGACACCCAGGTCGCCCAGCACCTGCTGAAGACGGTGGTGGCCGCCCGGCTGATGGGCGCGGACTGCATCATCTCCGGCATCCGGCCGCAGATCGCGCAGACCATCGTCGCGCTCGGCATCGAGTTCGGCGACATCGCCACCAAGGCGACACTGGCCGACGCCCTGGTGCTCGCGCTGCGCAAGAGCGGCGTGACCCGGCTGGACGCCGCGGAGGCCCAGTAGTGGACCGCGTCCCGATCCTGAAGCTCGGACGCACGCTGCTGGTCTCGATCCAGATCGACCTGCAGGACGCGACTGCCCTCGCGCTGCAGGAGGATCTGTCCGAGCGGATCGTCGCGACCGGGGCCCGCGGGGTGCTGATCGACATCTCGGCGGTGGAGATCGTCGACAGCTTCATCGGCCGGATGCTGTCCACCATCGCCGCCGTGTCGCGGGTGCTGGACGCCGAGACGGTGGTCGTCGGCATGCGCCCGGCGGTCGCGATCACGCTGGTCGAGCTCGGCCTCTCCCTCGGCGGCGTGCGCACCGCGCTCGACGTCGAGAAGGGGCTGAAACTGCTCGCCGCGGCGGTCGAGACAGAGCCGGACGAGCTCGCCGGAGAGGCGGACTGAGGTGAACCCCGTCGAGGTCTCCGCGAGCGAGACGGTCGACATCCGCATCGACCAGGACGTGGTGCGGGTCCGGCAGAAGATGCGCGCGCTGGCCGTCACCGCCGCGCTGACCCTGGTGGACCAGACCAAGGTGGTCACCGCGGCCAGCGAGCTCGCGCGCAACACGCTGATCTACGGCGGCGGTGGGCAGGCGGTGCTCGAGCTCGTCCAGCGCTCGCCCACCAAGGGCGTCCGGATCTCCTTCACCGACCAGGGCCCCGGCATCGCCGACATCGCCCTGGCCCTGACCGACGGCTACACCACCGGCGGCGGCCTGGGCCTGGGGCTGTCCGGCGCGCGCCGGCTGGTGGACGAGTTCGAGCTGGAGAGCGCTCCCGGTGCGGGCACCACCGTCGTGATCACCAAATGGGGACGCTGAGATGGAGACGCTGCGGTCGGACACCGAGTGGTTCCGGGTCGACAGCGAGAGCGCCGCGGGCGCGGTGCGGCGGGCCGCGGTGCGGCTGGCGACCCGGCTCGGCTACACCGAGACGCGGGTAGCCGAGGTCGCCATCGTCGCCAGCGAGGCGACCTCCAACATCTGGCGGCACGCCGGCGCCGGCGCGGTGGCGCTGCAGGTGGTGGTGCGCGGCGAGGACGCCGGGCTGCGGCTGTCTGCCATCGACCGCGGCCCCGGGATGGCCGACCTGCGCCGGTCCGCGGCCGACGGCAGCTCGACCCGGGGCACCCTCGGGGTGGGCATCGGCGCCATCGACCGGCTCTCCTCGGCGCTGGACGTGAGCTCGCACCCCGGCCACGGCACGGTGCTGGTGGCCGAGCTGTGGCCGGAGCAGCCTCCCACTGGCGCGTTCGAGCTGGCCGCCCTGACCCGCCCGATCGACGGCGAGGAGGAGTGCGGGGACGTCGTCGGCGCCCGCGAGACCGACGGGCACCTGGTCGTGCTGCTCGCCGACGGGCTCGGCCACGGCCCGCTGGCCGCGGTTTCGGCCCGGGGTGCGCTGGCCGCCTTCCACGACTCGGAGTCGACCGACCCCGGCGAGCTGATCACCCGGATGCACCGCGCGATCGGGCACACCCGGGGCGCGGCGGTCGCGGTGGCGAGCGTCGACCCGGCCGGTGAGCTGGCCTTCGCCGGGGTCGGCAACATCAGCGCGATGATCGACGACGGCGAGCGCCGGCACGCCGGGCTGTCCCAGCCGGGCATCGTCGGCCACAACGTGAGCCGGGTCCGGCAGCACCGGCTCACCCTCGCGTCCGGCTCGCTGCTGGTGCTGCACAGCGACGGGATGAAGGAGAACTGGAACCTGCGCGACGTCCCCGGCCTGGGCCGCCGGTCGGCCGCGGCCATCGCGGCCACCCTGCTGCGCGATGCCGGCACCCGCCCGGACGACGCGTCGGTCCTGGTCGCCCGGCGCCTGCGATGAGCACCGAGCTCGGCCGGCTGCGGATCGGCTCGGAGGCCGACGTGTTCTCGGCGCGCCGCGCGGTCCGCGACGTCGCCGCCGGGCTCGGTTACGACACCACCGACCAGGTGCGGCTGGCGATCGCGGTCAGCGAGTGGGGCCGGCTGCTGGTGATCGCCCGGGCCGCGGCCACCGTGGTGCTGGCGGTGGCCGAGCAGCTGCTGTCGGTCGAGCTGGCCGGCGTCGCCGGGGCGCTCACCGCCGAGCAGGCCGAGGCGGGGCTGGCCGCGACCCGCCCGCTGCTGGACGAGGTGCGCTGCACGTCCGACCGGCGCGAGATCCGGCTGGTTAAGCGGCTGCCGGCCGGCCAGCCGGTGCCCGGGCCGGGACAGGCCGAACGGCTGCGCGAGAGCATCGCCGGGCTGACCCGGTCGACCCCGCTGGAGGACCTGCAGACGCAGAACCAGGAGCTCCTGGCGAGCCTGGAGGACCTCAAGGCCAAGCAGGACGAGCTGGTCCGGCTCAACGACGAGCTGGAGGAGACCAACCGCGGCGTGCTGGCCATGTACTCCCAGCTCTCCGACGAGCTGGAGGAGACCAACCGCGGCGTGGTCGCGCTCTATGCCGAGCTCGACGAGCGGGGCAACCAGCTGCGCGAGGCGAACAACGCCAAGTCCCGCTTCCTGGCCAGCGTCAGCCACGAGCTGCGCAGCCCGCTGCACTCGGTGATCGCGCTGACCAAGCTGCTCCGCGAACCGGACTCGGAGCCGCTGACCCCCGGCCAGGACGAGCAGGTGCGGCTGGTCCGGTCGGCGGCCGATCAGCTGCTGGGGCTGGTGAACGACCTGCTCGACCTGGCCAAGGCCGAGGCCAGCGTGCTGCACCCGCACCCGGAGCCGGTGGACCTGGCCGGGCTGCTGGGCGAGCTTCGCGCCACCCTGCGCCCGCTCACCCCGCCGGGGGTCGAGTTCGCCTGCGTGCTGGCGCAGCCGTTCGGCGGGCTGGTCACCGACCCGGTACTGCTCGGCCAGGTGCTGCGCAACCTGGCCGGCAACGCGCTCGCCTTCACCGAGGCCGGCCGGGTCGCGGTGGAGGTCGGCGAGCCGGTGCCCGGGGTCGTGCAACTCGACGTCACCGACACCGGCGTCGGCATCGCGGCCGAGCACCAGGAGCTGGTGTTCGAGGAGTTCTACCAGGTGCCCGGGCCGCTGCAGGCGCGGCGCAGCGGCACTGGGCTGGGGCTGGCGCACGTCCAGCGGGTGGTGACCGCGCTCGGCGGCACGCTGACCCTGCGCAGCACGCCCGGTTCCGGCAGCACCTTCACCGTCCGGCTGCCCTCCGGCCGGCCCGGGACGGTACCGGACGGCGGTCTCGGGGTGGTGCTGGTGGCCGACGACGACCCGGCTGCCCGCAGGGTGCTGAGCGACCTGCTGGCCGGGCTCAGCACCGGCGTGGTCGAGGCGTCCGATGCCGCCGGCGCGGTGGCCGCCGCCCGGGACCGGCGCCCCGACCTGGCCCTGCTCGACCTGCGGATGCCCGGTGGCGGCGCGGCCGCAGTGCTGCCCGCGCTGTCCGGGCTGCCGGTGGTGGTGGTGACCTCGGCCGGGCCGGACGACGAGGAGCGCCGCCGGATCGCGCTGGCCGCCCCGGTGCGATCCAAGGAGGGACTGACCAGGGAGGATCTGCTGGCCGCCGTACAGACAGCCCGGAGCCAGGTGACCAGATGAGCGTGCCCACCACCCCCGCCACCGTGCTCGTCGTCGACGACGCGCCGGGCAGCCGGCTGGTCTTCACCAAGTGGTTGGGCCGGGCCGGCTACCGGGTGCTCGAGGCGACCACCGGGGAGCAGGCGCTCGACCTGCTCAGCCGGGTCAAGACCGACCTGGTGGTGCTCGACGTCAACCTGCCGGACATGTCCGGCCTCGACGTGTGCGACCAGATCAAGGGCTCCCGGGCGACCGCCTCGATCCCGGTGCTGCACGTCTCGGCGACCGCGACCGCCCCGGACGACCGGTCCCAGGCGCTGAACCGGGGCGCCGACGGCTACCTGGTCGAGCCGATCGAGCGGGACGAGCTGCTGGCCACGGTGACGTCGCTGCTGCGCTACCACGAGGCCCGGCGCGTCGCGGAGCGGCTGGCCAGCCGGCTGGAACGGCTGCACCAGGCGACCCTGCTGATGAGCGCGTCGCCGACCGTCACCGAGCTGATGCAGTTCGCCTGCACCGGCCTGGCCTCGGTCTTCGGCTCCGCGGTGGCGGTGCTGCTGATCCGCGACGGCGCCGGCCGGGTGGCGGTGGGGTCGCCGAACCTGCTCGACCCCGAGTTCGGCGAGTGCACCGCCGAGCAGGTGCGAGCCGCCGCCGCCGCGGTGCGGAGCGGGAGCGTCGCCGACCCGTCGGCCTTCGGGGTGCCGCTGGCCGGCCCGGCGCACGGCTCGGTCGTCGCCACGCCGCAGGGTGAGCCGGTCGGGGTGCTGCTGCTCGCGGCGCCGGGCTCGCCGGAGGACGACCTGATGCTCGACCACTTCGCCCAGGCCGCGGCGGTGACCCTGGAGAACCAGCGGCTGTACGCGGTGGAGCACAAGATCGCGCTGACCCTGCAGCGGGCGATGCTGCCGGCCAGCGTCCCGCAGCCGGAGCACGTCGAGATCGCCGTGCAGTACCAGGCGGTCGGCGACTCGGTGGAGATCGGCGGTGACTTCTACGAGGCCATCGCGCTGGACGACGAGGTCACCCTGGTGGCGGTCGGTGACGTGGTGGGCCACTCGCTGCGGGCCGCCACCGTGATGGCCGAGCTGCGCCACTCGCTGCGGGCCTTCGCCTCGGTCCGGATGCCGGCTGAGGAGATCATGGGCCGGCTGAACGCGATCCTGCTCGAATCCCACCCGGGGCTGACCGCCACCCTGTGCATCGCCGAGATCCACCGGTCCGGCGAGCTGCGGGTCGTCAACGCCGGCCACATCCTGCCGCTGCTGCGCGACCACCGGGGGACCTCGTACGTGGCCGGCCACGGCCCGCTGCTGGGGCTGCGGACCAGCAAGCCGGTGCCGGTGGTGACCGAGACCTTCGGCCCGGGCTCGGTGCTGGTGCTGGTCACCGACGGCCTGCTGGAACGCCGGTACGAGGACCTCGAGATCGGCCTGGACCGGCTGCGCGCGACGGTGGCCGGCGACGCCGCCGCGGACCCCGCCGAGCTGTGCGAACGGATCCTGGCCGAGGTCGGAGCGGGCGAGGACACCTTCGACGACATCGCCATCGTGGTGGCCCGCGGCCGTCCGGCCTGACCCGGCCGGTCAGCCGGTCGGCACCAGCGCGACCGGGCAGTCGGCGTGGTGCAGCACGCCCTGGCTGACCGAGCCGAGCAGGGTGCCGGCCGCGGCGGACCGGCCGTGCCGGCCGACCACCAGCAGGTGCTGGGACAGCGACGCCGAGATGAGCCCGTCGGTCGGGTGCTCGCGCAGCACCTCCGGGTGCACCGGCACGTCGGGGAACCGCTCGCGCCAGCCCGCCAGGCACTCCGACAGCCAGGCCTCGGCCCGTTCGGGCGGCGGTGGCTCGGGGCGCCAGCGCATCGTGGCCAGCAGGTCGGGGTGCCAGCAGAGCACGGCGCGCAGCGCGGCCCGGTGCCGGCTGGCGTGTTCGAAGGCGTAGTGCAGCACCCGTTCCGAGGCCGGGGTCGCGTCCACGCCCACCACCACCGCGGCGCCCTCCTCGGGCGGCCCGGCGACCCCGCGCACCACGACCGCCGGGCAGCTGGCCCGGGCCGCGACCGCGGCGCCCACCGAGCCGAACACCTCGGAGGAGATGGCCGTCAGCCGCCGCGAGCCGAGCACCAGGACGCCGGCCCCGGCCGCCTCGTCCAGCAGCACCGCGGCCGGCCGCCCGGCGATCGCCTCGCCGCCGATCGGCAGCCGCGGGGCCGCCGCGCGGGCCCGGTCGAGCAGCTGCGCGACGAACTGCTCACCGTCGTGCCCGGCCCGCTGCAGATCGCCGCCGAGCGAGCCGCCGGGTGTGCCGATCCGGTCGTAGGCGAAGCGCCAGCGATAGGCGTGGACCACCCGGAGCGGGACCCCGCGGGCGGCCGCGTCTTCCTGCGCCCAGCGCAGTGCGAGTTCGGCGCCGGCGGAGTCGTCGACGCCGACCACGACCGGCCGTTCGATGCCCGGCAGGTCCGTGGCCGCTGCCGTCCCCGCTGCCGTCCTGGCTGACATCGCGCTACCCCCTCGGATCCGCCCACCCGGTGGCGAATCCTGCCCGCCCGGCCGCGTCCGGCGCAGAGGCTTTCGTCCCCCGCGCCCCGCCGCGGCTCAGCCGGCCAGGCCGTCGACCACCTCGGCCGCGGGCAGGGTGGCGAGGGTGCCGGGCGCGATCGCGATCTTCGACCGGCGCAGCCCGCTGCCGATCACCACCAGCTCGCGCGCCAGCACGCCGGAGTCGATCAGCACCGGCCAGCCGGCCGGCAGCCCGATCGGGGTGATGCCGCCGTACTCCATGCCGGTCAGCGCGACCGCGTCGTCCATCGGCGCGAACGAGGCCTTGCGGGCGTCCAGCCGCCTGCGCACCACCCCGTTCACGTCGGCCCGGGTGGTGGCCAGCACGACGCACGCGGCGTAGCGGGTCAGCTCGCCCCGCCGGCCGGCGATCACCACACAGTTGGCCGAGTCGGCCGGTTCGACCCGGTAGTGCTCGCAGAAGGCGGCGGTGTCGGCCAGCCCGGCGTCGATCGGGGCGGCCAGCACGCCGGCTGGCTGCCAGCCGGCGAGGGCCTCGGCCACCGGGGCGGCGAGCAGCCCGGCGGTGGCGGGCGTCCAGGCGAGGGTTCCGGGTCCGGTCACGGTGTACGACGGTAATCGACCACCACGAGCCTCATAGGCGGCGCTGCCATGATGCCGGGGTGCCCCTGCCCCACGCGCCGGTCCGGTCCGCCTCGGCCTGGGTGGCGCTGCTCGCCCTGGTCAGCGCCTGCAGCCCGGCCCCGCTCAGCTCGTCGGCGGCCGGCAGCACCCCGAGCGCCGGCCCGGTGTCCTCGGCGGCCGGGCGGTCGAGTGCCGCGCCGGCGCCCCGGCCGGATCCGGTGGTCTCGGTCGGCCCGATCTTCGACCACGGCGTCGGCCAGCCGCACAGCTGCACCGCAAGCGTGCTCGACACCCCGGGCCAGGACCTGATCCTGACCGCGGCGCACTGCGTGACCGGCACCGGCCGGGGCATGCTGTTCGTGCCCGGCTACGCCCGCGGGGCGGCCCCGTACGGCGTCTGGCAGGTCACCGCGGCCTACGTCGACCCGGCCTGGATCGGCGCGCACGAGGAGGACCGGGACTACGCGATCCTGCGGGTGGCCGAGCAGCGCCGTGCCGGCGGCCCGGCCGGCGTGCAGTCGCGCACCGGCGGCAACGAGCTCGGCCTGGCGCCGGTGGCCGGCCAGCGGGTGACCGCGATCGCCTACAACCAGGGCCTCGGCGACGCGCCGGTCCGGTGCGAGACCTCGGTCTACGACAGCGACGGCCACCCGACGTTCGACTGCCCGGGCTTCTCCGACGGCACCAGCGGCGGCCCGTGGCTGGCGGTGCAGCCGGACACCGGCCGGTCGGTGGTGCGCGGGGTGATCGGCGGCCTGCACCAGGGCGGCTGCCACGACTACACCTCGTACTCGCCGGCCTTCTCCGCGGCGATCTTCGGCCTGCTGGACCGCGCCGAGCGGGGCGCGCCGGGCGACACGGTGCCGGCGGTCGGCTCCGACTGCTGAGCTACCCGCTCGCCCGCACCGTCCTGTGCGCCGGCCGGCAGCCCCGGGCTGGCACCGAGACCGAGGGCAGGTGCGCGGCCTGGGCCGCCGTGATCGCCGGGCAGCGCGCCGGCCGGCCGGTCTTGGCCGAGACGGTCAGCCCGCTGCCCGGCGGCACCCCGGTGCTCGGCAGCAGCCCGTCGACGCTCGGCAGCGGCGCCAGCGGCATCGCCAGCCACTGCGACAGCCAGCCGAACGCGGTGGGCAGCTCGGCGCCGAAGGTGGCGAAGTTGTGCCCGCCGGACGGCAGCGTCAGCGTCGAGACCTGCAGCGGCGGCCGGGCGGCGGCGGCCAGCTGCACCGCCGCGTGGTAGGAGCCGGTGTCGGCCTTGGTGCTGATCAGCAGCAGCCGCAGCGGTGCCGCGTCCTGGTGGCGCACCAGCCAGCTCGGGCTGAAGAGCCGGGTGGCGGTGTGGCTGCGGCCGAACAGGTTGCCGGTGGTGGCGTCGTGGGCGGGCGCGTTGTAACCGGCGATCGAGACCGCCGCCGCGAACAGGCCGGGGTGACGCATCGCGAGGTCGGTGGCGCAGTAACCGCCGGTGGAGTAACCCAGCGCGCCCCACTGCGCGCCGGAGTCGGAGACTCGGAACGCCTGCTCCACCGCGCTGCGCACGTCGTAGCTGAGGTAGGTGTCGACGGCCGGCCCACCGGCCACGTTCACGCACTCGGCGTCCCGCGGCGAGCTGACGTTCTGCACCGGCAGCACGGCCACGAACGGAGTTGCCCGGCCGCTGTTGATGAGCGAGTCGAGCACGGTGGCCACGTGCAGCCGGCGGACCCAGGTGGACGGCCCGCCCGGGAAGCCGTCGAGCAGCTCGACGACGCTGAACCGCCGGGACCGGTACGCCGGGTCGCCGTACTGCGGCGGCAGGTAGACCGTCGCGACCTCGCCGTGCACGTTGCCCCTGGTGCCGGGGACGGTCAGCGGCACCATGGTGCCCTTGCCGGCCCGGTAGTCCGCCGCGATCTGGAACTGCCAGCGCCGGTCCAGCCGGCCGGCCGCGGCGGCGGGCTGGCTGTTGCTGGGGTGCCGGCCGGCCAGCTCCGACCAGGACTGGTAGAAGACGAAGGCGTCGTTGAGCACCAGCGCGGTGACCAGCACCGCCGCCAGCTGCCCGGTGACCAGCAGCGCGGCCCGGGCCGGCCACTGCCCGATCCCGAGCCGGCCGAGCCGGCCCCAGCACAGCATCGTCGCGACGCTGATCGCGGCCAGTGCCAGCAGGGCGAGGCACAGCGTCGGGGTGCCGGTCAGGCTGAGCCAACTCACCCGACCAGAATCGGTGGGCGTGCTGTGCGGGATGTGAGAGTCCGGTATCGGCTCAGCGATCTCTCGGTCGCGGTTCGGTCACATGACAAGCCCCGGACCGCGATGGCATGCTTCGGGCGTGGCACGGTACGACGACGATGCGCGGGCGCCGGGCCTCCCGGAGCCCGACCCTGTGGCGCCCGACCCCTCGGCACCGGGCGACTCGGCACCGGGCGACTCGGCACCGGACCCCTCGGCGCCCGACCCCTCGGCGCCGGGCGACTCGGAGCCGGGCTTCTCGGTTCCCGGCTTCTCGGTGCCGGGCGGCGACTTCGGGCTCCGGCTGCAGCAGCTGGCCCACCTGACCGCCGACCTGGCCGCCGCCGACACCATCGAGGCGGTCGTCGAGGTCGCGGTCACCCGGGTCGCGGCGGCGGTGCGGGCCGTGGCGGTGACCCTGCGGCTGCGGGAGGACGAGCTGCTGACCCTGGTCGGCGCGCAGGGCGTGTCGGCGGCCCAGGCCGAGCGGCTGTCCAGCGTGTCGGTGACCGACCAGACGCCGATGAGCGAGGCCGCGCGGACCGGCGCCCCGGTGCTGGCCAACGACCTGCACGAGATCGAGGCCCGCTACCCGGAGCTGCGCGGCGAGCTGGCCGAGGGACGTTCGGTGGTCTGCCTGCCGCTGCTGGCCGGCCAGAAGCCGCTCGGCGTGATGGCGCTGAGCTTCGAGCAGCGCTGGCTGCCCGGCCCGCGCGAGCTCGACTTCCTCACCACGTTCTCCGACGCCTGCGCCCAGGCGATCCGCCGGATCCACGCGATGCAGGTCGCCGAGGAGCGGGCGGTGCAGCTCGCCTTCCTGGCCGAGGCGTCCGACGAGCTGACCCGCAGCCTGGACTACCCCGCGACGCTGCGGCGGGTGGCCCGGCTCGCGGTGCGGGCGCTGGCCGACTGGTGCGCGGTCGACATCCTGGCCGACGGCGAGCTGAACACCCTCGCGGTGGAGCACGTCGACCCGGCCAAGGTGGCCTGGGCCAAGGAACTGCAGGAGCGCTACCCGTCGGACCCGCACGCCCCGACCGGACCGCCGAACGTGGTCCGCACCGGCGTGAGCGAGCTGATCGCCGAGATCACCGACGAGATGCTGGTGGCCGGCGCCCGCGACGAGGAGCACCTGCGCCTGGCCCGGGAGCTGAACCTGCGCAGCGCGCTGGTGGTGCCGCTGGTCGCCCGCGGGCGCACGCTGGGCGCGATCACCCTGGTCCGGGCCGAGACGGACCGGGCCTACAGCTCGGCCGATCTCGCGGTCGCCGAGGACCTGGGCCGCCGCGCCGGGGTCGCGATCGACAACGCCCAGCTCTACAGCCAGACCCAGGACGTCGCCCTGCAGCTGCAGCGCGCGGTGCTGCCCGACCGGCTCGACCGGCTGCCGGGCTGGCAGGTCGCCGCCTACTACAGCCCGGGCGGGCACGCCGACGTGGGCGGTGACTTCTACGACGCGGTGCCGCTGGGCGACGGCCGGCTGGCGGTCTTCATCGGCGACGTGATGGGGCACGGGGTCGCCGCGGCCGCCGCGATGGCCCACATCCGGGCCGCGGTGCGGGCCTACCTGAGCGTCGACCCGGATCCGTCGAAGGTCGCCGGCAAGCTCGACATGATGTTCGCCCGGCTGCAGATGTCGCAGCTGGTCTCGCTGGCCTACGGGGTCCTCGACCAGGCGGCCGGCGAGCTGAGCCTGGTGTGTGCCGGGCACCACCCGCCGCTGCTGGTCGCCCCGGACGGCAGCAGCCGGTTCGCCGTCGCCCAGCCTCAGCGGATCCTCGGGGTCGGGCCGGACGTCCGCACCGCCACGACCTGGCAGCTGGTGCCGGGCAGCATCCTGCTGCTCTACACCGACGGCCTGATCGAGCGGCGGACCGAGGGGCTGGACGTCGGCCAGCAGCGGCTCGCCGAGGCGGCGTCCCGGCTGGTGGCCGGCGCGCTGCCGGCCGCGCTGGACCGGCTGGTCGCGGCGCTGCACGACCCGGTCGGCGCCGACGACGTGACGGCGATCGCGGTCCGGATTCCGGGCCCGGTCAACCGAACCGGCGGCGCAGCTCGCGCTTGAGCACCTTATGGCTCGGGCCCAGTGGGAAGTCGTCGACGAACTCCACCCGGCGCGGGTACTTGTGCCGGCCGAGCCGTTCCCGGGCCCAGCCGAGGACCTGCTCGGCGGTCGGCTGCTCGGCCGCCGGATCGAGCACCAGCACCGCGCAGATCTCCTCCCCGTGCAGCTCGTCGGGCAGCCCGATCACCGCGGCGCCGGCCACCGCGGGGTGGCGCAGCAGCACGTCCTCGATCTCGCGCGGGTAGACGTTGTAGCCGCCGCGGATGATCAGGTCCTTCGTGCGGTCGACGATCCGGAGGTAGCCGTCGGCGTCCTTGGTGCCCAGGTCGCCGGTGCGGAACCAGCCGTCCACCAGCACCGCAGCCGTCTCCTCGGGTCGGTCGAGGTAGCCGGTGAAGACGTTGTGGCCGCGGATCACGATCTCGCCGAGCTCGCCGGCCGGCAGCAGCTCGATCCGGTCGTCCAGCTCGGCCCGGGCGATCTCCACCTCCACGCCCCAGATCGGGTGCCCGACGGTGCCGGCCCGGGTGCCGAAGAGGTGCTGGTTGACCGTCGCGGTCGGCGAGGTCTCCGACAGCCCGTACCCCTCCTGGACGTCGGCGGCAAACGCCTCGTTGAACCGCTCCAGCACCGGCACCGGCAGCGCCGCGCCGCCGGAGACGCAGAGCTTGAGCTCCGGCAGCCGGTCGGCGTCCTTGGCCGCCGCGAGCAGCGCGACGTACATGGTGGGCACCCCGTGGAAGGTGTTCACGCCCTCGCGCACCATCAGCTCGATGGCCGCCGCGGCATCGAACCGGGGTAGCAGCACCAGGGTCGCCCCGGCCCGCCAGGTGGCGTTCATGCTGACCGTCTGGCCGAACGTGTGGAACAGCGGCAGCGCCCCGAGCGCGACGTCGTCGGGGCTGACCAGGTGGCTCTCGAAGGCGCTCACGGTGGCGTTCATGACCAGGTTGAGGTGGCTGAGCACGGCGCCCTTCGGGCTGCCGGTGGTGCCGCTGGTGTAGAAGACGACGGCCGGGTCCGCCGGCGCCCGGGTCACGAAGGTGTCCAGTGGCGGCACCGTGGCGGCCCGGTCCTCCAGCCGTTCGGTGCCGTCGCCCGGCCCGACGGTCAGCATCGGGATGCCCGCCGCGGCCGCGGCCGCGGCGCCGGCCTCGGCGTAGCCGGTGTGGCAGAGCAGCAGGCCGGCGCCGCTGTCGCGCAGCACGTAGGCCATCTCGGGCGCGGTCAGCAGCAGGTGCACCGGCACCACCACGGCGCCGGCGGCCAGGATCGCGTAGTAGGCGCGCGGGAACTCGGCGGTGTTCGGGGCGACCAGCGCCACCCGGTCGCCGGGCCGCACCCCGGACTCGACCAGCGCCGCCGCCTGCCCGCGGGCCTGCGCCCACAGCTCGGCGAAGCCGATCCGCTGCTCGCCCTCGACGAGCGCGGTCTTCTGTGGCCGGCGCCGGGCCGGTTCGGCCAGCACGCTGGCCAGCGACAGGCTGGTGCTCACGGTTGCTCCCTCGGCGATGTGCTCGGCGCGGTCGGCCTCCGGCCCAGCGGTGACGGGCCCCGACCGCGGTGGGGCCCCGACCGTCATGGGGATCGGTCGTCATGGTGACCGGTGCCCCCGACGGACGAACGGAACGGGATCGGCTGAACGAGAGCCAGTAGGCCCAACCTAGCCCATCGCGGGGAACCATCCGGGTACCGTCGTCCGTTGGAACCGACATACGCACAGCCCGGGTGGCAACGGCCGGCCGGGCTTTCCAGTCCATCGAGCATGGAGGCGACAGCAGTGGCCAGTAACCCGGTATTGCGGGGCTTCGAGCGCACCGGACGTCCCGGGACCCCGGGCAATGCCAGGGTGGTGCCGCCGCCGCCGTCGGCCAGCCAGATGAACGAGTGGTACGCCCAGCCGGCCTACGGCGAGGCGGCCGCGCGGCAGGCCCCGTCGCGGTACCTGACCCTCGACGACGTGATCACCCGGACCGTCGTGCTGATCGCGACCATGGTGGTCGCGGCCGGCGTCGCCTGGTTCCTGGTGCCGGACTCCGCGGTCGGCGCGGTGGCGATGCTGGGCGTGCTCGGCGCGCTCGGCCTCGGCCTCTACATGGGCTTCAGCGGCAAGGCGAACGCGGTCACCACGGTCAGCTACGCGGCGCTGGAGGGGCTGGCGCTCGGCGCGATCAGCGAGCTGTTCAACCGGGCCTGGCCGGGCATCGTGGTGCAGGCGGTGGTCGGCACGATGATGGTGGCCGGCGGCGTCCTGGTCGTCTACAAGACCGGCGCGGTGCGGGTCACCCCGAAGTTCACCAAGATCGTCTTCGCCTCCACGCTGGGCGTGTTCGGGCTGATGCTGGTCAACGTCATCGCCGGCTTCTTCACCCCGGGCGGCCTGGGCCTGCGCGACCCGCAGACGAACTTCGGCATCGCGGTGGTGTTCAGCCTGCTGTGCATCGTGATCGCGGCGGC
>Ga0335073_10003373_pt1 | contig 22221 bp, 16 predicted proteins | sample Lox_Sample_22_FD_207093 | JGI IMG/M metagenome (GOLD analysis project Ga0335073, IMG submission 207093) | Soil microbial communities from Loxahatchee National Wildlife Refuge, Florida, United States - Lox_Sample_2.2 | ecosystem: Environmental > Terrestrial > Soil > Wetlands | place: USA... | reverse complement strand
GTCGATTTCGCACTGGCCGCCGGTGGCGACTTCATGATGATGGCATTCGATGTTCAGGCCGCTCCGGATCATGGTCTCGACCATCTCGGCGCGCAGGTCCTGATAATGATCGGTGGGCGGGACCGGAAAATAACCTTCTTTATAGCGCGGACGATAACCGAGGTTGTCCTCCTTACGGCCGGAGTTCCAGCGTCCCTCGGCCGCGTCGATCATGTAGAAACCTTCGTGCGCGTTCTGGTCGAAGCGGACGTTGTCGAAAATGAAAAACTCGGCTTCCGCGCCGAAATAGGCGGTGTCGGCGAGGCCGGAATTTTTGAGATACATTTCGGCCTTGCGCGCGATCCAGCGCGGGTCGCGATCGTAATGCTGGCGCGTGATGGGATCGATCACGTCGCAGGTCATGGTTAACGTTTTGGTTTCGTAGAACGGGTCGATGAATGCGGTGCTGGGGTCGGGAATGAGCAGCATGTCGCTCTCATTGATGGCAGCCCAGCCGCGGATGCTGGAGCCGTCCATGCCGAAACCCTGTTCGAACGAGTCCTCTTCGAGCTCGCTCATCGGATAGGAAACGTGATGCTGCAAGCCGGGCAGATCGGTAAAGCGCAAATCGACTTGCTTGGCGTCATTTTTCTTGGCAAATTCAAGAACCTCTTTGGGCGTCTTAGCTGCGTGGCTCATATCCTTACATGATAGTCGACGGGGATGTAACAGCGAATAGAATTTTTGAATGAGAGCGATAAGACCGGCAAGGCTAGACTGAAAAAATGGAACAGATTGCGCTTACTTGGGGTCCGGAGCCGAACCTTTACACCGTCAGCGAGTTGGCCGAGCTGATGCGCGGGGTTCTGGCGGAGAATTTCACCGACATCTGGGTGTCGGGCGAGATTTCGGGCACCCGCGTTCCGCCCAGCGGCCATTATTACTTCACGTTAAAGGACCACAGGGCGCAGCTCAAATGCGTTTGTTACAAAATGACCGCCCGCTATCTGCGATTCAAGCCGCAGGACGGCATCGCGGTGCTGGCGCGCGGCCGCGTCGATCTTTACGAGGCGCGTGGCGAGGTGCAATTGATCGTCGAAGCGATCGAGCCGCAGGGCCACGGCGCCCTGCAACTGGCGTTCGAGCAGTTAAAGAAAAAACTGGCCGCGGAAGGATTGTTCGAGGCGTCGCGAAAACGGCCGCTGCCGGCGATGCCGGAGCGGATCGGGATCGTGACGTCGCCTGCCGGCGCGGCGATTCAGGACATTTTAAATATTCTGACGCGACGATTCCCGGGGCGCCACGTGCGGATTTTCCCGGCGCAGGTGCAGGGCGAAGGATCGGCCGAACAGGTGGCTGCCGGCATCGATTATTTCAGCCGGTCGGGATGGGCGGAAGTGATTATCGTCGGGCGCGGCGGAGGGTCGCTCGAGGATTTGTGGACGTTCAATGAGGAACGCGTGGCGCGGGCGATCGCGGAGTCGGCGATTCCGGTGATTTCCGCGGTCGGGCATGAGACGGATTTTACGATCGCCGATTTTGTCGCCGATTTGCGCGCGCCCACGCCTTCGGCCGCGGCCGAGCTGGTGATCTGCACGCGGCAGAGCATCGAGGATCGGATGAGCGCGGCGGAAAAAAAGCTGGCGCAGGCGGCTCGGCTGACCATCGCGCTGGCGGCGCGGCGATGGCACACGCTGGCGGTCGACCGCGCGCGGCTGCATCGGGCGATCGGCAAACAGATGCAGCGCGTCGATGAGCTGGATTATCGCTTGCGCGACCGCTGGCGGGGATGGTTCGAGTCTCGGCGGCGGGCGCTCGATTCGGCGTCGGCGAGATTGCGGCAGCTCGATGTGCGGATGCGATTCGCGCGCGACCGGCGGCGGCTGGAGTCATGTGAGGCGGCGGTGGTGCAGGCGACGCGGCTGCGGTTGAGTAGCGCGTGGGGTGCTTTAAGCCCACTCGAAGCGCACTTACAGCAGTTGAGTCCGCTAAACGTTTTGCGCCGCGGGTATGCGATTGTGAAGCATGATGGAAAGGTGGTGAATTCCCCCGGTGAACTGCCGGCGGATTCCACCGTTTCGATCCGTCTGCGAGGCGGGTCGATGGAGGCGCGGGTGGCCAGCCGGACGTTCCAATACTATTCTGGCGAAGAAATCAGAACCGGAGATCGAATCAGGTATGGGGACCTTCAGGGTCGCGTCGAATTCATCGCCATGGCCGGCGATCCAGAAACGCGCTGGTACTGGGAAACAAATCCGGGAGGCGGGATCATGCTTGCCACAGAAAACATGGGCTTGACCTTCGTTACAGAGCCCGACTGTGAAGAAGATCTTCGCCTTGTCGCGCGGGTGTTAGGTGGGGCAGGTCCCCGACCTGCCGATCGGCTCTGATGTCCGGAATCGCGGCGCGGCGCTTGACCACGGCCAATCTTCCGGTCGCTGAACCAGGTCGGCCTTGACCGGATTGTTCTCAATGTAGCGCGCGATCTTCTCGAGCTCGAAGGGGCTGCGCACCCAGTGGTCGAAGGATTCGTCCTGCCAGAAAGGCTCGCCCGCGCGATTCAGGATTTGATTCGCCAGGCGCGCGCTGTTGCTTTTGATCGCGCGGGTCACTTCGCGAAGCGGCCGCCTCGGGAGAAGAAGAATGTGGACATGATTCGGCATGATCACCCACGCGAAGTTGTCGCAGAGTTCCCACTTTTGCTCTGCGACGAAGAACGTGTTGGCGACGGCTTCGGCGACTTCAGGCTGCCTTAGCCATCTTGGACCAGGGGCCGTATCGAGCAAGCGGTCCACTTCTACGAACTCTTGACCGGGTGTTTGCGGGGACTTTCGTTGTTTCGAGATGGCAGGTCGGGGACCTGCCCCACCTGGCCACGAATCGTAGAGCCGCCACGTGATAAAAACGGTTGCCGCGTCCGGAATCCAGTGCGGAAGCTTTCGACGATAGAATGCCACTCAAAGGAGTGGCTTGGCGTAATGAAAAATCTCTACTGTACTTCGATCTTCAGCGCCGAATCGCCGGTGCGCAGGGTCCGGAAGGTCACCGAAACCGTCTTGCCGACCTGATCGGCCAGGTTGGTCAGCGTCGCCTTCGCGCCGCCGATTTCGATCCTGGCGGCTGGGCCGACTTTCAAATCGAAAAAGATACCGTCGTCGGTTTTGACGATCACCAGATTGTTTTCTACCTGCACGATGGCGATGGTGCCCTGAATCGTTTCCGTTTTCGAAACGAACGGGACATCCTGTGCCGCGGCGACCTGAATCACCAGCACGGCAAGCGCGGCGAAGAGCAGAATTCGCATCAAGTATTTCATCGAAATACCCTCCCGTCGAAACGCTGCATTTGGCTGTCCAGGAAATCCCGCGAACGTTTTCAGCGGGAAGCGCGCACAACCATGCGCGGATCGGCGACTACACCCAGAACGTTGCGCTATTCCAAGCGGTAATTGGGGGCTTCCTTGGTGATGATCACGTCGTGCACGTGGCTTTCGCGCAGCCCCGCCGACGTCACGCGCACAAATTTGGCGCGATCGCGCAGGTCGGCGATGGTCGCGCAGCCGCAATAACCCATGCCGGCGCGCAATCCGCCCACGAGCTGAAAAACCATTTCCGCCAGCAGGCCCTTGTACGGCACCCGGCCTTCGATTCCTTCGGGAACCAGCTTGCCGCTTTCGGCCTGCGGATAACGGTCCGAGCCGGCGGTCATCGCGCCCATCGAACCCATGCCGCGATAGCTTTTAAACGTCCGGCCCTGATAGAGAATCGTCTCGCCGGGGCTTTCTTCGGTGCCGGCGAACAGACTGCCGATCATGACGCTGTCGGCGCCGGCGGCGATCGCCTTGGTGACGTCGCCGGAAAATTTGATGCCGCCGTCGGCGATCAGCGGGACGCCCGAGCCGCGCGACGCCTTGGAACATTCGTTGATCGCGGTGATCTGCGGCACGCCGGCTCCGCTGACCACGCGCGTGGTGCAGATCGATCCCGGCCCGATCCCCACCTTAATTCCGTCCACGCCTAATCCGATCAGATCGCGGGCGGCTTCAAACGTCGCCACGTTGCCCGCGATCAACTGCACCTCGGGAAGCGCGCGTTTCACCGCCTTGATCGCCTCCATCACGCCGCGGCTGTGGCCGTGCGCGGAATCGACCGCCAGCACGTCGGCTTTTTTCTTCACCAGCTCTTTGGCGCGTTCCAGAAAATCGCCGCCGGAACCGAGGGCCGCGCCCACCCGCAAACGTCCCTGTTCGTCTTTGGCCGCGTTCGGATATTTCAATTTTTTCTGAATATCCTTCACCGTAATCAGGCCCTTCAGGTTGTACTGATCGTCCACCACCAGAAGTTTTTCGACGCGATGCCGGTGCAGGATCGCCTCGGCTTCTTCGAGCGTGGTGCCGACCGCGACGGTGATCAAATTTTCCTTGGTCATCACCTTTTCGATGGGCAGGTCGAAGCGCGTTTCAAAACGCAGGTCGCGATTGGTCAGAATGCCCACCAGCCGGCCGTTTTTCGTCACCGGAACGCCGGAAATCCGATAGCGTTTCATCACGTCGAGCGCGTCGGAAATTTTCTGCTCCGGATCGACCGTCACCGGATCGACGATCATGCCGCTTTCCGACCGCTTCACGCGATCCACTTCTTCGGCCTGCCGCTCGATGGACATGTTGCGGTGTACGAAGCCGATGCCGCCCTGCTGCGCCAGCGCGATCGCCAGGTGCGATTCGGTGACCGTGTCCATGGCCGAGCTGACGATCGGAATATTCAACGCGATGCGCCGCGTCAGGCAGGTGCGCGTATCGGTTTGGGCCGGGACGACGTCGCTTTGCGCCGGCAGCAGCAACACGTCGTCAAAGGTGAGCCCTTCTGGGATGGTTTCAGGGACCATTCTTTATGATACACAGTCAGTCTGATAAACTAGAAATTCCCTTTTATGATTCCAGCAACACAACTGCGTCCGGGAATGGTGGTCAAGTTCAACAACGAACTGTATTCGGTTTTCAAAATGGAGCATCGCACGCCTGGCAACCTGCGCGGCTTCGTACAGGCCAAGATGCGCAACTTCAAAACCGGCACGATGATTGAGCATCGCTTCAGCTCCGAAGATCGCGTGGAGCGCGCCTCGCTCGATGAGCAGGAAATGGAGTATCTCTACGACGACGGCGAGTATTTTTATTTCATGAACACCGAGACGTTCGAGCAGATGCACCTGATGAAGGACCTGCTGGGCGACGCGACGAACTTTCTGATCCCGCAATTACACGTCAACGTCGAGTTTTACGAAGGCAAGCCCATCAGCGTGGAGCTGCCGCCGTCGGTGGAGATGACCGTGGTCGAAACCGAGCCGGGATTGAAAGGCGCTACGGTTTCGAACGTCACCAAGCCGGCCAAGCTCGAAACGGGATTGGTGGTGCAGGTGCCGCCGTTCATCAATGAAGGTGAAAAAATCCGCGTGTCGACGTCGGAATCGACTTATTTAGAGCGCGCCTGACGCGGGTCTGCCCGCCGGGAGTGCGATTAATAGAATCAGCAGTCCATGGATGGCGCAAAAATCTTTTCGCGTTATCTTTCGGCGATTCTCGGCATTGCCGCGGTTATCGCCATCTGCGTGCTGCTGCGCGTCCATCTGAACGAAACGGCCGTCGCTTTCGCCGTCGCGCTGGTGGTGATCCTGGTCACCGCGCTGATTCTCGCGCTGATGGGCGCCAACCAGCGCCTGCGGCTGGCGCTTGAACGCGAGGCGGAAATCGGGTTCCGCATCCAGCAGATGCTGCTGCTCGATCCGCCGCCGCACGATGTTCCGGGGATCAAGATCGCCGCGATGAGCATGCCCTCGCAGCGCATCGACGGCGATTTTTATATTTTCATCCGCCACTCCGCCGAATGCCTGGATGTGATCGTCGGCGACGTGATGGGGAAAGGCGTTCCCGCCGCGCTGGTCGGCGCCGCGACCAAAAGCCATTTTCTGCGCGCGCTGATTGAGTTGATGGCCGCGTCCGAAGACGGACTGATCCCGCAGCCGAAAGACATCGTGATGACCGCGCATGCCTCGCTCGCGCGGCGTCTGATCGAGCTCGACAGTTTCGTCACGCTCATTTACGCGCGCTTCGAGCGCAGGCAGTGCGTCGCCCAGCTGGTCGATTGCGGGCACACCGGAATGATTCGCTGGCGCGCGAAAACAAAATCGTGCGAATGGCTGCGCGGCGACAATCTGCCGCTGGGCGTTCGCGAAAACGAAATTTACGAGCAGGTGGATGCGGCCTTCGATCCCGGCGACCTGCTGCTGTTTTATTCCGACGGCATCACCGAAGCGCGCGCGCCCTCGGGCGAGCTGTTCGGCGTAGACCGCCTGGAAAACTTCATCAGCTCGCACGCCGGCCTGGACCCGGACGACCTGGTGCAGGCGATCCGCGCCGCGGTCGCCGAATTTTCCCAGGACGAACGCCTCAGCGACGACCTGACCAGCGTGGCCCTCCGCATCGAAGAAAAAACCGTGCCGCTGCTGCACTCTGAAATGGAAATCGATAGCGACCTTAAGAACCTGCATCGCACCCGCGAATTCGTCCGCGAATTCTGCCGCAAGCTGCCGAGCGAGTGGATCGCGGGCGAATGCGTCGGAGGGATGGAGCTGGCCGTGAACGAAGCGGCCAGCAACATTATGAAACACGCCTATCGCGGCCGCCCGCACGAATGGATTCATCTGGAAGCCGACGCGTATCCGGCGGAAGTGGTGATGCGTCTGACCCACTTCGGTGAGCCGTTTTCGCCGGCCGCGGCCGAGCCTCCGCGTTTTGACGGCTCGCGCGAATCCGGATTCGGCACCTACATTATTAACAAGTGCGTCGACCAGGTGCGCTATTATCGCGATGAGCACGGTCGAAATTGCGTTGAGCTGAAGAAATTTCGGAAGCCGGTAACGTAAGCCGCCAGGCTTGCGATGGGGACAGGCTGACGGCTACGCCACTCGAAAGGAGCGGTCGCGTGGACATTCCGGTAAAAATCGCGGACGGCATCGCCATCGCCGCCATTCCCGTCGACGAGCTGGACGCCGGCAACGCCGACGAATTCAAGCGCGACATCGGCCCGGTTTTGCAGGCTCATTCGAAAATTATTTTCGATTTGACCCGGCTGACCTTCATCGACAGCTCCGGCCTCGGCGCCATGCTGTCCTCCCTGCGCCAGTTGAGCGCGCGCGGCGGCGATCTGAAATTGTGCGGCATGTCCAAACAGGTCCGCGATCTGTTTGAGCTGGTGCGCATGCACCGCATCTTCGATATCTACGCTGCGTGCCAGGAAGCCGTGAAAGCTTTTCAAGCCAAATGAGCGATTTCGAAAATTCCATCCGGCGCCACGCGCGCTACGCGCTGGGACAGGAGTGGTCCGAGCTTTCCCTGAACGAGCGTTTTCGCGCCGTCGCCCTGGCCGTGCGCAATCGCCTGATCGACGGCCGCATCGCCACCGAGCAGCGCGATCAGCGCGCCGGCGCCAAGCGTCTTTATTACCTCTCGATCGAATTTTTAATCGGCCAGTCGCTGGCGAATAATCTGGTCAATTTAGGAATGCGCGAGGAGTGCCGCGCGGCGCTGCGCAATTTGGGCTGCGAACTCGAAGAACTGGAAGCGGTGGAACCCGACGCGGCGCTCGGCAACGGAGGCTTGGGAAGGCTGGCCGCGTGCTATCTCGATTCGCTGGCCACGCTCGGCATGCCCGGATTCGGCTACGGAATTAATTACGAATACGGCCTGTTTAAGCAGGAAATCGACGACGGTTATCAGCGCGAAAAACCGGAAAACTGGCTGGCCGAAAGCAGCCCGTGGCAGATGGAGCGGCCCGAGGAAGCCTGCGCGGTGCCGGTCTACGGCCGCGTGGAGCGTTCGGTCGACCGTCACGGCGGCTACAACCCGATGTGGCTGGGCTGGCGCCTGCTGATCGGCGTGCCGCATGACATGCTGATTCCCGGCTATGGCGGCCGCACGGTGAATTATCTGCGCCTCTATTCGGCGCGCTCCTCGCACGACTTCGACATGGGAATTTTCAACGACGGCGATTATTTCAAAGCGGTGCAGCAGAAAATCGCGTCGGAAACCATTTCCATGGTGCTCTATCCTTCCGACGCCGTGGTCGCCGGACATGAGCTGCGCCTGCTTCAGGAATATTTTCTGGTGGCCTGCACGCTGCGCGATATTATCCGGCGGTTTGAACAAAATCACGCCGATTTTCGCGACTTTTCGCAACACGTCGCCATTCAGATGAATGATACCCATCCTTCGCTGGCGGTGGCCGAGCTGATGCGCATTCTGGTCGACGAAAAAAACATCGACTGGGAGGAGGCCTGGGAAACCACGCTGGCCACGCTGGCGTTCACCAATCACACCATTCTGCCGGAAGCGCTGGAGAAATGGCCGGTGCCGCTGCTGGAGCACGTGTTGCCGCGGCACCTCGAAATTATTTATGAGATCAACCGCCGGCTGCTCGAAAAAGTGGAGCCCGCCCGCGCGCCGCGCGTGTCGCTGATCGAAGAATCCTCGCCGCAGCAGGTGCGCATGGCGAATCTCGCGGTGGTGGGCAGCCATTCGATCAACGGCGTCGCGCGTCTTCACACGGAGCTGCTCAAAACCGTTCTCTTCCCGGATTTTTATCATCTCTGGCCGGGGCGTTTCAACAACAAGACCAACGGCGTCACGCCGCGCCGCTGGCTGCTCGAAGCCAACCCGGAGCTGTCGCAGCTGATCAGCTCGACCATCGGCGAGGAATGGGTCACCGCTCTCGATCGCCTGCGCGGCCTGGAAAAGCACGCGGACGACTCCGCGTTTCAGGCTGAATTTCGCCGGATCAAGCGGGCCAACAAAGAAAGGCTGGCCCGGGTGATCGGGGAAACGTCGCGCGTCGCGGCCGATCCGGATTCGCTGTTCGACGTTCAGGCCAAGCGCATCCACGCCTACAAGCGGCAGTTGCTGAATGTGATGCACATCGTTCACGAATATCTTTCGCTGCTCGACGGCCGTACGCCGGCGGTCGCGCGAACTTACGTGCTCGCCGGAAAAGCCGCGCCGGGATATTGGCTGGCCAAGCAGATCATCAAGCTGATTCACGATGTGGGCCGGGTGATCAACGGCGACGGCCGCGCCCAAAAATGGATGAAGGTGGCCTTTATTCCGGATTATCGTGTTTCGCTGGCCGAAAAAATAATCCCCGCCGCCGATTTAAGCGAGCAGATTTCCACCGCCGGGACCGAAGCGTCGGGCACGGGCAACATGAAAATGGCCATGAACGGCGCGCTGACGCTGGGCACGCTCGATGGCGCCAATATCGAAATTCGCGAAGAAGTGGGCGCGGAAAATATGTTCACCTTCGGGCTCGACACGGCCGAAGTGCAGGCGCTGCGGCGCGGCGGCTATCATCCGCGCGAATTTTACGAGGGCGACGCCCGGGTGAAGCGCGTCGCCGATGCGCTCGGCTCCAACCTGTTCGGCGCGTCGGAATGGATTCACGGGATCTTGTTCGACGAGCAGGATCCGTTCGTGGTGCTGGCCGACCTGGCTGCGTATCTGGACGCACAGGATCGCGTCTCGCAGGCGTTCGAGGACCCGGCGCAATGGTCCCGCAAGGCGATTTTAAATGTCGCGCGCATGGGCAAATTTTCGAGCGACCGCGCGGTGCGGGAATACGCCCGCGACATCTGGAACATCGACCCTGCCTAACAGGGCGCCGGCGTCCCGGAGGGCGGGATTGATCGCGCGCGGAGCTTTTAGCTCCGCCTTTCGGCGGCGGGACTAAAATTCCGCCCGCCGCGGCTGCCGCGAATGGTGCACGGAACCCCCGACTCGCTCACGCGGTCTGGACGCGGATTTCCTCGCCGTCCGCGAGCATCAACCGCCGCACCACGCTCGCGTATTTGGGTGTGCCGCGCAAGGCCTGGAACCGCGGATCGACGGCCAGAAACGCCAGCGCCGGCTCTTTCTCGCGCAGCGCTTCGTGCAGCAGCGTCTGCGCTTCATTGTGATCCCCCAGCGCCATCTCGATGGCCGCCAGGTCGTAATTGGCGATCCAGGCTCCCGCCGTGCGACGGTCGCGCAGCCCCGCCAGCACTTCCCGCGCTTTCTCGAGTTGACCTTCGGCGGCATAGGCGCAAGCCAATTCCGCGTCGCTGGCGTTACGCTCCGGCTGCTGTTCGCGGAGGCGTTCCAGCAGAGCCACCGCTTCCGCTGGCCGGCCCAGCGCAGTGAGCGAGCGGGCGCGCAGCCTCGCCGACCACACCGGCGCCGCGCTCGGCGCAGCCTCGTCGAGCTTGTGCAGAGCTTCTTCATAGCGCTCGGAAAAATACAGCGCCAGCGCGTTTCCTTCCTCGAGCAGCAGGGCCGGCGCCAGCTCCCGCGCCCGCGCGATTTCCTGGTGCACCGGCCCCAGTTTTCCTTCCGGCAGCCAGCACGCCAGCGCGCGCCACAAATGGGCCGCGCCGGAATAAGCGTCGCGGTCCACCGCTTTCTGGAAGTGCGATTCCGCGTCATGCCAGCGCCATTCGTAAAGCGAACAGAACATTCCCAGGATCAGATGCCCGCCGGCCGACATTTCGTCGAACTGGAGCGCCGCTTCCGCCTGGGCCCGCGCGGCCGGCCAGGCTTCCCGCGGCCGGCGGAATCCGAAAAACGCCTGATAGGCGTAAACGGCGGCCAAGGCTTCGTGCGCCGCGGCCCACGCCGGATCGGCTTCGATCGCTTCTTCAAAACGATCGGCCGCCTCGGCCAGCGTCGCCTCGCTCAGCCGGGTCATCAGGAATTTTCCCTGGGAGCAGGCGTTGCGCGCGCGCAGCTTCTTTTCAATTTCGGTCTGCAACTGTTCGCGGCGCTGGAATCGAGGAACATATTTCCCCTTGGGAAATTCGATCACCAGCGGATCGTCGCTGCCGCCGTCGCTGTAATATTCCTTCAACTTTACGCGCAGGCGGCTGGCCAGCACCCGCACCAAAGAATCGCTGCGGGGATCGTAGGAATCCGGCTTTTTCAGAACCTCGGTTCCGATGACGTATTCCTTAAGAGTGTCGGCGTTCCCTTGCAGGGTCTGCGCCACCGTGAAACGAAGCAAACTGCGCAAACGCTTGGAACGAGCGAACTTCTCGCTGGCCAGAATGCGCTCCACTTCACTTTGTATGGCCTCGGGGGATAAATCCATCGACACGTCAACCTTATCGTAACGCGACATTACGCATCTCCTTGTCGGTTAGATTCCTACGGTTCTATCGCGTGACAAAATTTTTGGGTTCCGGCAATTATTTTCCATGGGTTTGCGCCTGCGCGGAACCGCAGGCGGCGAGCTCGGCCAGGCGGCTGTGCAAGGTGCGAACGCTCATGCCCAGCATCTCGGCGGCGCGGCGTTTGTTGTTTTTGGTCTGTTTGAGGGTCAGTTGAATGTATTCTCTTTCAATTTCGCGAAGCGGTTTGCCGGCCTCGATGGTCAGCACATGGCGTTCTTCGACGCCCGGGGCGGCCGTCTGCTCCTCCTGCGGAACGTGGAACGCCGGCGGAAGATGATGGAGCAGGATGACCCCTTCGCGCGCCATGATCACGGCGCGTTCCAGCACGTTTCTCAATTCGCGAATGTTGCCCGGCCAGGAATGGCTCAGGATGCGGGCCATCACTTCCGGGTCCAGCTCGGCGACGCGGCATTCGTGCTTTTCGTTCAAATCCTGAATCAGCGATTCCACCAGCACCGGAATATCTTCCTTGCGCTGGCGCAGCGGCGGCAGGTCGATGTGAAAAACGTTCAAACGATAATACAGGTCGTCGCGCAGGGATTTCTTCTCCAGCGCTTCCTGAACGTTGCGATTGGTCGCCGCCAGCACGCGGACGTCGACGGCGATTTCCACTTTTCCGCCCAGCCGCCGCACCCGCGAATCCTCCAGCACGCGCAGCAGCTTGGCCTGCATCGGCGTGGGCATTTCGGCGATTTCATCCAGAAACAGAGTTCCCTGGTGGGCGTGCTCGAAGCAGCCGGCGCGGCGGCCGAGAGCGCCGGTGAAGGCGCCGCGCTCATGGCCGAACAGCTCGCTCTCGATCAGATTTTCCGGCAGCGCCGCGCAGTTGACGGCGACGAACGGTCCGCCGGCGCGGGAGCTCAACTGGTGAATCGCGGCGGCCACTCGCTCCTTGCCGGTGCCGCTTTCCCCGGTGATCAGAACCGGCGCGGAACTGGGCGCCACCTGTTCGATCATCGCGAAAACGTGGCGGATCGCGGGCGAAACCCCCACCAGTCCGGCAAGCACGCCGCGATGGCTGAGCTGGCGCTGCAAGCGCTGCGTTTCGGTAAGCAAAGCTTTATAACGGATCGCGCGTTCGAGCAGCGTGGCCAAAGGCCCGGGCTGCGCCGGTTTTTCCAAAAACCAGAACGCGTGCAAATCGTGAACGATGGAAATGGCTTTATCGATGCTTCCAAAACCGGTGAGCACGATGGTCGGCGTAAGATCGCCGCGGTCGAGCAGGCTGCGCAGCAGGCCGAAGCCGTCCACTTTGGGCATGATCAAATCGCTGACAATCACGTCGAAGGACAGCGCGCCCAGTTTTTCCAGCGCTTCTTCGCCATTTTCGGCGGTCTCCACGGCATAGCCGAGCGCCGTCACCATGGTCGAGAGGCTCGCGCGTTCGCGTGGATCGTCATCGACGATCAGAATCCGGATCGAGGCCGCCTTCGAAAGCATACGTCGTTATTTTATCGGACTCTGGAACTGACGGCTCCCCAGCATCCCAGGTAACCGCCTGGACGCGTTCACTGCAAGTTTAAAAATCGTTGCTGCGACGACATCCTGGCAGATGCATTTCCAAAACTCCTGCGAGCGATTGGTAAACGGTTGCAGAGCCGAAGCTTAACGGTTTTCTTTGGGGTGATCCATGGACGCGGTTGGCGAAAGGTGTAACGGTTCCGGCTTCGCCGCGATCAAACACACGATGACTCAGAGTGAGGTCGATACAACCTTAGAAACAGAAAAGCGCCTGCGTGCGGAAGCCGAGCAGCAGTTGCGGCGTCTGAACGCGGATTTTCAGGAGTTCGCCTCGCGCATCGCCCACGACCTGCGGGAGCCGCTGCGGACCGTTTCTTCCTATTGCCAGCTTTTAGCGAACCGTTTCGGCAACACCCGCGATGAAGATACGGAGCTGTTTCTGAAATATATTCACGACGCCGTGGATCGCGCGCAGACGCTGATGGCGGGGGTGGTGGAATATTCGACCATAGAAGCGGAAAAGCGGCGTCCCGTGGTGGTGGACCTGAATTCCGTCTCGGCCGATGCCGCGCGGCACGCGGGCGGCGAGCACGTTCACAAAAACGGTCCGCTGCCCAAGGTGATTGGCGAGTACGATCTGCTGGTGAACGTGCTGCGTCACCTGTTCGATAACGCCATGAAATTCGCGCAACGGCCCGATGTTTCGATTGACGTGTCCGCGCGGCGGGACGGCGACGATTGGGTGATTGCGGTGCACGACAACGGTCCGGGGATCGATCCGGCGCACCAGGAGCGGGTGTTCGGATTTTTCCGCCGGCTGCATGGGCGAGAATTTCCGGGCGCGGGTTTAGGGCTGGCCTATTGCCGGAAGGCGATCGATTCGCTGGGCGGGAATCTGTGGCTCGAATCGAAGCCGGGGGAAGGCTCGACGTTTCTGTTCCGGTTACCGGCGGCGGAGGATTAGAACGGTTACATTACAGGCGGGGACAGAGTCTGTCCCTTTTTTCAGCACCCTGCCAGAACAAGTGGCGTAAGCCGCCTGGCTTGCGCTCGGCGAGTGTAATTCATCGGCCGCGAACAGCACAAGTCTGGCGGCTTATGCCACGAATAGAAGCTGAAGGGGTAAAGGATACTTCACGGCGCTGCGGCCGACCCGGCCTCCGCCGGGTGAAGGTCGCGCAGGACGGCCTGCCACGGCGAATAACCCCGGCCGGCCGAATAGGCGTCTTCCTTAAACTCAAAAACCACGTCGACGCGTCCGGCAAATTCGGCCGCGCGAGGCGCGAAATCCCAGGCTTTGAAGCGTAATTTCCGTGCTCCCGATTTGCACCACGCAAAGATGTGTTTCTCGTTCCGCACCTCCGTGCTCGCGACCTCCACGTTGCGGGCGACAAACAGCGGCTCGGGATTGCCGCAGCCGAACGGCGCCAGGCGAAAAATCTCCTCGACGCTGCGGTCGTCGATCTCCTCGAAAAAAATCGGCGCGTCGATTTCGAGCGCCGGCTCGAAAGCCGCGGGCGTCAGCCGCGCGGCGGCGTGGGCGCAAAAACGCTGGCGAAATTCCGCGACGCGCGCCGAGTCGAGCGTCACTCCCGCCGCCTGGCGATGGCCGCCGAATTTGCTGAATAAATCGCTCATGGTTTCAAGCGATTCGAGCAGGTGAAACGCCGCGATGCTGCGTCCGGAACCTTGCGCCAGACCGTTTTCAATGCCCAAAACGAAGGCCGGGCGATGAAATGTCTCGACCACGCGGCTGGCCACGATTCCGACCACGCCGCGATGCCAGCCTTCGCCGGCAAAAACCAGCGCGGCGTCGCGATCGGTCACCGGCTGTTCCAGGCACTGTTCGAAAATCGCGCGCACGATATCTTCCTGGGTGCCGCGCCGATCCTGATTCAGGTCATGAAGCTGAGCCGCCAGATCGCGGGCGCGCGCCGGATCTTCGGTGAGAAACATTTCGATCACATCGCTGGCGCTGGCCATGCGGCCGGCGGCGTTGATGCGCGGAGCTACGCGAAACGCCACCTGGCCGGCGCTGACGCGATCGCCTTCGTTCAATCCGGACACGTCGAGAATGGCGCGCAGGCCGGCGTTTTTCACCTGGCGCAGCCCTTCGAGCCCCAGCTTCACGATGGCCCGATTTTCTCCGGTCAGCGGCACGACGTCGGCGACGGTGGCGATGGCCACCAGCTTGAGCAGCGATTCCATGAGGCGATCGCGGCGCGATTTTTCCCATCCCGAAGCGGTGACCAGCGCGTCCATCAGCTTCATCGCGACGCCGGCCCCGCACAGATTTTTTTCCGGATACGCGCAATCGGGGCGATTGGGATTAAGCACCGCGGCCGCGGGCGGCAATTCCGCCTGGGGCAGATGATGGTCCGTGACGATCACGTCGATGCCGGAATCTCTGGCGTGGCGGACCACGTCGTTGGCGCGAATCCCGGTATCGACGCTGACAATCAGCTTCACCCCGCGCGCGGCCGCGGTTTCGACCACCTCGCTCTTCATTCCGTAACCGTCGCGCAGGCGATGCGGAACGTGAAAGGCGGCATCGGCGCCCAGGATCGCCAGGCCTTTTTTCAAAATGACGATGGCGCTGGTTCCGTCGACGTCGTAATCGCCGTAAAGCAGGATCGGTTCTTTCTGTTCGATGGCGCGGCGCAGGCGGGCGACCGCTTCGGCCATGCCGGTGAGCAGGTAAGGATCGTGCAGATCGGCCAGGGAGGGCTCCAGGAAGCGGCGCGCCGCCTGGGGATCACGGTAGCCGCGCGACCACAGCACGCGCGCCGCGGGCGCGGCGAGGTTCAGCGCGCGCGCAAGCGCAGCAGGGCCGGCCGCGTCGTCTGGTGCACAGATCCATCTCACGTCAGTTCTTGGAAAAATATCCGCCGAGCGCGGTATCGTCCTCGTCTTCTTCCTCGGCCTCGCCGATCTGCTCGAGCAGGTCGCTTAAATCGTCATACCAGTCGGTGTGCAGGTCGAAAATATAGACGCGCGGGGCGAGATCGAAGGACAACTCGATTTGGCTGATAAAACCGGCGTAGCCGCGCAGGCGCCGCAGCGTCGCTTCCAGTTCGCGGCGGTCCTCGCGGGGAAGCGATTCCAGGCGCTGTTCGGCGTCCTCGATCAGGTCGTTTGAAAATTCGTTGGCGAACAGGGCCACCAGCTTGATACCGGATTTTTGGGCGACATCCAGGAATTCGCGGTAATCGGGATGGGCCTCGGTGTCCCAATACACGGCCGGGGCTTCGTGGATTCGCGGAAAGCCGTGAAAAACGGCGATGCCCCGGGTTTCGAGTTCGCGCTGGATTTCGGAGCGCAGGCTGTCGAGGTTGGGTTTCATCGGCCGGAACTCCCACGCTAACACAACCTAACCACCAGGAAAGCGGGTTCTGTCATCCCGGCGCGGCCGATTTCGTCTTCAGAAAAGAGTACGAACCGCTCCGCGGTGCACCTGTAACCTCGGATATGCGGCCGGTCATCATAACAGAGGACGATTCCCTGAAAAGAATCGCGATTTGAAGAAAGAGGACCTGTAAAATGAAAAATCGATTGGTGAGGCTTTGTGGGTTTTTGGCGCTGGCCTGCACGGTAGCGCTGGGGGCCGATGTGACCGGCAAGTGGACCGCGGCATCGGGCCGCGGCGGCACCCAGACGTACGAGCTGAAGCAGGACGGGTCGACTCTGACGGGCACGATCGCGGGCGGGCGCGGCGAGCCGGCGCAGATTTCCAACGGCAAAGTGGATGGCGACAACGTGTCGTTTGAGGTCACCCGGGAGTTTAATGGAAACTCGATGACCATCAAGTATTCCGGCACAGTTTCGGGCAATACCATCAAGCTGAGCATGGAAACGGCTCGCGGCACGCGCGAGATCACGCTGACCAAGCAGGAATAACCGGCGGGCAGGAATAACCAGGAAGGAAACAAGCCGGCGAGGGAGGGTACCATTTTTATCTTGAAACATCTTCTTCTCGCCGGCGTTTGTGTATTTGCGAGCGCGGTCACCTGCGTGGCGCAAAGCGGGCAGGTGAAAGCGGAGGGCCAGCCGATTCCCGGCGCGACCGTCCGGGCGACCCAGGGCGATCGTATTCTGACCACGCTGACCGACAATAACGGCGATTTTCACTTCGATGGAATGACGCCCGGCCCGTGGAACGTCGAAGTGGATATGTTCGGCTTCGATCGCGCCCGCAAGCAGGTGCAGATCGGCCAGGCGCCCAGCAAAATCGATTTTACTTTGCAGCTCCGGACGCGGCCGGCGAACCGGCGCGAAGGCCTTCCCACCGAAGAAGGACTGGACGCGGCGCAGATGAACGCGGCGATGGCCGATATGGGCGCGGCGCCGACGGCTCCCGTGGACGCCTCGAATGAATCGCTGCTGGTGAATGGCAGCATCACCCAGGGATTGCAGGCGACGCAGGCGGATATGCGGGACATGCTCGGCGGAGGGCGCGGCGGATTCGGTCCGGGCGGGATGGGCGGACCCGGCGCGATGGCGCTGCCCGGCGGGCAGATCCCCGGCAGTGCTCCGGACGGTGCGGGTCCGGCGCTCGATCAGGGACCGGGCGGGGGTGGTCCGGGTGGCGGATTCGGCGGCGGAGGATTTGGCGGGGGTGGTCGAGGCGGCGGAGGGTTTGGCGGGGGTGGTGGTCGAGGATTCGGCGGCCGGCGGGGAGGCCGCGGGCGTAATCCGGCGTTTATCGGCAACCGGCGGCCGAATAATAATCGTATTACCGGCTCGATTTATTATCAGCTTGGAAATTCGGTATTAAATGCGCGGCCTTTTGCGGTGAACGGCCTTCCCGAGCCGAAGGCGGCGTACGCGCAGAACCGTTTCGGGATTTCCGCTGGTGGTCCGCTGTTTGTTCCGAAACTGTTCGATGTTTCCAAGGTTTTCTGGTTCGTGAATTATCAGGGCAACCTGATGAAGAACGGCGTCGACCAGGCGTTCAGCGAGCCGACGGCGTTGCAGCGCGCCGGCGATTTTTCGCAAACCAACAGCGTCGTTTATGATCCCACGGCGAACACGCCGTTTCCCAATAACGTGATTCCGGCGTCGCGCATCAACTCCATCGCCCAGGGTTTGATGAATTATCTGCCGCTGCCCAATCAAAATGTTCCGACCATTAATCAGAATTTCCGTTTAATTGCCGCGAATCCGAATAATACCCAGTCGCTGAATACCCGCGTCAACACCCAGGTCACGCAGCGGGACACGCTGGCGGTGACCTTCAATTTGCAGAAGCGCGACTCCTCGACCTTCGATTATTTCGGCTGCTGCGATACGGTCAACGGCCAGGGATTGAACACCAACGTCAACTACCGGCGCCGGCTGGGCACGCGTAATTTCAACAGCGTCACGCTGAGCTTCAATCGCAACACCAACACGACGCTTCCGTTTTTCGCCAACGGTCCGAACGTGGCGGCGGAGCTGGGCATCGAGGGCGCCTCGCCCAATCCGGAAAATTTCGGTCCGCCGTCGCTCAGTTTCACGAATTATTCCTCGCTCAGCGACACCACCGAATCGCGCAGCGCGATCTGGAATTACGGTCTCGCCGATAATGTGCAAATCCACAAGGGAAAACACAACTGGAACATCGGGGGCGGATTCACCCATTATCTGAACAACACGATTACCGATTCGAACGGCCGCGGATCGTTCAATTTTACGGGGCTTTCGACGGCGGGATACAATTCCGCGGGTCTGCCGATCAGCGGAACCGGCTGGGATCTCGCCGATTTTCTGCTGGCGCTGCCGGAATCGAGTTCGATCCGCTACGGCAATTCGAGCACCTATTATCGCAGCGACGGGTATAACGCTTTCGTGGTCGACGATTATCGCGTGGCGACGAATTTAACTTTGAATCTGGGCGTCCGCTACGAATATTTCACGCCCTGGCATGAAGAATACGGGCACGCGGCGAACCTGGACATCGCCCCCGGTTTCACGGCGGTCGAGCCGGTGCTTCCGAACGAAAACGGTCCGCTGACGGGCGCGTATTTTCCGAACACGCTGATTCGTCCGGATCATCGCGATTTCGGGCCGCGCATCGGCCTGGCGTGGAAGCCGTCGGCGCGCGGGCGGATGCTGGTTCGCGCGGGATACGGACTCTATTACCAGCCCAACCAGTACAACATTTTAGAAGGCCAGCTCGCCGCGGAGCCGCCGTTCGCGGTGACCAACAGCGTCACCACCAGCTCGGCGGATGTGTTGACGCTGGCCACCGGTCTGGTCGCCGTTCCCCCCGGAAAAACGGTGACCAACTCGTACGCCGCCGCGCTCAATTATCCCGACGCTTATATTCAGACCTGGAATGTTTCGATCCAGGAGGATTTGCCCAAGCGGATGGTCGGCGAGATCATGTACACCGGAACCGATGCGATGCACCTGACCGTGCAGGAAGCGCCCAACCAGGCGCCGCTCGGCTCGGCGCTGACCGGGTATGAAAATCTGCCGATCGCCAACGCCGGCAATTTTATTTTCGACGATCCGGTGGGCAAGCTGAACATGAATGCGATGCAAGTCCGGCTGACGCGGCGCTTCCAGCGCGGTATTTCCTGGAATTTTTTCTATACCCTTTCGAAATCGCTGGACGACGTCGCGCTGGCGCAGAATTTTCACGATCAGGCCGCGGAATATGCGCTTTCGTCAACCAATCGAACCAACGTGGTGACCACGAGCTGGGTGATCGCGTCGCCGGTGGACGCGACACGCGGATTTTTGTCGCATCCCGCGTTCGTCGCCAAGGCGCTGAAGGATTGGACGCTCTCCGGCAGCCTGACGGCGGAATCGGGATTGCCGCAGACGGCCACCGTAAACGGCGATCGCGATGGAACGGCGTCCATCGCTCCGCTGCGCGCGGACGCGACGGGGCTGCCGGCCGGCGGCGGATCGGGTTATTTTAACTTGGGCGCATTCGTGGTGCCGCCGTCGGGGATGTTCGGAACCGCGGGGCGCGACACCATCATCGGGCCGGGAATGATGGTCTGGAATTTTTCGCTGGCGCGCAGCATCAACCTGCATTCCGAGCGCCGGCGGCTGGAAATTCGCCTGGATTCGACCAATACGTTTAATCACGTGAATCCGTCGGGGCTGGTGACCATCGTCAATTCGAGCCAGTATGGATTGATCACCAGCGCCGGCGCGATGCGGCAGATGTCGGCTACGGTGAGGTTGAGGTTCTGAAGTAGCGTAAGCCGTCAGGCGGGAGATCAAGGGCCGCTGAGAGCGCAAGCCTGGCGGCTTACGCCACTGCGCTGGAGAGATGACATGAAGAAATGGATCGCGCTTTTCGCTGTTTCGCTGTTTGCGCAGGACGTCACGTTCAAGTCCGAAACGAAGCTGGTCATCGTCGACCTGACTGCGAAGGATAAGAACGGCCACGCGATCACCACGCTTACCAAGGACGACGTGGCCATTTTCGAAGACGGCGTACGGCAGAAAATCAGCGTTTTCGAGCTGCAAAAATTGAGCGGCCAGCCCTTGACGCCGCTTTCCTTCGTCGCCAACAACGCGCCCCGGACCATCGAAGAACGCGCGCCGTCGAACTCCCGGGCGAAACCCAAGCCGAGCGTGGTCGCGCCGGCGGCGAACAGCGTGGTTCGTTATCAGGACCGGCGCCTGTTGTGCCTGTTCTTCGACATGACCTCGATGGACGTGCCGGAGCAGGTGCGCGCGGAGGACGCGGCGGTTAAATTTTTAGCGGCGCAGATGACCTCGTCCGATCTGGTGGAAATCATGACCTACACCACCTCGATCAAAGTGGTGCAGGAATGGACCGACGATCGCGATGAGCTGGTTTCCGCGATCCACAAACTGAATCTCGGCGAAGGCGCGGACCTGGCCGATATGGCCACCACTACGGCCGATGAAAACGACGATAGCGGCAGCTTCACCGCCGATGACACCGAGTTCAACATCTTTAATACCGATCGAAAATTGAGCGCCATTGAAGACGCGGCGCGCAAGCTGAGCATTTTTCCGGAAAAGAAAGCGCTTATTTATTTTTCGAGCGGTATCGGAAAAACGGGGGTGGAAAATCAGTCGCAGATTAAAGCGACCACCAACGCCGCGAATCGCGCCAACGTTTCGATTTATCCGGTGGATGCGCGGGGACTGGTGGCGCTGCCGCCGGGCGGCGACGCGTCCCAGGCTTCGCCGCGCGGCACCGGGCTGCTGAGCCAGTCCAAGCAAAATGGAATCCGCTCCAGCTTCAACGATACGCAGGAAACGCTGGTGACCATCGCCGAGGATACCGGCGGACACGCCATGCTCGACACCAACGATCTGACCATGGGCATGCGCCGCGCGCAGGAGGACATGAACAGCTATTACATCCTCGGCTATTACAGCACCAATAGTAAAAACGATGGGAAATTCCGGCGAATTGACGTGAAACTGGTCAACAAAGAGATGAGCGCGAGGCTCGATTTCCGCAAGGGATATTACGCGGATAAGACCTGGCAGAAATTTACGGCGAACGACAAGGAGCGGCAGCTCGAAGAGGCGCTGACGCTGGGCGATCCGGTGAACGAGCTGCCGCTGGCGGTGGAGGTCGATTATTTCCGCGTGGCGCGGGAGCGTTATTTTGTTCCGATCGCCGTGAAAATTCCGGGATCGGCCGTGGGGTTGACGCGACACGGCGCCCGGCAGACGAACGATCTCGATTTTATCGGCCAGATTCGCGACGCGAGCGGGAGGCTGGTTTCGGGCGTGCGCGACGAGATTACGGTGAAGCTCGACGAAGCGAACGCCTCGAAAATCGGGCAGCGGAATTTGGAATATGACACCGGACTGGCGCTGGGGCCGGGCGCGTACACGCTGCGTTTTCTGGCGCGCGAAAATCTGACCGGCAAAATGGGGACCTTCGAGACGAAATTCACCATCCCCGACTTGAACAACAGCAAGACGCTGCGGCTCAGCTCGGTGATCTGGAGCAACCAGAAGGAGCCGATCACGGCCGCGGTCGGCGACGCCGGAACGAACAAGAAACTGATCGCGCAAAGTCCGCTGGTCGAGAATAATCAGAAGATCGTGCCCAGCATTACGCGCGTCTTCCGCAAGGACCAGACGCTATACGTTTATTTCGAAGTTTACGATCCGGCGATGGACCCGGAGCGCAGGCTGCCCAGTCTGATGGCCGATATCGACCTGCTGCTCAACGGGCGCAAAGTGTACACCTCGCCGCCGGCGCGAGTAAACAAGATGGCGACCACGCGGCCGGGCGTAGCTCCGTTCGCGTTTCAGATCGCGCTTCAGAAGCTTCCGCCGGGGCGGTACATTTCGCAGGTCAACGTGATCGACGAAACGGGCCGGAAATTCGCGTTTCCGAGAAGCGAGATCGTGCTGCTGGGGCCGGAGAATGCCGCGCCGCCGCAACGTTAGAGCAGGGACTACTCGGCATTGATATCGCTGACGCAACCTTGAGCGAGCGTGGCGCACGCACTTCTGCGTGCCGCGTCGGCACTCTTGCCGACGCTGGTTCCGCTCGATCAGCCATTGCGTCGAGAAGAGTCTCGACGCGGCACGCAG
>Ga0335073_10003371_pt1 | contig 22223 bp, 14 predicted proteins | sample Lox_Sample_22_FD_207093 | JGI IMG/M metagenome (GOLD analysis project Ga0335073, IMG submission 207093) | Soil microbial communities from Loxahatchee National Wildlife Refuge, Florida, United States - Lox_Sample_2.2 | ecosystem: Environmental > Terrestrial > Soil > Wetlands | place: USA... | reverse complement strand
TGACCGCCGAGATGCGCTCGCCCGCGCAAAAACGTCCGTCGGGCGTGAACTGCGAAGTTGTGGTGATCGGCAGCCGTCCTGCCGGAGAATTGCCGCCGGGCGCGAAGATCATGCACGTGGTGCGCGCCGTCGACACGCAACTGAACAATGCTGCTCAGGTGCAACGCGCCTCGACCGACGCGAACATTCCGCTCTCGCTCGGGCTCGAGGCCATCGCCATCGGCGGCGGAGGATCCGGCGGCGGGGCACATACTTTGCAGGAGTGGTTTGATTCCAACGGGCGCGAACTCGGCCTCAAGCGCATTCTGCTGACCATGCTCGCGCTCGCGGGGGTAGGAGAATGAATTCTAATTCTGGATTTGTTTTAATGAGTGGAAATGATTTGCGTCATCCCGAGCGTAGCCGTTTTTCACGTGGAGCGACGGATCTCGCGTGGATCGCGATTGCCCTCGTCCTAACAGCCGTGCTGTCGCTCGCCCAAACTCCCGCCAATCCTGCTCTCAAAGCCGATCTTCTCTTCGTTCACGCCAACATCTATACCGGCGTTCCTGCGAATTCGCCCTTTGCCTCCGTCGATCGCGAGGAAGCCATCGCCGTACGCGGTGATCGTATTCTCGCCGTCGGCAAGACTCTCGATCTAAAAAAGTACAAAGGCCCCGAAACGCAAGTCATCGATCTCGGCGGTCACTTCCTCATGCCCGGATTCAACGACGCTCACCTGCATCTTTTCGATGGCGGCATGCAGCGCTTGGGAGTCGATCTTGAAGGATGCAAGACCCTCGACGAGTTGCGCCAGCGCTTGTCTGCCAAAGTGCAGGAGGCCAAACCCGGCGAATGGGTCGTCGGCGGTGGCTGGGATGAAAGCTTGTGGCCAGTGAAAGCCCTGCCCAGCCGCTGGGATCTCGACGAAGTTTCAAGCGGCCATCCGGTGTTTCTCAGTCGCGTCGATGGCCACATCGCCGTCGCCAACACGCGCGCTCTGCAGTTGGCCAGCATTACGATAGCCAGCCGCGATCCGCAGGGTGGCGCGATCGATCGCAACGAAAACGGCGAGCCGACCGGCATTCTGCGCGATACCGCGCAAAGCGCAGTCGATGCCGTGATTCCTCCGCCCGATCATGACAAGCGCCGCCACGCTTTCGAAGTCGCGCTCGCCGACTTGGCGCAGAACGGCGTGACTTCAGCGCAGGATTACTCGCCTGGATATGAAAATTTTCAGATCCTTGAAGAGATCGAAAAAGACGGCAAGCTCACCGCCCGCATCAGCGAATGGCTGACCTTCAACGATTCGGTCGACGAACTGGAAAAAGAGCGCGCCTCGCATCCGCAATCCGATCTCATGCTGCACACCGGCATGTTGAAGGGTTTCATGGATGGTTCTCTCGGCGGGCACACTGCCGCACTGTTCGAGCCGTACACGGACGATCCGAAAACTTCCGGCCTGCCGCGCTATGAAGCCGACAAGCTCAACGCCATGACCAAGGAGCGGGTGCTCGCCGGATTTCAAGTTGGATTCCACGCCATCGGGGACAAAGGTGTGCAGATGGCCCTCGATGCCTTTGCCGGTGCCGAGAAAGCAGCGAAAGAAGCGGGCGTCAAAGCGGCCAACGGGGGTGACGATTATCGCCTGCGCGTCGAACACGCGCAGTGCACTCCGCCCAACGAGGTCAACGAGTTTAAGCAACTCAAAGTTATCGCTTCCATGCAGCCCAGCCATGTGCTCAGCGACATGCGCTGGGCCGAGGCCCGCGTCGGAGCCAAGCGCGCCGCCTATTGCTATGCCTGGGCCGCGATGCTGAATAAAGGCGTTCCGCTCGCTTTCGGCACCGACTACAACGTCGAACCGGTCAATCCGTTTCGCGGACTCTACGCCGCCGTGACTCGGCGCAGCGAGAATGGCAAACAGGAATTTTTTCCCGAGCAGCGCATCACCATGGATCAGGCCATCGCCGCCTACACGACCGGCGCAGCCTTCGCTGAATTCGAAGAGAAAGAAAAGGGAAAGCTCCAGCCCGGCATGCTCGCGGATTTCGTCGTCCTGGATCGCGACGTGACGGCGGTATCTCCGGAGAAATTGCTAGGGACGAAAGTCCTGCGCACGGTAGTCGGCGGGAAAACGGTCTACGAAGCGAAATAAGAAGCAGAAATTAGGAAGTTCTCCAAAGCGTATGCTGACCAACTTTTACAATTCAGCCGGGTGGGGTCAGGCCATTTGGTCAAACGATTTGCCCTCTTTCTGCGTCTAACATTCCAACACCCGATGCGGGTATTTTCCTGCCTCAACGTACTCCAGCCATCGGGTGCAAATGGGTATACTAGTAGGGGCCTAACAGTTTCCGGAGGAAAGTCAACTTATGGATTCGCGCGCGTTCTGGATGCGCATGAAAGATCATCGCTGGGTCTACACCCTCAGCATTCTGCTCACGCTGTCGGTCGGCATTCTGATCGGCACCGTTATCTCTTACGGGGTCAAGGGCAAAGAAGGCCAGAGCAAAAGCGGTGATCCCTCGCCGCTTACCCTACCCAATCCCAAGACGCTGTCGAACACTTTTTCGCAGATCGCCAAACAGCTGGAGCCGAGCGTCGTCAACATCAATACCGAATCGACGATCAAGGGAATTCATCGGCGCCGCGGTCAGGGCGACGATGACGACAACGGCGACGATAACGGCGGCGGCGGTGGCATGGACGATTTCTTTAACCACTTCTTCGGGGGTGGTCCCGGAGGACAGCTCGGTCCGGATAGCGGTCCGATCCGTGAACGCTCGCTGGGCTCCGGCGTAGTGGTCGATGCCAAGGGTTACATCATCACCAATCGTCACGTCGTCGAGAAGGCCGATCGTATTCGCGTGCGCTTCCAGGACGATCCGCCAGGCGTGCAGCATGAAGCCAAGGTCATCGGCAGCGATCAGGAAACCGATTTAGCTGTGATCAAAGTGGATGTGGATCACGCGTTGCCGTTCGCGAAAATGGGCAATTCTGATGGCATGCAGGTGGGCGATTGGGTGCTGGCCATTGGCAGTCCCTTCGGTCAGATCGGAACCGTGACCGCGGGAATCGTCTCCGCCACTGGCCGCGATATCGTTCCCAACCGGCAATTCCAAAGCTTTATTCAGACCGATGCCGCCATCAACCCGGGCAACTCCGGAGGACCTCTGGTCAACATGGACGGCGAGGTCATCGGAATCAATACTGCCATCCTGAGCGAGACCAACGCTTATGCGGGAATCGGCTTCGCATTGCCGTCGAAGACCGTGGTCAACGTCTACAACCAGCTCACTGGTCCCGAACATCGGGTCGAGCGCGGATCCATCGGCATCATGTTTGACGCGGTGGAGAATCCCGCCATCACCCGGGTTTACGGCACCGGAACGGGCGTCACGATTTCCAGCGTCGTTCCCGGCAGCCCCGCCGATCAGGCCGGATTGAAAGTCGGCGACACCATCACCACGGTCGACGGACAGAAAGTGACTAAGGGATCGGAACTGGTCAGCGACATCGCTTCGCGCAAGCCCGGATCGAAGGTCACGCTTGGCTTCGTGCGAAACGGCAAGCCCCAGGACGCGACCGTTATCGTTGCCGACCGCGCCAAGCTCTTTGCCGCGCGGCTGGGCGACGATCAGGAGAACGATGAGGCCAACGCTCCCAAGCAGAGCAGGATGGGCGTCACCGTTCGCGCCGTGACGCCGGAGATGGCGGACCGGCTCGACATTCCGTCCGGCAAGGGCGTCATCGTGCAGGATGTGAAGCCCGGCTCGTTCGCCGAAGATATCGATCTGGCTCGTGGCGACATCATCCTTGAGATCAACAAGCAGCCCGTCAACAGCGAGGAGGATTTCCGGCGCATTGAGTCAACCTTGAAGAGCGGTCAAGATGTCGTTCTTCTGGTTCGCCAGCGCGGAACCACCAAACAGGACGGAACCATCTTTAAGGCGGGAACACTCCCGTAACCACAGATCAAGGCCCAACGGGAACTGGCGTTGTATCCTCCCATGGCGGATGATGAACTGCCGGTTTCTGGTTGGGCCTTTGTTTTTTCAAAATGAATCTGCGCGTTTGCAAAATCCGATGGGTCTGTTTGAGCGTCCTGCTGGCGCTGGCGTGTGTCCCATTTGCGGCAGCGACGCAGACTTCTAGCACGCCATCGGCAAAGAAGAAAACGGCGACCACCCATCATTCGACTGGCGGCACGAAGTCGACGAGCGCGCATAAGCCCGCAGCGCAACCGTCGACGACCCACAAAGCCGGTACACACGCGAGTACCACGAAATCAACGCGCAATGGGGCGTCGCCATCGGCTGCATCGCATGGGACGTCATCTCACGGAACAGCAAGCCATCGGGCATCATCGCGTCGAAGTTCAAGCGGGCTGAAAGCATCGGCACGGCGGAGCAAATCGAAGCGCCCACGGGGGCAGCAGAAGATCGATTCCGAGCGCGCCGAGTCCATTCAGGAGGCGCTCATCCGCGAGCATTATCTGACCGGAGAGCCGACGGGCACGTGGGATCAGGCCAGCGAAGACGCCATGCGCCGCTATCAGGGCGATCATGGCTGGCAGACCAAAGAAGTTCCTGACTCGCGCGCCCTGATCAAGCTAGGCCTCGGCCCCAGCAAAGATCATCTGCTCAATCCTGACAGCGCCATGACCACCGTGCCGGACGCGCCCAAGTCCGAAACGGCTTCGCAAACGAAGTCTGAGGCGATACCCACCTCCTCGCAGTTGCCAACTCCAGCAAGCAGCACGGCGGCGCCGAATTCTGCGCCTGCCGGCAGCGATCCTTCCCAGCCGCAAAAGTAGGGGTCTTTCCGCAACTCGTCTTTGTCAAGGGGGTGAAAATCCAAGGCTGCACACAAAATGGTGCAACCTCCGCTAAGTACGTGCACTCTCGGCGTTTGCGAGCTTGATGTACTGTGTAAAAGATTCTGTTTAAGTTATTGATAATAATAAAGATAAATACGGAAGTTAAATCGATTTAACTGCCCGCAGGAGAGCCGAAAATCAGCAACGATCATTGCCGTCATCCGACACTCAAAGCTGCATTGGCGGCCAGAAGAACTACGGCAAAGGGCATTCCAGAAGAGAGGCAGCTCCCCGGTAGCCCAGCACCACGGAGGCACCGAGTCCCAGAGGAAAATGCCCCGCAAAACGCAGATCAACGGGGAGCGCTAACTCCTCGCTAATGAGTCACAGAAAAAACGTCTTCTTCCTGCCTCTGTGTCTTTGTGGTGAAGTTATCCGTTTTTCTTGTAGCTGGTGGCGACCGGCCGCGGGAAGTATGGCAGCGGCTCGTTATTGATGATCGCTGTAGGATTACCGGTCACGAGGGCATCGGCGATCTCGTCGCCGCAGATTTCGGCGGCGGCATCGCGCGCCTCAGAAAGATTGGCCACGCGCCTCTCGGTGTCGTGTGCGTCGCTGGCGAGCACGTGCACCGCCTGGCGCTCCAGCAGCCACTCGGCTGCCTGCAGCGTGCGTTCGCCCCAGAATCCGGTCAGAGCCGAACCGGTCATCTGCACCACCACGCCCTGCTCGGCCCATTCGAGCACGCGCTGCGGGCTCTCCCGCAGAATCGGGTTGCGCTCAGGATGCGTGATGATCGGCGTCAGCCCGACGTCGCCCAGCTTCATCAGGGAGTCAGTGGTCGATTGCGGCACGCCATAGTTCGAGAACTCGACCAGCAGGTAGCGCGTGCTGCCGATGACGTAGCGCGTGGGATTGGCCAGCGCGTCTTGCAGGTTCTCGTAAGAAAAATGGAAGTCGCAACCCGGAATTAACTTGAGCGCGTCTCCGACCAGTTGCTGCAAGTGCTCGAGTAATCCCGACACATATTCTCGATCGTAGTGGTAGCGGTCATTGGCATGAGGCGTTGCCACCATGTGAGTGATGCCATCAGCCGCGGCCGCGCGGCACATGGCCACGCAGGCGTCCCACGATTTGGGACCGTCGTCCACTTCCGGCAGGATGTGCGAATGGATATCGACCACGTTTCCGAAGAACTCAAGTCTTGCCGAACACCCAGCGTCAAATTGTTTTCGACACGGGCAAGAACACGCCGAACGCCCCGCAGTTGCGCTTCAACCGATTTAAGCAGATTCCTGGAGAAAGGGGAAGGTCAGGCAAGAGTCAAAATCTACAACCGAGGAAGATTGGAACGCAGAGGAAAGTCAAAGTCCTTGCCACGGCAGACACGGAGACACAGAAGAAATCATTGCTGTTTTCTCTGGGTGGCTCCGTGCTCCCTGGTGGTGAGTTTAATCGCAAGGCAGTGCGGCGTGTTCAGCGGTCGCTAGGGAGACGCCCGGCGCCTACATCGTGCTGATCTTGAGGTAGCGTTTGATGTCCGGAAGCGAAGTGAAAAAGAAATAACTGCCGAAAACCAGTCCGCCGGCCATCAGGACCAACGCTCCGGTGCCCGCCGCATCACGCAAATTGGAAAGTGCTCGTTTCATTGCCGACTCCTTCTTTAGAAAAGACATAGCTTCGATGCGGCAGCAAAAGAGAAGGAAGCCAGGCGGGTCAACTTAAATCGAACACGTGGGCGTTATCCCGAGCGGAGCTGGCGAGGAGCGCCAGGAGCAGGAGAACGCCGGGCGCTGGCGAGGACTGCATGCTTCTCACGCCTCTCCGTACCTTTCGCGAATGAACTCTGCGATCCCTGCGTACGCCTTGGTCAGCGTCTGCTCATTCGGCAGGAAGACGATGCGGAAGTGCTGCGTGCCGGGCTTCTGTCCGAAGCCGGAGCCGTGCACGACCATGACGTGTTTCTGGCGAATCAGTTCCTTCACGAAGACTTCGTCTGTTTCGCCGTCGGGAAGATCGATGCGCGGGAAGGCGTAGAACGCCCCTCGCGGCGCCACGCAGCTCACGCGCGTCGTCGACTCGCACCATTTTTGCGTAAGGTCGCGGCGGGAGCGCAGCTTGCGCTTTACTTCGATGAGATGATCCTGCGGGCCTTCGAGCGCGGGCTTAATGGCGTATTGCTCGGGATGATTCGCGCACAGGCGAGCCCGCAGCAGGCGATTCACGCCTTCGGTGTAAGTCTTGACCGCGGCGGCGTCGCCAGAGACGATGCCCCATCCGATGCGCCATCCCGGGACGAGATAGTTTTTCGACATGCCTCCGAAAGTCACGCAGGGCACTTCGGGCGCGACAGCGGCGAAGGCGATGTGCGGAGTATCGTTTCCGTGAGAATCGGAATCGAGTATGAGTTTGTCGTAGATTTCATCGGAGAACACGATCAGGTTGTGGCGCCGCGCGAGTGCTGCGACTTGCTCGAGCATTTCTCGCGTGCAGAGCGAGCCGGTGGGATTGTTGGGATTGATCAGCACGATGCCGCGCGTGTGCGGCGTCAGTTTGCGCTTGATGTCGGCCAGTTCGGGCTGCCAACCGTCGTCTTCGTTCAAATCATAAGTGTTCAGGCCAATGCCCAATTTGCAAAGCACCGCCGAGTACAGCGGATAGTCGGGCTTGGGCGTGAGCACATCTTCACCTTCGTTCACCAGCGCGGCGAGGCAGAGATCGACGGTCTCGCTGACGCCGGAGGTCACGAACACATCGCGCACCGTGGTAATGCCCTTCCGCGCCGCTTCTCCGCGAATAGCTTCGAGCGCCTGAGGAATCCCGCTAGATGGGGCGTATCCGTTCTTGCCGTCGCGCATGGCTTTGTGAACGGCTTCGACGATGTGCGGCGGTGTCTGAAAATCGAAGACAAGCGGATCGCCGACGTTGAGTGGGAGAACTTTGTGTCCCTGGGCGGTGACTTCATCGGCGACGCAGGCCAAGTCGCGGATGGCGTAGCGGACGTTATGAAGCCGGGAAGCGGCGACGATCTCGTGGAGCTGAGTGAGCGGCATAGTGGAATTTTACCGCCGAGGACGCAGAGAGCGCAGAGAAAATCAGCCTGAAAGAGCATCCACCACGGAGACGCAGAGAGAGGGAGAAAAGATTTGCTTCAATCTCTGTGGCTCCGTGTCTCCGTGGTGACGAATTAATCTTCCCGATCGATCTGCGCTTTCTGCAGCTTGTCGGAGAAGTCGATGTACACAGACTTCCACTCCGTGTAGAAATCGACGGCGCCGATGCCACCTTCGCGATGGCCGTTGCCGGTGGCCTTCGTGCCTCCAAAGGGCAGATGCACTTCGGCTCCGATGGTAGGCGCGTTGATGTAAGTGATTCCGGCGTACAGATCGCGCATTGCAGTGAACGCTTTGTTCACGTCTTTGGTGTAGATGGCCGACGATAGTCCGTACTCGATGCCGTTGGCGATTTCGATGGCGTCGTCCATGCCGTCGCAAGGGATGATCGATACTACGGGGCCAAAAATTTCTTCCTGCGCGATGCGCATCTTGGGATCGACATCGATGAACACGGTCGGCTCCATGAAAAATCCGTGAGCGTAGTCGCCTTTATCGAGGCGATTGCCGCCGCAGATCATTTTCGCGCCTTCGTTCTTGCCGATCTCGACGTAACCCAGATCGGTTTGGAGTTGTTTCTCATTGACCGCCGGGCCCATCTGCACGGTTTCATCAAGACCGTTGCCGACTTTCAGTTTCTTGGCTCGCTCGACGAGGCGTTCGTAGAAATTGCGATACACGCCCTTCTGCACAATGATGCGGCTGGTCGCGGTGCAGCGCTGTCCGGTCGTGCCGAACGCGCCCCAGAGCGCGCCTTCGATGGCGAGTTCGAGATTCGCGTCATCGAGGACGATCATCGGATTCTTGCCGCCGAGTTCAAGCGAGCAATGCTTGAAACTGTTCGCCGCGATTCCGCCGACGATGCGTCCAACGGCAGACGAACCGGTAAGTGAGATAGCGCGGACGTCCGGATGCTCGGCCAGCGGAGTGCCCACCTCGGGGCCGTATCCGGTGACAATATTGATGACCCCCTTGGGCAGGCCGGCATCACTGAGGGCGCGAACGAGATTGAAAGTCGAGAGCGGAGTATCCTGTGCCGGCTTGATGACGCAAGTATTTCCGCAAACCACCGCGGGCAGAAGCTTCCATGACGAAATCGCCATGGGAAAGTTCCAGGGAGTGATCATGCCGCAGACGCCGATGGGCTGGCGCACAGCCATGGCGAATTTGTTGGGCATTTCAGACGGCACGGTGGGACCGAACAGGCGGCGGCCTTCGCCGGCATTGTAGTAGCCGGCATCGATGGCTTCCTGCACGTCGCCACGAGTCTCGGCCAGAACCTTGCCCATTTCGCGGGTCATGTCACGGGCGTAGTCCTCTTTGCGCTCGATCAGGATTTCGGCGGCTCGGAAAACCATCTCGGCGCGGCGCGGGGCAGGCACAAGGCGCCACTTGGCGAAAGCGCGTTTGGCGGCTTGGACGGCAGCATTGACATCGTCTTTATTCGATTTCTGGAAGATGCCGACGAGATCGCGAGTGTCGGCGGGATTGCGGTTTTCAAACGTCTCTCCGGTCGAGGACTCGACCCAGTCGCCATCAATGAAGTTTTTGAAGACGTGCGTTTGGGTATCGCTGAGCGTGGCAGGGGCAGTGAAGGTATCGGTCGCCATAGGGATCTCCTGGGATTGCGGTTCGCAGTATGAATGCTAAGTCTTTGATGCTACAGCGGGCTGGAAGGAGCGGCAAGGCGGAGTTCAGCCTGGCATGCGGGACTTGGCCCGGTGCCTATGAATTTCATCGCGATTGAATCGCCAACCACGGGAATCTCCCTGTCGTGAAAGGGCCCTGGAATTCCGCAACGCTTCGGTCGGGATCATCCACCCCTACGACCGTTTCGAGGTAATCGGGGTGTTTGTTCTTAGCGCCAGCGTTTGAACTGAGGCCACAACTGCTCTAATGTGCCGAATTTCGGTTTGCGGCAAATATTGACGCCGATCTCTTGTTCCAGGGCCCAGGGATTCGCAGCGGAAAGCCCGACGAAATCGACTTCACCGAAGAGTTGCTCAAGCCGCTCGCGGCGATACCCGAAGACGATCAGACAGTCCCCGGAGTATCCGTGCGGTCCCCAGAGCCAATAGGTTCGGTCGCCGCTGAGGACTGGCGGCAGGCCGAGCTTCCTATCGAAAAACTCAATCGCCCCCGCTTGGCCATAATCTTGGGCAAGAATGCCGCAGTTCTTATCTTGCCGCTCCTCGGGCGTGAGCTGGTTCCAGGCGACTACGGCTTCGTCGGCAATTTCTTTCCAGCCGAACTGGTCGGCGTACCACTGCGGCAGCGCGGCGCGAGCGTGGAAGTGCTCCATGACGGGAAGTTTCATCGGAAGATGGCGTGCATACTCAAGGAAGTGCTCCGGTGAAAACACGGGCAAGACGGCGGGAGCGAGATAAATTCCGTTGGCAAGCAAGAGGACAACAATTACCGGCTTCAGCCACTGCAGGCGAGGGTGGAGGGTTTCGGCCGCGGTACTTTGCGATGGGTCGAGCCGGGGACGATCGAGCGCGGCTTCGAGGATCACCGCGCCGGCGGCCATCAGCATGGGATAAATCGGCGACAGGTAGTAGTTTTTGCCGTGGAGGACGAAGAATGCGGTGTAGCAAACGAGATAACACCATCCCAGAAAGCGATAGGGGCGAAGCGGGCGCCAGAACAGAAGCGCAAAAAGTCCTGCAAGCCAGATGGGCGCAGTGAAGGGATTCACAAGGAGGAGCTGCTGGAAGAAAAAGCTGAACGGTCCGAGCACCACGTCGCGGCCCTCGGCGTGGATGTTGTGCATGAGTTGGGCGAACGGCCAGTGGTTATGAATGTTCCACAGCAGATTGGGAAGAAAAATCAGAAATGCAGCGAGACCACCCCGCCAGATCCATTTGTTGAGAAAAACGCGTCGCTGCTCGGTGAAAAGCAGGCCGATGACAATTCCTGCGCCGAAAATCGCGATGGAATATTTCTCTTCCAGGCCTATGCCCGCAATTATGCCGAACCAGAGCCAGTAGCGCGGATTCGAACGTCTTATGGCGAGAATCGCGCAGTAGGTGCAGCCCATCCAGAGATTCGGTTCGAGACAGTTTGTTCCCAGCAGGCTGCCGTTGGAGAGATATTGCGGGGCGACCAGCGCGCAGACGGCGCTGAGAATCATGGCGTAGCGTCGTCCGCTGAATTCGCGGGCGATGGCGGCGGTTTGTACTAGCAGGAGGGACGAAGCCAGCGCAGGGATGAAGCGGATGCTGCGGAGAGAATCTCCGAAAATTGTGCGGCAGAAGTGAATCAGGAAAGGGATGAGCGGCGGCTGATCAACGTATCCCCATTGCAGGTGGTCGCCGCACGACATGTAATCGAATTCGTCGCGGAAGTATCCGTAACGGTTGTTGAAGTACATGTGGAGCACGAAAGTAGCGAGCGCAATCATCCAGACCAGAGTCATGCCCGAGAAGAATGAGGATGGGCGGCTGCCTGGTCCAGTGGGAGCGGGTTGAACGATGGCCATTTGGAGTACAAGGATATGCTTGTGGTCTGCGGTCTGAAAACAGGTCGTTTTCGAGACCGTACAGGCAAGGATAGGTCTTTTTGGTTCCGCTCAGGATGACGGTGGCGGTTGGCTATACCTTCTGTTTTTGGCCAAGGCGCTTGCACTTCAGTAACCTTCCAGACCCATTACCTGTACTTTTCCTCATTTTCATTGTGTTAGGTTTTTCTTTACTGCGAATTCAGTGAGGATTGCGCCCTAGTGTCTTCCAACGTCCGCAAACCGGGAATCCACGTTGCGTGGACGGCCGTCTCCTATCGCAGCGTGGCGCTGATGATCATTGCGGTTGCGGCTATGTTCTTCGCTGCGATGTGGTTTACCTTTCCGCAGTTCACGCAGGCAAGCCTGAAGAAATCGGAAGACCTGAGCACCAAGCTGCTCGAAAAAGTGGCAGGGATGGCTCCCAAGGCGACGGGCATCGGGACGGTCACCGCGCAGCAGGCGCATTTCACCGCGCTCGATGGCACGGTGCGGGTAAAGAAAGGAAGCAGCAATACCTGGATTGCCGCCGATTACAACATTCCTCTGGAAAAGGGCGACGTGGTGCAGACTGGTTCGGAAGGAATGGCAAAGGTCGTCTTTAACGACGGTACGAGTTACACCATCAAGCAGGACTCGCTGATCGTGGTGGAAGAAAATTCCGCGAACGATCAACAGCAGACCAACGTTGCGGTTGCGGTGAGTACGGGAACGGTCGATCTATCGACGGCGACCTACAGTTCTGGATCGAAGTCGCAGGTGATTGTGGCGGGAGCAACGGCTTCGCTGGCGCCGGAATCGGCGGCGCAGGTGCACAACGATCCCAAGGCGGACCAGCACGAAATCGTGATGAAGAAAGGTTCGGGCGAGGTCACGCGCAATGGCGAGACAGTTGAGCTGGCGAATTGGGAAAAGGTATCTTTCACGGCGCAGCAGCCTCATTTAGAGAAGGTCAAGGAGACCGGGCCTCCAACGCCGATTGCGCCGGCGAATATGGCTCCGCTGTTTTCGGGAGACGAGACAAAGGACGTCGAGTTTTCCTGGACGCCGATGGCGAATGCTGCCGGGTATCGCCTTCGTATATCCCGCAATCCGTATTTTTCCTCTACACTCGTTGACAAAAAGGTGACGACAGCGGCGGTCACGGTGTCGGGACTTGGCGAGGGCGCGTACTACTGGGCGGTACAGTCTTACGATGCGTCCGGCAAAGAGTCCATCGAGAGCGAGAAGAACCGGTTCACGATTATTTCCAAGACGAAAGAGACGGATGCGATCGATTTGGAGTTGGATCCGTTCATTCAGCACGGGCACGTGATCGAGGTGACGGGCAGGACACAGAAGGGCGCACGCGTCATGGTGAATGGAAGCGAAGTGCCGCTGGTTGCATCGGACGGCTCGTTCCATTACTTCACCCCGCCGTTACCGACGGGCGAAGCGGTGATCACGGTCACCGCGCAGACGGCGCAGGGAGGCGTGAACACGCAGCAGAAGAAGATCATTATTCAGTAAGGAAGCGCGCCAAACGCGGGTTTTGTTCGCCGCCGAACAACGCGGCGATTCGCGCGGCGCGCCCAAGTCCTTCGCAACGCAAAAAGCGCGTTGCTCAGGATGACAGGCTTAAGTTTTAAAGCAGGGTTGCCGGACATCCCGTAAAATGGAAAGGCCAGCAACCCAGACAGAGAAATTTGTAGAACGCCGGAAGATACCGGGAAGGAAAGCGTCTGTAAGGACGCGGAAGAGATTTGCCATGTCGAACAACGGATATTCCAACGGAAACCGGGCGCACAATCTGCGCTCGCTGTTCAGCATCTTCTCCAGCGATCTGGCGATCGATCTGGGCACCGCCAACACGCTGGTCTATGCCCGCGGCAAAGGCATTGTGGTCAACGAGCCTTCGATTGTTGCCATCAACAAGAACACGGGCGAAGTCGAGGCCGTGGGCAAAGAGGCGAAAGAGATGCTGGGCCGCACGCCCGGCAACATCGTCGCCATCAAGCCCATGAAGGATGGCGTCATCGCCGACTTCAAGGTGACTGAGAAGATGTTGAACTACTTCATCCAGAAGGCGCACAACCGCAAGATGCTGGTGCATCCGCGGATTGTGATCGGTGTGCCTTCGGAGATCACGCAGGTGGAAAAGCGCGCGGTCATGGACTCGGCCTATCGCGCCAAGGCGAGCGAAGTGCACCTGGTGGAGCAGGCGATGGTGGCGGCGATCGGAGCGGGCCTGCCGATTACCGAGCCCAGCGGCAACATGGTGGTGGATATTGGCGGCGGCACAACAGATATCGCAGTCATTTCTTTGAGCGGCATTGTTTATTCGCGGTCGGTGCGCATGGCGGGCAACCAGATGGACGAAGCCGTCATGAATTATCTGAAGCGGAAATATAACCTGCTGATTGGCGAGCGCACCGCTGAACAGATCAAGATGGAAATTGGATCGGCGCATCAGCTTGATAAGCCGATGACGATGGAGATCAAAGGGCGCAACCTGATTGAAGGCGTACCCAAAACGATTACGGTAGATGACGGCGAAATCCGCGAGGCGCTCAGCGAATGCGTATCGACGATCATGAATGCGATTCGCGTAGCGCTGGAGCGTACGCCACCAGAGCTTTCCGCCGACATCAGCGACCGCGGCATCGTGCTGACCGGCGGCGGAGCGCTGTTGAAGAATCTGGATAAACGCATCCGCGAAGAAACCGGCTTGCCGGTATCGATCGCGGATGATCCGCTGTGCAGCGTGGTGCTGGGCACGGGCAAGATGCTCAGCGACTTCAAGCTGTTGAGAAAGATATCGATCGAATAAAGCAATGAGTTACGAGCAATGAGCGGTGAGCGAGCGGGTTCAGGTTCATTTGCGATTTTGCTCATAGCTCACGGCTCATAGCTCAAAGCTCCTATGGAATCCGTTCTTGGCCGTTACCGCAACCTGATCATCCTGGTGGGCGTGCTGTTTCTGCAGGTGCTGGGACTGGCCGTGCAGGTCAAGCGCGGGCCAAATGCCGGCGCTGACACGCGCCTGATCCGTATCTGGGCGGTGGGGGCGATCAGTCCTTTCGAACGCGGCATCGTGTGGGTGCAGAATAGCGGCAGCAATCTCTGGCACAACTATTTTTATCTGCGGGGCGTGCGCGCCGAAAACCGCGAATTGAAGTCGCAGATTGAGCAGATGCGGCTGGAAGAAGTGCGGTTGAGCGAGGACGCGGCCCAGGCGCATCGCCTGCAATCGCTGCTGGCCTTCAAAGAACAGTACATCGCCAAGACCGAGGCGGCGCAGGTGATTGGGTCGAGCGGCAGCGATTTTTCGCGCGTGGTTTACATCGATAAGGGCGAAAACGACGGGCTCAAGCGCGACATGGCGGTGATGACGGCGGAAGGAATCGTAGGTAAAGTGCTGAACGCGTATCCATCGGTGGCCCAAGTGCTGCTGATCAGCGATCAATCGAGCGGCGTGGGCGTGATTCTGGAGAAGTCGCGGCTGCAGGGCATCTTGCGCGGAACCCCTAACGGAGAAGTGGTGCTGGAGCGCGTGATGAGCGATGAAACCGTGCCCGTGGGCGAAACCGTGCTGACCAGCGGCGGCGACCAGATTTTTCCCAAGGGACTGCCGGTAGGAACAGTGACCAAAGTCGGGAGCGGAAAAGATCTGTTCCTGAATATTAAGGTGAAGCCGGCGGCGGATCTGAGCCGTCTGGAAGAAGTGCTGGTGCTGGTGGAAAAACAGGACCGGCAGGCGGTTGCAGACGATTCGTCGCAATCGCGCACCGCCGATATTCTGGCGGCTCGGCTGCCGTCAGTTCCGGATAAGCCGCCGGATGCGACGACAACGAAAGCGAACGCAGAGGGCGCGAATGGAGCCGCCGCTGCGAATGCGGTGAAAACAACGACCGGCGTCAAACTCGCGCCGGCGGGCAAAATTTCGACAGGAACCGCAGAGGTTCGCAGCAATGCGGGCGCGAGTGAAACGGCAAAGGTGGTCACGCCGGCCGCTCCGAAAACGAACTTCCCCTCGACAACAAGAGCTTCGGCGCCCACTGGCGCCGCGAATGGAAGTCCTAAGCCTGCGACTTCAACGAGTAAGCCGATAGGTGTGAAGCCATCCGTGATACCAGCATCCGGCGCGCAAACGGCACGGGCTGGGCCGTCTGCTGGATCATCTGCTGCTACGCAAACCGCGGCGCCGAAAGTTTCGAGCCCGCAGACCTCGACTCGAACCTTAACTCCAAGCACAACTCCGAAAGCCGGCACGCCGCAACCTGCCAGTCCGCAAGCGCCGGCTCCGAAATCGTCGGCCGACGACGCAAGTCCCAACTGACGTGCCCATTACTTACACATCGCAGGAGCAAGTTGAGGTCTACCGGTTCAGTGTTCCGGTGACGATCGGGATTCCCCTGCTGGCGCTGTTTGTGCAGGCGTTTGTGCCGTTGCGTTTTCCCGGTTTTGCGGTGTATTTCGATTTGCCCCTGCTGGTGACGATTTTCTTTGCCATGGCCCGGCGCAGCCCGATTGCGGGCTTGCTGACCGGCGCGGCGATTGGCCTGGCACAGGACATGCTTGGGCACAATCCCATTGGGCTTTATGGGATTTCGAAGACGGTGGTTGGCTACGGCGCGTCCTCGCTGGGGGTCAAGCTGGATGTGGAGAACGTGGGAGCGCGCTTCCTGGTGACGCTGGGATTTTATCTGGTGCATTCGGCGGTGTACTTCACCGTGGCCCGCGGCATGGTGAACATGACGCAGAAATGGAGTTGGCCGCATGGCGTAATCGCGGGCGTGGCCAACGCGGCGCTGGGAGTGGTGGTGTATTTCTTCCTGGATAAGTTCAAGCAAAGGACGTAGTTCTGAGCCCCGCGCCTTGAGTCGCGAGTTGCCATGAATACGGAATCAATATCAGGTGACCTTCGTTCCTTACCACGGAATGTTTACTGTTACGGAGCATTAAAATAGTACTAATCCTCATAACAGGGCAGCGCGAGGCCGCGATTTGGACTCGCGACTCGGGATACAGGACTCGCAACTGACTTATGTTCGGCCGTGATGAAAAAGTATCGGCGATTCGCCTGACGGCGGCGCAGTACGCGATCCTGGCGATTTTCCTGGTACTCGCCTACGGATTGTGGCGGCTGCAGGTGATGCAGAGCGATTACTATTCGCTGGCGGCCGAGAAAAACCGTATCCGCAACATTCCGGTGCTGGCACCGCGGGGAAAGATTCTCGACCGCGAAGGGCGCATTATCGTCGACAACTATCCGTCGTTTTCAGCGCTGCTGCTGCGCGACTCTTCTCGCGATCTCAGTGCTGATGCGGACATGATTGCGCAGGGATTGCACCTTGATGCGGAAGAAGTGCGTACTCGAATCAAGCGCGCGGCCTGGATGCCACAGTACCAGCCCATCTTCCTGAAGGATGACATCACGCCCGACGAGTTGGCATTCATCGAAGCGCATCGCAACGAACTGCCGGAACTCGACACCATCATGACCCACCGGCGCCTGTATCCGCGGAATGGATTCATGGCGCATTTGATCGGTTACGTCGGCGAGGTCAGCGAAGACATGCTGAACCAGCCGCAGTTCGAGCTGTATAACCCAGGCGACGTGGTGGGCATTTCCGGCGTGGAGCGGCAATACAACACGCTGCTGATGGGCACGAACGGATCGCGGCAGGCGCTGGTCGATAGCCATGGGCGGGAAGTTGGACGCTTGGGCGAAACCGAAGCCATCCCGGGCAAGCCGTTGCGGCTGACGATCGATCTCGATCTGCAGATTGCGGCGGAAGAAGCTCTGGAAGGAAAGAACGGCGCGATTGTTGCGATGAATCCGAAAAACGGCGAGATTCTGGCGATGGTCAGCGGACCGACGTTCGATCCCAATGATTTTCGCGTGCACATCTCGCGGGAGGAATGGAGCAAGCTGGTCGACGATCCTGAAAAGCCCCTGCTGAATAAAGCGATTCAGGCGCAACTGGCGCCAGGGTCGACATTCAAGATCATCATGTCGGTGGCGGGGTGGCAGGAGGGTATTGCCCAGAAGATGCACGTGCACTGCGGTGGCAGCGCCGACTTCTACGGCCGCAATTACAAGTGTTGGGTTTACTTCCTACATCAGTCGCACGGCGATGTCGATCTGGAAAAAGCCATTTATCAATCGTGCGACGTGTTTTTCTACACGCTGGCCGACCGGCTTGGCATCGAGCGCATTGCCAAGTACGCCACCATGCTTGGGTTGGGTCAGAAAACTGGCATTGATTTGCCCAACGAAGTCAGTGGAGTGATGCCGTCGGAGGAGTGGAAGATCCGCAACTTCAAGCAGAAATGGTTCGCCGGAGAGACGATTTCGGTGGGCATTGGACAAGGCGCGATCGCGGTCACACCAGTGCAGTTGCTGCGCGCGATCAGCGCAATCTCGATGGGCGGAAAAATGGTCGTGCCGCACGTGGTGAGTCCCGACGGCCTGCCGCCGGGATTTGTGCAGACGGCCAACTATACCGAAGTGAAGCAGGTGCCGATTGATGAAGAGGGATGGGATTACATTACAGATGCCATGACGAAGGTGCTGGAGCCGGGAGGAACTGCTCCGTCGGCGGCGGTGCCGGGGGTCGAGATCGCAGGCAAGACGGGTTCGGCGCAGGTGGTTTCGCTCGCTCTACGAGCCAAGGCGAAGAACGATGAAGAGTTTGCGCAGAACGGATGGTTTGTAGGGTTCACGCCAAGGCGGAATCCCGACATCGTGGTGTGCGTGCTCTTTCAGGGGGGCGAACACGGAAAATTGGCGGCGCGGCTGGCGACGCAGGTGATCAAAGCGTACGTCGACAAGCAGCGACAAACGCCGCAGAAGATGGTCGCGAGTCCGAAAGACAAGACGGTAGAGATTGGCGGCCTGTGGACGGAACCGGATACGGACGGAGATGACGGCTCTGCTGGAAAAGACAAGCTCGAAGGCGGACGGTTCATCGTCAATCTGGCGAAGCGGCCGATGGCTCTGGCCACAGCGGCGCCGGGAGTGAATTAGTTGTGAGCTGCGAGTCGCGAGTGGCGAGGGGATAAGGATGCGAGCCAATCGCGCCATTATTGCGTCGCAAAAATCGCGACGCATGGCGCGGGTCGCCCAGATCCTTCGACTCGGGCGCAAAGAACGCGCCCTCGCTCAGGATGACAGAGCCTGCAGGGCGCGGCGAGCGGCGCTCAGGATGACTAGTGAATGAAGTTTGGTGAGGGCGAGACGCCCTCACGACAGCCGGCGTGGACGCCGGCGCTACGACAGCAAAGCTGGGTTACTGGCAGCTGGTTACTGGCAACTGATTTACGATGTCACGTTACGTATCATTTCGCGATTTTGACTGGGTCCTGCTGGGCTTCGTGTTGCTGATTTGCGGGCTGGGCGTGCTCGAGATCCGCAGCGCGACCGAGCATACCAAGTTTGCCGGCTCGCACGTGAAGCAGGTGTATTGGGTGCTTGCGGGCGTGGGCTTGATGTTCATGATGAGCCTGCTGAGCTATCAGGCACTGCTGGACAGGATTCACTGGTTTTACATCGCCGGAGTCGGATCGTTGATGGGGGTGCTGGTTTTCGGGCAGAAGTATCTGGGAGCGCGGCGCTGGATTAAGATGCCGGGCGGCAACCACTTCCAGCCATCGGAGTGGGTGAAGTTGATCCTCATTCTGGCGGTGGCGAAATACTTTGCCGAGATGCGGCAGCGCGAGCTTTCCTGGCCGGATTTCATCAAAGCGGGGGCGATTGTCGGCATACCCATGCTGATGGTGCTGGCACAGCCCGACTTAGGTACGGCATTGACTTATCTGCCGATCGCAGTCATGGGAGCGTTTCTGGGTGGGATGCAGTGGCGGCAGGGCCTGGCCGTGGGCTTGCTGGCAGTGGTAGGGATCACGGCAGTATTTGCGGTTCCAAGAGTGCATGTTTTGAAGTCGTATCAGAAGCAGAGGCTCACCAGCTTTATCGACCCTGAGATGGATCCGCAGGGGTCGGGGTATCAAGTTGAGCAATCCAAGATTGCGGTGGGTTCAGGCGGGCTTTGGGGCGGGAAAGGGTCACAAACACATGGAAATTTCCTTCCAGTGCCGCAAACGGACTTCATTTTCGCGGCGTTTGCCGAGGAACATGGATTCGTGGGCGCGCTGGGGGTTCTGCTGTTATACTTCATTGTGCTGATGCGTTTGACCCAGAACGCGCAAACAGCGCCCGACCGCGCTGGCACGTTCGTGGTGATGGGTGTGGTAGCGGTGCTTAGCTTCCACATTCTGGTCAATGTTGGCATGGTAGTCGGCTTTATGCCGGTCACTGGAATACCCCTGCCATTAATGAGTTATGGAGGGTCTTCCGTGCTGTTCATGTTCCTGGCGCTGGGGATGGTTATGAATGTTCGTATGCGCCGCTTTGTGAACTAAGCCATTGTGCTGGTGAGCCGGTGGCGAGAGTGAAAGACGGGTTCGGGAACAAACGACAGAGGGAAGGCGGCAGGATTTTAAGTTGTTGCTGCCCTTCGGTCGGCCGAAGAGTTCGGCCATGATTCGAGGACGCAGCCCAAAAATTTCGATCGCCCTCGCGTAAAGAGGGCACATAGCCGGCCGGAAAGAGAAAGAGGCCGGGCAGGATTGAAGCTTCGAAAGCAGCCGGGCAGGGAACGGCCCCCCGACCAGTATCAGGTCTGAGAGCGGTCACAACCCCGGTGAACATGAATACGATCAGTGCAAAAGATTCCCAAGCTTATGCAGTGGACTCGAGCGGGAGCGGCATGCTCCGGCCCAGGCCTTCCCCTAAGTGGGGCAGCATCGTTGCTTTCCTAGTGCAGTAAGGTCCTCCCCGATCCTCACGAACTCCGGTTCGGCGAACCCGTGTGGCTCTTTTGATAGCCAGTGCGGGACCGGAGTATTACATGAACAAAGAACTATATGTTTCTTCCACGCCTCACGAAACGAAAGTGGGCTTGGTGGAAGATGATCTGCTCGCGGAAGTCTATCTTGAGCGCGAGAACGAATACACCTTAGCGGGATCCATCTACAAGGGCCGCGTAACCCGCGTGCTGCCCGGCATGCAGTCGGCTTTCGTCGACATCGGGCTGGAGCGCGACGCTTTTCTCTACGTTTCCGATTTCATGGATTTGGAGGAGCACGACGAGGATTTGACGGAGTCTGTTCCGGCGAATCGGGGCGTGCAGGATATGCGCTCGCCAGCGGCGAGTGCGGAAGCGGCATCGGGCCCAGTCGATGCGAGCGAAGTTGCGGAGACGGAATCGCAGGCGGATTTGGGCGTCGAGACGGCCGAAGTGGCAGGGCCGAACGATGACGAAGTTGTGGCTTCGGGCGAAGCCGGCGCGGAATCGGGAAATGGTGGCGAAGCGGAAAATCGGGATCGTAATTGGCGTGGCCGCCGTCGTCGTGGACGAGGGCGCCGGGACCGTTTCGATCGCGGCTCAGAACGAGGCAACGACCGAGGGAATGACCGGGGCAGTGACCGGGGCGGCGATCGCGGTTCGGAATCGCGATTCACGCGGTCGAACGAGAGCTCGCGTTTCACGGAATCGGGACGGCAGGCGTCGGGACCTCCTCCTGGATACACGCCGATTCTTCTGCCGGGCGAATCGATTTCGAAATATCAGCGTTACGCGCAACCGGCCGCGGCTTCGGAGGCACATACGGATTCGACATCGGCCGAAACTGCTCTCGAACAAGAGCGGGTAACGGAAAAGCCGCTGGCAGCGGCATTCCCCGAAGATGAACCAATTTTTGCGGAGGAGCAGTCGCGGGTTGTCGAGATAGCGGCTGCCACGGAGCCACTCCACGAGGAGCATGAGGACGTGCACGCTTCGCTGGAAGAGCGCGAAGAGGCGGCCAGCGCGGCGGTGTCATGGAGAGAGGAATTCCGGCGTCCGGAAGGCGATGCAGCGGCCTCGGCGTGGCTCGAGAAAACGAGCCCGGTGGAAGAGCGTTCGATCGCTGATCATCGCGAGGCAGTGTCAGAGCGGTCAGTGGAAGAAGACGAAAGAAAAATGGCGGAGGAGAGCGAATTCGCCGCTCGCGAAAATGAGGCGCCGGCATTCGCCGCTCCGGGCACGATGGAAGAGGAAACCATCGAAGAGGAGGAAGCGGACACGGTCCGCTACGAATCTTCTTCGTCGGAGGAAGGCTACGACGAATTCGAAGAAGAGACGCGGGCGGCTGGGCCCTTGAATGGCGAAGCTCGCGAAGCGGTCGCGGAGATTCACAGCGCAGCGCTGGCTGAAACGGGCGATGCGGCCGCGCCTGGGCAGCATCCGGAGGAAGCGGAAGAAGACAGCGAAGAGCTTGAACTGGAAGAAGCCCAAGCCCAGGCCGAAGCCATGATGGACGCGGAGGCGCGCGGAAATGGAACGATCGATGCGCGGGCGGAAGTTCGCGCTCCGGCAGCAACGGCAGGATATACGCAGCGGGCGCCACGTCCGGCGTGGGAGCGGCGCAGCGGTCCGCGTGGGCGGCGTGGAAACCAGCGGCGTTTCCGCCGGCGCGAATCGCAGCCTGTGCCACTGATCAGCGATCTGCTGAAGGAAGGCCAGGAGATTCTGGTGCAGATTGCGAAAGAGCCGATCGGAAAGAAAGGCGCACGCATCACCAGCCATATCGCGCTACCCGGACGCTTCCTGGTTTACATGCCGACGGTGAATCACACAGGCGTATCGCGGAAAATCTCGTCCGAGGAAGAACGGCAGAGACTGAAGCGGATCATCATGAGCGAGCGCGAAAACGGGCACGGTGGCTTCATCGTACGCACTGCGGCACAGAACGCGAGCGAAGACGAGCTGCGCGCCGATATTCG
>Ga0335073_10003370_pt1 | contig 22226 bp, 17 predicted proteins | sample Lox_Sample_22_FD_207093 | JGI IMG/M metagenome (GOLD analysis project Ga0335073, IMG submission 207093) | Soil microbial communities from Loxahatchee National Wildlife Refuge, Florida, United States - Lox_Sample_2.2 | ecosystem: Environmental > Terrestrial > Soil > Wetlands | place: USA... | reverse complement strand
CCCTCTTCCGCCGCACCTCCGCCCGCTGCTGCCGTAGCCTCGGTGGCTCCCGCGCCGGCCGCCCCGGCGGCTGCCACAACCGCAGCGCCCGCGTCGTTCCTCGTACCCGCGGGCACAAAGGTTTTGCTGGAGCTGCGCAGCGCCCTGAACACCAAAAGCGCGAAGCCCGGCGACGGCGTGTACCTGGACTCCACTTTCCCGGTGGTGGTCGGCAAGCACGTCCTCATCCCCGCCGGCGTGTATGTGCAGGGGGTGGTGGACAGCGTGGTGCGTCCGGGCCGCATCCACGGCAACGCGCAGTTGAATATGCACTTCACGTCGATGATCTTCCCGAATGGAACGGTCGTGGACATTCCGGGCCGCGTGAACAGCCTGCCCGGCGCGCAGAACCAGGCCATTACCGGCGATGAAGGCACCATCGAGCAGAAGGGCGGCAGCAACAAAGCGCACAACGCCGGCGAAGCCGCCAAGATCGCTGTGCCCACCGGGGCGACGATCGGATCCATCGGCGGACTCGGGGCCGGGCATCCGCTGGCCGGGGGCCTCGAAGGCGCGGGAGCGGGACTGGCCGCGGCGGGAATCGTCGCCCTTTTTACCCGCAAGGCCGATGTCAACATGCCGGCCGGCAGCCAGGTGGAGATGGTGATCCAGCAGCCCTTTGAAATCCTGGAATCGAATCTCACCGGTCCCGCGACGCTGACGCCGGCCTCGGTACAGACGCCGGCCCAGCTGCAGGCGCCGGGGAGTCCCGTGCTGCACCAGCGGCCGCATATTCTCTGCCCTGCGGGCAGCCTGGGGTGCAGCTGACCGGACATGAGTGAACCGACCCCGAACCCTCCAGCACCCCAGCCCAGCCGTCTGCGTGTCTGGCTCCGCGACATCGTCATCTCGGTCATCGCCTCGTTCTTCATCGTGACGTTCCTCTATCAGCCGGTGCGCGTGGAGGGCACGAGCATGCAGCCGGAGCTGCGCGATCAGGACCGCCTCTTCATCGACAAATTCTTCTTCAAGTTTGAAAAGATCGATCGCGGCGACATTGTCGTCTTCCACTACCCGCGCGATCCGGAGAAGAGCTACATCAAGCGCGTCATCGCGCTGCCTGGCGACTCAATCTACATCGACCATGGCCGCGTCTGGGTAAACAACCAGCCCCTCGACGAGCCGTATGTCCCGCGCCGCTATCGCGACACGCGGTCGATGGCCGAGATGATCGTGCCGCCCGACGAATACTTCGTGATGGGCGACCATCGCTCCATTTCCAGCGACAGCCGCGACTTCGGACCGGTGGATCGCGATCTCATCTATGGCAAGGCCGATTTCATCTATTGGCCGGCTTCAAACATGGGGATTGTGCATTAAGCGGTCGCCCTCTCGCTTCGCGCCATTCAGCGCCATCGCTCCCGCCGCAATAATTTTGTGATCATCGGGCAATCCGCCGACGCGTCTGTGGCGTACTTCCAACAGTGCAGGTCCGGCTGGACGCCAGCGACCATCGGCATCCAGCGGCCATTGCAGCCCTCCCCCACGCTTCGCGGATGGAGCCGCCGGAATCCCGACGGAGCTTCATCAGCCTGATCGACTGAGCCGTCCTGGTTCAAGGGCCCGGGCAAACCGGTAAGACGCCGGGATTGCCACCCACGCCACCGCGCGTCATCTGGCTCGTCCTGCGCGATCGCACGTCACCTTCAACCGCAATTTCCAGGAGACCCTTCATGAAAACGGAAGAGCTTGCCCGTTTCGCGGGCAATCGCCGTACTTTTCTCAAAGGCGCAGGCGTGGCCGGACTGGGCATGGCCGGCGCCGCCGTCCTTGGTTCCCGACTGGGGCTGAACAGTCCCCGCGTGGAAGCCGCCTCTTCTTACAGCGACGCGGAGATCCTGAACTTCGCGCTCAACCTCGAATACCTCGAAGCCGAGTTCTACTCGATGTCCACCTACGGCGCCACCCTGGTGCAGCTCGGGGTGATCAAATCCTCCGATGAATCCGGCCCGACCACGGGCGGGAAAAAAGTCACCGACTTCGGCACAGAAGCCACCTGGGCGACCGCCCTGCGGGAGGATGAGATCGCGCACGTCCAGTATCTCCGCGCGGCTCTCGGCTCGGAGGCGGTGAAGAAGCCGGCGATCAACCTCAACGCTCTCGGCTACGGCTTTGCCGGCATCATGAGCTGGCTGGAGCTGGCCCGGCAGTTCGAGGATGTCGGCGTCAGCGCCTACCTGGGCGCAGCTCCCCTCATCTCCAGCAGCACGTATCTTGGCGCGGCCGGAGCGATCCTCGCCACCGAAGCGCAGCATTCCGGCGCGATCCGCGATGCCTGCATCCGCTGGGGAGTGACCAGCCCGGCCGTCGATGCGAACGACGTTCCTCCCACCCCCAAGGCTCCCTTTGCGGTCAACAAGAACGCGCTGAGCATCGCCAGGACCGCGGCCGAGGTGCTCAAAATCGTCTACGGCGGCGGCACCTGCTCCGGCGGCTTCTATCCGGCGGGCATGAACGGCGCCATCGTCTGCTCCTGATCCATCCGGCTGGCGTCAGCCCTGCACTGGCGCCGGCCGCTGTTTCTCCCCGCGGCTAAGCCGCCTCGGCAGGAAGAGCCGCTCGCGCGTCCTGCGGGAGCGCGCCTGCTTTTCGCTTCGAAAACGGGCCGATTACCTTAGTAGCCTCTCCTTCCGTGTCTCGCGATTTCTCTTTACATGCAGGGTCGACCTGCCGCAGAATGCCTCCACCCTGAGGGCCCGCCCTCGCTCGCGGGAAATCCCCTCCAGGGCACAATCAAGGAGACATTGTGAACCGCCTGCTTCGGACGCTCCTGCTCCCTGTTGTCGCGGCCACCCTCGCCGCCACGGCCTTCGGCCAGACCCAGTACCTGCTCACCCGCCACGTGCGCGAGGTCCAGACCAACGGCCAGGCGAAGGTGATCGGCCAGCTGCCGGCAAGCCAGACCCTCCGCCTCACCCTGACGCTTCCGCTGCGCAATCAGGCGGAACTGGATAACCTGCTCGCCGATCTTTACAGTCCGTCCAGCCCGAGCTACCACCACTTCCTGACGGTCGCGCAGTTCACCTCGGAGTTCGGACCCACGCAGGACGATTACAACGCCGTCCTCGCCTTCGCGCAGGATCACGGACTGCAGGTGGTCGGCACCTCGGCCAATCGCCTGAACGTGGACGTCACCGGAACCGTCGCCCAGATCCAGCAGGCGTTTCACGTCACCCTGCGGACCTATCAGCATCCGACCGAGAACCGCATCTTCTTCGCTCCCGACCGCGAGCCGTCCGTCGATCTGCCCTTCCAGTTGTGGCATATTCACGGCCTGAGCAACTATTCGATTCCGCATCCGGCCGGCCTCACCCTGAACCCCAATCGCAATGCGTTGCAGTCCGCCGCAACTGTGGGATCGGGACCGTCGGCATCGTTCCTGGGCAGCGACATGCGCGCCGCCTACTACGGCAACGGCTCGCTCACCGGCGCGGGGCAGTCGCTCGGCCTGCTGGAGTACTACGGGACCGACCTGGCCGACGTCACCACCTACTTCACCAACGTCCACCAGACGAATAATGTGCCGATCACCCTGCTCTCCACCGACGGCACCAGCACCTCCTGCGTCGACTCGCGCGCCGGCCGCGACTGCGACGACACCGAGCAGACGCTCGATATCACCCAGGCCGTCGGCATGGCTCCCGGGCTCTCCAGCCTGATCGTTTACATCGGCTCCAGCGATGCTGCGATCTTCAACGCGATGGCCACGCACAGCCCGCTGAACGCGCAGCTCAGCTCCTCATGGACGTGGTCGCCGGCCGACCCCTCGACCGACGATCCCTACTTCGAGGAATTCGCCACGCAGGGGCAGAACCTCTTCCAGGCTGCGGGCGACAACGAGAAGTGGACCACCTCGGGCACCGCTTCAGAGATCTATCCGGCCGACGATCCCTACATCACCTCGGTCGGGGGCACCGATCTCACCACCGCCTCCGCGGCGGGACCCTGGGCCTCGGAAACCGCCTGGTCGGACTCCGGCGGCGGCATCTCTCCGCATAAGTACGCCATCCCTTCCTGGCAGACCTCCACAGCGGCCTCCTGCTCGAGCTGTTCGAAGAGCTACCGCAACGGTCCCGACGTCTCCGCCAACGCTAATTTCACTTTTTACGTGTGCGCAGACCAGACCACCTGCACCGCCAATGAATACGGGGGCACCAGCTTTGCCGCGCCCATGTGGGCCGGCTTCCTGGCGCTGGTCAATCAGCAGTCCATGTCCAGCAACGGCACGACTCTTGGCTTCATCAACCCCGCTCTGTACACCCTGGGCGAAGGGTCCAGCTACGACACGGACTTCCATGACATCACCAGCGGCAGCAACGGCTACTCCGCAACCACGGGGTACGATCTGGTGACGGGATGGGGCAGCCCGACCGCGAGCCTGGTCAGCGCGCTGCTGAGTGCGGGTTCGGGTTCCGGTTCGGGCGGCGGCGGAAGCTACTCGGTCAGCGCCAGTCCCGGCTCCATCAGCATTGCTCAGCGCAGTTCCGGTCAGGTGACCATCAGCACAACGACCACCGGCGGCTTTGACTCGGCCATCAGTCTTTCGGCGAGCGGGCAGCCTTCCGGGGTCACCATCGGCTTCAGCCCGACCTCCATCACCGGAGCGGGCAGCTCCACGATGACCATCACGGTGGCCCGCAACGCCTCCACGGGCAGCCACACCATCACCGTCACCGCCACCAGCGGCAGCACGGAACACAGCACGACCGTGACGCTCGACGTGCTCCGCTAACCTGCCCCGTTGCCCCCGGAGAGCCCGGACCCTCGCGGGTCCGGGCTTCCTCTTTGGGGAGGACAGACGCCGACTGTCCCGTTTTGCAACAAAGGCCATGCTCTTTCGGGATCTCCTCATCGCGCCGGCTTCTGGCGCCGATACGGTCCTCACAGGGAGCTACGGTATGGATGTCCACTCGCTTGACACCAATTTCGCCTTCCCCGAACTGGCGACCCGCGCCCTCAGCCAGGACGAGATCGGTTCGGAGAGGCTTGATTTCCCTCCTGCGGGCGAGGAACCGCTCGGCGTCTTCCGCGGCCTGGTGGCCGCCGCGATGATTCAGATTGGCGTGATCCTGCTGGTGGTCCTGGGATGGCAGGTCTGGCGCTTCCTTCGCTGACCGCGGCCTTCCCCGAGCCGGACCGGGCACGTCCGGGCGAGAACTGCGCGCGAACGCACAGCACCCCTGCTACCCTCGCCCTATGGATTTTGTCATCAACGGGCAGGCGCGCAGCTTCCCTGCCCTCTCGGCCGGAGCCACCCTCCTCGACCTCCTGACCGCCCTCGCCCTGCAGCAGGACCGCGTCGCTGTCGAACGCAACGGCTCCATCGTCTCCCGGCCGGCGTGGCCCGCCACCCCTGTCGCTGACGGCGATCGCTTCGAGATTGTCCACTTTGTCGGCGGCGGCGCCGGCTGACCCGCTTGCGGCACTCTCCGGGTTGATTCGTACCGTCTCCCCGTGTAGTCTCGTAGCGCGGGTTTCCTTTTGCTCACCTGCACTTGCGGGTCACGTACGACCAATCCGCTGCTGTGGCGCCCTCGTCGACACCCCCTTCGGCCGCCCGCCTCAGATGACTTGATCGGCCAGGCGAGGTCCTGGCCTGGGAAACGGGTGAATGAATCAGCCTATTGTTTTCGTCAGCGGCAGCAAGGGGGGTGTCGGCAAGTCGCTCACCACGATGGCGGCTCTCGATTATCTTTCCGCCGAGCATCGCTACCTGCGGCTTCTCGAGGCCGACACCACCAATCCGGACGTCTGGAAATCCTACCGCCGCACCGTGGAAGCCGAGATCGTCAATCTGGACGACGTCGACGGCTGGATTAACCTGGTCAACGTCTGCGACGCCCACCCCTTCAAAGCCATCGTGATCAATACCCCCGCGCGCAATAACGACGCGGTGCGCCTCCACGGCGGCATCCTGCTCGACTCGCTCAAGGAGCTGGCGCGGCCCCTGATCACCCTGTGGGTCATCAACCGCCAGCGCGACAGCCTCGAGCTGCTGAAGAATTACCTCGACACCATGCCCGGCGGCGTGGTGCATGTCGTCCGCAACGGCTACTTCGGCGACCAGAGCAAGTTCGAGCTCTACCAGCAAAGCTCGCTGCCCGAAGCCATCCACCAGCTGGGCGGACAGACGCTCTTCCTGCCCGACCTCGCCGATCGCGTCACCGACGAGCTCTACTCCCGCCGCATCACCCTCACAGAAGCCGCGCAGCAGCTGAAGCTGGGCGATCGCGTGGAGCTGCAGCGCTGGCGGGCCAACGTGCGGGAGATGATGATCCAGGCCGGGATCTGATCGCCGCCGGCCCGGTAATTTCGGGCCATCCCCGCTCCTGCGGGTACCGGCCCCTCGGCGGAGTTATCCTCTTCGCATGAGCCCAAAGCTGCGCTGGGGCGTGCTTTCCACGGCCAACATCGGCGTCAAAAAAGTCATCCCCGCCATGCAGCGCGGAGAGTTCTCCACCGTCGCCGCCATTGCCTCGCGCGATCCGGGGAAGGCCCGCACCGTCGCCGCGCAGCTCGGCGTCCCCACCGCTTACGGTTCCTACGAGGAGCTCCTCGCCGATCCGGCGATCGAAGCCATTTACAATCCCCTGCCCAACGACCTGCACGTGCCGTGGACGATCCGCGCCGCCGAAGCCGGCAAGCATGTCCTCTGCGAAAAGCCGCTCAGCCTGACGCTGGCCGAAGCCGAATCGCTGCTTGCCGTGCGCACGCGCACCGGCGTGCTGATCGGCGAAGCTTTCATGATCCGTACTCACCCGCAATGGCTGCGCACGCGGGCGCTCATCGGCGAAGGCCGCATCGGCGCTCTGCGCTCGGTCACCGCGGTCTTCAGCTACTTCAACAACGATCCGTCCAACATCCGCAACCAGATGGAGTGCGGCGGCGGCGCGCTCTACGACATTGGCTGTTACTGCATTCAGTCCGCCCGCTGCGGCTTCGGGCAGGAGCCCACGCGCGCCTGCGGCCTCATCGAGCGCGATCCCGCCTTCGGCACCGATCGCCTGACCTCCGCGCTCCTCGACTTTCCCGGCGGCCACGCCATCTTTACCTGCAGCACGCAGTTCGCCCCATATCAGCGGGTGCATTTTCTGGGCACGAAGGGGCGCATCGAGATCGAAATCCCCTTCAACGCCCCGCCCGACCGGCCCACGCGGATCTTTGTCGATGACGGAAGCGATCTCTTCGGTGGCGGCATTGCCACGGAAACCTTCCCCGTCGTCGACCAGTACACGCTGCAGGGCGACGCTTTCTCGCGCGCCGTCCTTGAAGGCACGCCCATTCCTGTCTCCCTCGAAGAAGGCATCGCCAACATGGCGGTGATCGAGGCGATTTTCCAGTCGGCGCAGTCCGGGCAATGGCAGGCCGTTCCGCGCGCACCGTCGCGTCCCTCATGAAGATCGTTCGCCAATCCGACACCGAGCTGGTCCTGAGGGAAAGCACGCTCTGGATCTCCATCCTGCTCGCCCTGGTCGCGCTCCCGCTCTTCTACGCCTCCACCCTTCCCGGCAAGCGCGGCAATCTGATCCTCGCCATCTTCTTTGCCGTGGGCGCGCTGGTCTGGCTGCGCAAGGCCACCGTAATATTCGACGCGACGCAGCATTTGGTGCGCTGGCGTCGCATGCGCTTCTTCCGCTCCGCTTCGGGTACGGTGCCCTTCTCGGAAATCGCCGGCATCGGGACCGAGACTTCTTCCGGCAGTGGAGGCTCGACGCTCTACCGGCTCACGCTCCTTACCGGACACGGGCCCATCCCCTTCACCGACGCCTACGGCGGTGGCCGCGACCGCTGGGCGCACCTCCGCGAGACCACGCAGCGCTTCCTGCACACCCATCGCGGGACGCCGCTGCCCGCACCGTCTGCCGATCTCGACGATTCGCTGCGCGCGCTGCTCCGCCGGGGTCGCAAAGTGGAGGCGGTTCGACTGCTGGAGTCCGCCGAGCATCTGGATCTGACCACGGCCACCCAGCGCGTCAACCAGCTCGTCCTGCGCATGAGGGTGGAAAAATAACTGACGGCTCCTCCATGGTCTCTGCGAGCCTTCCGAGGATGAACGCCATGCCCGATCCCGCCCAGGTGACGCAACTCCACTACGAGCTGGTCCACGGATTGCTCACCGCCGGCGCCTGCCCTTCGAACGCCGAGCTGGCCGAGCGGCTGCACACCGATCTGCCTGGCCTCGAGAACCTGCTGCGGGAACTCGCCGCGATCCACGGCGTGGTCTTGCATCCGCATCGCCCCGTGCCCTGGGTGGTTCACCCCTTTTCGCTCACGCCCACCCTCAACTGGGTGGAGAAAGAAGACCGCGGCTGGTGGGCGCCCTGCATCTGGTGCGCGCTGGGCGTCGCCGCGCTGGCCGGAGGGTCGGTCCGCCTCCATTCGCGCTTCGCAGCCGAAGGCGAGCCCCTCACCATCCCGGTGAACGATGGTGAACCGCACGGATTTGAATCCGTCCTGGTCCACTTTGCCATTCCGCCGGCGCGCGCCTGGGACAACGTCCACGAGCACTGCGCGATGGTCCTGCCCTTCCATTCAGCGGACGAGATTCGCGCGTGGTCGCAGCGCCATCGCCTGCCCATGGGCGAGCCTGTCCCGCTGCAACAGGTGGCACGCCTGGCGCGCGTCTGGTACGGATCGCACGCACGTCCCGACTGGCATAAATGGTCGGTCTCCGAAGCGCAGCAGATCTTCCACGACGCGGGTCTGCAATCGGATTTCTGGAACCTCGGCGCAAAGGGCGGCAAATTCTAACCGCCGGAGCGGCACCCCGGGAGGCATGAACCCCAGGCCCGCGAGCGCCGCCCCGCAGCGTGTATCCTTGGCTCACATCGCTCCGCCCACTCCCCGAAGATGGGCATCGCGGTGTTGGTTACGAGGCCGATTTTGACGACACCTGCACGACCTGGCACGCCGCGCTCGATCCGTCCTGCCGTGCTTCTCAGCGGATACCTGGCGGCCATCCTGCTTCCCTGGCTCGGTGTCATCTTCACCATCCGAACGCCCACTCTGCACGGCACACCCGTCGCCCTCAGCTACATCTTCGTGGCCGGTATCACTGTCTTCACCGGACTCGGCCCCGGCCTGCTGGCCGTTGTCTGCACCGCTTTCTGCTTCAACTACCTGGTGCTGCCGCCGCCCGGAACGTTCTCTCTGGACGCACAGTCGCTCGTCTACACCGCCGTGATTCTGACCATCGGCTTCCTCATCGCATGGCTGTGCGATGTCCAGCGTGTCACCCGCTCCCGGCTCACGGCGGCGCTCACGTCGCTGCAGGTTCGCACCGATGCCCTGATGGAGGCGCAGCAGGCCAGCAATTCCGCGGTCTGGATGTTCAGCGTGGATGACGGCCTGCTCCACTGGGCCGAAGGGGGTGCACTGGTTTTCGGTCAGCCGGTGGTGGCGGATGCGCCTCCGCAAAGCACCGTCAACCTGCTCGTCGAAGAAGACCGGACCCGCGTTCTCGATGAATACGCCCAGGCCATCGCTGCCGGCCGCGCCTTTCGCTCAGAGTTCCGCGTCCGCTGGCCCAGCGGCGAGATTCACTGGCTGGAAAGCCGCGGCACGCCTTCTGCCGTGAACCCCAAAATCTGGCACGGCGTCACTATCGACATCACCGACCGCAAGAACGCCGAACTCGCCCTGGTTCGCTCGGAGAAGCTCGCCGCCATCGGGCGCCTCTCCGCCACTATCGCCCACGAGGTCAATAATCCCCTCGAAGCGGTCACCAATCTGCTCTTCCTGGCGCAAAACGAGCCCGGCCTGCCGCCCGTGGCCCGCGACTACCTCGAGCGCGCCGACCAGGAGCTCTCCCGCCTGGGCGGCATCGCCCGCCGCACCCTCACCTTCGTCCGCCCCAAATCGTCGCCCGGCCCGGTGCGCGCCCTTGAAATCGTGGAGGCGGTGGTTGGCATGTTTCAGCCTCGCTGCACCGCGCGCGGCGCGGACATCCGCATCCTCGCCGACAGCGACACGATTCTCGCCATCCCCGCCGACGATCTGCGCCAGATCCTCACCAACCTCGTCTCCAACGCCTGCGATGCGTTGCCCGAGTCGGGCGGCTGCATCGAGATCGAGATCGCCGAAACCGCTTCCACGGCCTCTCTCACCATTCGCGACAATGGCGAGGGCATTGCGGAGGACAACGTCTCCCGCATCTTCGACCCGTTTTTTACCACCAAAGAAGACGTCGGCACCGGCATCGGCCTGTGGGTGACCAAAGACCTCGTGGAAAAGAACGGAGGCCGCATCACCCTCGAGACGCGCGGCCTCCCCGACGGCTTTCGCACAGCATTCCGGGTCGAGCTGCCCTGCGCCTGACCTCTACTGCTCCGGGTGCTCGTTCGCGCGGATGAAGTCCGCCGTCACCTGATGCAGCTCCTTCAGCGCAGGCACGGTCACGTACACCATGTGCCCGGTCTGGAAGAAGTGGTAGCTGATGTTCGACTGCAGCTTCTCGGGAATCTGCAGATGCTTGTCTTCGTAGGTCGCCCCGAAGAACAGCGTTCCCAGATCGTAGTAGCCGCCCATCAGCAGGATCTTCAGCCTGGGGTTCCGCTTCATCGCCACCGACAGATCCGGCATCACGTTCACGCTGGCATCCCAGCCGCGTCCGCCGGGAGGAGTGTGCTTCAAATCCCAGCGGAAGTCCGGCCCATACGCGCTCGGCTTGTAGGTCATGTTGTCGCCGAAGTGCAGCACGTTGCGCGTGTAGTCGTTCACCGCCGCATCGTAGGGCGCCGAGGTCGCGCTGCCGAAGGGATCGTACTCGGCGTCCTCGCTCAGCGGGTCGAGATCCGGCCCCTCGTAGCGCGTGTCCAGCCGCCCCGTCGTAATGCCCATCTCTGTCTGCAGCTCCTTGGCAAACTGGCCGCCGCTCACCCGCAGATCCGTCTTGTACCAGTACGCCGCCGGCACGCCCGTGTAGCTCTCCAGCTTCGCGGCGATCTCGTGCTTCTGCGCATCCGGCAAATCCGCCCCCTGCAGCAACGCCGAGGCATATGCGCCCAGGCTGAACTGCTCCACTTCCTGCAGGAAGGGCTCCAGCTGCGCCGGCTGGTTCGGCACATGATGGTGGTACCACGCCGTCGCCGCCATCGACGGCAGCGCGAGGAAGTATCCGTTGTCGGTGCCGGGATTGCCCTGCGGCCCGTCGGCGCTATCGTCGAAGTTGAGAATCTGCGACAGGAAGACCGAGCCGTTCACATCGATGCCGCTCTGCTGCAGGTCGAAGGTCAGCACCGCCGTGCGCGTCGTGCCATAGCTCTCACCGAAGAGGAACTTTGGATTATTCCACAGATCGTATTTGGTGACGAACCGGTGGATGAAGCGGCTGAAGGCGTGCCCATCCGGATCCGTGCCGTAGAACGCCTTGCCCGCATCCTTGCCCAGCACCCGCGAAAAGCCCGTGCCCGGCGCGTCGATGAAGACCAGGTCGCTCACGTCGAGCAGGCTGTACTGGTTGGGCACGATCGAATACGGCGCGCCCTCCTGATGCTGCACGTTCGGCAACACCACGCGCTCCGGCCCAAACGCGCCCATGTGCAGGTACATCGTCGAGCTGCCCGGGCCGCCGTTGTAGAGGAAGGTGATCGGCCGCGATCCCTTTGGCGCGTCCTTTTTGAAGTACGCCACGTAATACATCCGCGCGATCGGCGGCTCATCCTGGATCTTTGCCGGCAGGTCGATGTCCGATCCCGGAAGATACTTCCCATCCATGCCGATCATCGCGTCCTGCGCATCGCTCGATCCCACCGTCAGCATGCCGGCAATCGCTTTGTACTGGATCGTCTGCCCATCCACCGTCACCGATCCGTCGGTGATCGAATCGGGCGGCATCGCGCTCGGCCCCCTGGCCTCGGCCTCGCCGGCGGCATGATCCGCCGTCTTCATGTCCATCTTGTCGTGATCGGGGTTCTGCGCGAAGGCCACCGGCGCAACCAACAGCGCAGCAAGAGTGCAACAGCCAAGTTGCCGAATCATTCTTTTCGCTCGCCTCCTGGGGTCTTGCGAAGATGCCGAGCAAGTATACCGGGGTGAGCGCCTTCTGCGGCTCGCGGCGCCCTTCCGGGAAAATAACCGGCGCCCCGCTCAGCCACCTGACGTGCCCACTCTGCCCTCGCGCTACTGCATCGATACCCTCTGCTCCAGCGGCAAATCGCGCGACGATCCACCCACCCGGATCACATAGTCACCCGGCACCAGCTTCCACGAGTCCGACGCCTCGTCGTAGATGGTCAGGCGATCCCGGCTCACCGGCACTGTGACTTCCTTCGATTCGCCGGGCGCGAGATCCACCTTCGCCCAACCCACCAGACGCTTCGGCGGCTCCTCGGCCGAGGCCGGCAGCGACGCGTACACCTCCGCCGTTTCGATGCCGGCGCGCCGCCCCGTGTTCTTTACAGTGAACGTCACCGCCGTCGAGTCCCCCGGCGTCACCGAGAGCCCCGAGAAGGCATAGCTCGTGTACGAGAGTCCATAGCCGAACGGAAACAGCACCGGCTTCTTCTCTGCGTCGTACCACTTGTAGCCGACCTTGAGCCCCTCGTCGTAATGCACATCGAAGTCCGGGCCCATAATCATGAACGATCCCACGAGCCCCGGAAATCCAGCCAGCTTCGGCAGCGGGTGCTCGGCATCCGGCTTCGGCGGATCCGCGTGAACCGGATGCGGCAGATCGGCCTCGCTGCGCGGAAACGTCAGCGGCAGCCGGCCGGAGGGATCGACCTCCCCGAACAGCAAATTCGCAATCGCCTGCGATCCCCGAATCCCCGGATACCACGCCTCCAGCACCGCGCTCACCTGATCGATCCACGGCATCAGAATCGCCCCGCCCGTCTCCAGCATCACAATCGTGTGCGGATTCGCCGCCGCCACGGCCTCGATCAGCGCGTCCTGGCGATCCGGCAGCGACAGGTTCGGAATATCCAGCCCCTCCGATTCATGCTGCACGGCAAATACAATCGCCACCTGCGATGCCTTCGCCAGAGCGGCAGCCGCGGCCGGGTCCGTCCCCGGATCGTACTTCACCTCCGCGTGCGGAGCCATCGCGCGAATCCCGCTCAACGGCGCCGACGGCTGATACACCGGCGCCAGGAAAATCGCCAGCGGATTTCCCGCCAGCTCCGGCGGCGGAGGCACCGGATTGCCTCCCGGCGGCGACACCTGCGACGATCCGCCGCCCGACATCACGCCCGCATCCGCGTGCCCGCCAATCACCGCAATCGACTGGATCGAACCCGCGTCCAGCGGCAGCTGCTCGTGCTCGTTCTTCAGCAGCACCGCGCCCCGCTCCTCAGTCTTCTGCGCCACCGCAAAGCCGCGCATCACATTCGGCGACTCCATCTGCGGCGGGTGATCCACCACCCCTGCATCGAACATGCTGCGCAGAATCCGATGCACCATGTCGTCCAGCCGCGCCATCGGCACCGCTCCGCTCTGGACGGCTTCCTTCAGCGGCTCTCCAAACGACTCCTTCCCCGGCATCTCCATGTCCAGCCCGGCGAGCGCCGCCGGCACCGTGCTCTCGGTCGCGCCCCAGTCCGACACGACGAACCCCTTAAATCCGAAATCCTTCTTCAGCACATCCGTCAGCAGGTAGGGGTTCTGGCAGGAATAAACCCCGTTCACCCGGTTGTACGAGCACATGACGGCGCCTGCGCCGGAATCGTGCAGCGCAATCTGGAAGGCCAGCAGATCGCTCTCCCGCATGGCGCGCTTGCCGATGATCGAGTTCACCGTCGTGCGGCCGGCGTCCTGATCGTTCACCGCGTAGTGCTTCAAATCCGTAACAATGTGCAGCTCTTTTTCGGCCTTCAGCTCGCTGCCGGCCAGCGTTCCCGCCAGCAGCGGATCTTCGCCCTTGTACTCAAACGTCCGCCCATCGCGCGGCTCGCGGATCATGTTGATGCCCGAGCCCAGCGACATGTTGAAGCCCAGAGCCCGGATCTCGTGCCCCAGCATCGTCCCGATTTCTGAGGAGAGCTGCGGATCCCAGGCGGCCGCCATCGCTTCAGCCGACGGCAGCGGCGTTGCGTAGCGCCCCGTGTTGCCGACGCCGGAAACGCCCTCCACCGAGTCGGTCATCGTCAGTGGCGGAATGCCCAGCCGCGGCACCCCCGGAATAAAGTTCGCCATCTTCGTGGTCGTTCCCGGCTCCGGGCGCACGAACATCGCCTCCCACCCTGGTCCGTGCACCATGGCAATCTTCTCGTCGAGCGTCATCTCCTTCACGACCATGTCCGCGCGCGCATCCGGCGAAAGGCTCGCGTCCGACCAGGGATAGTGTTTCGGCGGCTGCATCCCCGGAAACTGCGCGTGCGCCGCGCTCCCCCACAACAGACCCATCAATAATCCCGCTGACCACCACCCGCGGTTCTTCATGCGATCGTGTCCCCCTCTTGCGAATCCCAGCGCGTTGCTCTGCGCGTTTGCCAGGCGGACACATCTTAGTGCATGCCCCGAACCAGCGCCATCGATCCCTGCGAACCGCTGCCTCGCCCCATACACTGAAGTCATGCCGCCGATCCTTGTCGCGCAGAACCTCTCCAAACGCTTCGGCGCGACGCCTCTCTTCGAGAACCTCGCCTTCGCCGTCCACGACGGCGACCGCATCGGCCTCATCGGCCCCAACGGCGCCGGCAAATCCACCCTCCTCGCCATCCTCGGCGGCGAGCAGCAGCCGGACTCCGGCGAAGTCTCCTTCCGCAAGCGCGCCCGCATCGCCTGCGTCCACCAGATCTCCGATTTCGCCCCCGGCGCCACCGTCCGCCAGATCGTCGAATCCGCCCTCGACCGCGCTGCCCTACCCGCCACGGTGCGCGAGCAGCGCCTCCGCGAGACTCTCGGCCGCGCGGGCTTTACAGAAAGCGAGTCTCCCGGCCAGCCCGGCATGAATCGCGAAGCTGCCAGCCTCAGCGGCGGATGGCGCAAACGCCTCGCCATCGCCGAAGCCCTGGTGACCGATCCGGAGCTTCTCCTTCTCGATGAGCCAACCAATCACCTCGATCTGGAAGGCATCGAGTGGCTCGAAGGCCTGCTCCGCGCTGCGTCGTTTTCTTCTGTCGTCGTCACCCACGACCGCTACTTCCTCGAAGCCGTCGCCGGCGAAGTCGTGGAGCTGAACCGCATCTATTCCGACGGACTGCTGCGCATTAAAGGCGGCTACTCCAGATTTCTCGAGGAGCGCGAAGCCTACGTCGAGTGGCAGCAGCGCGCCCAGGAGAGCCTCCGCAACCGCGTCCGTGTCGAAATGGAGTGGCTCCGTCGCGGCCCCAGGGCCCGCGCCACCAAGGCCAAAGCCCGCATCGACAACGCCAATGCTCTGATCGCCGAGCTTGCCGAATCGGAATCCCGCTCCCGCGCCGCCACCGCCGGCATCGCCTTCGACGCCACCGGCCGTCAAACCAAACGGCTGATCGAAGTCGAGAACGCCGCGGTCACCCTCGGCGATCGCACGATCCTGACGGACGTCAGCCTCACGCTCACCAACGGGCTCCGCCTCGGTCTCGCCGGCGCCAACGGCTCAGGCAAAACCACCCTGCTTCGCGCCATCACCGGCGAACTGCCCCTCAGCGCCGGCACCCTCCGCCGCGCCCCCGGCCTGCGCATCGTCTACTTCTCGCAGATGCGCGAACTCGATACCTCCCTCACCCTGCGCCGCGCCCTCGCGCCCGATTCCGACTCTGTCGTCTACCAGGACCGCGTCCTGCATGTGGCCAGCTACGCCTCGCGCTTCCTCTTCACCGGCGAACAGCTCAACCAGCCTGTCGAGCGACTCAGCGGCGGTGAGCGCGCTCGCGTCCTCATCGCCCGCCTCATGCTTCAGCCTGCCGATGTGCTCATCCTCGACGAGCCCACCAACGACCTCGACATCCCCACTCTTGAAATCCTCGAAGAGGCCCTCCTCGAATTCCCCGGCGCGCTGGTCCTCGTCACGCACGACCGCTGGCTCCTCGATCGCGTGACCAACGCCGTCCTCGGCCTCGACGGCCTGGGCCATTCGGCGCTGTTCGCCGACTACCGCCAGTTCGAAGCCTGGCGCGACGAGCAGACGCGTCCCACAACAGACATCCCCGCGCCAGCCGCACAGCCACCTGCGCCGTCTGCGAACACCTCTCGTAAAAAGCTCTCGTATCTGGAACAGCGTGAGTACGACGGGATCGAAGCGCGCGTTGAAGCCGCCGATGCCCGCCTGCAGGCCGCCCAGCTGCGCCTCGAAGCTCCGGAGGTCGTCACGAATCCGCAGCTCCTGACTGAGGCCCTCGCCGAGCTGGAGGCCGCCAAAGCCGACCACCACGCCGTCTACGAACGCTGGATGGAACTCACCGAGAAAACGGGCTCCTGAAGCTCATCCTGGGCGGAACGTCCCGCGCTACTCGTGCGAGTCCGCCGTGTACGGCCCCGGCATCGGCCTTACCGCGCTTGTCGGATTCGACGCCTCCGCAGGCATGGTCTGCGACGTCCGCTTCGAATAAATCCTGAAGTTCACCGCCAGATCGATCACCGACGTGACCGCCTTGCCGTCCTTCACCGCCGGCGTGAACTTCGCGTTCTCGATCGCAGCCACCGCATTCTCGTCCAGGCCAAAGCCGATCGGCCGATACACCGCCACCGCCGCGGGCTTCCCGTTCGGCCCCAGGATCACCATGTAGCTCGCCACCCCCGCCACCTGCGCCTTCTGGGCGTAGTCATTCGAGGGCGGCGTCACGTGCACCACCAGATGCGGCCCGTCCACCCCGGGGCCCGGCCGCACGATTTTGGGATCGGTCGGCGTCAGCATCTTGTGGCTGTTCTGCGCCTGGTAGAAGTACTGCCAGTAGTCCGGCATCTCTGCGATCATCTTCGCGTCCAGATCCGGCGCAAAAATCCTGTTCAGCGCCGTCCGCAGATGCTCCGCCGACTCCCCAGGAGAAAAGGTTTCGCCCGGCGGCGGGGTCTGGGGCGCCGCCTCACCCTCGCCTGTGTCGCCTGCCGGTCCCTTGCCCCCGGAGGCCGTCTCGCTGCCTTTGTCCTTCTCCTTCTTATCGCCCTTTTCTTTCTTCGGCTTCACCACCACCTGCCGGTCGATCGTAATCAGCAGATGCTTTTTCCTCGGCGTGATCTGAATCCGGTCGAACGACGTCGCCTGCTCCGTCCAGTTCCCCTCGTCCTCGAAGTGGATCCCGTACCGGGCCCCCTCCAGCTCCACCTTCTTCGCCGACATCTTCACGTGGTCGATGACCACGTCGCACAGCGTCCACGAGCCCTTCTTCGACTGCCCAACCAGGTCGCCGTTCATGCTGAAGTGCAGGTTGTCGTCCAGGTACAGCCCGCGCAGAAACAGCTGGCGTCCCACCAGCCTGTCCCGCAATTCGGCTTCGGTAATCGGAGCCGCCTCAGGCGAGGCCGCCGCTTTCGTCCCGGAGGGCGGATTCGCAGGCGGGGTCGCGGCAGGGGCGTCCTGCGGATAGCTGAAGGACCAACTGAGCAGAGGCAGAGCGAGAGCGGCAAATAACACAGGCTTCATGGGAGGCTTCCAGGTTTCGTTAGGAGATGCTTCGTACCTATCAGATTCCGGAGTCGCGAACACTCCCCCAGGCGGGGCGAGCGGTTCCGACAGTCACCAGGGGGCTGCCGCCAACATACCACCTCCTGCCTCGTCCCGGCCCGCCAATCGCCCCCATCGCCTCCGCTGCCGCCACGCGCAAAATTCCCGGTGTTCTCCGCGTCCTCTGTGCTGCAAGGTCCTCTCAAAAACGAAAAGCCCGGCTCCCCGATTCACGGGCTGCCGGGCGTCGATTCCGACCCCTGTTTTCCACAGATTTCCACAGGGGAGTAACCACTCTGAGTCCTTCAACTCACACTTGAAGAATGTTCAGAAAATCTCTTTTTTGTATGCCAGATTGCGGAAAGACCAGCTCCAGATTCCGTGCTCCCAGTGTCCGATAGGCCGCCTCGCTCAGCACCTGTCGAAAATCCGTCGTGATCGCCAGATCCCGCCCCTGATAGAGCTGCTCCGGCTCCAGCCCCGGCCACCGCCCGTAGACCCGCCCCCCGCGCACCGGTCCGCCCAGCGCGAACATGACGTTGGCGTGCCCGTGATCCGTCCCTCCGGTCCCGTTCTGCCGGCAGGTTCGCCCAAACTCCGACATGGTAACCACCACGATGTCCCCGGCCTGATCGCCCATATCTGCCCAGAAGGCCGCGAGGCCAGCGCTGAACTCCCGCAGCCGACCCGCCAGCTGGCCGTCCACATTGCCCTGGTTCTGGTGCGTATCCCATCCGCCGATATCGGCGAAGGCCGCCTCGACGCCAAGATTTGCTTTCAGAAGCTGCGCGATCTGCTTCATGCTGTTGCCGAAAGCGCCGCCAGGATACTCCACTCCGGCCGCCGGCGTGTACTGCGTCGGATCGGCCGCCCGCAGCATCCGCACCGCCTCAAAGGTCTCCTGCCCCGTGCCGTGCAGCACCGCGTCCGTGCTCTCGTCGTACATCGCCGCAAATCCCTGCGCCGCGGCGGTCGACTGCACCCCAAAGTCCTGGATCCGGTTCAGCGCCACTGCTTCGATCCGCCCGTCCAGCGTCCGCGGAATCTCCGCTCCCAGCGCCACCGCCCGGAACGGCGACCTCCGGCACTCGGCACAAGCCGCATCCTCTGCCTGGAGCGCCCGGTTCAGCCATCCATCCGGCGTCGCCTTCAGACCCGGCGTCCCCGACTCCATAAAGTCCTGCGCGTCGAAATGCGACCGGCTCGGATCCGGCGACCCCGACGCATGCACCACCGCCAGATGCCCCTGGTCCCACAGCGGCTTCAGCGGCGCCATCGCTGGATGCAGCCCGAAGAACCCGTCCAGATCGATCACCGCGTTCTGCGGGATCGCAATCTGCGGCCGGTACTGGTAATACGACGGCTCCCCGTACGGCACCACGACGTTCAGCCCATCGGCCGCCCCGCGCTGGAAGATCACCACCAGTTTCTTGCCCCGGGCCTGCGCTTCGGTCGCCTGAGCCAGCACCGTCCGCGTCAGGAAGGCCGGTACCGCCGCCGTTCCCACCACGGCCAGCGCCCCGCCTTTGAGAAACGCGCGCCTGGTGGCAAAGCCAGTGACTGGAGTCACCCGCCGCTCGATGGCAGGGTGCTCGGCGGCGACTTCCACCACCGGACCATGCACGCTCCCATCCCAGGCCTGGTTGTTCATTGGCAAACTCCACTCCCCGGCGAGGGCAAGGACTCCCCGCCACCCAGGGTCATGCCTCTACGAACGCTCCCCTGGGCCGGAAGTTGCGGCGCCGCCCTTTTCTTAGCTGACCGTTTCTCGGCTGGCCGCCTCTTAGCTGGCCGTTTCTGAGCTGACCGCTTCTCAGCTGGCCGCCTCTGAGCTGACCGTTTCTGAGCTGGCCGCCTCTTAGCTGAAACCCTCCCCGGCTGCCTCATTCCTTCGACAGCATGTCCGCCTGCCCAGTCGCGATATCCACCGGGAAGGAGTTGTGCTCCTGCACGATCAGCCACTTCCCTTTGATCTTGCGCAGCACATCGGTAGCCCGCACGGCCATCTGCTGTTGCTTGCCGTCCTTGTCGGTCATAGTGCCTTCGTCAATGTAGTGCGTGTACGCGACCGGACCCACCACCGTGATGCTCAGCTCGGCGATGTGGCTCGTCACCGGACCGGGATTCGCCGCAAACAGATCGACCCAGTCCTTTTTGTAAGCGTCCCAGCCCACATACTGCCGCGGAGGGATCACGTCGAAGACGAAGACGTCCGGCGCGTACAGCGACATAATCCCAGCCACGTCCTTTTTGACAAAGGCCTCGTCGAACCGATGATACATCGCCTCGATCGCGGCCTTATCGCCGCCGGCCGTCTGCGCGCGAGCCGGCATCGCGCCCGCCGCCAACACCAGCCCCAGCACCATCGCAGCACACAGATTTCTGTGCATACACACCTCTCCTTCAGGCAGGAAATGAGCTTCGTGGAGTTTGAGGGGAAGTGGTCGCGAGACTACCGCTCGCCTGGACGCCCTGTCAACAAGCCGGACCGCGAGAACGGTCCTCTAGCCGGTACTCTGCAACCTGTAACCTGCTCAGGGCGCTCCGCACGGAATGGTCAGCAGGTCGCACAAGTCGCCCGACTGCTGCTCCCGCGCCTGCTGCGCGGCCGATGGCAGCAGACCCAGGTTCCAGTTCCACTGGATGAACCGCAGGATCGACACATAATCCATCTGCTGATGCGAAATGTACCCGGCTTTGGCATAGGGCGAGATCACGATCACCGGCACCCGCGCCCCCAGCCCAAAGGCATTCGCCAGCTGCGGCGGCGCTTCGTGGTCATACCAGCCTCCGCTCTCGTCGTAAAGCATCACGATGGCCGTACTCTGCCAGTACGAGGAGTTCTTCACGGCCTGCACAAACCCATCGACCCATTCGATGCCGTTCGCCATGTCAGGAGGGTTCGCCCCCGGATGCTCGTCGACATTCCCCGCCGGAGTCACAAACGCCACCGACGGCAGAGTCCCGTTGGCGAGCGTCGATTCGAAACTGCTCAGACTGATGTCCTGCAGGTTCGCCGAATACTCGGTGCTGGTGAAGTACTGGAACGCGTTCTCCTGCGGCACGTAATTGACGCAGGTTCCGTTCACTGAAGTCGCATAGTTCTCCTGGTACCACGTCCACGAAACGCCGGCCGCGTCCATCTGATTGCCCACGTTGGTTTCGGTCAGCGGCACGGCGACGGTTGCTCCCCCCATGGCCAGTTGGCTCGCGTCGCACTTGTCGTAATACGGCAGGCTGCCCGCGGTGCGGGCGTCGTGCGTCGTTGCCGCAATCATGTACAGCATCTGCGCCGGCTCGCTGTACATCGACGACGAATAGAAGTGGTCGGCCAGCGCGTACTGGTCCGCGTACCCCCAGATGGTGTCGACGCCCCACGTCGTCCCGTCGCTCGCCGTCCCCGATACCTTGTTGTCGTAGTAATCCATGGAGATGTCGCCGTTGGTGTAGGCGTACTTGTCCATCTTTCCCTGGTCCCACGCCTCGGTATACGTCGTGATGTTGTGGTTGATGTTGGGCGCGTCCAGCTGGCTCATCTGCTGCGGCGTCACCGTGTGCCCCGCCGCGTCCGTCTGCGTGTAGCTGGGCAGGCTCGAATTCAGCCCGTCTGCCCCGGGATAGGTCCCGAACAGATTGTCGAAGGAATGGTTTTGCAGGATCAGCACGATCAGGTGGGTGATCGGCGATTGCGTTGTCCCCGCCGCTGCCGTGCCCACAGTCACCGTCGCCGATGCGGTTGCTGTGCCTCCCGCTCCCGTCGCCGTGATCGTGTAGGTCGTGGTGGCCGCGGGGGCCACGGTCGCGGACCCGCTCAGCGCCGGTGTCCCCGAGCCGACCGCCGGGCTGAAGCTCACGCTGGTCGCATTGGTGCTCGTCCACGTCAGGGTGGCGCTCGCTCCGCTCGCAACCGTCGTCGGGCTCGCCGTCAGCGTCACCGTCGGCGGGGTCGCGCTGGACGAGGTAACCGTCACCGTTGTTGTATTCGTGGCGGTTCCCCCGGTGCCGGTCGCCGTCACGGTATACGTCGTCGTCGTGGCGGGAGACACCGACTGGCTTCCGCCAGCGGGATTCAGCTTGTACGCGCTGCCGTCACTGCCGTTCACCGTCACACCGGACGCGTTGCTGGCCGTGACCGTCAGGGTCGCCGAGCTTCCCGCGGCAATGGAGGTTGGACTGGCTGCGATGCTGACCGTCGGCTGCGGATTCGCCTGATTTCCATTGGTAGAGCCACATCCGGCGACGATCAGGAGAGATACGAAAAGGCCAGGGGCCAGCCCGGTCCTGAAGGGTTTGCGGAAACTAAGAACTGCCTCAGCGAACAACTTTCAAACTCAACTTTCTGAGCGGCAGAAAAATGAATTCACGCAAAATTGACTGAGACGCAACAATGGCCGCAGCTGGTTGTCCGATGGCAGAATTTGACGCCCTTCCCGCTCGATGCCCAGGGCAACCGCGCCAGGGGCAATTGCGCACGCATGCCCGCTCCCTGACGCCTCCCTCCCCGATCCGCTACACTGGCCCGCATCCGCCAAACCCTGGCCTCAGGAGCCTGCCCGTGCCCGACATTCTGCCCCTGCAAGTTGGTTCCCTCCGCAAGACCGAGGTGGAGGAGGCCCATCGCATCATGCAGCTGGCCTTCGGCACCTTCCTCGGCCTGCCCGAC
>Ga0335073_10003369_pt1 | contig 22228 bp, 23 predicted proteins | sample Lox_Sample_22_FD_207093 | JGI IMG/M metagenome (GOLD analysis project Ga0335073, IMG submission 207093) | Soil microbial communities from Loxahatchee National Wildlife Refuge, Florida, United States - Lox_Sample_2.2 | ecosystem: Environmental > Terrestrial > Soil > Wetlands | place: USA... | reverse complement strand
GCGCAGGTGGACAGCGAACTCGCCGCGCTCAAGGCCCAGATCGGCGCGGGCAGCCCTCCCGCCGAGCTCCCCAGCGGCGACACCAGCACGAGCTGAAGTCGCGGCCTCCCGCAGGTAGCTGGCCCCGCGGCCTCCCGCAGGTAGCTGGCCCCGCCAGGTCTGCCTTCCCGCGTGCCGTTAGTGTCGCCGGCCCGTTGCTGTTGCTAGAGCGACAGCAATCTTCCGTTGATCATGGCCGGTGCGGGCTTTTCGGGCCGAAAGACCGGGCAGGCGGGACCATTGGCCCGTCCGCCGGGGTGACCGGGCTGCCTACTCTTCGTTCAAGGGTGTGCCCTCGGCCGGGCACATCTCTGGGAGGTCGCCATGGACCGGTTGAACCCGATGGACGCTCAGTTCGTCGACGCCGAGGACCAGGATGCGCAGGCCTCGTTCGCGATCGCGTCGATCGCTGTGTTCGAGGGACCGGCGCCGTCTTACGAGGAGTTTCTTGGCGCCATCGAGGGGCGCCTGCCGCTGGTGCCGCTGTACCGCAGGAAGCTGCGCAAGGTGCCGCTGAGCCTGGGGCCGCCGGTGTGGGTGGACGACCCGAACTTCGACCTGCGCTATCACATCCGGCAGACAGCCCTGCCGGCGCCCGGGGGAGACGCCGAGCTGTCGAAGCTGATTGCCCGGGTGATGGGCCAGCGGCTCGACCGTGACTACCCGCTGTGGGAGTACTGGCTGGTCGAAGGGCTCAGCGAGGACCGGTGGGCACTGATCTCCAAGGTGCATCACTGCATGGTCGACGGGGTTTCGGGGACCGACCTGTACCGCGTGATCTTCGACTTCTCGCCCGAGCCCGCGGCACCCATGGCGGCCGAGCACCGGATCGTGCAGGCGGAGCCGTCGGCGCTGCAGCTGGCCGCCGACGCGTCCCTGGACATGCTGATGCGGCCGGTCAGGGAGGCCCTGGCGGTGACCGGTACCCTGTCCCGTCCGTCCGAAGCCATCCGGCAGGTCGGTGACGCCGGGCGGGCCGTGGCCAGGCTTGCCGGTTCCGCCTGGCCGGCCAGCGGGTCCTCGCTGAGCGGCGCGATCGGCCGGCAGCGGCGGTACACCTGGGCCAGGGCTTCGCTCGACGACGTGAAGACGATCAAGAATGCCCTCGGCGGCACCGTGAACGACGTGGTGCTGGCCGCGATCAGCAGCGGCTTCCGCGCCCTGCTGCTGTCACGGGGCGAACGGCCCGGGCCGCGCACGATTCCGTCGCTGATCCCCGTCTCGGTGCGCGCCCCCGGCGAGGAGAGCATCTACGAGAACCGGGTCTCGGTGATCGTGGCCAACCTGCCCGTGCACCTGTCCGACCCGGTGGCCCAGCTCGTGACCATCCGGACCGAGCTGCGCGAGCTGAAAGAGAGCAAGGAGGCGGCGGTCGGCGAGGCCCTGGTGAGCCTGGGCCGGTTCACGCCGTATCCGCTGGCGTCGCTGGCCGTCCGGCTTGCCTACCGGCTGCCGCAGCACGAGATCGTCACGGTGACCACCAACGTGCCGGGACCGCGCCAGCCCCTCTACGGGCTGGGCCGCAGGCTTCTCGAGATCATCCCCTATGTCCCGATCGCAACGAGCCTGCGCACCGGAGTCTCCATCTTCTCCTACTGTGACCAGCTCACGTTCGGGATCACCGGTGACTACGCGACCACCCCGGACATCGAGATACTGGCCCGCGGTATCGAGGACGGCATAGCCGGGCTCCTGGAAGCCGCCGGGACGTCCGGTGACGGCGCGCCCGGCGGGAGCAAGGCCGCGCGAGCGAAGGGGCGGAGCGATGAACTTCAATCTCGCGGTCATCCTGCGTGAGACGGCGTCGTCGTCGCCGGGCAGGCCGGCGGCGGTCTACGCCGGCGGCCAGCTCAGCTACGGAGAGCTTGACGCGGCGTCGGACCGGCTCGCGGCTGGCCTGCGCGCCGCCGGGATCCGGCCGTCGGACACGGTCGCCGTCCAGCTGCCCAACATCCCGCAGTTCCTCATCGCCTACTTCGGGATCCTGAAGGCCGGGGCCGTGGCCGTGCCCATGAACGTGCTGCTCAAGGCCCCCGAAGTGGCTTACCAGCTGGGCAACGCGGCAGCGAAGCTCCTGATCACCTGGGAGGGAGTCCTGGGCGACGCGGCCAAGGGCGCAGCCGCGGCTGGGGTAACCGACGTCTACGCGGTGGGGCATGCCGCCGACGACGGTCACGCCAGGCCGTTCGAGCGGCTGCTTGCTGTTTCCCCGTGCCCGCAGGAGCTCGCCCCGCGCGAGCCGACGGACACCGCGGTGATCGTGTACACGTCGGGAACCACGGGCCGGCCCAAGGGCGCACAGCTCACACACATGCAGCTGTACATGAACGCGGACATCCCCGGGCGCTTGTTCGCTGTACGGCCCGACGATGTCGTGATCACGGTTCTCCCGCTCTTCCACGTGTTCGGGCTGTCCAGCATCCTGGATGTGTGCGTGCGGTTCGGATGCACGATGTCGCTGATCCCGCGCTTCGACCCGGCCGCGGTCCTCGAAGCCATCCAGCGGGACCGGGCGACCATCTTCGAGGGCGTGCCCGCGATGTTCATTGCCCTGCTCTCCTATCCGAAACTGGATGAGTACGACCTCTCCTCGCTGCGGATCGCGATATCCGGCGGTGCCTCGATACCCGCCTCGGTGATCGACGCGTTCGAGGAGCGCTTCGGCGTCCTGATCCTGGAGGGTTACGGGCTCACCGAGACGGCATCCACCACGACGTTCAACATCAGCGAGAGCGAGCGCCGCGTCTACAGCGTGGGCAAGCCGATCTGGGGGACGCAGACCGAGGTGTGGGACGAAGGCGGCCGCCCGCTGCCGGCGGGCAAGGGCAACGTGGGCGAGGTCGTCACGCGCGGGCTGCACGTCATGAAGGGCTACCTGAACGACCCGGAGGCCACCGCCCACGCCTTCGCGGGCGGCTGGTTTCACACGGGCGACCTCGGCTACTTCGATGACGAAGGGTTTCTGTTCATCGTCGGGCGGATCAAGGAGCTGATCATCCGCGGTGGCTACAACGTCTACCCGGCCGAGATCGAGGACGTGCTGCACGCCCACCCGGCCGTGGCGGAGGCAGCCGTCGTCGGCATACCGCACGACAGGCTCGGCGAGGAGGTCAAGGCGGTTGTCGCGCTGCTGCCGGGTGCCTCGGTGACCGCGCCCGACCTCATCGCCTACTGCAAGGAGCGCATGGCCGCCTACAAGTACCCGCGGGTGATCGAGTTCCGCGACGCGCTGCCACGGAACGCCCTCGGGAAGGTGCTGAAGGACCAGCTGGTCCCGGCGCTGAGCTGAGGGAGGCCGCGATGCCCGCGCCGCCGGGCGAGTCTGCCTCAGGGAAAGGTGATCAGCTTGCGGCCGGGGATGACCGGGGAGATCCACACGTCGCCGCCGCACGGGGCCATCGACACCGGAATTGCCGTGCCGGCGCTCACGCCCGGCAGGGTGATCTCGGCCTGGCTCGCCGTCGGGCACGCGGTCGAGTAAGGCTCGCTGGCCTGCGAGCCGACTGGGTTGTCCCCGTATTCAAGCTCGAACGCGGCGTAGCCGCCCGGCCGCAGCGCCACCCGGTGCGGCGCGACCGCCGGGAAGAGGTAGGTGCCGGCCGCCGCGTCATGCACGGTGGTCGGCAAAGGGTTCCCGTTGCTCCCGAGCAGCCGCAGGCCCGGGTAGCCCTGCAGGCGGCAGCCCGCCGCGGAGACGTTGTGCACCGTGAACAGCACGCCGACGTGCCCGAGCCCGGCCCCGGTCCCGTGGTCGGCGATCCGCACGTCGCCGGTGGTGCATACCGGCCAGGAAGCGCTGGCTGCCGGAGCAGCCGGGAGCACCCGCACCGCGGCGCTCACACCGTTCAGCTGCGGGGACCCGGTCTTGCCGCAGATGCTCGCGGACGTCACCTCGGCGGTGAACAGCCCCGCCCGGCCGTAGGAATGGCGAAGCGCCAGGCCCTTGGCCGCCGGGGCCTGGTGGCCGCCCGAACACGGCTGGGCCGCCGAGGCGGAGGTGCCGTCACCGAAGCTGACCGTCACGCTGGCCAGCCGGAGCAACCCCACGAAGCCCGGGCGAGCCGATGCCTGCGCCGTAAGAGTCACCACGTCCCCGGTGAACGGCACCTCTTCGCTGGTCTGGAAATAGAGCGTCGCCGCGGCCGCGCTTCCGCCCGCGGGGGTGGCATCCGCGGGAGTGGCGGCCGCGGCGACGCTGGCTGATGGCGCTGGCGGGTGCGAGCCACCCGGTGCACCAGCCGGATGACTGCCCCCGCAGCCCGCCAGCGCGCCCGCCGCGGCTGCGGTGACGGCCACCAGGATGATCGCCCGCCAGGCTTTCACGGTCGGCCCCCTCTAGCTGCTTGCCTGACTCTCCAGACGCCAATGGCAGCGGGATGGTTGGGACCGATTGCGGCCGCAGTGGTGAGGGACGTTACGTTCCGGCTGATGTTCGTGATCTCATGGCGTCGTGGACCGACCGTTGCTGAACAGGCGGATGGCCGGCATGGGATCGACGATCTTCGCTGAGATGTCGGCGCTCGCGGTCTCGACCGGATCCGTGAACCTGGGCCAGGGCTTTCCCGACACCGACGGGCCGCCGGAGATCGCCGAAGCGGCTGCCGCCGCGGTCCTGGGCGGCCGCGGCAACCAGTACCCGCCCGTACCCGGCATCCCCGAACTGCGCCAGGCGATCGCCGAGCACCAGCAGCGGTTCTATGGTCTCGTGTTCGACCCGGGCACCGAGGTGCAGGTGACCGCCGGGGCTACCGAGGCGATCGCCGCCTCGCTGCTGGCGCTCGTCGAGCCGGGAGACGAGGTGATCGCGTTCGAGCCGTACTACGACTCCTACGCGGCGTGCATCGCGCTGGCCGGCGGCGTGCGCGTGCCCGTGACGCTCCGTGCCCCCGGCTTCCGGCCCGACCTGGACGCGCTGCGCGCCGCGGTCACCCCGCGGACCCGGCTGATCCTGCTGAACTCGCCGCACAATCCCACCGGATCGGTCTTCACTCGCGACGAGCTCACCGCGATCGCCGAGCTCGCGTGCGAGCGGGACCTGCTGGTGATCTGCGACGAGGTCTACGAGCACATGGTGTATACGGGGGAGCACATCCCGATCGGCTCGCTGCCCGGCATGCGGGAGCGGACGGTCTCGATCAGCTCCGCGGGCAAGACGTTCTCGTTCACCGGCTGGAAGGTCGGCTGGGTGACCGCAACACCCGAACTGGTCTTGGCCGTCCGCGCGGTCAAGCAGTTCCTCACGTTCGTCAGCAGCGGCCCGTTCCAGTACGCGGTGGCCGAGGCGCTGCGAATGCCCGACACCTACTTCGCCGGGATCAGCAACGGGCTGCGGGCCAAGCGTGACCTGCTCTGCGCCGGCCTGGCCGAGGTGGGCTTCGTCGTGTACCCGCCGGACGGCACGTACTTCGTCACCACCGACATCCGCGAACTCAGCGACTCCGGCGGCGTGGAGTTCTGCCGGGACCTGCCGCGCCAGGCCGGGGTGGTGGCGATCCCCAACTCGGTGTTCTACGACGACGCCGAGGCGGGCCGGACCCAGGTGCGGTTCGCGTTCTGCAAGCGGCCCGAGGTTCTGCAGGACGCGCTCGCCCGCATCGGGAAGTGGGCTGCGCGCAGGTAGCCAGCAGGCAGCCGGGCGTGCTTGCGGCCGGTTTGCGTTGGAGTGCACTCTAACGCTTAGGGTCGAAGGCGTGACCGGCTGGACCACCAGGGAGGCCGCCGAGAAGTGCGGGCTGACCCAGTACACGCTGCGCTGGTATGAACGCATCGGCCTGCTTGACCGGGTCGAGCGCACCGCCGACGGGCGCCGGCGCTTCAGCGATTCCGACGTCGACTGGCTGATGCTGCTGAGCAAGCTCCGCGCGACCCGGATGCCCGTGCGGGACATGCTCGGCTACGCCGAGCTGGTGCGGTCGGGAGCACGCGAGCAGGAACGGATCGACCTGCTGCGGGAGCACCGCGAGCGGGTCCGCCAGGCCCTGGCGGAACAGCAGGAATGCCTGAAGCTGCTCGACGCCAAGATCGGGCACTACTGCCGCACCCTCACTGCGGCCGGACAAGGATAGGCGGAACTGGCGTGCGCAAGGTTTCACTGGGCGAACTCATGGTCTCGGCGCAGGGCCTGGGCTGCATGGGGATGAGCGAGTGGTACGGCCGGCCCGACTGGGACGAGTCGATCGCCACCATCCACCGCGCGCTCGACCTCGGCGTGACGTTCATCGACACCGCCGACATCTACGGAGCAGGCCACAACGAGGTGCTCGTCGGCCGGGCGATCGCCGGCCGGCGCGACGAAGTCCAGCTCGCCACGAAGTTCGGCATCGACCGCTCCGGCGGCGACGACAAGAGGGTCATCCGCGGCGAGCGCGGGTACGTGAAGCGGTCCTGCGAGTCGTCGCTGACCCGCCTGGGCGTCGACGTGATCGACCTGTATTACCTGCACCGGCCGCCGCAGACCGCCGAGATCGAGGAGACCGTCGGTGCCATGGCCGAGCTGGTGGCCGAGGGCAAGGTCCGCTACCTCGGGCTGTCGGAGGTGGACAGCGCCCTGCTGCGGCGGGCCCACGCGGTGCACCCGATTTCTGCGGTGCAGAGCGAGTACTCGCTGTGGTCCAGGGACCCCGAGACGACCGTGCTCGACGGGTTGCGGGAGCTCGGCGTCGGGCTGGTGCCGTACTCGCCGCTCGGCCGGGGCTTCCTGACCGGCACGGTCGACGTGGCCGCGCTGGACGCGAAGGACTTCCGCAGCCGCAACCCGCGGTTCACCGGGCCGGCCCTGGAGGCGAACCAGGCCATCGCCGACGCGGTGCGCAAGGTGGCCGACGCCAGGGACGTCACCCCGGCGCAGGTGGCCCTGGCGTGGGTGCAGGGCCAGGGCGAGCGGCTCGGTATCCCGCTGGCCCCGATCCCCGGCACCAAGCGGGTGAAGTGGCTGGAGCAGAACGTGGCCGCGCTGGACATCACGCTCACCCCCGATGAGCTCGCCGTGCTCGACCCGCTCGGCGACCAGGTCGTCGGCGCACGCTACTAATCTCGGCGCTCCCCTCGCGCTACCGTGGTCAAGGGCGACTGCGGGGGGCGGGATGAGGCGGATCGTTGTGGCAGGCGCCGCGATGACGGCCGGGCTGGCCGTCGCCGCGAGCACCACGGGCTTCGGGCCGGGACCGGGCCGTGATCCGGCCGGGGCGGCCGGTTCGGCCGAGGTGGCGGGGGGCCAGAAGGCACCGGTCTCGGCCGGCCAGCTCGACCACAGCGTCGCCCGGGCCTACGCGTTCCTGAACTTGATGATGGATCGGTACGCCGCCGGTTCCACCCCGCGCCTGGCGCAGAGCTTCACCGGCGGGGTACTGGAACAGCAGGGATTTACCTCGTCGGTGACGTACGACGACGCGGTCGTGATCGACGCGTACCTGGCTGAGGGGACCCGGGCCGGGCGGGCCAGGGCCGAGGCGATCGGCGACGGGCTGCTGTACGTCCAGGATCATGATCCCGCGCACGACGGGCGCATCCGCGCGGCGTACGCCCCGAATCCTCTGCTCGGTCCCGGTGACGTGGACGCCACGGACCCGGCGACGATGGCGGGCGCCTTGGCCTGGGCCGGGCAGGCCCTCGTGCAGCTCTACGCGGCCACCGGCCGGGCCGAGTACCTGGCCGGGGCTGAGGCGATCGGGAACTGGGTACAGGCGCACTGCCACGACGTCAGGGGCGCGGGCGGCTACACCGGCGGCGAGACGGCAGCCGGCCAGCAGATCGAGTGGAAGTCGACCGAGCACAACATCGACCTCTACGTCCTGTTCTCCCTTCTGGCCAGGGAAACGGGCGGGCCGGTGTGGTCGGCCCGGGCGGCCTGGGCGCGGCGCTTCATCGCCGCGATGTGGAACGGCCAGCAGGGTTACTTCGACGTGGGGACCACCGGCGACGGTGTGACGCCGAACACGGCGCTGCTGCCCGAGGACGTCAACAGCTGGTCGTTCCTGGCCCTGCGGGATCGGGCCTACGCGGCATCGGTCACCTGGATCGCGCGGAACCTCGCGGTGACCGAGGGCGGCTTCAGCGGCGTGAGCTACTGCACCGGTGACCGGTCGGGTGTCTGGTTCGAGGGGACCGCGCACCTGGCCGACGCGCTCGAGCTGCGCGGCGAGCCCGGCGATGACGCGCTGGCGGCCCGGTTCCTGGCCGACATCTACAACGCCCAGGCTCACGGGCCGAATGGTGACGGGCTCGGGATCATCGCCGCGTCGAGAGACGGGCTGAGCGACTGCACGGGCGGCAGCCACTACGCGTCGCTGCACACCGGGGCCACGGCCTGGTACATCCTGGCGGCGAAGAAGATCAACCCGTTCCTCCTGATCTCCTAGCCCGGGATCACGAGCCCGCGGTGAGCGTGTAGCGGACCTCGAGGTGCTCGGCGGAACGGTTGGCGGTGATCGCGACGCAGTCGCCGGGCAGCAGCGCATGGTCGTCGACGACCGCCTCGCCGGTCACGGTGAAGCTGATCCTGTGGCTGAGCAGCGCGAGGCTGGCTTCCGGCCGGCCGAGGTCGCTTGCGTCCTGCCCGCCCAGGGCCGTCGGGGTGATGGTCTCGCTGGCCCGGGTCACCGCCAGCCCGTGCTCGGCGAGCAGCGTGTAGAGCCCGCGCTGGCCGAGGTCACCGCGCTCGATGGCGACGGTCAGCGCGGCGGGCAGCAGCGGGGCCGGCAGGTAGGACGTCTGCAGGATCAGGGGCCTGGCGCCGACCAGCCGGAGGCGCCGCAGCCGGAGCACCTCGGCGGGGCCGCCGAGGCGGGCGCTGACCGGTTCCGGCGGGGCGACGGTCTGCGCCGCGAGCAGCGTGGTGGTGATCTCGGCTCCCTGTGCGGCGAGGTCGGTGGCGAAGCTGCGCAGGTGGCCCAAGTCGTAGGAGTAGCGGGCGGCCACGTACGTTCCGCTTCCGTGCCGGGTGTCGACGAGCCCGTCGTCGATCAGCAACGCCAGGGCCTGCCGCAGCGTCATGAGGCTGACGCCGAACTCGTCGGCGAGTTCCCGCTGAGATGGCAGCGAGCTGCCGACCGGCCACTGGCCGCTGCTGATGCGATCGTGCAGGCGGGCGTGGATCTGCAGGTACTTGGGCTGCCGCTCGGCAGCGCTCGGCCGGGCCGGGCCGGGCCCCTGCCGGGCCCGGCTGCTCGCCTGGCTGGTCACCGCCAGGCCTGGTCCACGGCGGCGCGCAGGCCGGCGACGGCGCGTGCGATGTCGCTGACCGTGGCGCCGTCGAGTACCTGGCGCATCAGTGCGGAGGCGACGACGACGCCGTCGGCGTGCTGAGCGGCGGCGGCAGCCCGGCACGGGGTGTCGATGCCGAAGCCGATCAGCACCGGCCGCTCGGTATGGCGGCGTGCCCGGCCGGCGACGGCCCATCCGCTCGTGTCATCGCGGTCGTGCGCGGGTCCGGTCGTGGCCATGACGCTCATGACGTAAAGGAAACCGCGGGAGTGGCCCGCAATGAGCCGGATCTGCTCATCCGGGGTGGCCGGGGTGACCATCAGCGTGGCTTCAAGCCCCGCGGCCCGCGCCGCGCCGAGGTACTCGCCGGCCTCGGTGACCGGAAGGTCGGGGATGATCGTGCCGCGTATCCCGGCGTCGGCGAGCGCGCGGCAGTAGCTCGCGAGGCCGCGGCGGTAGGCGTGGTTCGCGTAGGTCATCGCGATCAGCGGAACGTCGCCGCCCGCCCTCCTGCTCAGCTGGGCGAGGATGGCGGCGGTGGTCGCTCCGCGATCGATCGCGACGGCCGACGCCTGCTGGATGACCGGGCCGTCGAGCATCGGATCGGAGAACGGCAGCCCGATCTCGACCGCGTCGGCCCCCGCGTCGACCATCGCTGCCAGCAGGTCGGTCCAGTCGTCCCGGATCCCACCGGTGACGTACGTGACGAGGGCGGGCCGGCCGGCGTCGCGTACCGCGCCGAGGGCGGCCTCAACGGCGGCCATCGGCGAGCTCCTTCAGGATCGCGGCGTCCTTGTCGCCGCGGCCGGACATGGTGATCAGCACCGTGGCCCCGGACCGCAGCTCACCGGTGCGCGCGGCGCGCTCAGCCCAGGCCAGGGCGTGCGCGGATTCCAGCGCGGGCAGGATGCCCTCGGTGCTGGCGCACAGCTCCACGGCGGCGATGGCCTCCGCGTCGGTCACGGTGTGGTACTCGGCGCGCCCGGCCGCTGCGAGGTGGGCGTGCTCGGGCCCGACGCCCGGGTAGTCCAGGCCCGCGGAGACCGAGTGCGCCTCGGTGATCTGGCCGTTGTCATCTTGCAGGAACAGGGACAGGTAGCCGTGCAGCACGCCGCTGTGGCCGTTGGCCACCGCCGCGCCGCCCGCCGCCTCGACCCCGACGAGCCTGGCCGTCGTGTCGGCGAAGCCGGCGAACGTCCCCGCAGCGTTCGAGCCGCCGCCCACGCACGCCACGACCACGTCGGGAATCTCGTCCGGCAGCAGCCCGGCGCACTGGGTGCGGGCCTCGTCGCCGATCACGCGCTGGAACTCGCGCACCATCCACGGGTAGGGATGCGGCCCCATCACCGAGCCGACGCAGTAGTACGTCGTGTCAACGGTCGTCACCCAGTGCCGGAACGCCTCGCTGGTGGCGTCCTTCAGCGTCGCCGAACCCGAGCAAACGGGGATCACCGACGCGCCCAGCAGTTCCATGCGGAACACGTTCAGCTCCTGCCGGGCCATGTCCCGCTCGCCCATGTAGACCGTGCAGCCGAGGCCGAGACGCGCCGCCGCCGATGCCGCGGCGACGCCGTGCTGGCCGGCGCCGGTTTCGGCGACCAGTGCGGTCTTGCCGAGCCTGACGGCCAGCAGCGCCTGCGCGATCGTGTTGTTGATCTTGTGGCTGCCGGTATGCGCCAGGTCCTCGCGCTTGAGCAGCACGCGCACGCCGAGCGCCGCGGACAGCCGCGCCGCCTCGGTGACCGGCGTCGGCCGCCCCGCGTAGTCCCGGAGTGTACGTTCCAGTTCGGTGCGGAACCCCGGGTCGGCCCAGGCGGCGCGGAATGCCCGCTCGAGCTCCTCGCACGCGGGAACGAGGGCCTCGGGCACGAACCGCCCCCCGAACGGCCCGAACCGGCCACGCTCCCCGGGGTCACCCATCACCGGCCCGGCCGGTGTCCCGGTCCTTCCGGCCGCTGTCCCGGCCGGAACGGCCGGTGTCTGTGTCGTCAGGGTCATGGCCCGCCGCCTCCTTCAGTAGGTCAGCGCCCGTCGCGCCGTCGTCATCGTCCGCCGTGCGTCTCATTCTAGAGTTCTAGAAGACTATCACGCTGACCCGCTTCGGGTATGCCGGCCGGCGGGCGCAAATGCGACAAGAGCATCGGCGCGGACGCTGGTTCCAGGGGAGGCGACGGCGTGGCACCGGTGCGAGAAGCCCGGTGCGGGGAAGGAAGCAGCCATGCGAGTGATCATTGTGGGCTCGGGCATCGTGGGGGCGAGCTGCGCCTACACGGCAAGCTCCCGCGGTGCCGAGGTGCTTCTGGTCGACGCCGTACTGCCGGGCCAGGCCACGGCCGCGGGCGCGGGGATCGTGTGCCCGTGGTCGTCATCGCTGGCCGACGACCCGGTCTGGTACGACATCGCCTGCGCCTCGGCCCGGTTCTACCCGGGCCTGGTCGCCGAGCTTGCGAACCACGGCGAGGTCGACCTGGGATACCGCCGGGTCGGCGGCCTGATCCTGGCTGGCTCCCCGGAGCAGCAGGAGACCATCTTGCAGCAGCTTCTGGCCAGGCGTGCCGCGGCACCGGAGATCGGCGACGTTGCGGCCCTGTCCGCCGCCGAGGCCCGGGCGCTCTTCCCGCCGCTTCGCGCCGACTGCGCCGCTGTCCGCGTCGCCGGGGCATGCCGGGTGGACGGCCGGCTGGTCGCGAGCTCGCTGGTCAGGGCCGCGACGTCCGAGGGAACGGCGCTCACCTCCAGCCGGGCGGAACTGGTGTGCCGCGCGGGCCGGGCCATCGGGGTGATGCTCAAAGGCCAGTTCGTCGAGGCCGACGCCGTCGTGGCCGCGACAGGCGCGTGGACCATGTCGTTCCTGGAGCCCGCCGGCGTGACCGTCCCGGTGACGCCGCAGCGCGGGCAGATCGTGCACTTGTCGACCGAGCCGGATGACACCAGCACCTGGCCGGTGGTGCTCCCGTCCACGAGCAGCCATTACCTGCTGGCGTTCGACGGCTCGCGGGTCGTCGTCGGCGCCACCCGTGAGCCAGGGACGGGTTTTGACTACCGGGTGACGCCGGGAGGCCTTGCGGAGGTCCTCGACCAGGCGCTGGCCGTGGCGCCCGGGCTTGCCACGGCTACCTATCTGGAGACCAGGGTGGGATTCCGGCCGATGAGCCCGGACGGACGCCCGCTGCTCGGCCCGGTGCCCGGCGTCGAGGGCCTCGTGGTCGCGACCGGCCTCGGCCCGAACGGGCTGACCCTGGGCCCCTACGTGGGCGCCGTCGCCGCCCTGGTCGCCCTCGGCGAGCCACCCGGCGTGGACCTGGGGCCGGTTAACCCGCTGCGCGCCGCGCCGCCCACCGCTCGGCTGACCGCGGCGGACCTCGCCTGACTGTCCGCGGGCGCCCGTCCCGCAGGGTCAGGACGCCAGCAGGTCGAGTTCCCCGGACAGGACCCGCGCGGTCACGGTGTGCGCAGCGCCGTCGATCACCGGGATGCCGACGTGCACATAGCCGGAGGTGACCTGGTCGCTGACGGCGTAGGCGACCGAGCCCGGCAGCGACAGCGTGGCCTGGGACGAGACGAGATTGATGCTGACCTGCTGGGGTGCCGCAGCGAACGTCGCGGACAGGTGTCCCGATGTGATCGCGGCCTGCAGTGAGGGTGAGCTCAGTCCCGTCGCGCTGACGTCGACGCTCGCGGCCCTGATCCGCAGCGGCCCGGCGAGGCCGGAAACGATCACGTGACCGGATGGCTGGCTGAGCACGATGGCGGTATGCCGCGGCACGACCAGCCGCCAGTTCGCTGTGCACGGGCTTGCGGTGGCACAGCGGTAGCGCAGGCGGAGCAGATGGGCGCTGACCAGGCGGTCCGAGGAGGCCGGGGCGCGACCGCGCCAGTCCAGCTGCCCGGTCAGCACTACCCGGCCCGTCGCCGCGCCGACGATGGTCAGCTGCCCGGGCACGGCCTGCAGTTCGACCGTGCGCACCGGGCCGGCGCTGACGGAAACCGTGCTGGTTCCGCCCGTGCCGTGGCTGCCGCCGTGCACGGCGGCAGCCGAAACGGCAGCGGCGGCGGTGACGGCGACGAGGGCGACAGCGCCAACCACGACGGCCGGCGAGCGCCACAGCTGATGCCGCGCGACCGGCTCCGGCGTGGCGGGGCCGGGGTCGCCGGGCGGCCGGCGGGGGTCCATGAGCGTTGCCTGCCCGATTGGGAGAAAACCATGCGGATACCCGGATGAGTCTTGCATATGGGGCCATTAGCTGTCGTGTCAGCAGCAGCCGTACTAGCGCTGCGCTAGCGGATCGCCGGTGGAGGCTTGACGCCGACCGCCCGCTGGTATTTCACTGTCGCGCGTGCTCCGCTGCCCGGCCAGGCCCCGCTTCTCCCCCGTGGTCTCCTGGCGGCGGGCACCAAAATCTTCACGGCGCGGCCCGCGCCGGGCTGTGCCCCGGCCGGGCCCTGCACCGGCCTGGCCTTGGCCGGGCCCTGCACCGGCCTGGCCTTGGCCGGGCCCTGCACCGGCCTGGCCGTGGCCGCGAACCACGATGGGCACCAGCGGTCATCATCTAGAGTTCCGGCATGATCTCCGAAGAAACGGTGGCGCAGGTAGCCACCCTGATGCCGCAGCCCGATCGCAGTGTCCTCGCCATCGCGCCGCCAGGAACTGGGCCGGGAACATGGGCGGGCGCGCCGAGCGCCGCTCGTGGCGACGGAGAGATCTACCTCGCCTACCGCTTGCGCCGCCCGCAGGGCCGGGGACGCGGCTACGCCGTCGTCGTGGCGCGCTCGGCCGACGGCGTGCGCTTTCAGACCATGCTCACGATCGGCCGGGAGGAGCTCGGCGCCGAGTCACTGGAGCGCCCGGCGCTCGTGCCTGCCCCCGACGGCGGCTGGCGGCTGTACCTGAGCTGCGCCACGGCGGGCACCAAGCACTGGCGCGTTGAGGTGCTCGAGGCGCAGCATCCGGGGGCGTTCGACCCGCGGCGCAGCCGGATGGTGCTGCCCGGCGACGCCGACACCGCCGTCAAGGACCCGGTGATCGTGCGCGACGGGGACCTGTGGCACCTCTGGGCCTCGGTGCACCCGCTCACCGACCCGGACCAGACCGACCGGATGGCGACCGACTATGCGTGCAGTGCCGACGGCCTGTCCTGGTCCTGGCAGGGCACCGCGCTGAGCCCCCGGCCCGGCGGGTGGGACGCGCGCGGCGTGCGGGTGACGTCGGTCCGGCTTTCCCCGGGCAGCGTCGTCGCGTACTACGACGGGCGGGCCACGGCGGCGGAAAACTTCGAGGAGCGGACCGGCGTCGCCGCCGGTGACCAGCCCGGGGCGCTGACCGCGCGCGGGCCGATCGCGCAGTCGCCGTACCGGGACGGGGGCCTGCGCTATCTGAGCATCCTGGACCTCGGGGACACCCACGAGCGCTACTACTACGAGATGACGCGGGCGGACGGGGCGCACGAGCTGCGCACCGAGTACCGCTGACCGGTGCTGGGTTCAGACAGCCTCAGAAAGCCCGGGGCTGCCCGTTGCGCGCCTGGCGCTGTCCTTCCGGCCGGGCCCCGACCATCCCGCCCGAGTCGCCACGCGGCTGCAGCCAGTCGCTGAAGCCCTGGCCGGTGATCTCCTCGAGGAGCTTGATGTCCTTCTCGAATTTGGGGATCAGCGCCTGACGCTGCTCCCACGTCAGGGGCTGCCGGGGCGGGCTGTCCCGCTGCAGCGTCCGTTCCAGGGACCCGGTCAGCGCGCCCGCGCCGGGCAGGACATGGCTCACCGCTGCGCTGGCGCGCAGCACCCTCGACACGGTGCGGTGCCGCAGTGATCCCTGCGGTTGGGCGGTGACGTTCTCCCGCGGCACCTCGCTGAGCACTCCCTGCGGCACGCCCAGGAAGGCGCAGATCCGGTCCAGCGCCTGGGCGGGGTCCTCGATGAGGGCGCGGTAGCGGAACACCAGGACGTTTTCGCGGGGGAACATCGAGTACAGGTGCTCGAGCTGTTCCCCGTAACGCCCGAGCGCCGTGTAGTGCCAGAAGTCCGCCCAGTCGGCCGCGATCCGGCGCTGTTCCTCGGCGCAGGCCAGGACGAAATCGCCGATCGGGTCGAGGCCGGCCGACCAGAGGTGGGTCCAGTTCGAATGGGCCCGCTCCACCGGGTCCCGCAGGATCGCGATCAGCTTGGCGTCCGGGATCAGCGCCTGGATGCGGCGCTGAGCGTCCCGGTCGTACAGGTAGAACGGGGTCGACTCGCCGCGCAGGGCACCCGCGGGCGCAGGGTCGAACAGAGCCTCGTAGTCGTCCCGCCGCCACACGTGCTCGCGGTATGTCTGCACGTCGCCCGGACCGCCCTTGGCCGGCGGCGGGCCGTCGGTGAGGAAAAACTTGGGTTCCTTGACCGCCGACATGTAGAGCGACGGGTGCCGGGTCAGTGCAACGTGCACAGCCGTGGTGCCCGCCTTCGGCGCGCCTGCGATGAAAAAGTCGGGCAGGGCCATGGCTTCTCCCGAGTTGATGGCCCGAGGGGCGAGGGAAAGTCTACTATACCCACTTTGTTTATAGGTATAACCTCTACTCGTCATCTATACCCTGCGGACGCCTTTCGATTCATGGCCGGCCCGCTGATCTGGGCGGCGGCTGGTGCGAAGGGGATCGTCGTCCGGGTGATCGGCCCGTTCCTTGCCATCGAGGCGGCCATGCCCGCGGTCAGCACGCCCAGCGCGGCGATGGCCAGGTTGTAGCGCCAGCCCGCCCAGCCCGCGCCGGTCATCGACAGGTGCGCGAACAGCAGCAGGACGACGCCGCGGCCGATGATGGCGATCGCCGAGATCAGGCATTCGTCCCGGCGTGCCCCCGGATCGGCGGCCAGCCTGCGCAGCAGCCAGAGTGCCCCGCACAGGCACCCGGCCTCCGCAGCCGCCAGCGCAGCGGTGGGCCGGTGCACGGCAACCAGGATCACGAGCATTCCCGCGGCCCAGCAGCACGCGCTGAACGCGCACGTCCAGCGGCGGCCATGGCGGACCAGGAACGTCCGCTTGCCGAACAGGGCGTCGCCGCGGACGTCGCGGAAGTCCTTCAGCAGGATCCGCCCGATGAATCCCAGGTACAGCCCGGCGAGCAGGAACAGGTCACCGGGGTGCAGGGCGCCGCGAGCCGCGAAGATCCCGGTCAGGTACGGGACGGCCACGTAGCAGGCGGGCAGCACCATGGAGGCCAGCGCGCCGCGGTCGGCAAGCCTGACCGGCCGGAGTGAATAGCCAGCGCTGATGGCAAGCCCGGCCGCGGTGACCACTACCGCCTGCCATCGCAGCGTCGCGCTGGCTCCCAGCGCCACAACCCCGGCTGCCACGCCGATCACCGCGAACTCGGTGCGGCCGAGAGCGCCAGCCGCGAGCGGCCGCTGGCCCGGAAGATTGACCCGGTCAATGGCCTCGTCCGCGAGGTCGTTGAAGGCAACGGAGAACAGCAGGAACGCGCAGACCACGACCAGCGCTCTGGCCAGCAGGACCTTGTCCTGCCCGTGACCGGCTTCGGCCAGCCCGGTCGCTGTGAACATCGCCAGCAGTGCGACGACGGCCGGGCGGGCCAGCACGATGATGAGGCGCAGCCGGCGGGTCATTTGTTGCTCCCGTAGTGGCTCAGGCCGACGAGGAGCAGCACCATGACGCCGACCACGACGAGGCCGGCGATGCTCATCAGCACGGCGAGGGTGACGCCGATGACCGTCCAGAGGGAGCTTCCGGGGCGCGGCGCGCGCCCGTACGCCGCCGCGCGGTCCCTGTCACTGGTTTCCATGCCTGCCAGCATGGGCCGCCCGGCCGCGCCGCGCCTGAGCCCGTTAACCCGAATCCGGCTGAGTACTTGTACCTATGCGGTGTCTACGGGCGGGGCACCAGCCGGCCGACGTCGAGCGGGGGCGCCGGAAGCGGCGGGCCGTCGTAGTCGGCGACCGGGGCGAACCGCCCTGCCCGCCAGTCCGCGGCCGCGGCCGCGATCTCGTCTGGAGTGCGCGCGACCAGATTCCACCACATCAGCAGCGTCTCGCCGAGCGGGACGCCACCGAGCAGGATCAGCCTGCTCCCCGCCGGAGCGGACACGGCTACCCGTTCCCGCCCGGTGCCCAGGTAGATCAGCTGCCCGGGGTGCAGGCTCGTGCCCGCCACCGCTGCCGGCCCGGCAGCCGCGAAGACGACGTGCTCGTGTGCCGGGGCGAGCGGGACGTTCGCCGACGCGTCGCGCGTGGCCGCGAGCTCGGCCCCGACGATCTCGGAGAACATGATCGCGGGCGACTGCGCACCGGCCAGCGACCCGGCGAAGACGGTGGCCTCGAAGCCGCCGACGCCGGCCGCGGGCAGGTCCGCGTGATGCGCGAACGCGGGCTGGGTGTGCCGGAAGGCATCGGGCAGCGCCACCCAGAGCTGAACCCCGTGGAGTTGCGGGTCATGCTCGGCCGGCGACTCCTCGGAGTGCGCGATGCCCCGCCCCGCCGTCATCAGGTTCAGCTGACCCGGCCTGATCATCTGCTCGCTGCCCAGGCTGTCGCGGTGCAGTACGTTGCCCGAGAGCAGCCATGTGACGGTCTGCAGGCCGATGTGAGGGTGCGGCGGGACGCGCATGCCGGCCACCCCGTCCACCGACATCGGCCCGTAGTGGTCGACGAAGCACCACGCCCCGACGCTGCGCCGCAGCCGCAGCGGCAGCAGCCGGCGTACGGTCATATCCCCGACGCGTGCCTCCCGCGCAGCCGTCACCTCAAGATCAGAACCCTGAACGCTAGGCTCCGCGATCTCAAGCTCCGCATCCACCGTGCTCACGGGTTTCTCCCTCCACGCCCTCTGGAATGCTCCGCCATTTGGCCGAGCGCCCGCAACAACGCCAAGCGGCCTGGCGCACGCAGCAGCCAGTCGGCACGGAAGGGTGCTATGCCCAAATCGGGAACTGGCGAGGGGAACGGCTACCCGGTCGTGTGCCAGTCTTCGCGCTTGCGCACGAACGTCCCGAGCCCGGGAACCTTGACGACCAAGCCTTCATCCCGAAGCAGTTCGGCTGCGTGCCGCGCGGTTGCCCTGGCCACGCCGAACTCCTCCATGATCTGAGCCTCAGAGGGAATGGGCCGCTCTGGCTGCAACTCGCCGGACTCGATACGTCGCCGGATGATGGCGGCGATCTGCCGGTAGCGCGGTACCGGAGCCAACGGATCATAGCCTTCCACGCATCGAACGTAGCTGACCTGCACAGACACAAACGTTCGGATACCTGCTAGGCGGGATAGGACGACCTATACTAGGGTAGTGAGCAGCGGCGACAGGTCCCAGACATGCGGAGGTAGCCATGACCGACGCAACGACTCACGAACCGACCAGCGCGGTTTCCCTCGTCCTGGCGCTGCTGGACGAGCGCTGGCCATCCGTCGCCGCCCTGGACGACAGCCCTGCCGGCGATGTCCTGGCCAAGCTGGCATCCGACCCTCGATATTTAATCGGCCGACTCCAGCAGGCCATGACCGTGCTGCTCGCTGGGGATCTACCGCCTGTGGACCCTCAATCGGCGGTGCTGAGCCAGGCCCTCGATGACGCCCTCGCCTGGCGAACCCATCAAGGCCGTCACTGCGCCAGGTGCGACGAACTGCGCGACGAACTGTGCGACGAGTGCAATGCCGACTACGACCAAGCCGGTCGCTACCACGAACTAGCTCGCGCACTCGGCATAGTGGGCGAAATTCCCTGTGCCGCCTCAGGGAAGGATGACCGGCCAGCGGCTTGACCAGACAGCGCCCAATGCAGCGCCGAGCTTCACGAGGGGTCGCCCTGTCCCTTAAGTCGATCCTCAGCCCGTTTCGACTCTGCGACCGCTTCCGACAGAATCCGGTATTCGTCTCGAGACAACATGCCACGGTCGTATGCGTCGATCACCTCGTCGAAAGAGCCTGGCATATACGGTTCGGGATCCTCCTGCGCTCTAGTGGCCATCTCCAGATAGCTGGCAGGCGGCTTCCACCTCCGCCGTGGCCATTTGCGTTCACGAAACTGCTGCGCCACCTCGTCCAGGGTCATGGTTCCGTCCCGCAGTGCGCTGATCATCTTGGAGACCTCGCTCGTCATAGTTGGCTCTCCTCCCTGCCACCGGAGTCGACCAGCGCCGGGCGTCGGCCGTCGATCGAGTTGTCACACTGCAGCCAGGCATCCAGATGCGGCTTGATCTGCTCGAACGTCCTGCGGTTGCGGCTTCCCCAGTCCGGGTCGGCTTGGGCCGTTATTACGTCGGCAGGCACGAACCTCCCGCCCTGGCCATGCCCGGCGCGGTAGCCATCGTGGCCCTCCCGATGCCGGGCATCCGACCGGCGGACGCCAACGTCCACCGGGATGTCAACGAAGATTCCTTCGACGCGGGAGTAGCCGAACTCCCGGAGGCCACTGATTCGCACTTCGGTGGATTCCCGGGACGCCATCGTGATGTCCCAAATGACGTTCTTTCCCTCTCGCATGGCCCGGCGTGCCAGCCGCTTGGCGATGTGCGAGGACTCCTCATGCACCAAGTCGGAAGCCTCCATGGGGGTCAGGCCTTCGACAGCAGGAACCATCCCGCGGTTCGCCATCTCGTTCTTGATCTCGTCGGGATTGATCGTCAGATACCGGGACCTGTCGATAGCGGCATACTGTTCGAGGACTGTGGTCTTCCCTGCGCCAGGCAGCCCACCCGCCAGAACGGCCCGCCTCTCGCACGGCACCTCGCGAGCTGCGTCGTAGAGATCCGCGATTATCGCGTCATGCATATCAGTGCGATCATCTGACCATTGGTCGTGGTCTGAATCAATAGTGTGCTGCAGCTTGGTTACTAGGCCTTCGGCGCGGGCTTTGTCTAGGAGGGCACGGACCTCGCTGACGTGCTCGGCGTGCTCGGCATCGTTCAGCGGCCGCCGGTCCGCCTCACGGGGGGCAGATGCGTCGGCGGAGTCGCGGCAGCGTAGTCCGGGCTCGGGTGGCCTCGGCCTGCCATCGGCTTCGACCGGCGAAGATGGGTGGCCGGGTGGGAGACGCTCCAGCCGCTGCCGGAGTTCGTCGCGATCGCCTGACCGCTCCGGTAACGACTTGAGGTCCGCGCTTTCGGTGACCCGGGGCTGATCTGTCCGCACCGCACCGTTCCCTTGCCGCCAGGAGCCCCGGTCAGGGTCGCCGCGTGCCCCGGCGTAGCCATCACGTCGTCGCCAGGCTATGGGCAGACATCGGAGTCTGTCACCCTAATGTTGTCGGCGCTCGGCTCATCCTGGCCGTCCGAGCGGAGCGGGATCAGGCGCCGAATACTTCCTCGAGGGAGGTTGCTGTGGCAGCTCGGACAGTCCAGGTCTCGAGCTGGCTGATATCAGTGCATGACAGGACCTGCTCCCGGACCTTGTCTGGCACCTCCAAGCCCCGAGCGGCTAGCACGCGCAAGATCGAGCTCGCCTCGCCTTCTGCTCTGCCCTTGGCTTCGCCTTCGGCTCGGAACCGGTCTACGAAGTCGTCGCTGAACTTGGTGGTGATCAGGTCCTCCAGTGCCTGCCGCGCCGACTCGGATGCGGCACTTCGGACGAGCACAGTGTAGGTCGCCAGCCGGCTTTCATCGAGGTTTGCCAGGCTGGCCAGGACTAGTCTTCGTGCGCTGTCCTGGCTCAGGTCAAGCGCACCTGCCAGCACAGCCAGCACGGCCAGTTCCGGTCTCGCTGTCGCTGTCGTGGGGCTGCTCGGGTCGGGGATGGTGACCGAGTCGATGACCAGGGGGACCAGGTCGAAACCCGGATGGCCGGTGACGATGGGCACGCGGCATCGGCTGGCGGTCGCGGTGTTCAGGCAGATCACTAACAGCACCGCTGGGCCGCCCGGACCTGAGTCAGGTACGACGGCCAGCTGAAGCGCTTCCGATCGTCGTAGCGCAGCTGGATCTCTACGACCACTGCTAGCTGCGAACCGTCTGCGCCAGACAAGATGACCACGGCGTCGGCCCGCAACTCTGCCGGGACGCTTGTGGTCAGGTCGGAGGGCGCCATGGAGGCCTTGGCGCCTCCCGGAGTTGCCACGCCTAAGCCACGGAGCAGGACCGCGGCCAGCCTCGGGTCACCGCGAAGCAGTTCCAGCGGAGCCTCATGCGAAATGCTGGGCATGCTGGCCATCATCACCCCGGCTACCGACAAATCACTCGGGCCGCGGTGGCCGCTGGCCCGCTTGTGCTGTACTTGCGGTCTGTTATGCAGCTGTGTCCGTGCGGGCCGGGAATCCGGGCAGCAGTGCAGGCCGTCCCGGCGGTTGGCCATCGACCGCAGCACCGCCAGTCTGCAGCGCAGCCAGTACGTCGCTGAGGTCTTTGCGCCAGCGCCTGCTGGTGTTGAGCCGCAGGCCCTGGCCGGACACGCCAGGGCCGGTGTACCTGACCGATGTCCAATGGGGCATCCTGCCGCCTGGCCGCGTCATTCGGACGGCTGCCAGCGGCGCGCAGAAGAGCATCCCGGAGGGCTCGGTCCCGAGCTTGGACATGCGGTAGCAAATGAGCTGGCGCTGCGTCACCGCGACAAACAGGGGTCTGCGCCGGAGTTGCAGTGGCAGCGGAAGGAGAACCGTCGCGACGCCCAGGCCAGCAACGATGGGTGGAGGACTGAAACTGCTAAACAGCCCTGCGGAGCCGAGCACACCGCAGACCACTGCGCACAATGCGGGGAACAGATCCCAGGCGGCCGAAGGGCCGGTGATCACTAAGGCGCCAGCAATGATCTGGTCACCGGGCTCCATCACCTGGTTGAGGGCGGGGCCGACCCGCCGTTTGACGATCTCCTTGCGCACCGGTGATCCGTGAGGGCTTGATTAGCCGACGAGGGTTTTCACGGCGGATGTCAGCTGGGCCAGCGCGGTTTTGGCGTCGGCGAAGTACATGCTGGTCTTGGGGTTGGTGTACAGCTCGTTGTCGATGCCCGCGTAGCCGTGGCCCATGGACCGCTTGATCACGATGATGCTCTTGGCCTGGTCTACGTCCAGGATCGGCAT
>Ga0335073_10003368_pt1 | contig 22231 bp, 22 predicted proteins | sample Lox_Sample_22_FD_207093 | JGI IMG/M metagenome (GOLD analysis project Ga0335073, IMG submission 207093) | Soil microbial communities from Loxahatchee National Wildlife Refuge, Florida, United States - Lox_Sample_2.2 | ecosystem: Environmental > Terrestrial > Soil > Wetlands | place: USA... | reverse complement strand
TGGCCTCGAACCTGATCGAGGGCAAGCTGCTGCGGCGCGAGCCCCACGTGCCGCTCGAGGCCGCGCGCATGTCGACCACGAGGATGATCTTCAGCGACGCGCGGGCGCGCACCGAGATCGGCTACACGTCGCGGCCCGCCCGCGAGGCCATCATGGAGTCGGCGCGCTGGTTCGCTGACAACGGGTACGTGTCGCCGGCCCGCCGCGCCGCCATCCGGTGGCGGCAGCGCTAGTCCTTGGGCGTAGTTCCGCACGGGATCGCCGGCTGCCCGGCCGCGCGGCGCCGGTCCCGGAGGCCGGCCTGCTGCAGCCACTCGGCGTTGCGCGAACGCAGGCCGAGGAGGCGGCGCGCGACAGCCCGCGCCGCCCCCGGCGCGGGCTCGGTCAGGGTCCACGCGCGGTCCTCGCGCCTGCTGGCCACGCTGACGAACATGACCAGGATGAGCGGTACGCACAAGGCGATCGCGGCGAAGACGTACAGGGCGACGATCATGCCCACCTCCCAGCGGCAGTGCCACCCTGTGCGGTAGGGATAGCCGTCGCCGCCGCGGCGAGCCGCTGCCGGGTGGTCAGGTCATGCGGCCGGCTCGCGGGGTGGCCACAACGGCAGCAGGTCCTTGCCGATGGTGGAGTTCAGCAGGATCGCGGCGGCGAGATACCCGGCCGCGAGGCTGTCGGCGAGCGCCACCCAGCCGCCGGCCTTGCCGAGGCCGGTGGCCCATCCGGCGGTGCCGCCGAGCAGCGCGGCGGCCTCCAGCACCAGGACCACGGCGGCGAGTGCGAACGGCGTGAACGCGGCCATATTGATGTGCCGCGCCCCGATCGCGAGGATCACCGTGAAGATCGCCCACATGATCAGCCACGCGGCGAAGGTGTGGTTGAAGCCGACCGGTCCCGCCGTGGTGATGATCGGCCCGGCGAAGAACTTCAGGATCAGCCCGGTGGACAGCAGGAACCCGGAGTACGCCACGCCGAAGGTGCCGCCGAACAGCTCGCCGCGGCGGAACTCCCACAGCCCGCCGACGAGCAGCCCGCCGGCGCCGATCCCCAGCGCCGTGGCGATGAACATGTCGCTCGCGGCCCCGGGCAGAATTCCGGTGTCGACCAGTCCTAAGACGCCGACGGCGAACGCGAACGCAAAGGCGGAGAGCGGGACGCCCGTGGCCGTCGCCGGGAACGCGTGGCCGGGCCCGCCGGCCCACGCCGCCGCGACGACTTCGGGCTCGCTTTCCACCGGGACCGAGGTGACGGCTCTGTCGTCATGTGTGGTCATGTCAGTGTCCTCCTCATCGATCCGGGTGACCGGTGCTGTGAACGTGCGGCGTTATGGAGAGGGCCGGGCGCAGCAGTCGGCACGCGCTCGCTCGGCCCGGGCAGCAGGAACAAACGCCTCGGGAATCCGCCGCCTGCGGAACGTGCAGTTCGCCGCGCCGTCCGGGGAGACCATCTCCCAGACCGCGCCGGGGACCGGCCATGCGCTCATGCTAGAAGATTTACAAACGTTTGCAAGAGGTAATTTACTCTGAGATTTCCGGGTTTGCCGTTGTGCCTGAGAAGGCCGTCGTTCCCGCTCGATCAGCTTCCGACCTGGGCCGATAAGGTGCAAGCGGGCTACTTCGGGTCAGGAAGGTCCGGGCTGGGCCGGACCCTCCTCACAGGGACTGATGGGCGGGCGATGACGATCCTGGAAGCCGACGTTGCGGTCATCGGTGCCGGCTCGGTGGGGAGCATGGCGAGCTGGCAGCTGGCCAAGCGCGGATTGCACGTCATCGGGGTGGATCGGTTCATGATCCCGGGGCCGTTCTCGGCGTACGCGGGCGAGTCACGGGTGTTCCGGATGGTCTATGCCGAGGGCGGGCACTACACGCCGCTGCTGCAGCGCGCCCGTGACCTGTGGCGCGAGCTCGAGGCGGCCAGCGGGAGCGAGCTGCTCACCATCACCGGCGTTGTAACGATCATGGATCACGACCATCCCAGCCATGCCGCCCTGCTGCGGGCAGGCCAGGAGCGGGGCCTGAGCTTCGAGGTCCTGGCCGGCGCGGAGGCGCGGCGTCGGCTGCCGCAGCACGTCATCCGCGACGGGGATGTGGCTCTGTTCGACCCCGAGGGTGGTTTCCTGCGCAGTGAGCGCGCGGTGTTCTCGGCTGTCCGGGAGGCCGAGCGTCATGGAGCGTCGTTCCTCGGCAATCGGCAGGTCAGGGCCCTGGAACGCGACGGCGACCGGTGGCTGGTCCGCACGGATCACGAAGAGGTCCGCGCCCGGCGGGTGCTGGTGGCGACCGGAACCGGCGCGGGGGCGGTTTGCGAGGCACTGGGCACGCACCTGGCGGTGCTTCCCCAGGTACTGACCTGGTTCCCGATCGCGGACCGCGAGCTGCTCGCCCGCGGGGAGCAGATGGTCTTCATCCGCAGCTCGCATGACGCCCAGTTCTACGGCTTCCCGAGCAGCGACGGATGGACCATGAAGGTGGCGGCCAGTATCTACCTCGACGAGGTTGCCTCGATGGCCCGCCCGATCACCTGGGATCCCGGCCATCTCGACACGGTGCAGTCGTGGGTGCGCACATACCTGCCGGCGCTGGTGCCCCAGCCCGTGCGGGCGGTGGTGTGCGCCGACGGATACACCGTCGACGAGACCGGCCTGCTCGGATTCGTGCCGGGCATGGACGGGGTCGTGGTGGCCGCCGGGTTCTCCGGTCACGGGTTCAAGATGGCGTCCTCGCTCGGAGCCGTCGCCGCCGACCTAATCGCCGAAGGCACGACGGCCACGGACGTCAGCTTCATGAACCCCGCGCGTTTCCTGCCGGAACGCGGGGCCATCGACACCCTTCCCCTGAACGCGACCCTTCCGGAGGATGAGCATCTATGACCGGTCCATCGCCCTACGTACTCGGGGAACTGGAGGCCCAGCCGGGCTCGCAGGTCCGCGGCTACTGCACGGTCGACCTCGGGGCGAGCACCGTCGCGCTGCCGATCGCCATCACCCACGGGGCCGAGCCCGGCCCGGTGCTGGCGGTCACCGCGGGGATCCACGGCGGCGAGTATGTTCCGATGGTGGCTGTCCGCCAGTTCATCCGCGATCTGGATCCGGCACAGATGCGAGGCACGGTGGTGGCTTCCCTGCAGTCCAGCCCGGTCTCCTTCGAGCAGCGGCGGGCCTTCGTCAACCCGCTCGACGGCAAGAACCTGAACCGGTCGTTCCCCGGTGATCCGGGTGGCAGCGCCACCTCGCGGCTTGCCGCCTGGCTGTGGGAGAACCTGATCCGGCCGGCTGACTACTACGTCGACTGCCACTGCGGCGACCTGCCCGAGGTGCTCGACTCCTTCGCAGGTGTCGCCGCAGGGCCGGACGGCGCGTTCAGCGAGCAGGGCCGGGCGGTGGCCGACTGCTTCGACGTCGCCTGCATCATCGAGGAGCAGCTCGAGGGATCCGCCATCTTCCAGGCCGCACGCGCCGGGGTCGCCACGGCCCTCGTTGAGATCGGCGGGCAGGGCCTCTGGTCGCAGGCTGACGCCGATGTGCAGCGCCACGGCCTGCTGCGTGTCGCGGCGCTGGCCGGCATCCTCCCGGCCGACGGTGGCACCCGCCCGCATCTGCCCGTTTTCGAGGAGGCGGCGGGCGTCCTCAGCGACCGTCACGGCCTGTGGTTTCCCGAGGTTCACGTCGGGGCTTCCGTGGCCGAGGGAACTCGCCTCGGCCGGGTGGAGGACGCGCTGGGAGACGCGGTCTGGGAGGTCCTGGCCCCTGCCGCTGGCGTGCTGGCGTTCGGGCTGAGCAGCCTTGCCGCGGGCCCGGGCGACCTGCTGGCGTACATCGCCCGCCCGGTAACTGCCTAGCGTCCGGGACAGGCTCAGGCTTAGGCTGCCGGCCGTGACCTGGATCGCGCCCGACGCCGAGCGCTCGGAGGACTACCCGGAGCACCGAAACGGCCCCGAGCGGGAGATGCTCGGAGACTGGCTCGACTGGCACCGCGCGACCCTGCTGCGCAAATGCGCCGGGCTGGACGCGCGCCAGCTCGCTACGCGCGCCGTGCCGCCGTCGAACCTTTCGCTGCTCGGCCTGGTCCGGCACATGAGCGACACCGAGCGCGGGTGGGTCAGGCAGACCTTCCGCGGCGAGCGGATACCCGACCTGTACTACCGCGCCGATGCTCCGTTCGCGGACTTTGAAGAGGCCGACCCGGCCGGGGCCGAGGAGGACTTCGAGCTCTACCGAGCCGAGTGCCGGGCCGTCGACGCCGCGCTCGAGGGCGCGGAGCTGGACGACACCTTCACGTTCCGCGACAAGCCCATGTCGGTGCGGTGGATGTTGCAGCACCTCGTAGAGGAGTATGCGCGCCACAACGGGCACGCCGACCTGATCCGCGAGGCCATCGACGGCTCGGCCGGCCTCTGAGCGCCGGCGCAGCCAGCTCTCGCCGTCGCTTGCGTGCCCTTTGCCCCAGATCCAGGCCAGCTCTCCGAACGACGCATCGCTGTTCACCAGGTCGAGGCGGTCGGCCGCAACCCGCTGCGCCAGGCCCTGCATGAGCTGTACGTCCGCAGCGGTCACGAGACCCGAGTCGTCCATGGTGCGCCACAGTGCCAGGGCTGCACGAAACCCGTCGAGCGATTTCCCCGGGGTCCAGCTCACCCCGCCCGGTGACCAGCCGCAGCGGCGTGCGTGAGGACCCGGTCAAGCGGCCGAGGAACGCAGCCGGGGTCGAGCGCGTCCACGAGCAGGCGGGCGTACTGGCTCTTCCGGCCGGCCCGGGTTCCCATGAAACGGTGCAACTGCCGCTGCGGGCTGCGGCCCTGCTGGGCGGGCTGTCTCTGGAAGATGCGGAACGACCGGAGCTCGCCCTGCGCCTCGATGACCCGCTCGACGCCCTCGGTCCCGAGAGCGCGGATCAGCTCGTCCTCGAGGTCGGCGGTGCAGACGAAGAAGCCGAGTTCCTCCATCCCCGCTCGGGACAGGCCGGAGCCGAGCCCGGCCCGTCCCAGAGCCCGCCGGACGACGCTCTCCTCGTCGGCGTCACACAGGCCGGCCAGCCTGACATCGAGCCCGTGCGGGCCGAACCGGTCGAGGAAGTGCCCGATGTTGGTCGCGCCGCCCATCGCCGCGATCGAGATGCCGCCGGCGCCCAGGGCCTGCCCGCGACGCCCGGCCAGAGCCTCAAGCGCGGCCTGGTCGCTCCTGCCCTCGACAAGAACCACCGTTCGCCGCTCGCTGGCACCGGCCCGGTCTGCGCTCATGGCTCGTACGGCTACTCCACGCGATGGAGGGTGAGGCCGAGGGAAGCGAACTGCTCGAACGGCCGGTGATAGCCGCGCTCGATGTGGTGGATGCCGCGCAGCAGCGAGGGCTGGTCGGCGACGGCAGCTGCCAGCACGGCGGAGAAGCCGGCCCGCACGTCGGGAAGCGTGACATCCGCCCCGCGCAGCTTGGACGCGCCCCTGATCACGGCGGAATGCACGGCGTTCGTGTCGTGGAACCGGCACGCGGGGCCGCCCAGGCACGCCGCGAAGACCTCGATCTCGCAGCCCATCTTCTGCAGCGCCGGGACGTACACCAGCCGGTTCTCGAACACGGTCTCGTGCAGCACCGACATCCCTTCGGCCTGGGTGAACAGCACCATCAGCGGCTGCTGCCAGTCCGTCATGAACCCGGGATGCGTGTCGGTGTGCACGGCCGCCGCCCGCAGGCCGCTGGGCGCGGACGCGGTGATCCACTCGTCGGTGATGTCGAACCGTGCGCCCATCCGGGCCAGCGTCGTGATCGCGGTGACCAGCCGGTCCTGCGGGCACCCGTGCACCCGGACCTCTCCCCCGGTGATCAGCCCGGCCACGAGGTAGGAGAACGCCTCGAGCCGGTCGCCGGCGAGCCGGGTGGTCGCGCCGCGCAGCCGCTGCACGCCCTCGATCACGATCCGCCGGTCCGGGCTGAGCTCGATCTGCGCCCCCATCCGCTGCAGGAACAGCGCGAGCTCGACGACCTCCGGCTCGGTCGCCGCGTTGCGCAGCACGGTCTTGCCCTCGGCCAGCACGGCAGACAGCAGCACGGTCTCGGTCGCGCCGACGCTCGGGTACGGCAGGTCGATGCGCGCGCCGTACAGCTTGCCGGCCCGCGCGGTGATCCCCTGCTCACCGACCTCGACCTCGGCGCCCATCGCCCGCAGCGCCGCCACGTGGAAATCGACCGGCCTGCGGCCGATCGGATCGCCGCCGACGAGCGGCACGAACGCCTCGCCTGTCTCATGCAGCAGCGGGCCCAGCATCAGGATCGGGATCCGGTTCAGCCCGGTGAACGCCTCGGGAACGCGGGGCTCGACCGCGTCACCGGCCACGATCGTTATCTCGGCGTCGGAGCGGACCACGTGGTAGCCGATCGATTCCAGCATCGCGGCCGTAATGTCGACATCCCCGACCTCCGGGACGTTGCGCATGGTGCACGGCGCCTCGCCGAGCATCGCCGCGACCATGTGCTTGGATACCGCGTTCTTCGACCCGCGGACGCGGATATCACCGCGTAGCGGGCCAGAGGGCTCGACCTGCCAAGTTTCGGTCACGCTGATCACTGTACGCACAAAACCCCCAGGCCCGTGTCAACTAGACGGCCCGGCCACGGCCGCGCCGTCCGGGCGCCGGGCTGCCCTCGCCGCGTCGTCACGGATGCCTTGCGCTGGCGGCGAAACCGCTCCTGGCGTGGACCGGGCCCGGGTTACCGTGACCGGGGACGGGTCTTCCGTCCAGGCGGGAAGGGGACGGCATGCTGGATCCGACCCTGCCGGGGCCGAACGCGCGCGCCCGGCAGCCCAGGCCGCTGTTGCGGACGATGCTCGGTGAGGTGCTGCGCCGGACCAGGCGGGAGCAGGGCCGGACCCTGGCCGACGTGGCCCGGGCCGCACGGGTCTCGATGCCGTACCTGTCCGAGGTGGAGCGCGGGCGCAAGGAAGCCTCCTCAGAGGTGCTGGCCGCCATCTGCGAGTCGCTGGGCATCGACTTGTCCGACCTGCTGGCCGGCGTGTGGCGCGACCTGGCCGAGCTCCGCACCCGTCACGCCCGGTTCGAGCGCGCCGCGCAGGCCCAGCCCGCCGAGCGGGCCCAGCAGGCCGAGCGGGTCATCCAGCTCGACACCATCCGCGGCGGCCGCGGCGGCGCGCCCATGCTGCAGCGCCAGGACCCGGCCGCCACGCCGCAGTGCCTGGCCGCGTAGTCGTGTTCCTAAGGGGCCGCAGCGGCGGGGTCAGCCCACTTGGCCATCCACGCCTCGTTCTGGACTGAAATCACCTGTTCGCTGCCGAGCACGAACGCGTCGGCAGCCGCCGTGTCGTGGCTGCCAGTGGTCCAGCCGGTACGCAGTCGCTCGAGCTGAGCCGCTGTGCGCAGGTATTCCACGAGCTGGTATTCGTAGCGGGAGGCTGCAGCGTAGGCGGCCACGGCGGTGCCGACGGTGGTGGCGACCGCAACCCAGGCTGCCGCAGCGGTCAGCGCGAGAGTCGCCGCGAGCGCAGCGAGCGCCACCCCCAGCGCGCTGAGCGCGATCAGCACGTAGCGCACCCAAGCCAGCTTGGTCCTGAGGGTGCCGGCTCGCATGCTGTACCAGTCGAGCTGGGGATCCAGCCGTCCGGTGAGATAGGTTCCGGCATCGCTGATGTGCGGCAGCGACCGCTTAACGGGCCCGAGTCCCGCGGTATGCCGGATCAGGTCATCGGCATCGGTCAGGACCTGCTGCGTACGGGCGCCCAACTGCTGGTCACGGCCGTCGCCCCGGTACTCTCCAGCCCCGGCGAGGTATGTATACATCTCGGATTTCAGCCCTTCCGAGACCGAGCGGGCGCGAGTCCAGTCCGCCAGCGGGACCGCTGCGAGTCGGCTGCGGGCGACCGGGGCAAGGCCGACCGACACCGCCGCGGCGATGGCAAGTGCCTTGCCAACCGCCGAGCTCAACGAGGCGACCTGGGTGGCCAGCGTTGTGAGCACGGCAGCCATGATCGTCAGGCCAAGCGCGGCGGCGCGAGCCCGTTCAATGCCTGCCTTCATTCGGTCCGCAGCCTGTGACCATACGCTTTGCTTGTCCCAAATGGCCCCAGCCAGTTCGGATGACGTTCCGCCAGCCATACCCACATGGTTACAGCGCCGATGGTGCAAAGGCAATCAAAGCGATTCACACCCAGGCACCGCCGCCTCGACGGATAGCTACCCGTGCTCACTGCTGACAACGGCCATACCATCGCCTAATCTGACATTGATGACGGCCACGTCACCTCACTCTTCCGGGAGGAACCCAGCCGTGGAGGATGTTACCCCCGCTTCGCAGAGTGGGATCCAGCCCGTGCCGATCGCCGATGTCCGCTTCATCCCGCTCGCCGACCTGCCAAACAACCCTGGGGCGTGCGGCAACGCGAGCAGGGTCCTGAAGCCGCTAGATGAGCCATCTCGTATCCAGGTGGCGATGTTCAACTCTGCCATCTGAGCCGTTGCGGTGCCGGGGTCGATCACACAGTATGTGCTGAAGCTGCACAGTCGCTGCGATTTGGCCTGCGACCACTGCTACGTGTACGAGCACGCTGATCAGAGCTGGCAGCGGAAGCCTCGTGCCATGTCGGCACGCATTGCGGAAGCGGCGGCGGCCCGCATCGCGGAGCATGCCGCGGCACACCGTTTGCCCAAGGTGCAGGTCGTGCTGCACGGCGGTGAGCCGCTGCTGCTCGGCAAGGACAGGATGCGGGCCGTTCTGGCGGCTCTTAGTTCCCGCATCTCTGCTGTGACCAGGCTTGATATACGCATCCACACCAACGGTGTTCTGCTCGACGAGGCCTGGTGCAGCATCTTTGATGAGTACGACGTGAAGGTGGGCATATCGCTCGATGGCGATAAGGCGGCGAACGATCGTCACCGAAAATTTGCCGACGGCCGAAGCAGCCACCGGTATGTCATGCACGCGCTGGATCTGCTGAAACGGCCAGAGCACCGCCATTTGTATGCTGGAATCTTGTGCACGATCGATATTGATAACGATCCGATCGCGGTCTATTCGGCATTAGTTGCACAGGCGCCACCCAATCTGGATCTATTGTTGCCGCACGCGACCTGGGACAATCCGCCATACCGGCCCTACGCGTCGACTGACGGTTACGCGGCATGGCTGATGCAGATCTATAAAAGGTGGGTGTCAGATGGCCGGCCCGTGCCCATCCGGATCTTTGACTCACTGATCTCTGCCGCCGGGGGCGGCCCAAGCTCAACCGAGGCGCTCGGGCTTGAGGCCGTGGATCTGCTGGTCATCGACACCGACGGCAGCTGGGAGCAGGCGGATTCCCTGAAAACAGCGTTCGATGGTGCGCCTGCCACTGGGCTGGAGATATATGCGCACTCAGTCGATCACGTGACCGCATCGGAAGGCATCGCCTCCCGGCTCGGCGGCCTCGACACACTGTCCGGGATCTGCCAGGCTTGCCCTGTGGTACGCGTATGCGGAGGTGGCCTGTACGCACATCGGTACCGCACGGGTACGGGATTCGATAATCCTTCGGTTTACTGCTCTGATCTTAAGGCGCTTATCACCCGGGTAACGGCTGAAATACCCGCCAGAAACATTAAGTCGGGGCCGAGGGAAAAACACACCATTCCGCTCGCCTCATTCGATTCGATGGCAGCCGGGCCCGGTGACGTCCAGACTGTAGCGTCGCTCGGCCAGATGCAGCTATCTCTCACCAGAACGCTGGTCGCCGAGGTGGCCAGATCGGGCGGCTGGCGACACCGCGATCTGCAGCGGGCCGCAGTCGAGGGCTGGGAACTGCTCTGCACCCTGGACGCGGAGCAGCCCGACGCGGTCCAGGACATTTTCTCTCACCCGTACATCAGGGCGTGGGCGGTCCGCTGTCTGCAGCCACCCCGCGACGCCGATCCAGACGTCGACCGGGCGCATCTGGCCGGCCTGGCCGCGGCCGCGGCATTACGAGCGGGGATCTCAGCAGAGCTGCCGCTGCCAGTACGTCTAGGAATGCTGTACCTGCCGACGGTCGGCATGGTAGAGGTCCCACATGGCTCGCGAACCATGGTGGTGTCGATCTCTCCGGGCCGGGAGCCGACTACGGCCGACGGCGGCGAGTGGCAGATGGTGCAACGGGCGCATGGGTCTGTCCTGCGGGTCGTCATGGAGGATCTGGACCCCTTCCGCGACTGCCTCGACTTGCCGGTCGCGGGGCGGCTCTCAAGAAACGAGCTGCAAGCTTGGCAGCAGGCATTGAATGCGGCCGGCACACGGCTTAACGTCGCCCTTCCGCGGTACGCCAGTGTGCTGAGCGCAGGACTGCACAGCGTCGTTCCGCTGCAGCCAGACCCCGATAACCAGCGCGCCGGGACGGTGCGCCAGGCTTTCGGCGCTGTCGCACTGGCACTCCCGAAGCGGACGAGAGATCTTGACGCGCTACTGCTACACGAGTTTCAGCACGTCAAGCTCAACGCCTTGCTCGATCTCTACGATCTCTTCGACGCCTCGGACGCACGCAGGCTGCCGGTTCCTTGGCGACCAGACCCTCGTCCGGTGGAAGCTGTTCTGCACGGTGCGTACGCGCACCTGGCGACCGTTCACCTGCTGTACTCAGGCGGGCCGGAGGTTCGGGAGCTTTTCCTGGAGCAGCAGTCATGGGTCCGCCAGATGTCCGCTGAGCTGCTGGCATCGGGCTCGCTGACCGCGGCCGGCGAGCGCTTCGTCGAGCTCATGCGCGCCGCCGCGGAGGTTGCCCCAGATGAGCAGTGAGCCAGCCAGCACGGTCCTGGGAGAATCGGCCCAGGCTCACGAATGCTCCTATTCGACCGAAAGGAACTGGCGAGAAAATCTATTCGACCTTCGGCTGGTACCTGCCATTATTATGGCGGAGCCGCCCGGAACAGTTCCCACGCTGCCGGCGCCTTACTATTATTGGCATTCGGCGCGATTGCGGGGAGGAACGCCGGGCGTGTTCGATGAGGTCCAGCGGCGTACGCCAGTGTTTTTCCTCAGCTACGCCCATCCGGGGAGGAGCCGACGGAACTCTCCCAGGGAAGCGACCCGGCGCGTTCGCACTTTCTTTCAGGATCTGCAGGAGAACGTCGGCCAACTGGTCGCGCGGCCCGCCGGTGCGGATCCTGGCTACATGGACACATCGGTCCCCACCGGCGGTCGATGGACGGATGAGCTGCTGAACGCTCTTGGAACATGCCAGGTCTTCGTGGCGCTGCTCTCGGCTCCATACCTCAGCAGCCCTTGGTGTGGCAGAGAATGGCACGCCTTTGCGCAGCGCACGGTGGTCCCGCTCTCGGCCGCGAACTCCGAGCATCCAACCGGGATCTTCCCCGTCCTCTGGGCCCCTGTCCGCTCCAGCCAAGTGCCTCCGCAAATTCGTGAAGTTCAGCGGTTCTCACCAGCCGATCTCCCTGAAACTGACATATGTGAACAATATGAGGCTAACGGCGTATTCGGTCTAAAAAAGATCAGAGATTCTTTGGCCTACGATGCGGTTGTCTGGCGACTGGCCCAGAACATCGAAGAATTCTTGTCCAGCAACCGAGTGGAACCTAAGACGCTCGGCAAGGACGAGCTACGCGACATCTTTCGGGAGAAAGTATCGTGAGTCACATCGACCCAGTACCGAAGATAAACGGCTCGCCAGGCAGTTACTTCTTCCTCAGCTATGCGCACTCGGCACCGCTATCCGCTGGCGCGAGGACTGACCCTAATCAATGGGTCAGCAATTTTTTTCACGACCTTTCTGATGCTGTCAAGCAGATTGCGAGGCCCTCGGCCCAGCAAGATCCAGGATTTTTCGATCAGGAGATCCCGCTGGGCTCGGACTGGAAGGCGTCACTCACTGGTGCACTCAGCGCCGCCCAGGTATTCGTCCCGCTATATTCGCCAAGCTACTTCGCACAGTCACTACCTGGCCGGGAGTGGGCATGTTTCTATGATCGTATGAGCCGGTCTGAGCTTGACAACCCTCTGGAGAGGTTCGCACCCGTCCTGTGGATTCCGGTGCCCAGGGAGCTTGATCAGCCAGGAGTTCGTGAGGTGTACTCAATCGCTGATGAAGACCAGGAGTACGCTGACAATGGCATGCGAGCCCTGCTTCGCCTCAGACCCTACAATGCGCTGTACCGGAGGAAGCTGAGCGACCTTGCAACACAGATAGTCCAGCTAACCGAGCACGCCCCGATAGAGCCGTCTCCGGTTGAGGACATCGATGCCGTCAAGAACAAATTTAATCCTGAGGCCTCGGCGGCCGTTTTTGAGGTTGCGGTGGCTGCCCCGACCCTGGGTATGCTGCCCGATGGCGCCGACCCGGCCGGTTATCGTGACAGCAGTGACGCCTGGCGGCCGTTCCTTCGTGAGCAGGAGCTGTCCTTGGCTGAGTACGCGGGAAGAGTTGCGGAGCGACTCGACTTCGCGGTCCGCATCAGCAGCCTCGAGAAGACCGGGGACGCGCTCAGGAGCAGGCCGGGGGTCATTCTCATCGACCCGTGGTTCATCGCCGACGCAAAGGGGCTGAGCACGCTTCGATCGTTCGTACACGATATGCCGTCCTGGGTGCTCCCGCTACTCGCCATTGGCTCTCCGAGAGATACTCGCACCGCTCAGCTCGCCAAGGATGCGAGGACCATTCTTTCTCAGGCCGGGGTGGCGCACACCGAGACCGCTCGTCGCGCTGCAAAGGGCGTGACCTCGTTGCAAGACTTCGTCGACATCATGCCCATGTTGGTTGTCGAGGCAGAACGGCAGTATCTTCGCCATGGCCCCATAAAGCGTTCCAAGTCCCGGCCGGGTGCTCCGCCTCTGCTAGCTGGCGACCGAGGGCTGGCCGATATTGCATGACAACGCAACCAAAGGGAGGCACCGATGTCCGCCATGCCTGCTCCCTCGCACAACGGTCGTATCATAACATTTTATTCCTATAAGGGCGGCACCGGCCGTACGATGGCGCTGGCCAATGTGGCATGGATTCTTGCCGCAAATGGATACCGGGTGCTGGCCGCCGACTGGGATCTCGAGTCGCCCGGGCTGCATCGATTCTTTCACCCGTTCCTCGAAACAGACATGAGGGAAGAGCAAGGCATCATCGACCTGATTCGCGGATATGAATGGGCAGCCAGTCGTGTGAACGAGGAAGAGCGTCTGCAGAAGCTGATCCCAGGGCGTGCCCGAGTCGAGCAGTATTCCTTCTCACTTAAGTGGGAATTTCCTAACAACGGCGTCCTGGATTTCCTGTCTCCAGGCCGCCAGAACGACGACTACGCTGCGGCACTCACCAGCCTCGACTGGGAAAACTTCTACAAGGCGCTTAACGGCGGAGAATTTCTGGACGCCGTGGGCGCCAACATGCGCCGTAGCTACGACTACGCGCTGATCGACAGCCGGACCGGGCTGAGTGACGTCGCCAGCATCTGCACGGTGCAACTACCGGACGTGCTGGTGGACTGCTTTACCTTGAGCACCCAGGGAATCGAAGGAGCCGCCCAGGTGGCTCAGTCCATTAGGACACTGCATAAAGAACGCAGAATCCGCATCCTGCCGGTGCCGATGCGCGTCGACCAGGCGGAAAAGGACAAAGTAGATGCCGGGCAGGGACTCGCTGTCCGGCAGTTCGCTGGCCTGCCCGCCGGGGTCTCCGAACAGGACCGGGAGGAGTACTGGTCCGGGGTGGCAGTGCCCTACCAGCCCTTCTACGCATACGAAGAGACCCTTGCGGTCTTCGGGGACCGGCCCGGCTCGCCTACCTCGCTCCTTGCATCGTTTGAGCGCATCGCAGCCCTGGTGAGCGATGGCGCGGTTAACCGGCTGCCGCCCATGGATGAAACAGTCCGAAACCGCACCAAGCAGCTGTTCGTCCGTCCGGCACCACTGCAAGGCGACCAGTTCGTCCTCGAATTCGACCCGGAGGATCAAGCGTGGGGTGAGTGGATCGCCTGGGCACTGCGTGGGGCCGGGGTTAAGGTCCGCGAGCGCTCCCTGGACGAGATGTCCGACACGCCGGCCGCCGCTCCTGCTGGCGAGAGCACGGCGAAGACCAGGTCCATCACCGTCATCTCTGCCGCCTACTTGGCGCGGTTTGCCGATAAGAAGGCGGCTCCGCCCCAGCACGACCTGGCGGTTTATGTCACGGTTTCACGCCCGCTCGCTGAATCCTCGCCCGCGCAGTCGGCTTTCCTTGCTGACACAACAGCGCGCGAGGCAGAGCACCGCCTGCGTCAAATGGTCGGGGCAAGCGGCGGAACGGCTGTGGTCGGTCTCCAGGCACCGGGGCCACGCTACCCGGGAACCGAGCCGAAGATCTTCCGGGTCCTTGCCCGCAATCCGATGTTCACCGGCCGGGCGAAGGACCTGGGCCTGCTGCGCGAGCAACTCAGGGAATATGGCACCGCGCTCGTGGTACCGGTCTCGGTGCAAGGCCTCGGCGGAGTCGGCAAGACGCAGATCGCCTTGGAGTACGTGCACAGGTTCAAGAGCGACTACGACCTGGTGTGGTGGGTGGACTGCGGGCAGCCACAATTCATCGATGCTTCACTGGCTGACCTCGGCAAGGAAATGCGGGAGAAGTTCGGTATTGGAGCCCCTGCCACCGCTTACGTGGAAGAAGCCAGCCGGCTGACCCTGCAGGCGCTCAGCAGGGTCCACGGCGAACCGCGGTGGCTGCTCGTCTTCGACAACGCAGAGGACATTGATGAGATCAGCAAATATGTCCCGGCCAGAGGCGGCCACATCCTGATAACGTCTCGCAGCCGGGACTGGGCCGATCACGCACATGCACGGCCGGTGCAAATCGAGGTATTCACTCGTCCCGAAAGCGTTCAGCACCTGCGGCAGCGAGTCCCGGCGATTTCGCCGGACGATGCCGATAAGGTCGCCGAGGCACTGGGCGACCTGCCGGTCGCGGTGGCCGCCGCCGGCGCGTACTTCGCCGATACTGGCTTTACGGTCGCCGACTACCTGACGGAACTGGAACGTCAGGCGCCCCGCGTGCTCTCGGAGAGCCGTCTCGCTGACTACGCGATCCCGGTGACGCTCATCTGGGATCTTTCCCTGCAGCGACTGGAGGACCGGTCGCCGGCCGCCGCCCGCCTGCTGCAGTTGTGCTCGGTAATGAACCCCCGCATCGCGACAACGCTTCTGTACAGCACGGCCATGGCTCAGGTACTGCAGCAATTCGAGCCGGGAGTATCCGAGAGGATGGTTATCGCCAGGCTGGTCAGGGAAATGAACCGGCTGGCGTTGATCAAGCTGGACAGCAAGGCAGGACGGGTTGTCGTGCACCAGCTTGTCCAAGCCGTCGTGCGAGATCGGATGTCGGAGCAAGAGATCGCGGCGGCCAGGCAAGACGTCCATCGAGTATTGGCCGCTGCACGCCCAGACGGCGATGCCGAAGACCCGGAAACCTGGAACACCTTCCGGGAGATCTGGCCGCACCTGGGGCCATCCCAGGCTGTGTACTCGCGTGCTGAACCGGTCTGCGAGCTCTTTGTGGACCGCGTCCGCTACCTCTGGCAGCGCCACGACCTCGACCGGGGCGTTGAAACCGCTGCCGAAGTCGAGAGCGCCTGGACGGCGATGCTGGCGGATGAGGCCGATGCCTCCGTAGCCAAGGCGCTGCACACACAACTGCTCCGGGTGCGATTCAACCTGGCGAATATTCTGCGCGACCAGGCCAAATTCGCCGAGGCCAGGGCATTGGACGAGCGGGTGCTCGCAGAGCAGCGGGACTTGCTTGGAGAAGAGCATCCGCACACGCTCATGACGGCCGGCAGCCTGGCCGCCGACCTGAAGGCTCTTGGCCGCTATCGGGACGCGCTGGCCAGGGACGAGGTGACTTACCGGTCGTGGCAGGACCTGTACGGGGAGGACTATTCCCGTACGCTGTCGGCGGCCTATAACCTCGCCGCCTCGTGCCTGCTGACCGGAGACATCGCCAGGGCACTGCTACTGGACGAAGACACGCTCGACCGGCGGCGTGCCACCCTGACGCCGCAGCATCCGCGAACGCTGGACTCGGCGTCGCACGTGGTGCGCGACCTCGTGGAATCGGGACGGTACGCAGACGCCGCGCGGCAAATGGAGACCGTCTGGAAAGCGTGCGTGGAGCAGGACGCAGAGTCGATCGCAGCCTTGAACGCGGAGGTGCTGCTGGCTATCTCGCTGCGCAGCGCGGGCCAGGCAGAGGACGCCGAAGGGCACTTTGCAGCGGCCTCGGAGCGGCTGGCCAGCAGATTTGGTGACGAGAGCACCGAGGCTCTTTCGTGCCGGGTCAGCCATTCGGCGAACATGCTCGCCGTCGGGCGGATCGCAGACGCCGAGAGAACGCTTCGTTTTGTGCGCGGCGTGTTTGAGCAGCCGGAACGGCTTGGCCCGACTCACCCGCACACTCTCATCTGCCAGGTCGACTTCGCTGGCGCGTTGCGCGCAGGCGGGAAGCCCGCCCAGGCGATGGAACATGCCCGGCCAGCGGAGGCAGGCCTTACCGACGCACTCGGCAGCAGCCACCCCACCACGCTCGCCGCGCGCATGGTGCTCGGCGCCTTGCTGGCCGAGCAGGGCGACCTGGCCGAAGCCGAAGAGATAGAGGCACCCACCGCAGCCGAACTTGCCCGGACTCTTGGCCAGGATCACCCGGATGCCTTGCGCAGCCGCGCCAACCTTCTGCTCACCATGCACCAGCGAGGTACCCAGGGAGCCGAAGCCCAGCGGCGCTCGGCGATCGCACAGCTAGCCGCACTGATCGGTGAGCATCATCCGGATATCGACACGCTAACCGGAGAAAACCGGGTCATGCGTACCCTGGACCTGCATCCCTTCTGACCTGGCATTGTCTTTCATCCAGGCGAGCACACGGGGCAGCACCTCGACGGCGCCAAAGTGGGCTGCCCCCGGCTGCACGCTGATTTCGGCTCCATGTATGCGATCGGCGAGCCAGTACGAATGCTCAACCGGAGAGAAAACATCGTCTTTGCCGTGCCAAAGGATGACCGGCACTTTGATTTTAGAAAGGTCGAACCGCCACTGACTGCGCAACGCCAGGACGTCATCTATCCAGCCGTCCCCGCAGGTCCGCACCGCCTCGGCGTAAGTGCACGTCAGCTGCCGACGGATGACGACATCGTTGACGATCCTCAGGTCAGGCCCGGTCAGCTGCAGCAGCCTGAGCAAGCTCTCTGGGTCTTTGCGCACCAACTCCGCCCGCTCGGCCAAACGGGCTCTCGTGGCCGCAGGATCTGTGCCCGCCGTATCGTACTCCTCGACATTCAGCCGCGTCATTCCCGAGAACCAGTTGAGGTCCTCGGCATCCCACGGCGCAAGCCCAACGAGCACCGCCGCACATTGCACCCGCTGCCCCAGCAGCGCGGCGCAGGCGAGCGCGTGAGGGCCGCCGCCAGACCTGCCGGCCACACCAAATCTGTTTATGCCGAGAAAATTGGCGATCACTTCTACATCAGCGGCCGCGTCCGCCACCGACCGCCCGGGGAGCGGGTCGGATCCGCCGTACCCTGGCCGGTCGTAACTGATCAGCCGGATGCCGAGCCGGTACAGGACGCTAGCGCGCGGTTTCGGGCCGCTCCGGCTGCCCGGTGTTCCGTGCATGAGGAAGACCGGCATCCCCGAGGGCGCGCCGCAGCATTCCACCTTGAGCGCGCGCCCGTCGGGAGTAGGCACTTCCGTCACTGGAACCTCCTCGGACCCACCTATGTCCTTTCCGCAGAAACGGCAGATTACTCCAGGCGGGTTCAGGCCCGTATCGCAGTGGTCCCTATCCGGCGCTCGAGCCTGGTCGCAGGCCAGCTCCCGTGCTTCTTAGCTAGGAAGGGTAAACCTAGCATGACAAGTCGGCTATATCCTTCGAGCTACTCTAATGTGAAATGGGCAGTGTGTTACCGACCGTTCTGTTTCAAGCAATCAGGGACAGGATGTACTGATACCCACCGGTCGAGCCGATCGTCCGAATAGAAGTCAGGCAGAGGCCTGTTCGGCCTGCGCCGCGGTCCGCGTGGTGATTACCTGGTCGGCCAGGCCGTAGTCGACGGCCTGCTGCGCGCTCAGGGTCATGTTCCTGTCGGTATCGGCGCGGATCTTGGCCACCGGGTGGCCGGTGTGCCGGCTCAGGATCTCGTCCATCTCGGCCCGGACCCTGGCCACCTCCTTGGCCTGGACGGCGAGGTCGGGCAGGTCTCCCTGGGCCTGGCTCGACGGCTGGTGCAGCAGCACCTTGGCGTGCTGGAGGACCGACCGCCTGCCCGGTGCGCCCGCGGCGAGCAGCACCGCCGCTGCGGAGGAGGCCTGCCCCATGCAGATCGTGGCCACGTCGGGCTGGACGAACTGCATCGTGTCGTAGATCGCCGTCAGCGCGCTGTAGGTCCCGCCCGGGGAGTTGATGTACAGCGAGATCTCGAGCTCCTGGCTTGCCGCCTCCAGGTGCAGCAGCTGGGCCATGACGACGTTGGCCACCCCGTCGTCGATCTCGGTGCCGAGGAAGATGATCCGCTCCGAGAGCAGCCGGGAGTAGATGTCGAAGGCGCGCTCGCCGAGCGAGGTCCGCTCGACGACGGTGGGAATCGTGTACTGGCTCATGATCACAGTCCCATCGACTTGGTCTTGCCGGCCGCCGGACGCACGTCGTCGAGCCGTTCCACGATCTGGTCGATGATCCCGTAGTCGAGGGCCTCCTCGGCGCTGAACCAGCGGTCCCGCATGCTATCGGCCTCGACCTTCTCCTCGGGCTGCCCGGTGTGCCTCGAGATCAGCCTGATCAGCATCTTCCCGGTCCGGTCGAGCTGCTCAGCCCAGATCTCGACGTCGGCCGCGGTGCCGCCGAATCCCGCCGAGCCCTGGTGCATCAGCACCTGCGCGTGCGGCAGGCTGAACCGCTTGCCCGCCGCCCCGGCGCACAGCAGGAACTGGCCCATGCTCCCGGCCAGGCCCATCGCCAGCGTGCGGACGTCGTTGGGGATCAGCTGCATCGTGTCGTAGATCGCCATTCCCGCGCTGACCGAGCCGCCAGGCGAGTTGATGTACAGGCTGATGTCGCTGCGCGGATCCTCGGCGGACAGCAGCAGCAGCTGTGCGCAGAGCCGGTTGGCGATCTTGTCGTCGACCTGGGCGCCGAGGACGATGATGCGCTGGTACAGAAGCCGCGTGGCCAGCTGGTCGTCGATCAGACCGGCGGTCAGCGCGGGTTCGGCAACGGCAGTCTGCATGATCTCCCCTTCTGCTCCGGCGCCGGTCATCCGGCCGCCCACCAGCCACAGTGGCTCACCCGGCGCGGATCAGCCAAGGCAATCTGCCGACGGCAGAGGAACGCATGCGTGGCAAGGTTGTGGCATGGCGAATGACTCAGCGCACCGGGACGTAACCATCGAGCGAATCGCGAATGGCGTCTTCACGGCCGTCAACAGCCGGGGCGGCCGGCTCACGTTCGGCACCGGCGGCGGCGCCGACTTCACGCCCACGGAGCTGCTGCTCGCCGCGATCGGCGGGTGCACCTCGATCGACGTCGACATCCTGACCTCGCGCCGGGCCGAGCCGGACAGCTTCGAGGTCCGGGTCGAGGCAGACAAGATCCGCGACGATGACGGGAACCGGCTGACCGACATCGAGGTCACGTTCCGTATCGCGTTCCCGGCCGGCGAGCAGGGCGACGCGGCCAGGGCGATCCTGCCCGACGTGGTGAAGAAGTCGCACGACCGGCTCTGCACGGTCGGGCGCACGGTCGAGCTCGGCACGCCCATCGCCGAGCGCGTCGGCTAGCGGCCGGAACCCGCCTGCCTCACCCGGGCGGGTCGCAGCGCATGAACCAGATCCGCGGCCCGCCGTCCGGCACGGTCCCGTCGTCGACCACGCGGAACCCCATCGAGGCGTAGAAACCCAGGTTGCGTTCCCTCGCGGTCTCCAGGAACGCGGGCCGCCCGGCTTCGGCGGCGCGGTCGAGACCGAACTGCACGAGCGCCCGGCCCAGGCCCTCACCCTGGCGTGACGGGTCGACGCCGAGCTGATCCAGGTACCACAGCGGCTCGGCGGGCACGTGCTCTTCGATCCAGTCCCAGATCCGGTCATACCGGGCGCCGTTGTCATCGGTCATCCCGATCACGACGGGCCGCGCCAGCCGCTCGGTCTCCAGCCACGACCCGGCCCGGTCCGGCGGCACCCACACCGCGAATCCCGCCCCGCCGGCCGCTTCGAAGACGAGCCCGAGCTCGATGTTCCCCGCGTTCCATGCCCGGAAGCAGATCTGCAGATCCACCTCGGGATCGGGCAGGTCGGGGAATGGCCAGCGGATCATCGGATCGTCGGCAAAGGCGCGGGCAAGAACCCTTGCCAGCGCGTCGAGCTGGCTCGGCGCCGCGCGCCGCACGGCCGGCCCGCCCTGAGTCTTCGCTGCCACGGCGCAAACCTAGCATCGCCGCGTCCGGCGCTGCGGCGCCCGCACGCCCGGCGCCGTGGCCCGGGGGTACGGGCCACTTGCGCGTTGTGGCCCTGACGTTGCACGGTGTGAGATCGCCGAGATGGCCCGCGATGACCTCGCCGTAGTCCCGAGCCCGTCCGACCCGAACTGCCGGGCGTGCCCGTTCAGGGAACCCTGCCAGGCCATGATTGCCGGGCAGGACGCCGGTCCCATCCTGTCGTCGCGCTGCCGCGAACGGCCGCCGGACATCCTCGGAGAAGGACGCCTCGGCGGCGGCGCCTAGGGCATGGGCCGCGGCGCCGCGCGCCGCCGAAATTCCACGGGACCGAAGGCCGCTGACCGGGTCCTGGCTACCGCCGGGACCGGCCAGCCCGTTCGTACTCCTCGACCACGCTTGACGGGATGCGCCCGCGCTCGCTGAGCTCGATACCCCGGTCGGCCGCCCAGACCCGGATCGCATGACTGCGCCGGCGGCTGGCGACGGTGCGCACCGGCCGCCGTACCGCCCTTCGCACCGCGCGTGCGTGCGAGACGAACGGCGCAATCTGCTTGCGGAACCGCGTGGCGTTCTTCAGGTTCAGGTCGATCTCGTACTCCGAGCCGTCGAGCCCAAACCGCACAGTTTCATCCGCCGGGCCGCCATCAAGGTCGTCCTCGAGCGTGACAAAGGTTTTCTGTGCCATCCCAACCCCCCCGTGCCGCGATGGACTAATCGCATTGTTCAGCACACCTCAGGCACATTTCATGCCCCGCCCGGATGATCTCCATGCCAGCTGAAACGTCTCAGATCCAAATAGCACCCCTGGTGGCAAGGCCGGGGTCAAGCGGGAGCCACCGGAACCCCCAGGAGTCAAGCGGGGGCCACCGGGACCCCTCGGAGCGGCCGCGGCGCTAAGGCTTGCGTGCCACGCCGCCCCACATGCCCGAGCGGGCCCCGTGCGGGCCTTCCGGCCCTGGCCGCCACTCATGCACCGCCACCAGGCCCGGCTCGACCAGCTCCAGGCCGTCGAAGAAGCGGGTCACCTCCTCGTGGGTGCGGTGCCGCTGCGTCTCCTGAGCCAGCCTGTTGTACCGCCGGGCGGCCTCAGCCATCCGCTCGGGCTCGATGTCGGAGGCCACCTGTGACAGGGCCAGGTAGCTGCCGGCCGGGACCGCAGACATCAGCTCACCGACGAGACCGTACGGGTCGTCGGCGTCCACGATCAAGTGCATGATCGCGATCAGCATCACCGCCACCGGCTGGGAGAAGTCCAGGGTCCGCGCCGCCTCGTGGAGGATCCTCGACGGGTCGCGCAAGTCCGCGTCGATGTAGTCGGTGACGCCTCCCGGCACGCTGGTCAGGAGCGCCCGGGCGTGGGTGAGCACGACCGGGTCGTAGTCGACGTAGACCACCCGGCACTCCGGGGCGACGGACTGCGCCACCTCGTGGGTGTTGTTCGAGGCCGGGATTCCCGTGCCGATGTCGAGAAACTGCCGGATCCCGGCGTCGGCGGTCAGGAACCGCACCACACGGGCAAGGAACGCCCGGTTTGCGCGAACCGACATGACGATCCCCGGGTAGGCCTCCATTACCGCGTCGCCGGCCGCGCGGTCGGCGGCGAAGTTGTCCTTGCCGCCGAGCCAATAGTCGTGCACCCGGGCGCTGTGCGCCACGCTCGTGTCTAACGCGGGCCGGTCGCCCGCCGCGGCCGGGGCGCCAGGTCGTTCCGCGCCCGCCGCCGGTTCCGTTCCGCCGCACATCGCACGCCCTTCGGCTCAATCGCCAATGGCGCGAATAGTAGCGCGGCCAGAACCGGAGAGGTGCCGGACCAGTGGCCGACCCTGGCTGG
>Ga0335073_10003367_pt1 | contig 22236 bp, 20 predicted proteins | sample Lox_Sample_22_FD_207093 | JGI IMG/M metagenome (GOLD analysis project Ga0335073, IMG submission 207093) | Soil microbial communities from Loxahatchee National Wildlife Refuge, Florida, United States - Lox_Sample_2.2 | ecosystem: Environmental > Terrestrial > Soil > Wetlands | place: USA... | reverse complement strand
AAACCCATCACAACGTCGGTGGCTTGCCCAAAGACATGCCGTTTGGCCTGATTGAGCCCTTGCGTGACCTCTTCAAAGACGAGGTCCGTAGCATTGGAAAAGACTTAGGTTTACCAGAAGAGATACTGGTCAAGCATCCATTCCCCGGTCCAGGTCTAGCGGTGCGGTTATTGGGGGAAATCACACGCGAGGACCTGGTTACCCTACGGGAAGCGGATGCCATTGTGACGGATGAGATTCGCCGCGCGGGCCTTTACGAAAAGGTCTGGCAGGCGTTTGCAGTCTTGTTGCCGGTGCGAAGCGTGGGCGTTATGGGGGACGGCCGTACCTATGGGCTGACGGTCGCGATTCGAGTCGTGCAGTCGGAAGATGCGATGACCGCAGACTGGGTCAGACTTCCGAGTGAAGTGCTGGAACGAATGTCGACGCGGATCGTAAACGAAGTACCGGGGGTAACGCGGGTCGTTTACGACGTGAGCAGCAAACCGCCAAGCACAATTGAGTGGGAATAGAAGGGATTTTCCTGCAAGCAAGCGCAGCCCATTAAAACCGTCTTATCAGCCTAAAAATGCGAAAAGGCCACATGATCTACGATCTGCAGCCTTTCCTGGACACGAGTTGTTTCCGGGGGAAGTATCCCCGAAAGAAGCCACTACCTATTGGCCATTTTCTGGGCCATATAGAGCAGCAGCTTACGATCTTCGTCGTCGGACTTGCTTAGCAAGCGGCGCAGCTTGTTGAGGTACCGCGCCTCTTTACCAGCAGTGCCCCAGGCGATGTCATCCGACGATTTCCGCTTGGGCAAATTGGGTAGCTGAGGGGGTTCCTCGCCGTCGTAGAAGAGTTGATAAAGTGGGCACTCGAGGGCGCGTGCAAGTTTCTCCAGTGTTTCGATGGCCGGGACCGTATGGCCATTCTCGACGCGAGAGATGTAACACCGAAGCAAACCTGTCCGTTTCTCGATATCACCCTGGGAAAGTTTCTTTTCCTCGCGCAGAGCGCGAAGCCTGTCACCGATAATCATGGGTTGAGTATTGTACAGTTGTTCATCAATTGCAACAGCAAATATCTAAGCGGTGTGAAGATACTTATCTGCTAAGGAACCCTTCTTTGCGCCCGAGGGGAATCAGTAGACACCGGGATTAAAATAGCGTAACCAAAGAGAGATGGCCAACGTCCCAAAATTAGAGGATACCGAGTTGCCGGTAGCAGCCGGGGCCGAAAAAGGCCAATCAGGTACTACGGCGCGGAAGGAAGATGACCGCGAACTGGTGCGGAGGGCCCAGCATGGGGAGAAGCAAGCGTTCGAGCTGCTGGTGGCAAGGCATCAGGGAAGGGTTTTTGCGGTAGCAGGAGGAATCCTGAGGAACCGTGAGGACGTTGAAGACATTGCTCAGCAAGTTTTTCTTAAGGCGTACTTTTCCCTGAAACGGTTTGATCAGAGGTCGGCATTCAGCACCTGGTTGTACAAAATCACGGTGAATGAATGTTGGGACTTGTTGCGCAAGAAGAAAGTTCGGCCTCTGGTGTTTGAATCGGAATTAAGTGAAGAACAGGCCCATGTTTATCAGTCGACAGAACAGAAGGCGGAGTATGCTCCGGACGTTAGCGAGCAATTGGAGACCAAACAGCAATTGGACCATTGGTTAGACTGTTTGGATGAACGGGACCGCACCATGCTGGTGCTGAAGGAAATGCAAGGATTCACCGTCGAAGAAATCGCCGACATCATGGGCATCAACGGCAATACAGTCAAAGTGAGATTATTTCGTGCACGGCAAAAGATAGCAGAACGCATTCGACGAAAGAAGCGAGCGGCAAGTGTTTGAGATGGTTTGCGAATGGACTGCGGGGAGAAAAGAGGTAAAGTCAGAATGAGAGAACTCCCAATGGGCGAAAAAATCAATTGCGAGTGGCTTCGGAACGAATTGGAAGGGTTGCGCCCCGGCGATGCTGGCAACGCCAGCCCATTGCTGGTGCAATTGCCAGAGGAGCTTCGCGCGCATGCGGCAGCATGTGCGGAATGCCAAGCTGCATTACAAAACTGGGCTGATACACGGCAGGCGTTTGCCGCAATGAGCGAGGACCTGCCGCAACCTGGACGGTGGTTTACGGCGCGTGTGATGGGCGCGATTGCCGCGCAGGAACACGACATCGAGGAGCGCAAGAACGGCTTCTGGGTGAATGTCCGGCGTTTAGCTCCTCGCCTGGTAGCGCTGGCTACTTTGTTGCTGATGTTGGGCGGGACGTGGGCTTTCCAGGAACGCCGCGCCGCCAGTAGCATGCAGGGCACGCGAATGGGACCTGTGGAGAGCATCTTCGAAGGCGTACCTGCTCCGCCAAACGATGACATTATCGCTACGGCTCACGAGGACAAGTTGCCATGATCCAGGATGCGCAGCGCAAGGCCCGCCTTTGGCTCGCTTTGGTGTTCTTAGTAGGAGCGGCGATCGGTATTGTCTTCGGATACAGTTTCGGTCACCACACGGTTTTGGCGAAAACAACGTCACCCCCCATGAGCGAACCCGAACGCCGGGCCAGACGCGTGCAGGACATGACTAGGGAGCTGGGGCTGGCTCCGGATCAGAGCGCTAAGATGGACGACATCATCCGTCACGCTCACGAAGATATGAAAACCATCCGCGACAAAGCGGAGGCCGACGTCGACGGAGTGCGCGAAAAAGCACGTAACGAAATGCGGCAGTTCCTAACGCCCGAGCAGAAGCCGAAGTTCGAGGAAATGGTTCAACGCATGGACGCGGAGCGCAAGAAGCAACAGGCCACGGCAAAGTAGCGCCGAGTCTCAAAGTTCGATCATCAGCTTTCCGATATTGCCGCCCGCAAACAGCATGTTGATGGCTTCCGGGGCTTTGTCCAGACCTTTCAGAATAGTCTGTCTGTCTTTGAGCTTCCCGGTCATCTTCCACATTCCCAGTTTCTGCGCGGGTTCCATAAAGCGGGCAGCATAGTCCAGGATTATGAAGCCCTCTACGCGGAGCCGCCTGATCACCACCTGCGCGAAACTCGCCAGCGCCGGATCGTTCTTTGTATACCCGGAGATTAAGCCGCAGAGAACTACCCGCCCGTGGAGGTTCATACGATGGATCACCGCCTGCATGATTTCCCCGCCTACATTTTCAAAATCGATGTCGACGCCGTTGGGTGTTGCCGCTTCGAGTTGCACCATCCAGTCCGCTTGTTTGTAATTGATTGCGGCGTCAAATCCCAACTCCCCTTTGATCCACTTGCACTTCTCTTCGGATCCGGCAATCCCAACTACACGGCATCCGTGAATCTTCCCAAGTTGTCCGGCGATGCTTCCCGTGGCGCCGGCCGCTGCAGATACCACCAGTGTCTCTCCGGCCTGTGGCTTGCCGATCTCGAGAAGTCCGAAATAGGCGGTTAGGCCATTGACGCCCAACGTGCCGAGAAAATTCGTGTCAGATAGGAAGGGAATTGAGGGCACTTTCTGAAAGCCCCGCTTTTCCGTTCCCGTGATGACCACATATTCCTGTAGTCCTGTAAGCCCCATCACCTTGTCGCCCTTCTTGTAATCGGGATGGCGCGACTCCTCGATTTCAGCGAGGCCAAAGGAGCGCATGACTTCGCCGATTTGCACCGGGGGCATGTACTGCGGAATGTCCGCCATCCAGACGCGCATCGTCGGATCAATTGACAAGTATTTTACTCGCCCGAGGGCCTGGCCTTCCTCGAGTTTTGCCACCGGTGTTTCCGTCAATTGCAACACTTCGGGAGTTACCAGGCCGCTTGGCCGCGCGCGTAGCAACAACTGGCGGTTTGTGGTCATGCCAAAAGCATAGCAGAGCGCGAGTGCTCCTCCCCGCCACGCGTCCTGGGCCCAATCCGGTGTAACGTAGCCTGCGATGTTGGATCGAATGGGCGGAGGACAAGCGCATGCTCATCTATGAGAGGAGAGAAAGACCGATTGAATGGGCCGAGTGGAACGGCCGGGCAAGGCACTGGTGGCTGAAACCATTTGTGGCGGTGGAATATGGAATGGAATGGTTAGCTTACGGGCTCAGCAACTGGCGTTTTCTGGAAGTCTTGGATTATCTAAGTAGATTGGGCGTGGTGGTCGCAGTGATTTTCTATTTTTCCGAAACAGGTGATCGCCTCAAACAGAAGCACTATCAGGCTTGGCAAGTGGTCAATTCCGCTGAAGGTAAGGGCGGCAACGGGGGGAGGATTGAGGCGCTCGAGGAATTGAATGCGGACAGCGTTTCCTTGGTAGGCGTGAATCTGTCTTCTGCTTTTCTGATGGGTGTCCAACTGCCGAAGGCAAAATTGGCACGTGCGAACTTCGACGGGGCCGATGCGCGCCATGCCAATCTGGCCGGGGCCTCCGTCACAGACGCAAACTTGCAAAACGCGAATCTTCGCGGAGCCACACTCAAAGCAGCATCGTTTGCAAACAGTGCGCTGAATGACGCGGATTTGACGGGAGCGGATCTGAAGAACGCTGACTTGACCGGTACCACTTTAGAGAACGCCGATCTCCAGAATTCGAATTGGGAAGGAGCGCACTGGAATTCGATCCAATCAATTAAAGGAGCGAACATTCTGGGCATAAAGGAACCGCCTTCGGGATTTGTGGAGTGGGCCCTCGCTCACGGTGCCGTCAGCAGGAGCGCAGAATGACGCTCGGGACTTGGTCAGGCAACAGCCCACCCTTGTGGCTACCAGGTATGAACGCCGCACTCTGAAGACCGGCGTGCAGTTTTTCCATTTTTCGAATGCCTAGACGGCTCGATTTAATCCGGGGTTCGATTCGTTCTTCGTGTATGCGGCATACACCTTCGAGAATGGGCATGTACAACCGGGGTCCGAAATCGAGAGTCATGTGGACGCTCCCTGTTACTGGAATAGGAGTGTCCTTAGTGAACGCGAGGAACCCTCCGTTGACGTCGAAAAACGGCCGGTAGGGCACCAGAAAATGCGGGACAATCTGCAATCGTGGTCTACCACCACCTCCATAACGATACTGCCCAGAACCATTTACCTCATTCGAATACAGAACCAACGGCTTTAAATCGAAATTGTAATTGAGGGTGGTGTGCCGGAATCCCCCAAAATGGGAGTGAGCCGCAGGCCAGCGATGAATAGCTGCTGTCCCTTCAACTCAGTCAGAACCAACGGATACCCGAACGATTGCCCGGTGTAAATCGAAAATTCGTGGATATCACGCAAAACCGGCCGGTGCGAACAGCACGAATGTTCGTTTGACTACTTCAAATGCCGCATGAGTGCCGCGGCGGACTGCGCTGCCTTCTTGATTTCTGACAGTGGGCGCGGATCGGGCCCACTGCCGCTCAGTTTGTCCGCCAGCAGGTCTGCGTTCGCCGAGATCACGCAGAGCAGATTATTCAGCGCATGTGTGATTACCTGATTTTTCGACAGGGAAATGGTGACACGTTCCGTGTCTGGGGAGGGCAATAGCATCTGCGAGCCTCTCTCTAGAATGAATTGAGATTTGTTGTCAGAAAGTACGGCAGCAACCATGGCGTGAAGGCCTTCCGCGGATATGTCGCCCAGCGAAATGCAACCTGAGGCCCCGGAAGTAACGGCTTTCTTATCGATTTCTCGAACGCTCGGCGAATACAGAGCAATGATTGGAAAAGCCGGATACTCGGAACGAACCTTCTCCACGTAATGCAGGCCTTGAAAATTCCAGGAATGGACATCGATGGCCAGCCCGTGTGATTGGCCAACCGCCAGGGTATGAAAGAGTTCGGCGAGGGAATCCAGACGCCGCACCCGCAGCGTCTCCGGAGAAGCGGCCACCGCTTGCGATAGTTTGAACCAGGAGGAATTTTCTCCAAGAAACAAAATTTGAAAAACGGAGTCTTGCATATGCCTTGCGTTTTAGAACCCATCCCATCGCCATGCCCTGGTCAATACTGCGCGTTACCGTGGGATTCTTTCTAATTGCTCCTTCACACAAATTTTCTTTGCGAGGAAGCCCTTTCTCCGTCAAAAAGGTTCCCCGCTTGCCAGCCCGGCACAAACTGCTGGCTCCAGTTTTTTCACACAACGCTTAGGGAACGCGGGCGGGGAGGAGCGTTCGGCAAAGCGCAAACAGCTAGAGACTAGGTGTTGCTGGCTGTGGGACCGCCACGGTTATCCAGAGAAAAAAGACGCTCAATCTCTGGCAGTAAGCTGTCCGGCAAATGGCTTTTGTGCAAAAACGAATCGGCTCCGTGTCGTCGGCACTCATCTGCGATCGAGAGACCATTCAATTCAGAGAAGATGATCATCCGCAGGTGGGGACTGGAGAGGCGGATTTGCTCGGCTGCCTCCAGTCCGTTCACCCGCGGCATGCTGAGATCGAGTAGCACCAGATCAGGCTTGTGGGCGGATGCTAATTGAATTGCATTCAAGCCATCACTTGCAGTCCCAACGACCTCGAACCCTCCGGCAAATTCCAGATACTCACACACCGACCGCAGTGCAGTAGGGGAATCGTCGGCTATGACCACTCGGATCGTTTTAATGCCCTGCATTCGGTACCCTGAACCAGCTGAACGAATGATGAACAAACCGGTCCGCCGATGGAATTGAGTTGAATCCCTAGTGAATTTGCACTAGGACTCAGATGAAAGCCGATTTGAATATCGGGAAATAGGTCACGCCGCTCAACAACAACGCTCTTACGGCTTGATGATCTGATTGCGAATGGCGTAATGCACCAGTTCCGCCAGGGAGTGCATTCCCAGCTTCAGCATGATATTGGCACGATGCGCTTCGGCAGTGTTTACGCTGATCCCGAGCAGGTTCGCGACTTCTTTGTTGGATTTGCCTTCCGCTAATAGTTGCAATATCTCGCGCTCGCGCGGAGTCAATCGTTGCCGGGATACCTTCGTGCCATCGGGTGGAGTTGTTAGCTCTTCGGCCGACCGCGCATTAGAGATCCTGCTGGAGAAGTATGGCTTGTGATGCCGAGCCGCATCTACAGCCGCGATCAGCACGCGGTCCGCTTCGTCCTTCAGGATATAGCCGCGCGCACCAGCGTTTACTACCTGTTGCACCAGGTCATCGGACTCATGCATGGTGAGGATCAGTATCTCGGTAGACGGAGTCGACGACCGAATGCGTCGCGTTGCCTCCACTCCGTTCAGCAGCGGCATGCCGATATCCAGCACCGCTACATCGGGCTTGAGCTTCGTTGCTTTTTCGACTGCCTCACGCCCGTCCGCTGCTTCCGCCACGACCTCCCAACCCGGACGAGACTCGAGCAGAGCGCGAAGCCCCGCGCGGACGACGGAATGGTCATCCGCGATCAAGATGCGAAGCCGGTGCATCAAAATTCTCCGTCACGGAAAAAGGCGCTAGCGAGATAGTAGCGCGAACCTTAGTCCCGTTGGCACTGGAAATAATTTCAAGTTCGCCCCCCAGTTGCGCCATCCGTTCCCGCATCCCGGGAATCCCTACTCCAAGGCGCGCTTCGCGCGTCGAATCTTTATCGGGATTTCCGTCAGCCGCTGAACCAGGACCGGCATTCGTCATTTCCTGGGGAAAAACATTATTTCCGTTCGCGGCTGGTGGCTGAAAACCATGCCCATGGTCATTGATTTCCAGTGCCAGAAGCGTGTCTTGTTGCATGAACCTGATCTCCGCGCTCGCGCTGCCCGAATGGCGTTGAATATTTGCGAGACTTTCCTGAACGATGCGAAATAACGAGATTTCCAGCAATTGCGGAAGCCTTCCAAACTCCGTTTCTACGATGAGTTCGGTCTTGATTCCGCTGCGTTCGCTGAATCCATGTACGTACTCTTTCAAGGTGGACACCAGCCCCAAATCATCGAGCAGTGGCGGATGCAGCAGATACGACAGCGTGCGGATTTCGCGGGACATTTGCTGCGTCAGTTCCCTGGCTTTTTCGATCGACCGGCTGGCAATCGCTTCCTGAGTACTGAGAGACAGCCGGGCTTGTGCCAAGTTCAGATTGATAGCTAACACCGTCTGCGCCAGACCGTCGTGCAGCTCCCTTCCAAGTCGCCGCCGCTCCTCGTCCTGCAGCTTTAGCAACTGCGTCGACAAATTGTGAATGGCGCGCTCGGCATTCTTCATTTCCGTAACATCGGCAAAAGAGCTGATCACGCGTATCACGTTTCCGTTGGCGTCGAAAAGCGGAACGACGCTTCCGAAAACCCAGAGTGCTCGGTCAGAGTCAGGACGTTTCAGTGCCACCAGACCATCTTGAATGGGTTGTCGAGTGCGTAGCACGTAGGGAACCGGGCTTTCCGCAAGGGGCAACGGTTTGCCGTCTTCTCCGAGCACAACAATACCCAGGTCGACCAGGTGTTTGCCGACCGCCGAACCATGCGGAATATTGAACATGCGGTGCGCTGCGCGGTTCGCAAATTCCACACGGGCGTCCGGCGTATGCAGTACCACGGCAAAGTGGAGATCCCTCACCAATAAACGGAATCGCTCCTCGCTCGTCCGCAAAATCTCCTCCGCTTCCTTACGTTCGGTAACGTCTCGAACGATCACAAGTGCACAGCGCTGATTGCGAAGTTCGATGACGGAGGCGCTCATTTGGCCGACACGGATCTGGCCGGATTTATTGCGAAAACGAAATTCGAAGTCGCGCACGTGCGACGATCGCAATAGCGCGGCAAGCACCTGATCGCGCCTGTCCATGTCCACCCACAAATTCATTTCGCGTGGCGTTTTTCCCAGGACCTCTTCGCGGGTATAGCCGGTCAGGCGGGCAAATCCGTCGTTGACCTCCAGGTAGGGTCCGTTCGCGAAAACATTAATGCTGAACGCGTCGGGGCTATTGAAAAATGCCGTTGCCAAGACCTCTTCGGAACTGCGCAGAGCGCGCTCGGTTTGGAGCAAACTGTCCGCTACCCGCCGCTGCCTTCGATTCGTAAGAATCAGGCGAATGGACGAACAAAGCACCGACGCGGTGATCGCAATCCACGCAAACAGGAGTTGTTCCCGGGCGATGGCGCGGCCCATAAAAATCACGATGAGGGGCGTTGCAATCGGCAGGATCTGTGTCGCCACCATGGTGCCAAATGGGGTGCTGCTAGGGGCGAGATCCATTGCCTTTGGAGGCTGCCAGAACGCCGCCAATGCGATGATTACCAGGTAGGGCAAGACCCATATCAAATCAGCCCAACTTGCAGCGCTGCCCACCGAGTTGCGTGTAAAAAAATAGTCGGCATCAGAAAAAACTGCGGCAAGAAACGCTATGGCCAACACAACGGAGAGGCGCCGCAACCAGGACGGCAGGGAAGTACGCGAACGGAAGAAAAAGGTGGAAGACAGAATGGCGTCGCGCACGATGTATAACAGTAGAATTTGCCGCAGCAGAGAGAGTGGGTTGTCCTTCCAACGCAATGGCGAGTAAAAGAAATATACGTAGATCGTTACCGCCACGATCGCTACCTGCAGGAAGTCCAGCAGTCGCAACGAATCGATGCCCGACGGGTCGTCCTCGGAGCGCGGCAGCAGGATCATAAAGACCGGGGCGGACCAGACGAAGAACAGAACATCCGAAGGCCACGGCGATTGCGCCGATTGCGGTCTAAAGCTTTGATAATACGTGGTGATCGCTTGCGCGAAAGTGTTCAGCGTCAGGGCAATCGCCAGCAGCAGCCAAATCTGCCGCGCATACCCGCGCGAGCGCTTGGCGGCCCAATATGCGCAGGTCGTGGCAAGCACCACAATGGCGAGATCGAGCGCATTTGCGGCGAGCAAACTCGAACTGGAAGAGCTTGTACACTCGAGGTCCACGGCCAGCAGCGCCGCAATCACCAGTGCGGCCGCGACAGCTATGCGGGGAAACCAGCCGGAGGGCAGCAAACAAGAACCTCGCAGCGGAAGAGTATGGCAGAGTGTACAACATAAGTTACACCGGCGGCAGCGAAGTGGCCGTGTTGCTGCACAATGGTAAGCAGGTGCATCCGCCACCGATCGGCTGAGCATATCGAGAACGTCAGCGCAGACCTTGCAACAAAATGGGGCGGAATCGGAGGAGCGCAATATGAGAAACGCATGGAAGGCGGCGGGAGTGCTAGCCACAGCTTGCTTGATCCCCAGCGGTTGGGTCCGGGGACAAGCGCCGGGGCCAAAGTATGTGCCAGCTAAGGTTACGCAGGCGAGTGGTATCGCGTACCCGATGAATGTGCAGCAGCCAGGAATTGTATCTGTGAACGTGAACGTTGGCTCGGACGGTTCGGTGCAGCGGGTTAACGTGGTGCGCGACGTGCCGCCGCTGACCAACGCAGTGCAGTCCGCGTTGAATTCATGGCAGTTCACTCCCGCTACGCTCAAGGGACAAGCTGTATCGGGCGTCGTGCCGGTCGATGTGGCCTTTAATCCCTACAATCCGAGTGGCGTGGGTTTGCCCGGCGAGTCTCTTCAGTCATCGTATGCTGCTGCTAGCGGAGATTATCAGCCTGCGATTTGCCAAAATGCCAATTACGCCAACTATCCTCCGAACACAGTTGCTTCGGGAACGGTGGTCTTGCAGGTTCATATCAGCGCGGGCGGCCAAGTAGGCAAAGTCCAAGTGCTCCAAGGCGATAGCGCGTTGAGTAGTCCCTCCGTGGCGGCGGTTAAAACTTGGTCTTTTTCCCCGGCCACATATAAAGGCAAAGAGGTTAGTTCATATGTTGTTGTGGCGTTCGTCTTCGCTGCGCCACAAGCCGGTACCCGATAACCGGAGCGCGAGCGCTTGTTGAGCAGTAAAATCACAGGTATCGTCGTCATAATAGAAGATTGGCATCCGAACATGGGGGGTGCGCTTTCTCGGTTTCGAAATTTGCCTGATGAATATTCGTCTATATCGATTCGTTGACCGATTTTTTGGCCCGCCGATCTGTGCGGTCTTGTCCGCGTTTGCTTGGATGACTCGCCGGCCAATATCCGGCCAGCCGCGCAAGATACTGGTCATTCTTCTTTCGGAGATGGGCTCGCAGGTGCTCGCATCTCCGATGTTTGCGCGTCTGAAGCGGCAATATCCCGACGCGGCTCTACATTTGTTGCTGTTTGCCCGCAATCGCGAAACTGTTGAACTTCTCGACTTGGTTCCAGCGCAAAACGTGATCGCGCTCGACGATCGCTCTTTTGCGCGGCTCGTTCGGGATGTCTTCCGAGCACTGCGCGAACTGCATGCGCTTCGGGCGGACGTCGCCATCGATTGCGAGTTGTTTGCGCGATTGAGCGCCATCTTCTCGTTTTTGTCCGGTGCGCCTGCGCGCGTTGGTTTTCACCGCTTTACGCAGGAGGGCTTGTACCGCGGTTCCTTCGTGACACGACCGGTCCTCTACAATCCGTATCGTCACATCTCCGATCAGTTTGTGACCCTGGCGAATGCTATCGAATCGAAGTCGGTGCCGTGTGCGAAGCAGGCAAGAACAGAATCGATGGAGATGCCCACGCTGAATGGCCTGAACGAGGCAGAAATCCAGAGCCGGATCGCACAATTGCACCGAGATTTCCCGGCCATTCAGGACAGATCCTTAGTGCTGGTCTATGCGAGCGGCGGAATCCTGCCCATTCGAGCATGGCCCTTGGAGCATTACCAGAAACTATGCGCCAGTTTAATTGAGCAAGGATACGCAGTCGGTGTGATTGGCCTGCCCTCCGACGGGGCGCTTGGCGGATCAATCGTGGCGCACTGTCGGGTTCCACATTGCGTCAATCTGTGCGGATACACAGACTCCATGCGCCATCTGCTGGCGCTGTATCATCGCGCATCGCTTCTTGTGGCCAATGATGGAGCCCCCGGACAATTCGCCTCGATCACCACTCTGCCTACCATCCTGCTGTTTGGCCCGGAGACCCCGGTGCTCTACGCACCTCCTGCTCCAAGCATTCATTCCATGTATCTGGGATTTTCTTGCTCCCCATGCCTGACCGCATTCAATCATCGCAATTCTCCGTGCGACGGCGACAACCAGTGCTTGAAGCAAATTACCGTGAAAAGTGTCCTGGAGAAAGCGAACGAACTCCTGGCGGCGCCGGTTCTCGCGCGAAGCACAGACATACGCTGATCGGAACCCGAGATTTCCCGTTTAGCTCTAGCTCGGCTCAAGTTATCATCGTAAATAAGCCTTAACATTTCATGCGCGACCAGGAGAATGCGAATATCGCCACCGAGCTCCTCACTGCGGTTCCTACCGAGTCACACAAGCCTCATTCTGCAAAGGCCGGTGTTTTGGCGTGGTGGTACGTCGTCTGTCTGCTGCTGGCCGTGACGACGTATTTCTGCGCGCTCGACAGCCAGTACATTCCCAAAAATGGCGACGAATTCGAATACATGCACATTACCCGCTTGACTGCCGCGAGCGGTCACTTGCTGCCTCTGGTGTCGCAGCAGGCCGACATGCGCAACACCAAGCCGCCTCTGCTGTTCTGGCAGGGAATTGTATCCACCGGCTGGGGCCGGAGCTGGAACCTGTTCCGGCTACGCTATCCAAGCGTTGTGTATACCTTGCTTACGGCGCTGATGGCTTTTTTGCTCGCAAGAAAATGGTCGGGGCAGTGGCCCGTGGGAGTGCTGGCTGCCGTCGTCTATCTGTCTTTCTTCAATGTCTACCGCTACGGCCGGCCATTTCTGACGGAAGCGCCACTCATGTTCTGGACGTTTCTGCCCATCTTCATTTTTACTTTTTGGCAGCCCGTAGCGATGGAGTCAGCGATTCTGGTTCCGATTCTAATGGGCGTGGCGCTGGGCGTCGCCTGTCTCTACAAATCCTTTGTTCTCGTGCTCCCGGTAAGTTTGGCGTTGTCCTGGTGGTGGTTGGACCGCCGCGGCTATCGCATCGTGCCGTTTCTAAAGAAAGATGGGTGGAGGATCGCGATTATACCGGTTGTTGCGCTGGCCCTGTTTTGCGTTTGGTTTCTCCTCGACCCAAAGCCTGGCGAAGTGTTTCAGGAGTTTGTTTTGCAGGAGAATGTGGGGCGTTTCGACGTGGGCAGCGCAAGCTACCTGCATTATCTGTTGCTGGGCGGATCGAGCATTTGGGCCTTCGCCGTGGGGTATTTTGTGAATACGGGCCTGCTGATTTTTCCGGCATTCGCGCTGTTTTGGATGCGCATGAAAGAAAGGCGCAGCTGGAGCGCGGAAGAGAAATTCTTGTGGATTTGGGCGGCCTCGCTGTTTTTGATCTTCAGCCTGCCAAGCATGAGGTCCCCACGCTACCTCTTGCCGGCCATGCCGGGTGTGGCCGTGTTGTGCGCGGCGCAATGGAATCGCATTAACCGAAAATCTTTTGTGGCCTCCCTGATTGTCGCGGGCGCGACTCTCGCGGTCCTGGTCCATCTTTGTTTACGGTTGCAGTTCAGCGTTGGCCATGCACATCTGTTCCCGCTCAGCTACTGGCTGGTGATTCTCATCACTATCGGAATCTGTGTGGCGGCGCTGATCGTTCGAGACTTCACGCGGCCCGCTCTGCCCGGCGTGGCTCTGCTGATGTGTCTCAGCCTGACGATGGCGATGCGTCCTCTGGATGGTCCTCTCGGCCAATTTAGTGCCGCAACGCAGCAAGGTGCGGCTGGCAAACCAGTTTGGGTCCCCTGCAATTTCCGGGCGGTCGACGAGACTTATCGCTTCCTTTTGCCGGGTGCGGACGTTCATTGTTATAGCGACGACAAGACGGCGACGCTCGACTCGCTCAAGCAGCATTACCAAATCTTCGCCTTCGGCCAACCGTTGTCTGCACCCGATCCCAGCGGTGTGCTGGTAGTGGGTGAACGGTTAAAGCTCCGAGGCCGCCACACAAAGAGCGAACTGCTCGACATGCTCCGCGGCAACGTCTTTCAGCAACTCTTCCTTCGCGAGCTCCTGGTCGAAATTCCGGGCCACTAACCGAACAGCCTCTGCGGCATCTAAGGCCAGCCAAAACAATAAAAGCGGGAAAGCTTGCGCTTTCCCGCCTGATCCATCTCAGAAGCTCAGACCGCCTCAGCGGCCCGCTTCTGTTGGAAGTGGTTTACAGAGGTTGAACGTTGGAAGCCTGCAAGCCCTTGGGGCCGCGGACAACCTCGAATTCAACGGCCTGTCCCTCGTTGAGGGAGCGATAGCCGTCCGCCTGGATCGCGGAGAAATGGACGAAAACGTCCTCGCCGCTCTGGCGTTGGATGAATCCAAAGCCCTTGCTGGCGTTAAACCACTTCACTGTACCTTGTTCTTTCACAGAAATGTTCCTCTAAAAATAAAAGCTATCTGATGCACTCTTTTTCCGGGGACCTTCTCAGGAGACCGGGCGTCTTTCGCTGATTCCTAGACACCGCGGTAAGGCGGGGTGGGAAGCAAAGACCGCAAGCTGAGCCTGCGGCGCTTTAAACAAAAGGCGAAACAAGAGCAACAAACGCATTTACAGACTAACAAAAAAGTACCCTGTCTGCAAGCTAAATCTGAGTCCCTTCTCTGCAAATTCTCTGCACGCGCTTGGCCGAGATAGCGTAAGCGCCTTGAAACTTTCTGCGTGCCGCATCGTAACTGGAGTATAGTTTTGCCCGGTTTGTAAGACCTTTCCGTGCCGTCTGCGTCGCTAGTCTTATAGTCGGTCGTCTCGCCGTTCGTTAAGCCGAGCTCAGTCGGTCAGGAGGACACGTGCTGACGATTCACAATCTCACCAAAACTTACTCCGGAGGGGTTCGCGCGCTTCGCGGCGTCTCGCTCGAGATTCCCACCGGGATGTTTGGCTTGGTCGGCCCCAACGGAGCAGGGAAGTCCACGCTCATGAAGATCCTCGCAACCCTGCTCGAGCCGGATGAAGGCACGGCCAAACTCGACGGCCTGAATCTCGTCGAGCAGAAGGACGAAACCCGCAAAATTCTGGGCTATCTGCCACAAGAGTTTGGCGTATACCCGAAAATGCCCGCCATCGACCTTCTGGACCATCTGGCGATCATGAAAGGCATTACCAATAGCGGGGAACGCAAAGAGATTGTGCAGTCGCTCCTTCAGCAAACCAATTTGTGGGACAGCCGCAAGAAAGCCTTGGGTGGCTACTCCGGCGGCATGAAGCAACGCTTCGGGATCGCTCAGGCACTTCTGGCGAATCCGAAGCTGATTATTGTTGACGAGCCCACAGCCGGCCTGGATCCCGCCGAGCGCAATCGCTTCCTGAATCTTCTCAGTGGCATTGGCCGCAATGTCGTAGTCATTTTATCCACGCACATCGTCGAGGACGTCCGCGAACTTTGCTCCCGTATGGCCATCATCAGCCAAGGCCAATTGTTGCTCGAGGGCAGGCCCTCGGAGGCTCTTGAGAAACTGCAGGGACGCGTGTGGAAGAAGATCGTGGCGACCGATGCGGAACGCGAGGCTCTCGAGAAATCCCTGCATGTGATCTCCGTCCATCTCGTCGGTGGTTTGCACGAGGTCCGCGTCTACTCCGAATCCTCACCCGGCGACGGCTTCGAAAGCGCAGAGGCGGATTTGGAAGATGTCTATTTCTTGAATTTGGGCACCGCCGAGAAAAACTAGCCGGAGGATATGACACATGTTCTGGACGTTTTTCTGGTTCGAATTGAGGCTACGCTTTCGCAGCATTTCCACCTACGTCTTCTTCCTGATCCCGTTTCTCATGATGTTCTTTACCGTTTCGGTCTCTGACTTCGGTCCCATTAGCGCCGGCAAAGTGCTATTGAACGGCCCCTACGCCCTGCTGATGAGTTTTGTGCAGTACACCGCGTTTGGCGTCATTCTGATTGCCGCGATCTTCGGGCCCACCATGCTGAGGGACTTTCAGCAAGACACCTATGCCCTGATCTTCACGAAGCCGATCAAGAAGTTCGATTATTTGGGCGGCAAGTGGCTCGCCTCTTTCGTCGTTACCGTGTTCATCTTCAGCGGCCTGGTGTTTGGCGGCATGCTCGGCGGTTTCATGCCTTGGGCCGATAAGACCCGCATCGCTCCAATTCATCTCGCTTGGTTCCTTAAACCATTTTTGGACACAACCGTAGCCAATATTTTCTTCGTGGGCGCCCTGTTGTTTTGCGTCGCCGCGCTGTCGCGCCGCATCATCGTCGTTTACCTGCAAGGCGTCACGCTATTCGCGCTTTATCTGATTCTTTTTATTTCTGTGGTGACCACCAATAAACTGGATCGCTTTTGGGCTTCCGTCGCAGACCCCCTTACCCTGATCTGGACCGTCAGCGCCACTCGCTATTGGACCGCCGCCGAACGCAACAGCAAGCTTCTCGAATGGAGTGGTACCTTCCTCTACAACCGCTTGCTCTGGATCGCAGTGGGACTGGTGGCGCTCGCCATCACTTACTTTTTCTTCCCCATGTCCGCCGAAATCCTCACCGGCAAGCGCGCGAACCGCAAAGCCAAAGAAGCAGCCGAAGCCGAGGAGCAGGAAAAGAAGGCCAGGCCCAAGGCCGTCGCGCAGTTGCCAGCAGTCACACAAACCTTCAGCAGCAGAACCACTTGGTTGCAGTTGCTTTCCATGACCCGCATCCGCGTTTGGAACATCGTCCGCGAAATCCCCTTCTGGGCCATCGCTCTGCTCATGGTTATTTTCTGTGCCATCAATGGCCATTTCGCCGGCGAAGTCAGCGATGTAAAAGTTTGGCCGGTCACCTATCTCATGCTGAATGTGTTGCAGGGCGGTGGCAGCCTGTTTCTCTATATCGTTTTGGTGCTCTATGCGGGGGAATTGCTCTGGCGCGAGCGCGACGTGCGTTTCGAACAGATCCACGAAGCTTTGCCGCAGAAAGACTGGACCGACTGGCTGAGCAAGTTGGTAGCGCTCGCCGTCGTGGAATTGTTGCTGCTGACCATCGTCATGATCGTTGGCGTAGTTTCTCAAGCTATAGCCGGCTTCTATCGCGTCGAACTGTTCCACTATCTCATCGAGCTATATCTCATCTGGCTGCCGCAACTGTTGATGATTGCAATCCTGGCTCTGTTCGTTCACACCGTGGTCAGCAACAAGTTTGTAGGACACGCTCTTGTGATTGGGTTCGTCGTCTTGATCCCGATCTTGTACCGCTACGGTATCGAGAATCGCCTCGAACTCTATGGCGAAATAACCCCCTACACCTACTCCGACATGAACGGCTACGGCCATTTCGTCAAAGGCCTTCTTTGGATTTCTGTCTATTGGCTTGCCATCGGCGGCTTGCTCGCTGTGCTGGCCATCGTTCTGGCGCGACGCGGCACGGAAACCCATATGGGCGTGCGGCTCAAATTGATGGGCGAAAGATTTCCTCGCATGGCCGCAGTGGTCGCGGTCTGCGCACTGACGGCCCTCGCGGCGGGCGGCTGGTTCTACTACAATGCGCACGTCCTGAATGTTTATCGCACGACTTTCGCGGAGCGCCACCGTCAGGCCGAGTACGAAAAGCGCTACAAAAAATACGAGAAGTTTCCGCAGCCTAAAATCACCGATGTGGAAGTTGCCGTGGATATTTTCCCAGAGAAGCGGTCTTTTACGGCAGCAGGCCATTACATGATGGTGAACCGCACCGACAAACCGATCGAGGAAATCCACGTCACCGAGGTCAAAGACTCCATCGATGAAATCAAGTTTGATCGTCCATCCAAGATCAAACTGAGCGATAAAGACCATTTCTACGAAATTTACACGCTCGAGTCGCCTCTGCAGCCCGGCGAGGCCATGCGCATGGATTTTCGGGCCTCCGCCAAAACGCGTGGTTTCAAAGACGGTGGAGAGCGTCCCGAACTGGCCTATAACGGCACTTTCTTCGATCGCGACTATTTCCCATTGCTCGGTTATTCGCGCGGCCAGGAGATCGACAATCCCGTCCGGCGCCGCGAGGAAAAACTGGGCGACTACGAAGAATTGGCGCAGCGCGGCGATCCCTACTGGTCCAATATCAATCTCTTCACCACCGATTCCGAGTGGGTCACCTTCAATTGCGTGGTCAGCACCTCGCCTGATCAAATCGCCATCGCGCCCGGCTACCTTACCAAGGAATGGACCGAAAACGGTCGGCGCTATTTCGCCTATGACATGGGCGAGCAACGCATCAACAATTTCTACTCCTTCCTCTCCGGGCGTTTCGAAGTCAAGAAGGACAAATGGAAAAACGTGAATCTCGAAGTCTATTACACGCCCGGCCACGAATTCAATTTGGACAAAATGATGGAGTCGGCCAAAGCCGGACTGGACTACTACGAGAAGAATTTCGGGCCTTTCCAATTCACGCAGTATCGCGTACTGGAATTTCCCCGGTACCGCGATTTCGCGCAATCTTTTCCAAATACCGTTCCTTTTTCCGAGGGGATCGGTTTCATTGAACGCATGAAGGACAAGGACGATCTCGATCTTCTGTACTTCGTCAACGCCCATGAACTGGCTCATCAGTGGTGGGGGCACCAGTTGATCGGCAGCATGACCCAGGGCTCCAATATGATGTCGGAGACCTTGGCCGAATACTCGGCCCTCCAGGTAATGAACAAAAAGTACGGCGAGGAGAACACGCGAAAATACTTGAAGTATGAACTGGACCGCTATCTGCGTGGCCGGGCCGGCGAAGTCCGAAACGAACCGCCGCTCGCCCTTGTTCAGAACGAACCCTACGTCTGGTACTACAAGGGCGCGCTGGTGATGTACGCGTTGAGCGACTATATCGGTGAGGATAAGTTGAACGCCGCCTTGCGCGGTTATCTGGAAAAGAATCGTTATGCCACCGGGCCTTATCCGGATACTCGCGGTTTCGTCGACGCGCTCCGCGAAGCCACGCCACCCGAATTGCAATATGTTGTCGACGACATGTTTAATTCCATCGTGCTTTATGAAAACAAGGCGACCACTGCCGTGGTCACTCCCGACGCGGGGAAATATAAAATCACTTTAAATGTCGAAACCTCCAAGCGCAAAGCCGATGGCTCTGGGAACGAAACTCCTATGGCTATCAACGACTTCATCGATGTGGGCGTTTTTAGCGGCACCAAGGAACATCTGAAGAAGTTGTACATGGAAAAACGCCGCTTCAACACCAATAAATCCACGGTGGAAGTGATTGTCGACGAGAAGCCGACTTACGCCGGCATCGATCCTTACAACAAATTGATCGATCGCAACCCCGAAGACAACTTGATCGAAGTCACCAGCCGTTAACCCAACTCCTGCTCTGCGGAATACCCCGTCGTTCGCCAGTTCGCCGCTGCTGTTTTTCGTAGGGTCGCCGCATCACCGCACCCCATGTCCACACGATCCCGCGTCTTGCCACACCTGGAAATCGGTCGGTGGCATCCACGGCCGCAGTCGCGGCAACTAGCGATTCACATTTGCACAGTACTGCACATACTCATCCCCGAACCTTTTCCGCAGCGTCGCCTCTTCGTAGAAAACCACGAAAAGGTGCACGCCCAAAACCACCACGCACGCAACCGCAATCGCCATCCAGTTTGCGTGCCCGAAGATAATCCACAGCCCGATCCATCCGACAACAAATCCCAAGTCCATGGGATTGCGCACTTACCGGTAAAGGCTACGACCCCTAATTTCTGCGGCGGCGCGATCGGTGCGGGCGTGCCGCGCCCCGTGCGTCCAAAATCCCAAACGCATCGCAGGGCCACGGCAAATCCCAGCACAGACGGAACCGCCGCGAGCCATCGCCAGTTTGGGGTTGTTTCGACGCGGAACCCCAACCATCCGGGCAGCAGCCAGAACCACAGCGCAAAAAATGCCGTGCTCACCGCGAGCGAAGCCAAGGTAGTCCATGCTGTCGAGAATTGCGGGGAGGGATGAGGAACATGCGCCGGAACCGTCGGCATGAGAAGCGCCTCCTGCTTTCCGCAAGTATCGAACTGCGTGCCCGTGGTGTAAAGGTAGACGCGCACTTTAACCGCCCCCTTGTCGCACACTTTGATAGAATCGGGCCGGTTATGGATCGGGAACGTTGGCGATGAGAAAAATCATGCTTCTTTGGCTGCGCTTGAGTCGTTCCTATTTTCTTTGTCTGTTTGTCGCGGCTGCAGTGATGTCGGTGCCGCTTCGCGCGCAAGACGAGCATCTAATAACGTTTCGCGGTCAAGTCTTAAACTCCGTCACCAAAGAACCGGTGCCTCATGCCCTGGTCACATTGATGGGCCAGCAATACGCGATGTTCACCGACGATCAAGGGCGATACGAGTTTCAAATTCACGCCGGCGGCAAGATGGGGCTTGTCGTTGCTAGGGGCTCGCCAAGCGGCTCGGTCTTCATCAATCGCTTAGTCACCGCGCGTAAGCCAGGCTATCTCGATAGCCAGCGCACTGCCCGCTCCGCCACTCGTCCCAGGTCGACTCGGGAAACATCATCGGACATGACCATCTACTTGGTTCCCGAAGCGCTGCTGGTCGGTCACGTCGATGTTCCCGGCTCGGAAGGCGAAGTGCGCATCGACTGCGAGTTGTACCGCAGAGAGATGCACGGCGGCCGCCAGGTCTGGTCGACTTCGGGTTCCTCTACGACTTGGGGGAATGGGGAATGTCGTTTCAGCGACTTAAGCGAAGGCACCTACAAATTGATAACGCGAGAGCAGATGGATCGCGACTCACTGGCGCAAGTGCCGGGTGGCCCACTTTTTGGATACCCTCCCGTCTACTATCCCAACACCACGGATTTCTCGGCCGCCGGAGACATTGCCGTGAAGGCAGGCCAGACCGCGCAGGTCAATGTCACCGTGGCGCGCCATGCATATTTCCCCGTGCGCCTGGGAACGCGAAACGCACCCCTGGGCCTGCCCGTCACCCTTACCGTTTGGCCCATGGGGCACTGGGGACCCGGTTGGTCGTTGGGTTACAACCCCGCAGAACAGACCATCGAGGGCATGCTTCCCAGCGGGAATTACACCGTGGAAGCCTATTCGAGAGGCGAGCCAGGAGCCACGGGCATCGCGAATTTCTCGGTCAAGGGCGCGCCGGTCGAAGGGCCAGGACTGATTTTCGTGCCCAATCCTTCTATCACTGTCACCGTGCGCCAGGAATTTTACGCGAATCGAGGCACCAGCGATAACGGTGACGCCTCCAACCCTCGAGTTGCGGCGAGACGCGCTGGTAACATCCATATCGCTTTGTCCGCCCTGGACGAGTCTGGCGCGCCTCAGGATGTCCAAGCGCAGCCTGTGGAGGGTTCTCAAGGACGCGAGTACACGATTCCAAGCGTCTGTCCGGGTCGCTATCGGGTGGATGTCAGCGTTGCGAGCGGCGGCTATACGGCTGCCATCGAATCGGGCGGCAAAGACTTGATGAACCAGCCTCTCGTTGTTCCCTTAGGAGGCGCAGTTCCTCCAATCGAAATTACAACACGTGACGACGGCGCCGAAGTGGACGGCACCGTCACGGATTCTTCCAGCGACGGCGCAAGCGTCTCCGGGATGCAGACCGTTTCTCAGCACTTCATTTACCTTGTGCCGGCGAACGGTGCGCAAGGCCAGATGACCGTGGTCGCCGAAAACGGAAATTTCTCCTTCACGCAGATCCCGCCCGGCGATTACTTCCTTGTGGCATTTGCTGAGCAACAAGAGGACTTGGGGAACGGAAGCGGGCCACTCCCGCCAGAGTTACAAGACAAGGCGCAAGCGGTGCACCTCGAAGAGGGCCAGAAGGTCAACGTGACCCTCCATCAGGTAGATGGAGGTGCCGAATGAAAATTGCACGCGATTTGGAGTGCGGCAGCTTGCTGCAGTTGTTCAAAACCCAGCCCACCCTACCTCTCGCGTCCGCCATGCAGCGATTCCTGTGCGGCGCTCTCTGTTGCTTTGTCTTAGCGTGCGCCGCTCCGAGCGCGCAACTTCCCGCCCCGCCGCGCTCGCAAGATGTGGCCATTCAGGGATTCAAAATTGCCGGCACTGTGGTGAATGCCGTTACCGGCGCGCCTCTAGCACGGGCGAAAGTCACGCTGGCGGACACGCGCTACCGTGCGCGCCAAATTGCGACCCAAGCCGATGAAACCGGCCACTTCGAATTTGTGGGTCTGCCTCCCGGCAAATATGCGTTGCAAGGTTCTCGGGCTGGATTCCTGCTCTCGTCCTACGAGCAACACGAGGGATATTCCACGGCCATCGTCACCGGCCCCGAATTCCAGACCGACGACCTGGTGTTGCGCTTGATGCCCATGGCCATGATCACTGGCCATGTATTCGACGAATCCGGCGATCCGGTTCGCCACGCAGCAGTGCGCTTGTTTCGGGACGACCACAGCGAAGGAATCAGCCGAATCACGCCCATCGGCGGCGCCAGCACCGACGATCGCGGTTACTTTGACGTCGGCGTCTTGCCACCGGGCA
>Ga0335073_10003366_pt1 | contig 22241 bp, 18 predicted proteins | sample Lox_Sample_22_FD_207093 | JGI IMG/M metagenome (GOLD analysis project Ga0335073, IMG submission 207093) | Soil microbial communities from Loxahatchee National Wildlife Refuge, Florida, United States - Lox_Sample_2.2 | ecosystem: Environmental > Terrestrial > Soil > Wetlands | place: USA... | reverse complement strand
CCGAGAACGCCGGGCCGGGCGAACCCTCCGCGGCCTGCGCCAGGTCGGTGAACGCGGCGGTGGCGCGGAGCACCTCCTTGCCGTCCCGCCACAGGGTCGCCGCGCCGAAGGCCGTCGTCTTGCCCGCCCTGATCACCTCGGTCGTCACCTGGGCCGGGCCGGCCGAGCCGGGCCGCAGGTAGAAGCCGGAGACCACCAGCGGGTCGGGGAACGGCAGCACGCGCGCCAGCGCGCGGGTGCACAGCGCGAGCATGAAGCCGCCGTTGACGCCTGGCCCGCCGCCCCAGTCGCCGGGCAGGTCCGTCGCGAACGCCGGGCCCGCGCCGGACAGCCGGCTGTCCGCGTCGAACTCGAACTCGAACTCGCCCACGCTAAGGCAGCGTCAGGATCTCGTGACCGTCCTCGGTGACGAGGATGGTGTGCTCGAACTGGGCGGTCCGCTTGCGGTCCTTCGTCACCGCGGTCCACCCGTCCGGCCAGATGTCGTACGTGATCGTGCCGAGGGTGAGCATCGGCTCGATGGTGAACGTCATGCCGGTTTCCATCATGACGTCGTTGTCCGGGTCGTCGTAGTGCGGCACGACGAGCCCGGAGTGGAACGTGGTCCCGATGCCGTGCCCGGTGAAGTCGCGCACCACGCCGTACCCGAACCGGCGGGCGTAGGACTCGATCACCCGGCCGATCGCGTTCAGCGGCCTGCCGGGGGCGACGGCGCGGATGCCGCGCATCATGGCCTCGTGCGTGCGCTCGACGAGCAGCCGCGACTCCTCGTCGACGTCGCCGGCCAGGAACGTCGCGTTGGTGTCCCCGTGCACGCCGCCGATGAACGCCGTGATGTCGATGTTGACGATGTCCCCGTCCCCGACCACCGTGTCGTCGGGGATGCCGTGGCAGATGACCTCGTTCAGCGAGGTGCACAGCGACTTCGGGTAGCCGCGGTAGCCCAGCGTGGACGGGTACGCGCCGTGGCTCACCAGGAAGTCGTGCCCGACCTGGTCCAGGTAGTCGGTGGTGACGCCGGGCCGCACGTGGCGGCCCACTTCCTCCAGCGCCTGCGCGGCCAGCGTGCAGGCCACCCGCATCCGCGCGATCGTGCCGGCGTCCTTGACATCGGCCTCGCCCAGCGTGGGGTGCTTCTTGCCGACGTACTCGGGGCGGGTGATGGTCGGGGGGACCTGCCGGGTGGGGGAGAGCCGGCCCGGGTGGAGCGAAGTGGCCATGTTCTGGGATTCTAATGTGCATGGCTACCCCACACGGTCAATGGTGGTTCTGCACGAGGCACAACACGGTCGAGGGCCCGGACACCGACTGCCCGGGCAAGGACCTGCTCGGCCCGTACCCGACCCGGGAAGAGGCGGCGCGCGCGCTGGAGAAGGTGAAGGAGCGCAACGAGGAGTGGGACGCGCAGGGTTAGCGTGTCGGGGTGTCATTAGCGGGCGTGCCGGGCATGCCCGGCCGGGGCTAGGCTAGGAGGCGTGAGCGAAGACCTGCCCCCCGTCGCCGAGGCGCGGATGGCCGAGATCCGGAGCAGCGGCACCTGGGGCTCGGCGCTCACCTCCGACGAGTTCGCCGCGATCAGGTCGGTCGGCTTCGAGGCGGTCGGCCAGGTTCTCGGCGCGGCCGTGTACAACATCGGGTACACCGGCGGCTACGGCTGTCCCGGCGCGTGGGGCAGCTACGGCTGGGCGCCGGCCGTCGGCGCGCGGACCCAGGTCTCCAGCCGGGGCGGCTACGGGTCGTTCGGGCCGCTGGTGCAGGCGATGTACGAGGCGCGGCGCACCGCCATCAACCGGATGACCGCCGAGTGCAAGGAACTCGGCGGCCACGGCGTCGTCGGCGTCCGGCTGGTCATCGGGGCGTTCCCCGCGGGCGGCCTCGAGTTCAAGGCCATCGGCACCGCGGTGCGCGCGCCGGGGGCGCCGCCGCTGCACCACCCGTTCACCTCCGACCTGTCCGGCCAGGACTTCGCCAAGCTGGTCATGCGGGGCTGGATGCCGGCCGGGCTGGTGCTCGGCATCTCGATCGCCGCGCGGCACGACGACTGGCTGACCGTCGGCCAGACCCGCTGGGGCGCGGGGAACGCCGAGGTCATGGGCTATACCGAGCTGGTCAACGACGCGCGCCACGACGCCAGGACGCAGCTGTCCGCCGACGTCAAGCGGCTCGGCGCGCAGGGCGTCGTGGTCGCCGGCATGGACATGCGGGTGCGCGAGCGCGAGTGCCCGACGCAGGAGGGCCGCCGCGATCATGTCGTCGAGGCGGTCAACATCGGCACCGCGATCGTCCGCTTCTCCGATCAGTCCGAACGTACCGGGCCCGCGCCGCTCGCCATCATGTCTCTCGACCCGCAGCGGCGCCAGGCGGCGCGGGTCGATATCGGCGCGAACAGAAACGCCTAGCACGCCTAGCAGAAGATGAGGACGTCATGACCGACCAGCAGACCACCTCCAGCGAACTCGGCGCGGCGGGCGTCCCGCGGGACGCCATCAAGCGGCTCGCGGAACTGCAGCCGGGCAAGGCCGGGTCGATCTTCACCTCCGACCTGTCGGTGAACGAGTTCCTGCTGGTCCGCGAGGTCGGTTTCCGCCCGCTTGGGCTCGTGCTCGGCTCGTCGATCTACCACGTGGGGCTGCAGATCGGCCGGTGGGGGAGCAACCAGGAGCTCAACGTGCTGTCCCAGGCGATGTACCACGCGCGCGAGCTGGCGATGTCGCGGATGGAGGCCGAGGCGGACGCGCTGAAGGCCGACGGCATCGTCGGGGTACGCCTTGACGTGGAGATGAAGGAGTTCGGCTCGGACATCGCGGAGTTCATCGCGGTGGGCACCGCCGTCAAGGCAGAGCCGGGCGCGGGCGGCGGCGGGGTCACCAACTGGCGGAACAACAAGAGGCAGCCGTTCACCTCCGACCTGTCCGGCCAGGACTTCTGGACGCTGATCCGCGCGGGTTACGCGCCGCTCGGCATGGTCATGGGCTCGTGCGTCTACCACATCGCGCACCAGCGGATGGGCTCGAAGATCGGCAACATCGGCCGCAACGTGGAGATCGAGCAGTTCACCCAGGCGCTGTACGACGCCCGCGAGCTCGCCATGTCCCGCATGCAGGCGGAAGCCGAGGAACTGCACGCCGAGGGCATCGTCGGCGTGCAGCTTCGCCAGCACAGCCACACGTGGGGCTCGCACACCACGGAGTTCTTCGCGATCGGCACCGCGGTCCGCCCGCTCCGCGAGGACCACGTCATCGAACGCCCAACCATGGTCCTGAGCCTCGACGCCTAGCACCAGCGCCCCCGGGCACTCGCCCCCGCCAACCCGGCAGTCACGCCAACCCCGCCAGGCTCAGCCGCCAGCGGCAGGTATTGGCCCTGTGGCCCACCGGGCCAATAGAACTAGCCCGGTGGGCCACAGGGCTAGAACGAGACCCGCCCAAGGACGGCCATCTCCGGTCCGAGTGACCACGCGGGTCCCACCTGTCTCCCGGTGCCCTCCGCTTTCACGCCGAAAGGCCCGCGTTTCCGCGGCCGGGAGGATTTGGCCCATCTTTCTAATCGGTCGCCCTGAGTGGGCCTGGGGCCGGGGTTGCTAAGCGGTCGGGCCGGTCACCGTGTCCAGCAGACGGGCCAGGCGCTCGCGCAGCCCGCCGCGCCCGCGCGGCGCGCCGCTCGCCACGTCCCGCTCGCCGGCGGCGGCCGAGACCAGGTGCTGGCCGGCGTCGAACGACAGTGACTCGGGAACCGCGAGGGCCTCGTGCGCCAGGGCGTCCAGCTCGGGGTCGCCCTCGTCGAGCGCGAGGATGGTGGCCCCCACGCGGCGGGCGTCGCTGACGCGCTCGAGCAGCGGAACCGGCGCGCTGTCCTCCGCGACGACGAACAGCGTCTCGCCCCGCCGCGCCGCCTCCAGCCGGGCCAGCCCCACAGCCAGGTGCGGCGGCGCTCCCGGCGGCGGCGCCCAGCGCACCAAGGTGGGCGTCAGCTCGGGTATCCCGGTCAGCCGCGCCTCGTCATCCAGATGCGCCGTGACATGCCACGGCTCGTAGGTGGGCGTGCCCACGACGAGGAGCCCGCCAGCCGACCGGGGCGATTTGCGCAGCGCCCGCCCGAACGCCCGGGCCTGCTCCAGCCACGGGGACCCGGCCAGCAGTGCACGCAGCGTAGCCACCTGATCAGCATCCACGTAACCAGCATGCCACCGGGCGTCGATCCCGCGCCAATGAGAGGATCGGAACGAGCCATAACGACGAGGGAGTAGCAGATGAAGTTCGCCTGGCTGTGCAGCCACGAGTCCTACCAGCCGGAACACCTGGTCACGCAGGCCGTGGCGGCCGAGCAGGCCGGGTTCGACGTGGTGCTCGGCAGCGACCACTTCCACCCCTGGGTGGACGACGCGTCCGCGGCGGGCTTCGTCTGGTCCTGGCTCGGCGCGGTCGCGGCGCAGACGAGAAACGTGCAGCTGGGCACCGCGGTCACCTGCCCGCTGTTCCACTACCACCCCGCGCTGGTCGCGCAGATGGCCGCGACCACCGACCGGCTGTCCGGCGGCCGGCTGTTCCTTGGCGTCGGCACCGGCGAGGCGATCAACGAGCGGCCGCTCGGCTACCCGTTCCCCGGCTACGCCGAGCGCCAGGCCCGCATGGCCGAGGCACTGGAGATCATGCACCGGATGTTCGCCGGCGAGAAGGTCACCTTCCACGGCGAGCACTACACGACCGAGACCGCCAAGCTCTACTCGCCGCCGGCCGGCCGGCTGCCCATCCTGATGGCGGCCGGCGGCCCCAAGTCGGCGCAGTTCGCCGGCACCTACGCCGACGGCCTGATCACCAGCGTCAAGGACCCGTCCGACACCGTCGCCAAGGTCATCGAGCCGTACCGCGAGGCGGCGACGCGAGCGGGCCGGGAACACCTCGTGCTCGCCACCCGCTGGACCGTCCTCGCGGACGGCCCAGCCGAGGCCTGGGAGGCGCTGCAGTCCATGCGCGGCCTGCGCGCCCCCGGCCGCCTCGAGGCGACCGACCCAGCCGAGCTGCGGATCCGGGCGGACGAGATGGATCCCGCCGAGGTGCTCGCCAGCTACGCGGTCGTCCCGGACGCGGCCGGCCTCATCGAGGCCTACCACCCGCTGGTCACCGACGTCGGCGCGGACATCGTCTCCATCCAGGTGATGTCAGCAGACCCGGTGGCCGCGATCGAGATGATCGGCAAGGAGGTGCTGCCCCAGCTGCGGGCCGCGGCGGGCTGATCGTCCCGTTATCCGGAACGGACCGGTCTCTCCGCGTCAGTGGTAGGAGTACTCCTCCGAGGGGAAAGCGCCGGAGGCGACGTCCGCGGCGAACTCGCTCGCCGCCGTGCGGAGGACGGCGGCGACGTCCGCGTACCGCTTGACGAACTTCGCGGCGCGCGGCGACAGGCCGGCCATGTCCTGCCAGACCAGGACCTGCGCGTCGCATTCCGGGCCGGCGCCGATGCCGATCGTCGGGATGCGCAGCGCCTCGGTGATCCGCGCGCCGAGCGCCGCCGGGATGCCCTCGAGCACCAGCGCGAACGCGCCGGCCGCCTCCAGGGCCTTGGCGTCGTGCAGCAGCCGCTCGCCCGCCTCACCGCGGCCCTGCACCCGGAAGCCGCCGAACGCGTGCACCGACTGCGGGGTCAGCCCCAGGTGCCCCATCACGGGGATGCCGGCGCCGACGATCTCCTCCACGTGGTGCGCGACCCGCATGCCGCCTTCCAGCTTCACCGCGTGCGCGCCCGCCTCCTTCATGAACCGGACGGCGGCCTGCAGCGCGGCGGCCGGTGACGCCTGGTAGGAGCCGAACGGCAGGTCGGCGACCACCATCGCGCGCTTGGTGCCGCGCACCACGGCGGCGGTCAGCGGGAGCAGGTCGTCGACGGTGACCGGGATCGTGGTGTCGTAGCCGAACACCACGTTGCCCGCCGAGTCCCCGACCAGCAGTACCGGGATTCCGGCCTCGTCGAAGATCCCCGCGGTCAGCGCGTCGTAGGCGGTGAGCATCGGCCACTTCTCGCCGCGCGCCTTGGCGGCGGCGATGTCCCTGATCGTGATCCGGCCTGGCCGGCGGCCGCCGTACAGCGGCTCAGTCTCTTGCGAAGAAGGCATGGTCAGAACCTCCAAAGTCTCGAGTCGCCCCAGCGGCGTACCCGGACGCATCGATAATCGTACGTCAGGGGCGTGCGAGACTAAACGGGTGCGCAGTGACTTCGCGGCCGTTGACAGCATCGTTCGTCATTTCTCCGACCGGGGCGCTCAGCCGGCGATCTCCTACGGCATCGTCGCTGGCGGCGTTCTCGTGCACTGCGCCGGGTTCGGGGCGCGGGCGGCGGGCGGGCCGGCGCCGGACGCGGACACGGTGTTCCGGATCGCGTCGATGTCGAAGAGCTTCACCGCGTCGGCGATCCTGCTGCTGCGCGACGAGGGCCGGCTGGCGCTCGACGACCCGGCGGAGAAGTACGTGCCCGAGATGGCCGGCTGGCCGCCGGTGACGCCGGACTCCGACCGGGTGACGATCAGGCACCTGCTGACGATGACCGCGGGCTTCCCGACCGACGACCCGTGGGGCGACCGCCAGCAGGGGCTGCCCGCGGACGACTTCGGTGCGCTGCTGGCCGGCGGGGTGCGGTGCACCTGGGCGCCCGGCACCAGGTTCGAATACTCCAACCTGGGCTACGCCATCCTCGGCCGGGTCGTGACCGCGGCGTCGGGGACGGAGTACGCGCGGTTCGTGCGGGCGCGGCTGCTCGCCCCGCTCGGCCTGACCAGGACCGGGTTCGACGCCGCCGAGTTCGCGGACCAGGGGCTGGCCAGGGGGTACCGGCGCAGTCCCGCGGGCTGGGTGGAGGTTCCGCTCGACCCCTACGGCGCGTTCGCGCCGATGGGCGGGGTGTTTTCCTGCGTCGGCGACCTCGCGCGCTGGGTGGCCGGCTTCGCGGCGGCGTTCCCGCCCGGCGGCGGCCCGGACGCCGGCGGCACGCACCCGCTGCGCCGCGCGTCGCGGCGGGAGATGCAGCAGCCGCTGGCGGTGACCGGCTGGCGCGCGCCGGACCGGCTGCCCGGCGGGCCGCCCGCGGCGCCGGCGTACTACGGGTTCGGGCTGTTCGTAGACGAGGACCCAGTCCTCGGCCGCGTGGTCAGCCACAGCGGCGGCTATCCGGGCTTCGGCAGCAACATGCGCTGGCACCCGGCCACTGGCCTGGGCGTGATCGCGCTGGGCAACGGCACGTACGCGCCGATGTCGGTGCTGGCAGGGCTGGTCCTGGAAGCCGTGGCGCCGCGCTCGGCCTCCTGCCACGTGGCGCTGTCCCCGGCGGACCCCGGCGCCCCGGCCCCGGCGTCAGGGGCTCCCTGGCCGGAGACCCTGGCGGCCGCCGCCGCGGCCCACCGGCTGCTCGAGTCCTGGGACGACGCCGCCGCCGACGCGCTGTTCACCGAGAACGTCGCGCTCGACGCCCCCTACCCGGAGCGGCGGCACACCCTGGAGCTGATCAGGCAGCGCATCGGGGACTTCGGGGCGGACGACAGCCGGGCCCCGGAGTCGGACACCCCGGCGCACCGCCGCTGGTGGCTGACCGGCCCCGGCGGCACGGTGCAGGCGCAGATCACGCTCAGCCCGGAGCGCCCGCCGCGGGTGCAGTCGCTGGCCCTGGCGGTGCCGCCGGCCGCGGACTCCGTCCTCGCCGGGGTCCTCGCGGCTGTCGTCGCCTGGCTGAACAGCGGCTCACCGCGGTGGCCGCAGACCGTACAGGTCGCGGCGGGCACGGACGCCGGACTGCTGCGCCGCCGCCTGCTCATGGCCGCTGCCTGGGCGGGCACCTGCCGGACCGGCGCGTACCGGGCCGGCGACGGTGCCGCCTCGGTGAGCGTCGAACTGGCCGGAGAGCACGCCACGGTCGTGCTCTCGCTGCTGGTGAACCCGGCCAGCGGGGAACTGCGGCAGGCGGACGTTTCGCTCTGAAACCGCGCTGGAACCGGCGCGCTCCCCGAGGTACGTTAAGCGCGGTGGGGATTCCGGCTGATTGGCGCCGAAATGACGCAGATGTTGCGCGAATCCACGACCGTGGCGATCGTGGGCGGGGGAGTGTCCGGGCTGACAGCGGCGATGCTGCTGCGCCGCTGCGGGGTGGACTGCGTGGTGCTCGAACGGCAGTCCCGGGCGTACGTCGAGCAGCGCCAGCGAGCCGGGATCGTCGAGTACCGCGGTGTCCGCATGTTCACCGACTGGGGTCTCGGGGAGCTGCTCGGCAGCTTTCCCGCGGACAACACCCTGGAGATCCGGGTCGACGGCGAGACGCGGCTGCTCGGCCGGGACGACTACAGCAGGGACGCCACCGGGCAGGCCGTCCCGCAGCAGGTGCTGGTCCGCAACCTGATCGGTGCGTACCTCGCCGACGGCGGCGACCTGCGGTTCGACGCGGCCGACGTGACCTTGCACAACCTCGGCGGCGAGCGTCCCGTGGTGCGCTGCGGAACACCGGACGGCACCCGGCACGAGATCGAGTGTGCCTTCGTGGCGGGCTGCGACGGCGACCACGGGGTCGCCGCCGCCAGCGTCCCTGACGGCGCGATGACGGAGTACGCCCTCGACTTCGGCATCTCCTGGCTCACCATCCTCGCCGACGCCCCGGCCCCGCCGCACGCGCTGATGGCGGTCGGCCGCCACGGCTACGCGGCGCAGTACTCCCGCGGGCCCCGCGCGAGCCGCTTCTACCTGCAGTGCGATCCGGCCGACCGGCCGGAGGACTGGCCCGCGGACCGGATCTGGGCTCAGCTCCGGCTGCGGCTGCACCGCCCGGACCTGCCGACCGGGCCGATCACCGACACGGAGATCTTCCCGCTGCGCGCCGTGGTCCGCGAGCCGATGCGCTACGGCAGGCTCTTCCTGCTCGGCGACGCGGCGCACGTCATCTCGCCGATGGGCGCCAAGGGAATGAACCTCGCGCTGTACGACGCGGAGGTTTTCGCCACCGCCGTCCGCGATTTCACCCGCGACGGCGACGACGCCGGACTGCGCGGCTACTCCGGCACGTGTCTCGCCAGGACCTGGAAATACCAGGAATGGTCCTACTGGTTGTCCGAGATGCTGCACGGCATGTCCGGCGCCAACTCCGATCCCTTCCGGGCGCGGCTGGCGCAGGCCCGCTTCGAGCGGCTGCTCGCCTCGCCGGCCGCCACGCGCTACTGGGCCGAGATGATGACCGGCCTGGGCTGACCGCCGGCCGCGCGAAAAAGAGCCGGAAAGCCCGGAATAGATTCCGATACGGTCCTGTTCCGTATCGATAGCGCGGGCGTCGCTGCCCGCTCGCCAGGCTTTCTCCACCCTCCCGCACGCTTCCACGTCCTTTGAAGGGACCCATGGACACACAGACGATTCAACGCAGGCGCTGGGTAATCCTCGGCGTGCTCGTCGTCGGGCTGCTCGCCATCGTCATCGACAACACCGTGCTCAACGTGGCGCTCAAGACGATCGCGAGCCCGGTCGCGGGCCTGGGCGCCAGCCAGAGCCAGCTCGAATGGGCGATCAACTCCTACACCCTGGTCTTCGCCGGGATGCTGTTCACGTTCGGCGTCATCGGCGACCGGATCGGCCGCAAGCGCATGCTCATGATCGGCTTGGTCCTGTTCGGCCTCGGGTCGCTGCTGTCGGCCTACTCGCACTCGCCGGGCGAGCTCATCGCGGCCCGGGCGGCGATGGGTCTGGGCGGCGCCGCGGTCATGCCGCAGACCCTCTCCATCATCTCCAACGTCTTCGAGCCGCAGGAGCGGGCGCGCGCCATCGGCATCTGGGCGTCGGCGGTCGGCATCGGCGTGGCCATCGGCCCGGTGCTCGGCGGCCTGCTGCTCGCCCACTTCTGGTGGGGCTCGGTCTTCCTCATCAACGTCCCGGTGACCGTGCTCGGCGCGGCGGCGGTGCTCGCGCTCGTGCCCGAGTCCCGCAACCCGGCCCCTGGCAAGATCGACTACCTCGGCGTGCTCGGCTCCATCGTCGGCCTGGTGCTGCTCGTGTACGGGATCGTGCAGGGCGGCGACGGCGCGTCGTGGACCAGCGCCGGCGTGCTCGGCCCGGCCCTCGGCGGCCTGCTCGTCCTCGGCCTGTTCGCCTGGTACGAGAGCCGCATCGACCACCCGTCGCTTGACATCCGGCTGTTCCGCGACCGGCGGCTGTCCGCCTCCGTCGGGGCGATCTCGCTGCTGTTCTTCGGCTTCGGCGGGGTCTACTTCTTCACCAGCTTCTACATGCAGAACGTCCGCGGCTACACCCCGCTGGACGCCGGGCTGCTGACCGTCCCGTTCGCGCTCGGCCAGTTCATCGCCGCCCCGCGCAGCGCCAGCCTGGTCACGAGGTACGGCGCGCGGGCCGTCGGCGTCGGCGGGATGCTGCTCAACGCGGTGGCGATCGCGGGCTACGCGACGCTCGGCACCGGCTCGCCGATCTGGATCCTCGCCGTGCTCTTCGGCATCCAGGGCGCCGGCGTCGGGGTCGCCATGCCGGCCGCGACCGCGGCGGTCATGGACGTGCTGCCGCGCGAGCGGGCGGGCGCCGGATCCGCGCTGACCAACACGGCCAGGCAGGTGGCGGTCGCGCTCGGCGTCGCCGTGCTCGGCTCGATCCTCGCCCAGTCCTACCGGTCCACGCTGTCGCCGACCCTCGCCAAGCTGCCCGCGGGCGCGCGCGGTCCCGCTGGCCAGTCCATCACCGCCACCCAGGCGGTGGCCGAGCAGCTCGGGCACGCGGGCCGGTTCCTGCTCGACCCGGCGAACGTCGCGTTCGTCGACGCCATGCGGATCACCACGCTGATCGCGGCGGGCATCGCGGTGCTCGGCGGGCTCGTCGTGATGCGCTGGATGCCCGGCCGTCCGCGGCCTACCATCGAAGAGCAGGTCGCCGCGGAAGTGGCCGCGGCCGAACTCGAGCTCGCCGCCAACCGCGAGCTCTCCGACAGGTGATACGAGGTAACGAGAACCATGCGCACGCACGCTGACGACGCCGGCACCGCCGCGGCGGCCAGCGCGGCGGCAGCCGAGCCGGACGCCGTGCCCGACGTGGCACGGCGCCCGGGGCGGCCCCGCAGCGAGCGGGCCGAACAGGCGATCCTCGACGCCACCCTCGACGCGATCGCCGACCGCGGCGTGGACGGCGTGGGCTGCGAGGACGTCGCGGCGCGCGCCGGGGTGGGCAAGGCGACCCTCTACCGGCGCTGGCCGGGCAAGGAAGACCTGCTGATCGCCGCGTTCGCGTCGCTGAAGAGCCCGCTGCCCGAGCCGCGCGGCGAGTCGGTGCGCGAGGACCTGACCGCGATGCTCGCCGTCATGGCCGCCGACGCCGACGACCCCAGGTACGCGCGGCAGTTCGCGCTGCTGCACGGCGAAGGGCAGCGCTACCCGCGGCTGGTCAGCCGCTACATGGAGCAGGTGGTGGAGCCGCGCCGGGAGCTGATCAGGTCGGTGCTGCGCCGCGGCGTCGCCGCCGGCGAGCTGCGGCCCGACACCGATATCGAGGTCGCGATGCTCATGCTCACCGGGGCGGTGATGGCCCGCGGCAAGCAGGACCCCACGCCCGCCGAGCCGGGCTTCGCCGCCCGCGTCGTCGACGAACTGCTCGCCGGGATCGCCCGCGCCCAGTAAGGCCCCCGGGCCGTCCCGGTGGAGGAAGCCGAGGCGGGCCGAGCGCGCGTCCCACGTGTAGATGACGGCGGTGCCCGCGATGACGTCGTGCAGGGCCCTGCGCTCGCGGCCGAGCACGATCCCCGCGAACCCCAGCCCGCACAGCAGGAAGCTCAGCGGGAACGCCAGCGTGCGCAGCACCGCCCGCCGGGTTCCGGCATCGCCGCCGTCCGCCTGGACCACCCGGATCCCGAGCAGTGCCATGCCGAACGTCTTGCCGTTCGCCGCCCAGGAGCAGGCGTAGTAGGCGAACTGCCAGGCGGCGAAGACGCCGACCACCCAGCCGTCGCCCGTGTTCCAGTGGACCGGCTTCCCGGTCAGCACGCTGGCGGCGAAGGAGATGGCGGCGAGCGCGAGCATGAACAGGCCCGTGCTCACGCCGGTGTCGGCGACGTAGGCGGCGAACCGCGAGACGAACCCGGCGCAGCGGCCCCGCAGCCGCGGGGCGGCGCCGGCGACGGCAGTGGGGCTGGCGGCGGCCGCCGCGGTCACTGCCCGCCCTGGAGGGACGGCGGCGAGCCGGGCAGCGCGGGCGGTCCCGCGTAGCCGCGCCGGCGCAGCCGGCTCACCAAGCGCGCGATGAACTCGTCGAGGCCGACGGCCTGGCTGCGGACCAGGTCGACCCCTTCGCTGGCGATCGTGCTCGAGGACCTGCTCAGCAGGGACCGGAACTCGGTCCGCTCCAGGATCGAGTCCACGTCGACGCGGGCGACGAGCCTGTCCACGTCCACCCGGTCGAGCAGCCGGTTGACGTCGACCTGGTCGAGCACCGCGTTGACATCGAGCGCCTCCACCACCAGCTCGACCACTTGCCTGGCCACGTGCTGGGCCAGCGCCTCCAGGGGCTCGGCGAGCCGCCTGCCGGCCATCCGCGCCCGGGCGCCCGGATCCGTGGGCGTCGTCATACGGCAACCCTCCGCCCGCGCCGCGGCCGTCCGCATCCCCCGGCCAGGGTGAATCGCACTCGTATCATCCCGCGCGGGTGATGCGCGCCCGGGCGGCCGCTGGGACCCTGACTGGCGGAGCGCCAGTGTGCGCGAGAGAGCCACTCCATCATGGAAAGCGAGTCACGGGTGACCATGAGCAACGAGGAGCATCGTCGATTGCATGAAGCTGGCGACGGGGTTGCCTGGCGTCAGTGGGGACCGTATCTCAGCGAGCGTCAGTGGGGGACCGTCCGGGAGGACCCGGGCCGCGGTGACAACACCTGGGACGCGTTCAGCCATGACCAGGCGCGGTCCCGGGCCTACCGCTGGGGGGAGGACGGACTAGCGGGCATCAGCGACGACAAGCAGCTGCTCTGCCTGGCGGTGGCCCTGTGGAACGAGCGCGACCCCATTCTCAAGGAGCGGCTGTTCGGCCTGACGAACGGCCAGGGTAACCACGGCGAGGACGTCAAGGAGTGTTATTACTACCTCGACGCCACGCCGACATCCTCGTACCTGAAGATGCTCTACAAGTACCCGCAGCGCGAGTTCCCTTACGGCGACCTGGTCGCGACCAACGGGGCGCGCGGGAAAAAGGACCCGGAATACGAGCTGATCGACACGGGGGCCTTCGCCGGGAACCGGTACTTCGACGTCTTCGTGGAATACGCGAAGGCCTCTCCCGGCGACATTCTCATGCAGGTGACCGTGCACAACCGGGGCGAGGACGAGGCCCGGCTGCACGTCCTGCCCACGCTGTGGTTCCGGCACACCTGGTCCTGGGCCGGCGGCACCGAGCAGCCGATGCTGCGCGCCTACACCGGCGGTCCCGGCGGCAGCGCCATCTGCGCCGAGCGGAGCGAACTCGGCACCCGGTGGTTCTACGCGCAGCAGCAGGTGCCGGTGCTGGTGACCGGGAACGAGACGAACAACGAGCGCGTGTTCGGCTCACCGAACGACACGCCCTATGTCAAGGACGGCATCGACCGGGCCGTCGTGCACGGCGAGGAGGAAGCGGTCAACCCGGACGGCACGGGAACCAAGGCCGCGATGGACTTCCTGCTGACCGTGCCGGCCGGCGGCAGCGAGACGATCCGCCTGCGGCTGACCAGCGGGCAGAACGAGCGCCCGTTCGACGACTTCGACGGGGTGATGAACGCGCGGCGCGGCGAGGCGGACGAGTTCTACGCCGACGTGTTCGACGGCGATCTCAGCGACGACGAGCGGATGATCGGCCGCCAGGCGATGGCCGGCATGCTGTGGTCGAAGCAGTACTACGGGCTGGACATGGAGCGGTACCTGATCGAGCACGGCGCCGACCCGCTGCTGCCCGACCCGGGCCTGCGCAATCACGAGTGGCAGCACCTGATCGCCGAAGACATCATCTCGATGCCGGACAAGTGGGAGTATCCGTGGTTCGCGGCCTGGGACCTGGCTTTCCACGCGGTGGCCCTCGGCGTCGTCGACATGGCGGGCGCCAAACAGCAGCTCGAACTGCTGCTCGGCGAGCGCTACCTGCACCCGAACGGGGAGCTGCCCGCGTACGAGTGGAACTTCAGCGACGTCAACCCGCCGGTGACCGCCTGGGCGACATGGTTCGTGTACGAGATAGACAAGGCCAGGACGGGGAAGGGCGACCGCGACTTTCTCGAGGGTGCGTTCCAGAAGCTCATGCGGAACTTCGGCTGGTGGCTGAACCGCAAGGACGCGGACGACCGCAACATCTTCCAGGGCGGCTTCCTCGGCCTTGACAACATCGGCGTCTTCGACCGCAGCGCGCCGCTGCCCGGCGGCGGGCGGATCGACCAGGCGGACGGGACCTCGTGGATGGCGCTGTACAGCCAGGTCATGATGCAAATGGCCACCGAGCTTGGCCGCGAGAACCCGGTGTACCTGGAGCAGGCGCTGGCGCTGCTGGAGGAGTGGGCCTGGATCGCCGCCGCGACCAACCATGTCGGCCCGGACGGGACGGGCCTCTGGGACGAGGAAGACGGCTTCTTCTACGACGTGCTGCGGCGCCCGGACGGCAGTTCCATCCCGCTCAAGGTGCGCTCGCTCGTGGGGCTGATGCCGCTCGTCGCCGCGACCGTTGTCCCCGGCACCCTCCGGAGCGACTTCCCCGACCTGGTGAACACGGCCGTCGCGTTCGCGAGCCGCCATCCGGCCGTGGTCGCCGCGCTGCCCGAACAAGGGCGGCAGGTACAGGCGTCGGGCTCGGTGATCTTCGCCCTGTTCAACGAGGAGCGGCTGCGGCGGATCCTGGCCAAGATGCTGGATGAGCAGGAATTCCTCGGACCGCACGGCATCCGCTCCATCTCCAGGTATCACGCCGAGCATCCCTACATGCTGAACATCGACGGACAGGACTACGGCGTCGGCTACCTGCCCGCGGAGTCCGACACCGGCATGTTCGGCGGCAACTCCAACTGGCGCGGGCCGGTGTGGGTCCCGATCAACCTGATGCTCATCCGGGGCCTCATGAACCTCTACGTGTACTACGGCGACGGGTTCACGGTGGAGTGCCCGACGGGCTCGGGCCAGCAGAAGAACCTCTACCAGGTCGCGGAGGACATCAGCGAGCGGCTCGTCGGCATCTTCCGCAGGGACGCCGACGGGCACCGTCCGGTCAACGGCGGCCAGCCGCTGCTGCAGGAGGACCCCCACTGGCGCGACCTGGTGCTGTTCTACGAGTACTTCCACGGCGACAACGGCGCCGGGATCGGCGCCAGCCACCAGACCGGCTGGACCGGCACCGTCGGAGTCCTGCCGCTGATCTTCCGTGGCAGCAACATCCGTGCGATGCGCGAAAGCCGGATCCCGGCGCCGCGCGCCGGTGAGAGCATGGAAGCACGGCAAGAGGCGGTGACGCGATGACCTGGCCGGACCGGCCCGTTATCTACGAGGTGAACACCGCGGTCTGGCTCGGCGAGCTGTCGCGGGCGGCGGGAGAGCCGGTCACCCTGGGCACCGTAACGGATCCGGACTGGGATGCCGTCACGCCGGACGGCGCCGACGCGGTCTGGCTGATGGGCGTCTGGGAACGCAGCCCGGCCGGCCTCGAGCTGGCCATGGCGAATCCCGAACTGCTCGAGTCGTTCCGCGACACGCTGCCCGACCTGCGGGACGAGGACGTCGTCGGCTCGCCCTACTGCGTCCACCGGTACGTGGCCGACGAGCGGTTCGGCGGCCCGGCCGGGCTGGCGGCGGCGCGCGCGGCGCTCGCCGCCCGCGGCGCGCGGCTCATCCTCGACTACGTGCCCAACCACGTGGCGCCCGATCACCCGTGGGTGACCGAACATCCGGAGTACTTCATCCAGGGCGACAACGAGGACATGAAGGCCGACCCGGGCGGCTGGCTGGAGGTCGGCGGCCACGTGATCGCGCACGGCCGCGACCCGTACTTCCCGCCGTGGCCCGACGTCGTGCAGCTGAACGCGTTCGCGCCGCAGGTGCGCGAGGCGACCGCGCGGACGCTGTCGGACATCGCCGATCAGTGCGACGGGATCCGCTGCGACATGGCCATGCTGATGACCAACGACGTCTTCGCGAAGACGTGGGGCGGCCACGCCGGGCAGCGGCCGGACGAGGAGTTCTGGCCCGCCGTCTTCGGCCGGCTGCGGGCCGGCCACCCGGAGACCGTGCTCATCGCGGAGGCCTACTGGGACATGGAGTGGACGCTGCAGCAGCAGGGCTTCGGCTTCTGCTACGACAAGCGGCTCTACGACCGCATCCTCGAAGGCGATCCGCAGGCCGTGCGCGGGCACCTGCAGGCCGGCCTCGACTACCAGAACCGGCTGCTGCGCTTCCTGGAAAACCACGACGAGCCGCGCATCGCCGGCAAGCTGCCCCCCGTCCTCGAACGGGCGGCGGCGGTCACCATCGCGACGCTGCCGGGCGCGACCATGTGGCACGAGGGGCAGTTCGAGGCGCGCCGGGTGTTCGTTCCCGTGTTCCTCCAGCGCCGGCCGGGTGAGCCGCCGGACGAAGAGCTGGCCGCCTGGTACCGCGACCTGCTCTTCACGGTCGCCGACCACGGCGTGCGGACGGGGAGCTGGCAGCTGCTCGACGTGACGGGCTGGCCGGACAACGAGTCCTGCGCCAACCTGATCGCCTGGTCCTGGACGCCCGGCGACGGCGACGGCGGAGACGGCCGGCATGTGGTCGTCGTCAACCTCTCCGAGGTGCAGTCCCAGGGCCAGATCCCGCTGCCGTGGCCGGACCTGCCCGGCCGCCGGTGGCGCTTGCGGGACCTGCTGTCCGGCGCCGACTTCACGCGGGACGGCGGCGGGCTGGCGGTTCCCGGGCTGTTCGTCGACATGGGGCCGGGACAGGCCTACCTGTTCGCCGTGCGCTGACCGGCCCGCCCGGCCGCGGCCGCTAGCGGGGCGGCGGCTCGCGCCACGCGTTGGTGATCGGCAGCCGGCGGCCGCGGCCGAAGTTCTTCGGGCTGATCTTCGGCCCCGGCGGGTACTGGCGGCGCTTGAACTCGGCCAGGTCGACGAGCCTGATCACCCGCTCGACCAGCGCCGGGTCGTAGCCCGCGGCGATCAGCTCGGCCGACCCCTGGTCCTTTTCCACGTAGTCGTCGAGCAGCGCGTCGAGCACGTCGTACGAGGGCAGGGAGTCGGTGTCCAGCTGCCCGGGAGCGAGCTCCGCCGAGGGCGGCTTGGTGATGGAGTTAGCGGGGATGGGGGGAGTCGCCCCGGTACGTTCCGCATGATCATTACGCCACTTCGACAGGTCCCAGACGAGCGTCTTGAAGACGTCCTTGATGGGGCCGAAGCCGCCCGCCGAGTCACCGTACAGGGTCGAGTAGCCGGTCGCCAGCTCGCTCTTGTTGCCGGTGGTGAGCACGAGGTGGTTGCCCGCGTTGGACAGCGCCATGTTGATCACGCCGCGCACCCGGGACTGCAGGTTCTCCGCGGGCAGCCCGGCCGCCGGGAAGTCGCCGAGCTCGTCGCGGAACGCGTCGACGATGGCCTGGATCGGCACCGTCCGCGCGTGCACGCCCTGCCGCTTGACCAGGTCCTCGGCGTCGGTGATGGACCCCTCGGAGGAGTAGCGGCTTGGCATCAGGATCACGTGCACGTTCTCCGGGCCGATCGCGTCGGCGGCGATGGTCGCGGTCAGCGCCGAGTCGATGCCGCCGCTCAATGCCAGGATCACCGAACGGAACCCGTTCTTCCGCACGTAGTCGCGCGTCCCTGTGACCAGCGCCGCGTACACCTCGGCCGGATCGGACAGCCGCGGCCAGAACGGCCCGTCGCCCGCCCCCGCCCCCGCCGTCCCCGCCCCCGCCTCGGCCGGGGCCGGCTGGCCGGGGAAACAGGGCAGGTCGGGCAGCGTCACCCGCTCGATCGCGATCTCGGTCCCGTCCAGCGCGTCGACCGGCCCGTCCGGCCCGGCGGCGGCGGCCGCGGGCAGCTCCACATCGGCGACGACCAGCACGTCCTCGAACTGCGGGCCGCGCGCGAGCAGCTCCCCGGTCGAGGACACGAGGATGGAGTCCCCGTCGAAGACCAGCTCGTCCTGCCCGCCGGTCAGGTTGCAGTAGGCCAGCGCCGCCCCCGCCTCGCGCGCCCGCCGCACGCACAGCTCGAGCCGCACGTCGTCCTTGCCGCGCTCGTAGGGGGAGGCGTTCGGCACCACGAGCAGCCCCGCCCCGGCCCGCGCGCACACCGCCACCGGCCCGCCGTCCTGCCACAGGTCCTCGCAGATCGCGACGGCGACGTCCACCGCCTCACCGTCCCCGGTGGGCACCCGGACGACTGGCAGCGTGTTGCCGGGCACGAAGTACCGGTACTCGTCGAAGACCCCGTAGTTCGGCAGGTGGTGCTTGGCGCTGGTGACCACGACCCGCCCGCCGTGCAGCACCGCCGCCGCGTCGAGCGGCGCGCCGGCCGGCAGCCCGGTGCGCGGCGCGAGGTCCGCCCGCCGGTCCAGGTACCCGATGACGACGGCGATGCCGCCGAGCCCCTCGGCGTCGAGCCGCTCCGCCACCTCGCGCACGGCCGCGACCGACGCCTCCACGAACGACGCCCGCAGCGCCAGGTCCTCCACCGGGTAGCCGGTGAGGAACATTTCCGGAAATAGCACGACTCGCGCCCCGCGCGCCGCCGCCCGCCGCGTCCACTCCACGGCGAGGTCGGCGTTCCCGGTGAGGTCCCCGACGGTGGCGTTCACTTGGGCAAGAGCGATCCGCAAGGTAGGCACGCATCCAGCTTAGGTCTCCCGCCGCTGCCCCTCCGCGCCGCCACCGCCTCCCATTATCCGGAACGTACCGTGGCGACTCCCGCCCCGCCCGTCCCTAGCGCCGTGGTGTCTGGTAGCCGTGCTCGACCAGGAACTGGGCGCTCCTGGCGTATTCGGCGGGGTCGCCGGGCACGGCCGTGCCCAGCCCGTCGACGTACCGGTTGAACATGCAGAACGCCGCCGCGATCAGCACGGTGTCGTGGATCTCCACGTCGGTGGCGCCCGCTTCGCGGGCTCTCGCCACTGCCTCGGCGGTCACCAGCCGCCCGCTCACCTGCACCAGCCCCGCGATCTCGAGCAGCGCCCGCAGCTTGCCGGAAACCGGGGCGTTCGCCACGCCGGCGAGCGTCAGCTCCACCTGGGACGCGCCGCCCGGCAGCTGCGCGGCGGCCGTCGCGCTGTGCGAACTCGCGCAGTAGACGCACTCGTTGAGCCGCGACACATAGGCCGCGATGAGTTCCCGCTCGCCGCGGGTCAGCGAATTGTCGCCGCGCAGCAGGACCTCGGTGAATTCGCCGAGCGGCCCGGCGGTCTCCGGCCGGTAAGCGAGCAGCCCCCGAATGCCCGGAATATCGTTGCCAAGCTCGATATATGCCACGCCTCAGCCTCTCATTCACGGCCCGGCGCGTCGAATCAGCGCGCCCGGCCCGGATCCGCGATGAGTTTGGCGTACCGTCGCCGTCGTAGCAGGCGACGGACCACTCGAAAGGCGGGCGTAATGGCGGATGTGAACACCGACGAGGAGTCGCGCATGCTCCTGGGCTTCCTCCAGTATCAGCGCGACTCGGTGCTGAAGATCGTCGAAGGGCTGCCCGAGGAAGCCTGGCAGACGCCGGTCGTGCCGTCCGGCTGGACGGTGGCCGGGATGGTGTGGCACCTCGCCGGCGCCGAGCACCACTGGTTCCACCACGTGACGACGGGCGTCCTCGATGAGCAGGAAGAAGAGGACGAAGGCGCGGGGGACGACGAGGAAGCGGGCGAGTACGACCCGTACGCCGCCTTCACCTGCGACTGGCCGAGCGCCGACATCATCGCCGACTACCGTGACGCGTGCCGTCGGTCTGATGAGATCCTCGCCGTCACCCCGCTGTCCACGGCCCCGCCCGGGCTGCGTTTCCATCCCGACCCGGAGTACACCGCCCAGATCACGACCGTCCGCTGGATCGTCCTGCACATGATCGAGGAGACCGCGGCGCACTCCGGCCACCTCGAGATCGCCCGCGAGCTCCTCGACGGGAAAACCAGGCTCGGCGGACGCTGACCCGGGCCGGAGTCCGCGAACCGCCGCGAGACCGTGACCCCCGGCGTCTCGTCTTCGCGGCGCATTGTGCGATATGAGGGATGTATGCGGATGCGACTCCCGGCGCGGCCTGCGGGCACCGAGGCGGACAGCGGGCCCTGGCGCGCGTGGTGGCTTGAGCTCACCATGGCCGTCGCCGTGGTCGTGGTGATCGTCGTCTGCGTGACCCGCGCCTGGCGCGCGCCGCAGGACCTGGATCTGCTGCTCGCCGTCCCGCCCGCGCTGGCCGCCATCGGCGCGGCCGCGATCCGCAGGCCCGCCGCCTACGGCGCCGCCGCGCTCCTGGCGGCCGTCGTCCTGGTCGCGCTCGACCACGACGCGCTCGCCGTCGCGGCGCTGGTCGTCACCGCGGTCGTCACCGCCCTCGCCGTCGCCGCCACCGCCGCCAGCGCCCCCAAGACCCGGCAGTTCGCCAACGTCATCTCGGTCGCCGAGGCCGCCCAGCGCGCGGTGCTCCGGCCGCTGCCCAAGGAGCTCGGCCCGCTGCAGCTCGGCGTGATCTACCTCGCCGCCGCCGCGGACGCCAAGGTCGGCGGCGACCTGTACGACGTCACCACGACCGAACACGGCATCCGGCTGATCATCGGCGACGTCCGCGGCAAGGGGCTGGGCGCGGTCGAGGTCGCCGCCGACGTCCTCGGCATGTACCGCGAGGTGACGCACGACGTGCACACGCTCGGCGAGCTTGCCAGGCGGCTGGACGCGGGCCTGGCGCGGCGCTGGGGTCAGCACGAGGAGTTCGTCACCGTGCTGCTCGCCGAGATCGACCCGGTGGCGGGCCGGCTCAGCATCTTCAGCTGCGGGCACCCGCCGCCCATCCTGATCTCCGACGACGGCGTGACCGTGCTCGAGGTGCCCGCCCCGGCACCGCCGCTCGGCCTGCTCACCCTCGGTGACAGCTCCGGCGCCGCCAGGACCATCGCCTTCAAGCCGAACGACCAGTTGCTCCTCTACACCGACGGCGTCACCGAGGCGCGCGACCGGCGCCGGGACTTCTACCCGCTCGACGAGCGGCTGGCCGTCCTCCGGACCAGGGCGCACGCCAACGGCGGCGGCACCGGCCTGCTCGAGCTGGTCCGCGACGACCTCTTGCGCCACTCGGGCGCGCCGCTCGAGGACGACGCCGCGCTGCTGCTGGTCCGCGCGCCCGGCGCGTGGCCCGGTTCGGGCGGCTCTCGCCAGGGCTGACCGCCGCTACGGCCGGAGCGGCGCGCTAGCGGGGTCGAGCAGGTTCCGCTCCTTCAGCCACCCGTACAGCGGGGTGGCCGCGGGGAAATGGCCCCAGGCATGATCGCCGTCGCCGTCCTTGAGACCGCCGAGGAGCTGTCGCCGCACCGGGCTGAGCTGCCCGGACCATTCGCTGCGCCAGATGCTCTCGTTCTCGTCGCGCATCGCGATCCACCGGTAGGTATAGCCGGCGAAGATGGCCCGGCGGGTGTGCGCCGAATAATTGTCGGAACGGGCATGCCAGAGCCGCCGGTCGAAGAGCACGACGTCACCCGGGGCGGCCGTCACCTCGATGGCTCCCTCGGGATCGGGCCACACGGTGTTCCGGCTGGGCGGGCCGCCAATCCGGTTGGCCCGGTGACTGCCGGGAACCACCTTCATGTTGCCGCGGCCCGGTTCTGACACGTCGGACAGCCAGTACGCGAGCTTGACCGACAACCGCGGCCGCGGGTCGGTCTCCACCTCGCGGTTCTGCCGCCCGCCGTCTTGATGCCACTCGAACCGGAACGGGCGCGGTGCCGCGAGCGGCGGGTGCACGTCCAGGTGGGAGTGGTACACGTGGATGTTCCAGCCAAGCAGCGACCAGACATAGGGAAACGTGGCCGGGTGGTCGATCAGCCCGGCGGCTTCCTGGCAGTGCGCGACCGCGCCGAGGCGGTGCAGCGAACCGCCGGGCGCGACCAGGCCGTCCGCCGCCGCGGACAGGTACGCGCGGTCGAGGGCCTCCTGGTAAAAACGCACCTCATCGGCTGTCAGCGCCTCCCGGATGATCAGGTATCCGTCTCGCTCGAATGTCTCTTCGTCGCCGCGATTCATCACGAACGTGACCATAGGCACGAATCGGGGTGCGGACCTGAAGAGACTCTCC